>Ga0265296_1000344_pt1 | contig 77907 bp, 83 predicted proteins | sample MunlanPumphouse1_FD_189073 | JGI IMG/M metagenome (GOLD analysis project Ga0265296, IMG submission 189073) | Groundwater microbial communities from a municipal landfill in Southern Ontario, Canada - Pumphouse #1 | ecosystem: Environmental > Aquatic > Deep subsurface > Groundwater | place...
ATAACCTCATGATTCTTGTTCGGGTATATCCTGAATTGATACGTTTTTTTCATGCAGCATCGACATTATTTTTTCTATATATATCACTTATGATAGAGTGGGGTGAAAGTAATCAAACGCAATGGTAGTAGAGTAAAACAGAGGTCTTTCGGCCTCCGTCTCCTCATCAAACTGCACGGACGCTTTTCACGTATGCAGCTTTCGTCTGGCGTATCCCTTTGCAGGAAATGGTATCATCCAACATTGAAGAAATCTCCATCGGTTTCGGCTTCCAGCAATTGTTCCACTATCTTCACATACTGTCACCAGAGAGCGTTTTATTGCCTTTTTGGCTGTGCTTACCGTTCTGGTATCTTTTCTTGATCCGATTGGTGTTATCATGCTGTTCACTTCAACTCTATCCAGACTAGAACCCCTTCGCTGAGTCAAGTTTTCTCCTCGAACCGTCGCCCCCTGCACCCTGCGGCACAGGTTCGGTTTGTCATTGGTTTGACCTTCATCGCTACTATGAGTTCGTCCGACTTCTTGCAGAGCATCACTTTGGTTTTCCCGAAAGGTTATGCCTCCAACCTGTATCCCTTCAGTTGAGTTCAGTGACCCAGAAACGTGTAGGGTGTTAACTCAGCGTCAGGGAGGACTCTGCAAGACCTCCCTCGGTCACACAAGAAAGCATTTTCGACCATCCCGACCATGATCACCCCGACAGTCATTATTCTGCTCAAGCTTCCATTGGAATCGGGAATGTCGCATCCTGTCAAGGCCACTTCTGGTTCACTTATTGTTTCGGGCTGTGGTCGACGATACGGGAACTCCGTACAGTATCTCACGATACCGCACTTCCCTTCTCTTCATGCGGGAGCAGCTCCACATGGAGGGATTTTCACCCTTGCGGACACAACGCCATCAAGTTCATTTTTCAGCGTCTGCTTCAAGTGTCCTGTTGTTTAGTCTTTCTTTCTTGTGCTTCGAGGCACGCCGATTCATCTCAGCCCTCTAGGGGCTGAGCATTCTCTACCCTTGACCCGCACAAAGTAAAAGAAAAAGTAGGGAAAAAGATATGAATTCTATCCATACCTTACTTCTGCATCAGGGCTCCAGGCAGGCTCAATAATGCTCAAAAACTCAAGAGTTTCATCTCCCTTATTGATTGTTTTTTGTTTTGAATTTTTTGACATATAAAGCTCTATTGAGTCCACTTTTCCCCTCAATTCAGGAAGAGCTTCTGCAAAAAATACTCCTTATGATCCCTGTTGCAATGGAACAATCCTATAAATACTTAGACACACAGATAAATAAATCATCATGTCATTAAGGGAGAAGATATTTGCCGGGTTAGGCAAAATCAAATCTGACACCGTACTTAAGAATTGCAGGATCGTGAACGTCAACACAAAAGAGATAACAAAAGGCGATATTGCAATAAGCTCTGGCTTCATCGCTGGTATTGGTGACGTTGAAGGTCTGATCGGTGATAAAACAAAGATCATAGATATTAAAAATAATCATGTATGTCCGGGATTGTTAGACGGGCATGTGCATTTTGAGTCTAGCATGGTTACTCTAACGCAATTCGCTAAAATATCCATGCTTCACGGGACAACAGGCATTGTCATCGACCCACATGAGATCGCAAATATAATGGGCGCAAAAGGTATCAGGCTTATTATGCAAGAGGCAAAATGTCTGCCCATAGATGTTTTTATTACAATTTCATCATGTGTACCATCAACCCCGCTTGAGACCTCAGGTGCGAAGATCGATCTACGTGAAATGAAAAAATTCCTTGATAAGAAATTCGTGGTAGGACTTGGCGAGATGATGGCTTATCCTAATGTCCTCAAAGGTGATCCGGAAAAACTTGGCATGATCCGGGCTTGTCTTGATAGAAAAATAATGGTTGACGGCCATTGTCCCGGAATGAAGGATAAAGAATTGTTCGGATATATGAGTGCAGGTATTTCCAGCGATCATGAATCTGTAACATATGATGAAATGCTTGAGAAAGCGCGCCTGGGTATGAAGATCATGCTTCGTGAAGGCTCAGCTGCAAAAAGTCTTGAGGATTTTATCCCAAAGCTGATAAGGGACAGGATATCCCTGGAAAACTTCTTTTTTGTAACCGATGATAAACATTCAGGCGACCTGATGGAAGGGCACATGGACGTGATCATAAGGGCTGCGATAAGGCTTGGAATAGATCCGATCCAGGCAATTTCAATGGCAACAGTCAATACGGCGCGACATTTCAGGATAGACCAGCTTGTCGGGTCTATAAGCATAGGCAAAAGAGCAAATCTTGTAATACTTGATGATTTGGCGGATTTCAGGATCAAAAATGTGATGTTGCGAGGCAGGTTAAATCCTCAAGTAGAAGAGATCGAATATCCAGGCTATGTTATTAATACAGTGAAATATAAAAAAATAGAACCGGATGACCTGAAAATAAGATCCGGGAAAAAGATAGTATCGGCCCATATCATGGAGATCGTTCCAGATCAGATAATTACGAACAGGAGTATTGAATATTTAAGAACCGACGGACAATTTGTCCTGCCTGATGTGGAAAAAGATATTCTTGCAATAGCTGTAATAGAACGACACGGGAAGTCCGGGAACATAGGCAGGGGTTTTGTCAGGGGCTTTGGTTTAAAAGAGGGGGCGATCGGGCAGAGCATTGCGCATGACTCTCATAATGTTATTATTGTGGGTACGAATTTTGAAGATATGGCATTATGTGCAAACAAGATCAGGGAATTGCAGGGAGGAATCGTGATTGCAAAGGATACGGTGATCGACTACTTGCGTCTTCCTTTTGCAGGAATTCTTAGCACCCAAAGCGTTAGCGACGTGGATAAGAAACTGCGGGAACTGCATATCAAAGTAAAAGCGATGGGATGCAAACTTGATGGGCCTTTTATACATCTGTCATTCCTTGCACTTCCTGTTATTCCATCTCTTAAAATAACTGATAAAGGATTGGTGGATGTGGAGGCGTTTAAATTGATAGCGCCTGTAAAATAAATGATCGATTTCTCTTAGCTAATCGATGGGAAGTTTGAGAGCGCGGGTGGTTCGCGGATGGGGGGGGCTTGATGAGAAGGTTTGTGGGGAATGTGGGTATGGGTTGTATTGTGGGGAGTAGCGACGTTTCAGCAAAAAAGGTTACACTCCCGCCTCTTTTATGTTTATAAGTACTTCATCTATAGAATCGCCTTGTGTTTGACAGCCTGATAGCTCAGGACAATAAGCATAATAAGCATAATAACCATATTCATCTTTATCAATAACCACATTGATTTTATTAATATAATATAATAAATTTTTGCCCGTTTTCCATCAAAAAATCCCTATTTTCAGTTGAAATTAACCCAGAGAGGCGCCGTCAACGATTGTTCGTCAAAGTCTCAACAAATCTAAGCTTCTTGAGCAATTCTTTTTTGAAGAACTCTTCGACAAGATATGAATTATTAAGTTTTACCATATTCAGGATGTTTTAATGAATCCGATATTTTGAGGACATAGTATTTAAGTAACTGCAATATACGATAATCCCGTATTACGTTAATATATAGGGCTTCGATAAGTTATTGCATGGATGTTATTTGGTCGGTATATCAAAGTGTGTTGCACATTGACCAAATTACCAACAAGAATTGAAACTATATCTGAATTCACCAAAATACTTATCTGCATTCAGAATGAAAAATAAGTTCTATGGCAGATGGAATCATAACCTCAATTACTTCCGATGGCACAATAACAATTCCCAGAGAGCTTATGGAGAAATTTAATATTAAAGACCGCGTTGAAATCGCGGAAACCCGTTGCAGCCGGGGAATTCTGATAAAAGCATTGACTGAGTGAAAAGATGGGATTCTTATCCGTTCACAGCCTGTCTTAAAGCCTCTATAGATGGCGGCGCGCCCGTAAACGCTTTTTTGCGGTTGATGAATACCATAGGAACAGCTTTTACCCCATAAAGCGCAGCTTTTGCAAACCCCTGGGGCGTGGCTGTTGATACTTCAAAGACATATAATCCCGGCATCTGGGCGGCGAGTTCCCGCGCCATCGAAAGCGCCATCGGGCAGTGGGGGCATGTTGGAGATGTGAAAACCTCGATCACGATCTTGGGTTTTGGTGTCAGGATTTCCTGCTGTCGCTTCATCAATTCTTCAAGCTTTTTCTTTTTTAGATTTGCAAGTTCATCATCTTCTACCATATTATCTCCACAATGCTATTTTCTCTTTATTAATGTGATCCCCATTACAATGCTTATCAAACCTGCAGGTAATCCGAAAATGAAGGAAAGTGTCAGGATCGACCCGCCGATAATCAGACCAATTACTGAGGAGAAATTCATTATAAATATAAATAGCATTAAAGGAAATAAGATAAATTCAGCCCCCAGTCCAATAAAAGTCCATCCCAGCACTTTTGTTTCATCAGGAAGACGATTCAATTTTCCCATGAGCAAAGGTATTGAAAGTAATGAGAGAATAAGAATTGAAACCAGAATGATCTTTTGGACTGAAATAGAAAAATACGAAACCTGGGGCGCTGTAAGAAGAATAATAAGAATACTCAAACCAGACGCCAGTACGACCGCGCATCCGGCGCAGAGTATTGATTTTCTTTTTAATTCCATTTGTTGCTGCTGTCCGGGCGAGGGTTTGACAAAATACTTACTTTGAGTTTGTAATCATAATCCCGAGTGTTTCTTCTTCTTTTGGCTTCATTTTCTCAGCAATATCCGTTAACCCTAATTCCTTATCCATATCTAAAATCATCATCTCAAGGCGTATGGCATTCTGCTTTTCTTTTTCATAGTTTTCACTTGCTTCATGGTACCTATTGCTGATTTCCTCGAAGTTATTCTTTAGTGTTTTTGCTGACTTCTCATATTCGCGGATTAGAGATGTTTTCTTTTCAATTTCTTCCTTGAGTTCTTTAGGAATCCTTGTTCCTTTACTGAGTTCCTTTTCCAGATTTGAAACCTTCTCCCGTTCTTTATCCAGTTGAGTGGTAACTTCCTGAACCTTTAGTCTTTCATTCTGGTACATAAGTCTAATTTCTTCGAGCTGCACATTCAGTTTATTTGCAGATTCCTCATATGTTTTTATTAAATCCTGATACCTATTGACCTCTTTCTTCAATCCCTCTATAATTTCTTCCTGTTGCTGGTTCGGAATAGACGTTACTACGGGGTGTTCATTCTGTTCCTTGATTATCTCCTGTTGCTTCTCAATCAATCTTTGCAATTCTGAAATAGTTTTCTGCTTATCTTCAAATTCCCTTATATTCAACAAAGAAATAAGCCAGTTTCTGAAAGACATCTTCAGTTTACGTCCTGTACTTTGATTTAATCTCTTTAAGACTTTCTACATACGAAGGATTTTTATTAAAAACATCAATAATACGACTCTTTAGTTCCTCTCGCCTTTGCATAGGCTCATCGATTCGTTTTTCTTTAATCTGCTGAGACACTTTCTGTGGCACTTTCTCTGGTAGCTTCTCTGGCGCTTTCTCTACCACCTGTGCTCTGCTCTCAACACTAATCGATTCGACTGTCTCTAGTCTTGCTTCGTTGGTTAATCCTTTTATTCTCCTTAGCAAGTCCAAGGTTAATTGTGCTACTTTATCGCTTTTGTGCAGCAATGCTTTCTGCAGATTTGTATAATCTCCTACAATGCCATAATCAAGTAAGGTATTAAGAATTTTTAACGAGTCTATTGCAATAAGCGGTTTGGATAATGCCTGAGCACAAAAAAATGGATACATGGATTTCCATATATCGTTATTTAATTCAACTCCTTTTACTAGACCAGGAGACATTTTTCTTAGAAAATCTAATGAATTACGGGCAATGCCAATATTTTTATGGTACAAGACCTTTTGCAATCCAGGGAAGTTTTTCCTTTCTACCCCCATATCTGCAAGAATTTCTATATTTTTTAAAGTTTCGATTATGACCGCATCATCATCTGATTGCAGCAAGTTATTTAGAAATGGATATCTAATCTCATCGGCTACTGATTGAATTGTCTTTCCAAGAAAAATCATAATCACTCAAAAACATGAATCTCTTTTCCGATATCCATACCTCTTATTATATCCAGTGCAAGATAGGCAATCTGCTTATTCTTGTGTAACATCATCTGTTCTATGGGATTAAAGAGAATCCCTTTTAGTTCAGCGTCACCAGATAACACATTCGCTGCATTCATTGCATTTTGGACTATGTCGTCAGAACTAGACCTGAAACAGGCAACCAATACCGGGATTATTGAATCCGTAAGAATTTTTTTATATTCACCTGGAGTGAGTGGCTTTACCTTGCCATCAGTCTCATGCATCAGCCTCAGTATATCCAGGGAGAGATATGCAACATCTTTATTCTTATGCTGCAAAGCGTAGTTAAGAACCTTGGGTAACTCAGCCATAGGACTGTAATTAACCAGTGCCTTTGCTGCCTTTAGAGAATCAAGTGCAAGTTCGCTTTCTGAAGAATTTAAACATCGGGAAAAAAGTGGAATTAAATTTTTTTCAATAAAATTTTCCATTAATCATACCTCCTTTTTAATATAGAATAATTATTCTTTTAAGATATAAATGTATTGATTATTTATAATCTGTCTGCCGTTTGTTAGCGAGTTTTGCTATTTTCCTAATCCTTTTTCTCCTTTCCGGATTTATGGAATATATCAATTGCTTTATCATAAGCCTTTATTGCCTCATCATATTTTCCGTCTTTATAAAGGCCAAAACCTCTGTTAGACCAGGAATCGGCATCTTCCGACATTACCTCTGTAGATTTTCCATGAACTGTTTTAGATATTCCATGTACCGTTCCAGATTTTTTGTATTTCCTAAATCTATTAATGACAAAAACAATGAGTATGAAACCAATTAGAATAGATACCCACATAATGATATTCGATCCTATTATTTTCGGTATGGGCATATTTATAAATGCCGGAGCTCTGCCTGCTTTAACAGTAGCGGCTGGATAATGGGATTCTGCAACTATCGCAAAAGGTAAGAATGAATTGATTCTTGCTACATAATATACGAATTGATCATCAATGCTATTTGGCGAGGTTTCCATTGAAACCCATGTGCTTCCATCCCATCCAAGAAGACTTACACTACCTTCCTCAATATTATTCTCTTCAAGCCAGCTTTTATCGACTTTAAATCCTATGAAAGCATCTATAATGTCTTCTCCACTTTCAAGTTGCTTCACGCCGATCAAAACGTTATAATATTCATAAACGATCCCCAAAGGCGGTGTTAGTCCTGCTATTGTTGGTGCATATTTGAGTTTTTCTACTCTTACGCTTGTACTTCCAAATTTATTTGCCGGGGTTATTAACACTTCAGTAATTCCAAAGTTTGGAGCATCAAATATATATGATGCTGGAACACTTGCCAATAAATCTTCATCCATTTCAATAACCCCATCCAGATTATCAAATGGTGTAGCGGAAATAGGTCTGTTTGTGCCCCCAGGCCCTCCTGAAACGGACGGAGGTGTCAGAGGAGGGGGTATAAAGGGTGTGACAGTTTTGCTTCCAATGGAGAAACCACTGAAGTTTGTTACTGTAATATTAAACAGATGCTTTTGCTTATCCTGCTGCGCATCCGTTCTTTCTACCCATGAACCCAAACACATTGCATTGGCATAATCCCAGTTATCGCATTTATATAGTGTTAAATCATCCTCGTTTGAATACCCGGTGTTGCTATAATTAATATCTAGATTTGCATTTGCAAATTCGTTTGTTGTATGTATACCGTAAGTTAACAGGAATCCTTCTGGAGGATCTTCTACGATATCATTGTAAAACTCATTTGTGGCGCTAGAAAGGTTCAGACCGTTCAATCTTACAACCAAAGAACTATTGTACTGGCTAAATTCTACATCCGGTAAAATACCGAATTTTCCCGCATCAAGAGTGAAATTAAAAGTCGTGTTCCCATAAAATGATTCTTGATAATCATCCAGATTTAGGATCTCACTCGTTCCTGGCCAGTACCATCTTACCGTTGCATTGATTCCGTCAGTGTTTTTTGATGAATTAACCTCTAAAACCGTGAAAGTCATGGGAGTCAGTTCCTGTAATGACCAGAAATAGCTGGAACATTCGGAATAATTCGTATTGAATGTGACGTTATACCTGCCTTCTGAATCTGGAGTGAAATAAAATTCATCCGATACTTTGGGTAAATTGTACGCCCAGAATTCACCGTTAGGTGATGTTACTCTTATATACATTGTTTTATTCATGTCGCCTATTGCGTTTATCCTGAATCCCACGTTTGAATTATTTGAAATTGCAAGATACCTGTCAGGATAACATGAGTTAATAAGAGTGTTACTGACCCTGAAATATTGGGTATCTGTACCCCATATCCCTTCAGTATCCTGAAGATAAACCGTAATTTTATGCAGGCCGAAATCAGGATTTATGGTTGTAGTCCCGTTAATGAAACTGGTCTGTGGACTATCATCAAGGCTATAATTATACACTGAAATTGTCCTGTTTGCATATACTGTAATTGGCAGATTCAGATCAGTATCGATTTTAAAGTAAGTCAAGTTCTGGGGGCTTATTATACTGACATTAAGATTGGAAATCGGAGCCGGCGTGGGAGATACAAGAGTGATTATTATTATCTCTGTGGTATTGTTGTTTTCCAAATCAAAAGCTGTGCCCTGAATCATATAGACGCCTTCAGACAATCCTGTGAAGTTATTATAAGCAGGGGAAGTGGTATTTGTTATACTTGTTATCAACGTCCCGTTTCTATAATAAAGATCTGTGGTAATATTTTGCAGATTTGTAATATTTGATGTAACGTTCACAGGTATGTAATTCTGGATCAGAATGGAATTATTGGCAGGGGTTGGATATACAAAGGTAAGCGCTACAGGCACAGGTATTGGAATGGGAAGTGGCGCGGTTCGAACTGTATGGTTGACCCAGGTCTGGTTTATGTTGCCAGAAGTATCCACGGCATGAGTGCTAATAGTATATTCAGCATCTGGAATTAAGTTAGTGGCATTGTAGTAATTCGTTGGAGAGGTGACATTTTCCTTGAAAATACCGTCCAGATATACCATCACTTTAGCGATATCCGTATCGGGAGTAGTCCAGGTCCAGGTGATATAAGTCTGGGCATATGTGATGTTGATCAAGTTAGTTACACTCGCAGGGGCGGTGGTATCTAATGTAACAGTCACGGTTATTGTTTCTTTTACTGAACCGCCGAAACCATCGCTTGAATTGAAGTACCAGGCATAAACACCAGCATCTGCGAACGTGGGCGTTCCGGTGAATACACCTGTTGTTGGGTCAAGACTGCCTTTTGCGGCATTGGTGCTATAAGTGATAGTATCCCCGTCAGCATCTGTTGTGATTATTTGGAAGCTTAAGGCCTGGTTCTCGTTCACGAACTTGTCACCGATAGGCTGCTGAACAGGGATGTTGTTGGGAATCTGGGTATTGAGCGTAGCTGGTATATTATTCAGTGTTCCTGTACTCACTGTTGAACGCATATACACTCACGTTCTGCCAGGCATGGGCCGATAACGTGCTGTATGCAAACGTGTTCGCACTCCCGTTTGTCCATGCTCCGTTCACGTTCACGCGATAACTTGTGGTGGCGTTTCCTGAACCTGCCTGCCATGTGGTGTTTACGTAGAAATTACCTGTGGTTGAGGCGATATTTACGGGCGTGGGCGGGAGGTAAGTAGATACTGAACTTACTGTTATTGTTATTGTTTCGCTGTCTATTCCGCCATAGGAATCGCTTGTATTGAATTCCCACTGGTAGGTGCCGACATCACTTGATGTTGGTGTCCAGGTGTAGACGCCTGTTGAAGGAGTGAATGTGCCTTTTGAATAGTTCGAGGCGTTGGTAAGTGGGTCTGAATCAGCATCGGTGGCTGAGAGCGTGAAGGAGAGGAGTTGGCCTGCGGTGATCTCTTTGTTGCCGATTGGGGCGAGGACTGGAATGTTGTTGGGGATCTGGGTATTATTTATTAATGAAGTTGTGCTTAAGGTTCCTGTGCCTGAACTGTTCCAGGCATAAATTGTCAGGTTTTGCCAGCCATGAGCACTATAGGTACTGTTTATTGGAGAAGTTAAGCTGCCGTTTGTCCAATCGTTATTCTTACTGACGTTATAGCTGTTGGTGTCGTACCCGATACCTGACTGCCAGCTGGTGTTTATCCAGAAATTGCCGGTGGTTACTGGACCCAGTGTTGGAACGGGAGGAGTGAACTGCAGCGGAACGTCGATAACGGTTACTGTAAAGGTAGCAGTTGAGAGGCTGCCATACCCGTCTGTCACGTTTATATGCCAGGGATATACTCCAGAATCGCTAAATCCTGTTGACCAGGATACTATGCCTGTTGAGGAATTTACAGTTCATTGTGTAGCATTATCATCGAATGTACCTGGATCGCTGTCTAGATCAGTATAATTTACATCGATGTAAAGGGTGTCACCTTCGTTTATTGAATAGGAGGAGGAAACAGTAGCTGATTGGGCAGAACCGGTATAATTGACGGGTGAATTAGTTACCGATAGGGTCGGAGTCGCCTTATTGATTATAAAATTTCCTGCCGCTGCGTTGGTAGTGCTATTGTAGTTGGAGTCGGTCGAAGCAAAGTTAGCCGTGACCGCATAGGTGCCGGCGTTGGTCTGTGATGCAGCGCCGCCGGTGAGGATGTTGCTGACGGTACCGGTTACGGAACCGGAGGAAACAGTAGCTGATTGGGCAGAACCGGTATAGGTGACCGGTGAATTATTTACCGATAGGATCGGAGTTGCCTTATTGATTATAAAATTTCCTGCCGCTGCGTTGGTAAGGTTGCTGTAGTTAGTCGAGTCGGTCGGAGCAAAATTCGCCGTGACCGTATAGTTGCCAGCGCTGCTCGGCACGGTCGATGAGCTATTGTATAGGACGTTGCTGGCGATACCCCCCACAGAAGCGCTGAAATTGGCCGATTGGGCTGCGCCGTTATAGGTGACGGGTGAATTACTTACCCACAGGGTCGGAGTCGCCTTAGCGATGGTGACGCTCTGCTGGGCTGAGGCAGCAGTGAAGTTGGTTGTCACAACACCGCTAGCCTGCACAACGCATGTGCCTGCACCACTTGAACTAAAATTCGATCCGCTTACGAAGGCACAAGGACCACTCACATAGCTGTAAGTCACTGTACCGTTGTCGGTATTGTTAGTTGTAGCACTGACTGTGAAGTTACCGCCCAGATAGGTTGGGGTAGGGGCGGTGCCGAAAGTGATCGTAGGTGTGGCCTTGTTCACCGTGAACGTCTGACCAGTCGATGTCCCACCGCCTGGCGTGGGATTGAACACCGTGATACTGGATGTTCCCGCAGTCGCCATATCAGTCGCAGGAATAGTGGCACTGAGAGCCGTGGAGTTTAGATAGGTTGTCGTTCTGCTCGCTCCATTAAACTGCACTACCGAGCCTGATACGAAGTTGGTTCCGGTCACGTTCATTGTGAATTGTGCGTCGCCGACAGTCTTACTCGATGGCGATATGCTCGTTGTGGTGGGTACGGGATTATTCACCGTCTCCTGCTGCGTGGCAGATGTGATGGTCGTCGGAGACGTACTTGACGCTGTTATCGTCGGTGTCCCAGCTTTCGTATCAGTATATGTGAAGGTCGCGCTGCTTGAACCACTCCCAATTGTTAATGAAGTTGGATTGAATGTTACCGTCCCAGTTGAATCACTCGACAGGGTGACCGTCCTCGCCGCTCCTGTTGTATTCGGATTGTTATATTGATCCTGCCGTTGCACCGTGATCGAACTCGAAGCCACACCTGCCGTCACCGTTACCGGCGAAGACGTAAATACCAGCTTGCTTGGAGCCCCGGCGACTTCCGTGAGGGTGCCATAGTTAGTGTTGCTGGCTGTATAGATAGATGTGCCCGTTTTATTTATATTGCCGCTAGCGAGTGGGGTTCCTGCGGTTGGGCGAACTTGGATGCCTGTCCATCTAATAGTGGATGCTCCTGACCCGGTGGATTTAGAATAGACGTTTGTCGTGATAGTCGTATTGGTCACAGTGGCCGTTTCAGTCGATGCCTTGTTTGCGTTAGTAGTACCGAGTTGCAGGTTTCCTGCGGTTACAGTTGCAATGACGGAGCTTGCTGTATTAAACATAAAACCTGATGGAGCGTTGAGTATAATGGTGGTTCCCGACCCTATCTCTGCCGTTGTACCCTCAGCGATAATCGGTCCGGCAAGGGTTGTGTACAACCCACTTGAATAATTGTCGGCTGGGATGCTGCTTCCGTCCGTGGCAGGAGTCACGGTTACCGTGGCGCTGCTCGCCCCCGCCATCAGCACCAACACCAGCACCGCAATTCCCACAATCGAAATAAGCTTCATTATCTCACCCCTCCGATGATCACTGCTATCTGCGTGAACACCATGCCCACGAATATAATAAAAATAACACTTGAGAGCCTGCTTGCCCTGATACGCAGATTGTCAATAACGCACATCTTCTTCTCTGAAAAACTCCGGTTATAACTAACAGTCGTAGCACTCCCAGACACGGCTAACCCGATGAATACAATAATCGAAATTAAAAGATAACGTAGTCTTTTGGTATTCATACACAACTTTCCTCACCGGTGCCTTTAATTATTATGATGATGATACTATTTATAGTTTCAGGTCTCCATAATCCATTTTTCCCCATCGGCATTCCTGATTTATGCCCGTTTGGCAGCCCTGACCTTTGAGCGCCGCTGGCACTGCTCGATGGGATGACTGAAGGGTTTTCCCGCCGTTTTGTATCAATTTAATTAAGTTAAATAATATTTTTATCATATTATATACCTAATTTACAACCTGCCGTATATATACGATTGACTTTCAAGGATAAATATTTAATCTTGGCTTTTTGTTTTAAGCAGGAAAAAAGGGATTCAAACTATCGCAGATTACAGACGGGTAAGTCTATCTTTAATCCCGATTATTTCAACAGACAAGAAAAGCAATTATACAAAGACCTCCACTAAGTAAAACGATAATTATGCCTAACAAAATAGCAGTCATAGAAACACCTAAAGGAACGATTAAAATCGAACTAAAAGAAACGGAAGCACCGATCACAACACAAAACTTCATCAAACTTGTTGAGAAGGGGTTCTATCATGGACTAACTTTCCACAGAGTTATACGCGGTTTTATGATCCAGGGTGGATGCCCCAAGGGAAATGGAACAGGCGGCCCTGGTTATGCTATAAAAGATGAATTTCATCCAAAACTAAAGCACACCAAAGGAGCGTTGTCCATGGCCAATTCAGGTCCCAACAGCGGAGGAAGCCAGTTCTTTATCACAGAAGACCCACAACCACACCTTGACGGAAAACATTCTGTGTTCGGACAGGTCATTGAAGGACAGGACGTAGTGGAAAAGATCAAACAGGGCGATAAGATGATCAAAGTCACTATCCAGTGAACATGAAAAAAAGACTCGGAAAAATCGATAATTATGACCATCAGGATCGCATGGGGAATAACAGGCTGCGGCGATCATCTCAAAGAAAGCCTTGAACTTATGAAAGAGGTTACTAAAGAACATAACCTCGACGTCAGGGTATTTCTTTCCCAGGCCGGAGAGATGGTCATAAAATGGTATAAGCTCTACAGTGATTTGAAAACAAGTTTTCCAAAGACGTATTCCGAAAAATCGCCTAATGTCCCGTTCCTGGTGGGTGATTTGCAGCTTGGGAAATACGATTTTTACCTCATCATGCCGTCAACATCCAACACTGTAGGAAAAATCGCAGCAGGCATATCGGATACCCTGCTATCAAATGCCGCAGCTCAAGCCATGAAAGCCAATGTGCCTGTGTATATTTTCCCCGCTGACCAGAAAAAGGGCGATATAGTCACCGATCTGCCCAACGGCAAGAAACTGACACTCACGATGCGGGATGTTGACATCGAGGCAGTTGATAAACTTCGGAAAATGAGAGGAATAACTGTGCTTGGACATCCTGATGAAATAAGAGAGATCATCAAAAAACATATTGAGAAAATGGAAATTTAAGACAGGATAAACAGGATCGACAGGATCGACAGGATACGAGCCAATCCTGTTTATCCTGTAAATCCTGTCAAAAGAATTAAATCAGGGTTTTTCGTATTCAAAATAAGTGCATGCATTATCTTTGCATCTTATTATCCTTCCTTTTACACTATTTTCCGTAATTTCAAGTTCCATCGCACTTGGTTCAGCGATTCCCGGCACCGTGGCGCTCCCCGGAGAGAGTAAAAGCACTTCGGTTCTATGCACGATGGGGTGATGGAAGTGCCCGAAAATCAATATATCCACATCCATCTCTTTTGCAAGATAGTGAAGTCCGTCATTGTTTTCTGATGTGAGCTGCCCTTTGTGGATTACACCAATTTTTATTCCCTCTATCTTGATCACTTTGCGTTCTGGAAGAAGTTCCATCAGTTCAACACTATCTGTATCCCCATGAACGGCTTCAAGTTTAGAAAGACTGAGAAGCTCATTATAGCAATCAAGCGTTTCAAAATCCCCTGCATGAATAATAAGGTCGCAATTCTTGATCATGGAAACAAGTTCTTCAGGAAGGCGGGAAATGAGCGATTGCCCTTTCTTGATGTGAGTGTCGGATAAAATTATGATTTTCATAATATCCCAGATTATCTTGAATTATCCTTGCGATCTCGATTTGAGCCACTCATCGATCACATCTTCCAGCTTTTCATCCTGTTCTTCTATCCTGTATCTCACCCTCACAACTGGTTTATTGAGTTTAAGAAGCCGTCCAAGATCAATGGGTGTCCCCACAACAACAACATCACAGTCTGCCGCGTTTATGGTCATTTCAAGCTCTTTTATCTGTTCTTCGCTATAACCCATCGCCGGAAGGACAGCGCCAAGGTGAGGGAATTTCTCGTAAACTTCAAGTATCGATCCTGCTGCAAACGGACGCGGATCAACAAGTTCTCTTGCGCCATATTTTTTTGCAGCAAGAACCCCTGCGCCAAAAGCCATACCGCCATGGGTAAGCGTAGGTCCATCCTCCACGACAAGCACACGTTTTCCTTTTATCCATTCTGGTTTTTCAGCTGTTATCACTGAGTTGGCCTTTATTATTATTGCCGTCTTATTTATCGATCTCACATTCCTGATAACAAGTTCAACATCAACTTTTTTTGCTGAATCCACTTTATTCACAATAACAACATCCGCAAGGCGCACATTTACCTCGCCGGGATAATATGTCAATTCATGCCCTGCCCTGTGCGGATCCGCGATCACGATATGGAGGTCAGTCTTGTAGAAAGGAATATCATTGTTCCCCCCATCCCAGATAATGAGATCCGCTTCCTTTTCTGCTGCTCTAAGTATTTTTTCATAATCCACGCCGCTATAAACAACTGTTCCACAGCAAATGTAGGGTTCATACTCCTCACGCTCTTCGATCGTGCACTCGTTTTTCACACAATCTTCCATCGTGGCAAACCTCTGGCATTCCTGTTTGAGCAGATCCCCATAAGGCATGGGGTGACGCACAACAACGACCCTGAACCCCTTTTTCATTAATATATCCACGAGCTTTTGCGATGTGGGGCTCTTTCCGGCGCCTGTTCGAACTGCGCATACCGAGATTACAGGTTTTTTGGACTCAAGCATCGTACTTTGCGTACCCATCAGGCGAAAATCAGCACCCGCCGCAAGAACGAGTGAAGCTTTTTGCATAACAGTCTCATGCGAGAGATCAGAATATGCCAGTATCACCTGGTTTATGCCATGCTCCCTGATGAGCGCAGGCAAATTTTCTTCCGGATAGATTGGAATATCTTTCTTGTAGAGCGAACCTGCCAGATGCTTCGGATAAGCGCGCCCTGCGATACCAGGGATTTGCGCCGCAGTGAATGCGATTACTTCGTAATCCTCATTATTCCTGAAAAAGACATTGAAGTTATGGAAATCGCGCCCTGCGGCGCCCATTATTATGACTTTTGTTTTCATACAAATCTTGCCATTGCAAGATTTGTTCGTTCATGAATAATAGTCTTGCGCTATTTTCTATCTGCGAAAATCTGCGCAATCTGTGGATTAAATATATTTGAAAATCCGCAGATTTCGCAGATTGGCGCAGATTTGTTAAACTGGATTTCATATGACTATTCAGCCTTACAGGACACTAAAGATATAAAAAAAGAAACGTAGCAAACTAAATTGCTTGCCATTTTGTTTGAATAAAACACGGATTTTTCGGATACGCATCCGCGCAATCCGTGTTCTATTCGCGATTTTTCTATTGACCGATCTGGATATCCTGTTTAGTCCTCATCAACGAACTTTTTGGTGTTATCCTCAACAAGCATGCCCTGTATTATTTCTGCATACGCAGGTCTTGCTATGAATACTCCTATGAGTACGCCAACTATGGTTATTACGGCAAAGCCCCGCAGAGCGCCAAAACCCATGATAAGTAGTGGTGACATCGCAACAAGCACTGTCGCAGCGGCTGAGAATATTATAGTGAACGCCTTCGTAAGACGTGATTTATAGACTTTGTCCGGGGGCATGGCTCCTCCTGCAAGCACTTCGTCGGTAATGATTATAAGGTGGTCAATACCCGTACCGATAACCGCAATTATACCTGTGATAGTCGGCAGGTCAAGCTGGAAGCCTACGAGGGTTGTAAATCCAAGGATCATAATTACTTCGCTAAAAGACGTTGCAAGCATCGGTATAACGATATTTGGTTGTTTGTATCTCAGTGAAACAACAATTGCGACCAGGATGAGGGCGATTATTCCTGCGATCAATACCTGTGATTTGAACTTTGAACCGAGCTCAGCTGAAACCTGTCCGGCTCCGAGCACATCCACCTTTACCGGCAGCGCTCCAGCCCTTAAATGGATCTGAAGCTGATTTGCCTTTTGCTGTCCTTCATCGCCTGTTCCTGTAGTTGCTACAAGGTTTTTCACAGGAACGCTCTGGATATTCCTTGCAAGGTCTGGTGACAATGGTGCATCGAATACAACATTTTCATCAAGTGTCATTATCAAATTATGCGAAGAGGGGGCGGTAACTGCTCCATATTGTATTGCAGCATCACGAAGTGCCGCTGCGCCTGCTTCACTGAGGGTAAATGATACGCCCCATACATCTCCTTTCTCTTTTTCAGGCAATCCCGGCGTAATATCTGTTCCATAAAGAACATGTTCGGTTTCATTTCCTTTAACCTGTATGCGTATTTCGAATTTACCCGGCTTTGATGCGATCTCCCGTGCCGTGTTAATATCCACTCCGGCAAGATCGACCAGGATATAGTTATTGCCTACCGTCCTGACTGGCATTTCCTTTAGTCCAAGGCTGTTAAGTTTTGTTTCAAGGATCTTTTTTGTTTCATCCCTTGTTTCACTTGACACGCCAACCGTGAATGGTGGAATTACTCTTCCGTCCACTGGTTTCAGGATAGTATTTAATTCATCTTCGGTTACAGTTTTTCTTATTTCAAATGTGAGCTGGTTCCCGGGGATTCTTACAATTTCTGCCTTAAGATTATTCTCAAGATATTTCTGGATCGTATATTCCCTGCTCGTAGCCAATGATATTCTTGTTCCGCCATCAGGAGCCTGGGAGATGGTGGATTTTCCAAATCCGAAGTTATCTATGGTTTTCTGGGTGGTCTGTTTTGATGTAGTAAATGTAATAGAATTTAACGTGGTCTCTTCGATCTTAATCGTTGGGTCATCTAACAATCTTGCGAATTCGCTCTGGATGATCTTTCCCTGGTCAGCCGATACCTGCGCAATGGCTCCCTGGAGCTGCAACTGCAGCCATGAGCCGCCTTCAAGATCAAGACCATATTTCAGGTTACTGCCAACATTAATTTCGCCGTTATTATAAGAAACGGTCATTACAAGAATTGAACCAAGGAGTATCAACAATACGAAGAGTACTCTAGGTTTCTTATAGAAAGGAATTTTCTCATTCATGTTGTCTGCCTCCTCTTTTTGGGTGTTTCTATCCTATTTTCGGTCTTTGTCCCTTTCTCCATATACCATTTCAGGATACCGAGATTTGTCATCCAGGTATTTATTATATCAGCGATCAAACCGAAAATGAGGACCACGGAAACATCTCTTATTATATCTATTCGGGTGAACGACGAAACAAGATATGAACCTGATGAAACAAGGAATAATGCAATGAGAGCTGCAAGAGTTGTCAACGTCATTGTCATGCCGGTTTTCATGGCATCTTTTATCTTGTCGTTCAATTCTCCTTTTCTCTTGAGGAGGCGCGTTGTTAAAAGAATATCAGTATCAACAGAATAACCAATTAGCATAAGAAGTGCAGCAACAGTGCCCATAGATAATGCTATGCCGAAAACATCCATCATTGCCAGTGCAAAAACGATATCTGCAAAAGCCGAAATTACGACAGCTACAGAAGGCACAAATGTTTTAAAGATCAAGAAAACTACGATCGCCATTCCCAGGAATGAAAACAAAACCGCACGAAGAGCCTGCCCCTGCAAAGATTTGCTGACGACTTCTCCCATTTGCCTTATTTCGACATTCTTATACTCAGAATTTATTTTATTTGTAACTTCAGTGAGAGCTGATTCAGTCATAGGTCCGAACTGGACCATTTTACGAACTCCACCATATTCTCTTGCCTGGATAACTGGATAAGCCGCTAAATCCTGTTTTAACTGGTCAGGTGTCTTTGCGCTATCAAATATCATTGCCATTCCACCCTGGAATTCCATTCCAAGTTCAACCGGGGATCCCGGTTCAGTCAGGGTGCCCTGTACAAAAAAGGAAGTATAAGCCAGGATCAAAAGCGATACCGCAAGCAGTATTGCAGGAAAATATAGCATTTGCTTGAAATTAAAGTTTTTAACATATGAGTCAATCGCTTTTTCATTGATTAAATTCATGGGGATCTCCTATCGATGAGTTAAGATTGGCTTAGATTATAGCACAATGTATTTACCTTTTGCTGTTTGGTTATGAAAAAATATTTTTTTTAAGTAAGTAAATTTTTTTCCTTTAGGTTTTCAATTACCTCAGTTCCTTTTTCGGTCATAATAAACTTCTTCCAGGTATGCTTTTCAGGAGTGAGACACTTGATTAATCCCTTCTCTTCCAGTTCCCTTATTGCATAACTGATGTTCTGTAATGATCTATCCGTTGATTCTGCTATATCAGCTGCCTGTATCATCCTTTTTTCATGCATCATTTTCAATACAACAATTCTCCTATCCACTCCAAGAACCCACATTGATAGTTCATCAATATTGATTATTCCCAGGGCAAATAATTTAATCAGTTGTCTATTTGAATCGGAAGAGCATTCCAATTGATCCTGGATTTTTTCCTCATGGGATTGCTGTTGCTGCAATGAAATACCTTCAAGGTCAACACAGGGTTTTTTATTTCGGAAATCGCTTTTTGAGGGTAGAGGCACTATGGCTGCAATGGAAAATAAAACTAATAATATGACTGCCAGGATTCGCAGTCTTTTATTAGGTAGTTCATTATCGTTCATACTATTTCCATGAATTCTTTTTCCTTCGTATTATGTTTTCCCCAACACATATAAAATTAGATATAATTAATCATAAGTTATAACAAATTAGAAAGATTTATAATATTTAAGAATTATTGTTAAAAAATAACTAAATAGGAGGATATATGGCAGAATCAATAGAAGCGTTAATTGCACCAATGATGTTTTTGGCATTAGCGGCAATATTCTATCTTGTGATAGAATTAAGAATTAAAATGCTCAAGTGCAGAGAGTAATCTTTCTTGCGATGAGGTTTTCAATTACCTCATTTTCCTTTTCATGTATCGTTTATAATTTTTATAGGAATATTTCGCAACCATAATAATAATAAAATTTTGTATAATTAATAACAACTTATCACAAATTAGAAAGATTTATAATATATAATACTTATAGCCCTTCACAGCGACTCACCATACGCGATGGTTAAGTGTGGTGTTTTTTTGCTGGAATATAGGAGGAAACAATACATGCTAATCCACAACAATATCGATGTTTTATCGGCATTATTAGGTATATGGAGAGAAACCAGAAGAGACGGCGACACATTAAAAATACGCAAAAAAGGAGTGAATTGAATGGTTGATATTTCCTTAATTGATCCAACAACATTAATGAATATTCTTTTAATAGCAATCAGTGGCACACTTATTTGCATAGGTGTTCATTTTATCCCCGTAGGTGGAGCCCCAGCAGCAATGGCACAGGCCACTGGTATAGGAACCGGAACTGTAGAACTTGCAGCGGGTTCGGGGCTTGTGGGCCTGGTAACAGGGGCTTATATGTATGCAAATGTGGATAATGCTCCGATGAGCCTTGTACTTGCAGCAGGAGCAATGGGCTCTATGATTATGATCTCAAGTGCAATGTTCGCTGCAAGTCTGGTATATGCTTATGGCGTAGGAGTGCCGTTTGCTTCAGCCCAGACCAAAAAAGATCCAATAACAGGAGCGCGTCAGGACCTTTATATGTCAAAGGGAACCCAGGGACATGGAATTCCGACCGTATGTTTTGTTAGTGGAGTAATAGGGGCAGCGCTAGGCGGTATCGGAGGGGCGCTCATTTATTATGTCCTGATCGGAATCTACGGTCAGTTTATCAGCCCGACAAGCGCTGCTGCAGTTGCTGGAGTATTCACGATGGGTGTTTTCTATGTTAATGCTGTAGTTCCATCTTATGGTGTAGGAGGAACGATCGAAGGATTCCATGACCCAAAGTTCATGCGCGTTCTTCCAAAGGATGCTATCACAAGCTTTTGTGTGAGTCTCTTATTGGGTATAGTGGCAATAGTTATTGCAATGGGAATGTAAAATGAGCCTTGAGTTCAGTTCAATGGTGGCAGGAGGATTGGGCGTTATTTTCGTCATCGTCCTGCTTGGTCCTTTTCTTATCAAGAAAATTGAACATAACCTTGAGGTATTCCTTTTTTCAATGGGTGTACTGGCAGTAACAGTTAATTCTCTATTCCTGAAAGTATCGTCAGAAGCGGGAGCATCCGTTGAAGGATCTTTACCTCTATGGAACTTCCATCTTATCGAAAAAGCCCTTGTTGACCCGATCGAGATTTCACTTGCTGTATTAGTCGCAGGACTTATTTTCCACTATGGCCGCGGTCACATTAGAATTATAATGGAAAAAATACTGGCCAGGATACCGTTAAAGATAGTAGTCTTTGCAGTTATCGTATTACTTGGCCTTCTTTCAAGCGTGATCACAGCTATCATCGCGGCGCTTTTACTCGTTGAGATCGTCAGCGCATTGCACCTTAATCGTAAGACAATGGTGAACCTGACAATAATTGCCTGCTTTGCCATCGGGCTTGGAGCCGCGCTTACTCCGATAGGTGAGCCTCTTTCCACGATAGTGATTAAGACCAAGATGAACGAGAGCTTCTTTTATCTTTTTGATCTGTTGGGTGTATATATCATACCCGGAGTGCTGGCATTTGGTATCATAGGTGTTTTCTTTGCTTCCAGAAAAGAAACAAAAGCGCCTTCGAGCAATATCGCATCTACAGATGAGGGGAATGAGAGCATAAACGATGTGCTGATCAGGGCAGGGAAAGTATATGTGTTCGTTATGGCGCTTGTGCTTCTTGGCACCGGTTTTACGCCCATCATTGAGTGGTATGTAATAAAAATGTCAGGAGAAGCCCTTTATTGGGTGAACATGGTTTCAGCCATTCTTGATAATGCAACTCTTGCGGCTGCTGAGGTCGATCCATCGATGATCGTACCGAGTCTGCCTGATCCTGCTATCAAGATCAAGAGCGTTCTTATGGGATTGCTCATATCAGGCGGTATGCTAATACCTGGAAATATACCTAACATTATATCTGCTAACAAGCTTGGGATTACGAGCAAGGAATGGGCAAGACTTGGAGTTCCATTGGGTCTTGCGGCAATGCTGGCATATTTCATAATTCTCTATGCACCCGGCTACATGTCGTAATCAAATGGTGAACAATAAATGAAAACAAAAGTGATCAACAAGGAGGGAATTCAAAAGAAAATTAATGATCTGGGAATAGGAGTATACTTTGTAGGTATAGGTATAATCCTTGTCATATTGATGATTGGATGGCTATTATATAATATTTTTATTTCTTCTAAAGGTTAGGCACCAACTCCTATAACTATGGTGCCTAACCGGAATTTAAATGAAGATATTTCATGACATTAAAATTGTGCAGGTTTTAAAACCAGCAGATTGAAATATGAGAAATTAGAATTAATATATTAAGGGAGGATAAAATGTTCGAAAAAGTTTTATTTCCAACAGATTTTTCAGAGTATGCACAGAACACTCTTGAGTGTATTGGAGAGATTCCAGGGATCAAAGAATTAATGCTTTTGCATGTGGTAGACGCAACGCATCCTTCAAAGCACGGATGGACACATGGACCGCATATCGAGAATACAAAAATTCTCATGGATGAGAAGAAAGAATACCTCGAAAGTCTGGGATTGAAGGTAAAAACAAAAGTAGATGTGATAACAGAAGGCGAAGTCTACAGAGAGATCCTGAGGACAGCGGAAAACGAAAACGTTTCTTTGATCGTAATGGGTGCCCGAGGAAAAAGCCATATCAAGGATCTTCTTCTTGGAGGCGTATCTACAAAGGTGGTACGTCATGCAAAGACAAACCTTCTAATCATGCGCTATAAATTAGTGGAAGATCTTGAAGGTGTAAAACATGAAAAGTTCTGCCCGATGATTTTCTCAAAAGTGCTTATACCAACTGATTTTTCCGAATTTGCAGGAGATACAATATCTTTTGTAAAAAAAATAAAAGATATAAAAGAAATTGAGCTTCTGAATGTGGTTAGCAAAGGTGAAACTGAGGACGAAATAGAAGAAAATGTTAATGATGCAAAAAATAGGCTTGATGATATCAAAGAGGAGCTTGGAAGGGCAGGTTTTATCGTGAAGGATCACGTTCGGGTAGGGAATATTCCAGAGGAAATAATCTCCACAGCCGAGGATGAAGATGTATCACTAATAGCAATGAGCCCACACGGGAAAGGCTGGTTCAAGGAATTATTGGTGGGAAGCACATCCTGTGCAGTAGTTAGGAGAGCGAATAGACCTGTTTTGGTAGTAAGAGCTAAATAAGCATCAGATGATCTCAAGGCAAAATGCAGGTTTTGCGCTTCCTCCGATCCTCTTTTTGCTTATTCTCTTCTCAGACATAGAAGGAATATCCTGTGAAGCCAGGTCAATAGCAGCAGCACAGTCTGGATAGCATGCTGGTGGCTGACAAAGGCGATCCCCATACCTGCACAATTGAAACTTCTATGATATGACTGATCTAATGATAAGAATTATGGGGTGTAATAATGCCCAATGCTTCGGTTAATTTTCTAATATTATTCATAATTTCGATCCCCATTATTATTAAATCCAGCGATATTTTCACCGAAGGAGCCTCAAAATTAGCCAAGATGCTGGGAGTTTCTGATTTTGTCATCGGAATAACAGTTGTGGCGTTGGGGACATCCCTGCCAGAACTGGCTTCAGACACTTATGCTTCATATATCGACCATGGTCAAATAGCAGCAGGGGACATCATAGGTAGCAATATCACAAACATCGCCCTGATCCTTGGTCTTACCTGCATTATAAAACCGCTATCTATAAAACATACTGAGATATACAGTGGAAAGATACATCTTTTAATATTGACCCTGGCGTCTGCCTTCATATTGATCGAAAATGGGATCGGAAGAATTGGGGGAACTCTTTTCATAATCGCATACATTTTCTATTTAAGGCATTCAATTGACGCATACAGGGAACTGGGCGTCGAAACCATTGGAAAAAATGGGATCCTGAAAAATATATTTGAAATATTAATCGGATTGACTGGAATACTTATAGGAGCCTGGATTCTCGTAAATTCAATGTTAGGACTAGCGGTGGTTTTTGGAATATCAGAATATTTAATTGCACTTCTAGTAATGTCCGTTGGGACATCCCTTCCTGAGTTATTTGTATCCGTATCAGCTGCAAGGAAAGGATATGCAACAATGGCGCTTGGAAATATCATTGGAAGCAATGTTGCCAACATTTTGTGGGTTCTTGGATTTGCTGCGATCATCAGACCCATTAGCATAGCCTCCGAACGTATTTTTATTCAAATTTTATTCATGCTATCGCTCTCACTATTGCTGATTATTTTCAAAAGATCAGGATATATAATTGACAGAAGAGAAGGGGCTGTTTTTCTGGTATTGTATGTTATTTTTGTTTTTGTAAGTTTATATTTTGAGAATCAATTTAATTAAATAACTTACTTTTCTTAAATTTTTCAAATAAGTGAACACCTTTTTCTGTCAAAATATACCTCTTCCATGTATGTTTTTCAGGGGTGAGGCATTCAATTAATCCTCTTTCTTCAAGTTCGCGCACCGCACGGCTGATATTCTGCAATGACCTACCTGTCTTTTCTGCGATATCCGATGTTCTTATCAATTCATTTTCATGGATTTCCTTAATTACCAGTACTCTTCTATCAACACTCAAAATCCATTTACTAAGTTCATCCAATTCCATCGTATATCCCTTTATTTTATCAATTGATATGATTCAGCCAGCATGATATTTGTTCTCACCACAGAAGAGGCAAAATCAGTATGTTCAACTGCAACGTCTTTAAGCATATTAGCCTCAATTTGTTCCACCACTACGGCGCCATCATGCACGACTTTTCCAGATGCTATCTTTACTGCTCTAACCAGCGCTCTATGAGAAATGAAGCATCCATCACCGATAATACAATCGAACACCACTGAATTAAATCCAATAAAACAATTCTTCGCGATTTCGGTTGGCCCATGCACGATGCAGCCGTGGGAGAGGGAAGTGTGATCTCCGATCATCACTTTTGTATTTGTCAGTGCGTGGATTATTACATTATCCTGGATATTGCAGCCATTTCCAATCAATATGACAGAGCCCGGCTCATCTGCACGGATGCTTGCATGCGGGGCTATGAATACCTGGTCTCCGACAACGACATTTCCTGTAATTATTGCATATTCACTGATATATGCACTTGCGCTTATTGTTGGTGATTGTCCGAAAGGGTTTTTTAATAGCATTTTCTAAAGCCGACACGATCGTAATGTATAAATAACTTATCATATATTATAATAAAATATCATGTTTAAACATGGATATTCATACGTAGAGAAAAACATGCTGGATATGATTCATTGCATATCTACCGGGGAATAATTGATTAGACTAATCCGGATTATATGGTAGAAGAATATCGAACATAGAAAAGAAACAAATAAATATTGTGCAGTGGCAACAGTGTTATTGCCGTTTGTAGTGAATTTTTTGTCAGGTATATAAGATGAGAGAAAAATGGTCATCCAGTATTGGTTTCATCCTAGCCAGTATAGGCTCAGCAGTTGGCATTGGCAACATCTGGCGGTTTCCGTATATGGTGGGTGAAAACGGAGGCGGAGCTTTTCTTATTCCTTATCTTATTGCCGTATTCCTGTTCGGTCTTCCTCTGATGATCCTTGAGTTCGCTCTTGGGCGACACTTTAAGACCTCTGTCGTGCCAGCTTTTGGCACATTAGGAAAGAAATTCAGGATGGCAGGCTTTTTCCTGATCTTTGTTATGTGCATGATACTGAGCTATTATCTTGTGATAACAGGCTGGGTGCTTGCTTATTCCCTCTTTTTTATTATTGGAAATCCAATCCCTTTTTCCCAGTTCACCGGCTCTTATTATCCACTGCTATTCTTTTTAATATCAGGCGGTATATCTTTCATTGTGGTCAGGGCGGGCGTAAAGCAGGGAATTGAAAAACTTTCAATGTTCCTGATCCCTCTTCTGTTTGCGATGTTGATAGCGCTGGTAATTTTTGCTCTATCGCTGCCCGGCGCTGCGAAGGGGATAGAGTTCTATTTAACTCCCGACTTCACAAAGCTGGCTGACCCCCTTGTCTGGACGGCAGCATTCGGGCAGGCGTTTTTCTCATTAGGTGTTGGCACTGGCATCATGCTCACCTACGGCAGCTACATGAGGGATGAGAATATTGTAAAAAGCGCAGGCATAATCACGGTCGCTGATCTCTTCGTAGCAATCCTTGGAGGATTCGTGGTATTTCCCATCGTCTTCTCCTTTGGACTTGACCCGGAGGCAGGCGTACAGCTTGCCTTTGTTACTTTACCTCCGATTTTTCAGGAAATGAGTTTTGGATTCTTACTGGGCGCTGTGTTCTTTTTACTCCTTTTCTTTGCTGCCCTGACCTCCGCAGTTTCCATGCTTGAAGTGCCTGTGGCTACTCTCATAGATTCTTATGGCGTCGAAAGGAAAAAGGCAACTTCGATAGTCTCGATAATCATCATTCTGATAGGGCTGCCCTCAGCCTTAAGCTATACTGCCCTTAAATTGGAACTATTCGGAACGCCTCTTCTTGACCTCAAGGACTTTGCTTTCGGTACCATCGGCATCATCGCAGCCGGACTGGTTCTAAGCATAATCGCAGGATGGTTTATTGATGAGGAAATCATATTCAAACAGATCGGAGGCAGCAGGTGGATGCAGAGGCTATTTATGCTCATCATAAAAATTTTCATACCGCTTATACTCTTCATCAACCTCATGGCAAGAGTGATAAACCTTGGTTAATTCTGACAAGCATAAGAGAAAGCGGATAACATCGGTAAAGCCTACTAAATCCCAGCTACATGCCCTGGAAAAGCTAAAAAGACTGGACTTGGGCATCCATGTTATATGGGGCAAAAGAGGAATCCCTTCTCATTTGTGCGGGATTTTATCAGTCGAGATGGAAGAAGATCCTGAAAAAGCAGCAGGGAAATTCCTTTCAGAACATTTTAAATTATTTAATATGAAAGAGAGCCTGGAGGATCTAACATTTCTCAGGAAAATAATTAGTCTTGGGGGATTCCATGTTGTATTCCAGCAGTTTATCAATGAATTGCCGGTCTACAATGCTTTTACTTCTGTACATATGGATAAAAATAACAGGATCAACAAAATCGATATATGCTACCATCCGGATTTGTTTGTAGAATTGCCCATGGAAAAAGGCATCTCACAGGAAGAAGCGATCAGGATTGCCATTGATACTCTTAACGCACAAAAAAGAGTTGCAGGGACGGTTTTTGGAGAACAGGTTATCTATCCAAAAAATGATATATACTATGTAGCATGGAAGGTGGCAGTGCCTCTAATTAATCCTGTAGAGGAGTGGCATGTATTTCTTGAGTTTAAAGGAGGCAATATACTGGATATTCTGGATGCACTCCTTAAGGCCACAGGAAGAGGAAGAGTTTTCATACCAAATCCTGTAGTGGCTCTGGGAGACAGAAAACTTACTGCAGAATCCGAAATTCCAGATAGAGCTTACACCGATGTTGTTCTAAATGATCTTGACGGCTCGGGTTATCTGAAAGGTACTTATGTGGATACATGCACAACTCCGAATAGAGCAAAAGAACCGGATTTGATTTATAACTATTCAAGGTCTGATACGGGGTTCAAGGAAGTAATGGCTTATTATCATATTGACGAGGCACAACGATACATACAGAGTCTTGGATTCACAAATTTATGCCGTAAAACAATTAAAGTGAATGTTCAGGGAGATTTCGTGGATAACTCATATTACAATCCTGATACCAGGGAATTAATTTTTGGTACCTGGTATATTGATGATGCACAAGATGCTGATATAATCCTGCATGAATATTGCCATGTCATGCTGGATGAACAGGTACAGGGTTTTGGGCATAACTGGAATACATGCCCGATCGCAGAAGGGTTTGGTGATTTCTTCGCTGCATGTTTTTTTGCTGAAATAAATGGTGGTTTTAATCGGGAGTGCGTTGGGGACTGGAACGGCGTTGGAAAAATAGGTGATTGCGTGAGCAGGGTGGATAGTAACAAGCATTATCCGGAGGATTTCCTGGGGCTGGATAGCTGTGACAGGGACGGAGAGATATGGTCTGCATCCCTGTGGGATATATATCTAAAAATGGGTGGGGCCTCTAAGATCAAGGCAAGGAGGCTTGCTGCAAGGGATAATGCCATCCGATTGATCATTGAAAGTAATTTTAACCTGAATATTAATTCAAGATTTGAGGACGCTGCTGATGCAATTTTTATTGCAGATAAAAATATTTACGATGGTGCATACGAGCATTTGATCAGAGAAGTTTTAGTGAAGCGGGGAATTCTATTGCCACTGATAAAAGTGGAAATGAAAACACAGGTAGAGCCGTATGTGGTTCGGGTGGGAAATACACTGACATTTTCGATCAATCTTACAAATGCGGGTGAAGTTGTATGGAAAAAAGCAAAAATCACCATAAGTATTCATAATGAAAAACATCTCATCGTCAAAAAGCTGGTTAAAAGAATTAATAATATGCAGGTCGGAATGCAGAAATCTATTGAGAAAACATGGCAGATTCCGAAGAGGTCAAAAACCGGGGAGTATAGGTATACCGTGAGCGCATATTACAGCCGGAAGAAAACAGGTTCGATAGAAGGCAAATTCATAGTGATTGCCGCAACCTGAATTTGTGATATCTTCCCAATATTTTCTAACATAGTCTTTTTTTCCGATAAGTCCGCCTCTTTCAAGTCCATAAAAGCCTTGCTGTGCTGCAATATCAAAGAATTTAGTAGGTTTGATATTACAGGTTTCTTTTTCTTTGGATTTTTTCTGAACGCCCTCTCTGCACGAGAGGAGCTTGATTTCCGGCAGTCCTGTATTCTTCTACAGCGGGAAGACACTTGACGCTATGTCAAGGGTCATGAACTTTATGCGCGTGACTGACAGCATAAAAAAATCTTTGGCGTCAATCCTTCTGGTGTTCGTGAGAAAGCGAGAAACTTTATCAAGCGTAGAAGGAAACAAAGAATAATGATGAAAAATGCCTTCAAGCGTTAGAGTTTTAATAAGGAATATTGCGATGGAATTATAGAGTTTGATTTTGGCTTTGGTTAGTAGATAAAAAATTTTATTTAGTTTGTTGAGAGGGGGGAGCTTTACGAGCAGGCATAACCAGGACCTTGTCTATCCGGTTTTTATCCATATCGACCACTTCAAAGCGCAATCCTCCCCACTCAAAATGGTTGCCGACCGAAGGAATACGTCCCATTTGCATCAGCACGAAGCCGCCCAATGTCTGATAGATACCTTCTCCTTGCAGCTTTTTGATTTGAAATATTTCTTTTAGATCAACCGCGGGCAGCATTCCGTCTAATAACCATGAGCCATCTTCGCGTTGCACCGCCAGCGGTTCAGCCTTCTCCTCGATGGAAGGTATTTCGCCGACGATCTCTTCCATGATATCGTTGAGTGTTACCAGTCCCTGAATACTGCCATATTCATCGACCACCAGTGATAGATGTATGCCAGACTGCTTGAATAACTCCAGAACCTTTAGTGCATGCGTGCTTTCGGGGACAAACAACGTGCGCCGCATGGATGCCTTCAGATCAGCCGGTTTACCCACAATATTGTGACTCAATAAATCTTTAACCTGCACTATGCCAAGAATATTATCAAGGCTGCCCTGACATAACGGGAAGCGAGAATGACCGCTCTGGGCAATCTTGCGCCGTATCTCCTCTGGTGATTCATCTATATCGATCCAGGCAATCTCGGTCCGCGGCGTCATCAGTACCCCGGCCCGCAAATCGCCCAGGCGAAATACATGTTCCACCATAGCCCTCTCTGCTTCCTCAAAAGCTCCGGATTTCATGCCTTGCTCGATCAGGATATTTATCTCCTCTTCTGTAACTGGTGGTTCAGCAACCGGTCGTATACCTAATATCCTGAGCACCGTATCTGTTGAAATGCTCAACAAATGAACCGCCGGGGAAGCCATCCGGGATAAGATGCGCATGGGGGCGGCTACAGTACAGGCTATTCCCTCGGCGTTATGCAATGCCAGCCTTTTGGGTACAAGCTCACCGATAACCAGCGTGAGATACGTAATGCCCAGTACTACAACGCCAAGAGCGACGACTTCGCTGTAGGGCGCAAGGATGGGTATAGAGTCCAGGCGTACCGCCAGCTTCTCGGCTATGGTCGCACCGCCGAACACACCAGCCAGTATGCCAATAAGCGTGATGCCGATCTGAACGGTAGATAGTAAACGGTTGGGTGAGCTTGCCAGTTCTAGTGCAGCGAGTGCCTTTACATTACCTTCATTTGCCCACTGTTGAAGCCTGGCCTTTCGCGCCATAATGATAGCAATCTCCGACATTGCAAATATGCCGTTGGCGATGATTAGTAGAACAATGAACAGGATTTCAAAAGTGAGATTGGACATTCCAGAAACCTCTTTTTAGCTTGGTATTAAATTTAACTTATTTAACCCTTTTTGCGGTGGGTGGCTTATATGAATTATATATCTTGCACTGTTACACTTAACTTGTGCTTAGGTTTTACCGTAAAATAACTTATCCAAATAAGTTCTTTTCTCCACGAGGTTAAAGACGTTTGATAACCGTTATATGAGACTCCCTAACTCCATGGTTTTAAACGCAAGCATAGTGAACCTGTCCAGATACCAGATAAAGAGACTGGACATACCCGTTGGAATAAATTTGGAGATTCTGGTATCGAACTTGAGGCAAGGGTATGGATACAGAGGTCTTCTTTGTTTACAGCCAGAACTGAACTTATCAAAGAGATCAAAAATGCCTTTGATGAAGCTGGAATTGAGATACCATTCCCACACAGGACAGTGTATTTTGGCAAAGATCAAAGAGGATGAATTGTCGTTTCAAATATTTCCAAGGATCAGAGCATCTGTTATTGCCTTCTCGTTTATACTCCTCGTGTTGGTTTTCATCTTCATAAGCTTGAATATCTTCGGCACTGCCTTCAGGAAACTGGGATTTCCCCCAGAATATTCGGTCTATTTTCTTTTTTTGTCACTGCCTTGCAGTTACCTGAACATTCCTATTAAAACGTACACTACAACAATAGCCATTAACCTTGGAGGGGCAGTTATTCCGATAATAATGTCATTATTCTTGTTATCAGTGGCAAACTCGGTTAAAGTTTTATCAGGAATTCTTCTCATTACGATAATTATTCATAAGATCGCGGCCTGTGAAAGGTTCTGGGATCATTGTCCATGCGCTGCTTCCTCCGCTTCTAGCGGCTTTTGTGGCAATTATTATATCTCCTCAAAATGCGCCTATTATCGCCTACATATCGGGCACTTTTGGATGTATTCTGCTACTGGCATAGATTCAATAAAAAAAACTAAACATGAGCAAATATTTGTATTGCTCATGTCATTTTCTCAGTGTTTGATACACCCTGATATTTATATTTTCAGCACGAACAAGATTATGTAATAAACTACCATTATCACAGCGCCAAGAGGCAAACCGAGTTTTGCCCATTCTTTGCTTGTGATACCGAGTTTATTTGCGGATATTATATTGGGTATGTTCCCTGGGATCAACATGCCTCCAGCGATCAAAAGACCCATGAGAGCAGCGTTAATTCGATCTGGTGACATAGTTTTTGTTATCTCAGCTGAAGCAAGTGTAGCATTATCCAGTATTGCTGAAACAGTATTTACCCAGTAAAGCATCCATGCAGGAAGATCTTTGATATACCATTCGATTATTGGCGTGAATCCGATTCCAAGGAAAACAAGCGCCATGACAAAAATATAAACTTTAAAAGCACGTATGCCCACATCTTTTAAAGTTTCTTTTTCCTCTGTTGCGGTGAGTGAATCTTTTGCTTTTTCCTTTTGTCCTACAAAGAACATACTTAATATTCCGAGTGCAAGTACGCCAGGAATTATAAATATTCCAAGCTGATCAAACAAATACCAGAAGTCTGCCTGCAATTTTGTGTTTATGACAATCGTGGAAAGCGGTTCTCCAATAGGGGTAAGTGCAGCTCCAAGACCGATCGCAAAACAGGCAATTATTACGATATTGATCTCAGTTTTGCGGTTTAACTTCAAGGCGCTAACCAATTCAACCAGGAGCAAAGCAGCAATAATTGCCGTTATAACACTTGATAAAATCCCAAGAACAACTACAATAAGGAATACAAAAATTTTTAATGGAACTTTATTAAGTATTGAATCTGTGAAACTCTTCAGGCTATTGCGACCATAGTGGAAAATCAATCCGGCAATCAATACAGCCAGAGTAATTGCAATCGGATCTTTAATTGCTGCTTCAATCAATCCTAGATTCCAGTTAGGTAAGATTTCATTTTCTGGATTTGAAACCACTTTCAATAAAAAGTGGTCCGTCGTAACTGCCAGGATACCCATGGCAAACAGAAAAACTTCAAGGTTATGTTCGATTTTTTTCACTAAGAACGGTCCTAATAACACTATTAAGAATATGACAAACAAAAATGCTGAGAGTGTCATATCTTTTGCCGGTAATTCCATAAAATGCCTCCTATAACGAAATTATTTTCCATTCCAGAACTTAGTAGTTCTTAACTTTTTTGGTTTGATTCGAGTTAAAAGGCTTAATTATCCCACAAGCAAATCCTCAAGCATCTCAAACCTGCTTATCGCAAGTCCCTTGCTGGCAATGCGCCTGATTATCGCGCGCCCGGTATCGAAAACAATTATCTTTTCAACAGGCGGGTTCGTAAGTATTAGCATTTCGTTGTCAGGGGTCACCTGAACGCTGTCAAACTGTTTCTTGAGTTCATCGATCGCCTCTGGAGTTATTTTAACAACTCCAAGTTCAGCCTCGCCGCTGAAGAGGTCTTCATCTCCTTTTGTGAAACAGGGGTCTATAGTAATGATCTTCATTAATTCCTCAAAATCCCTTCGACCTTATCCATTATTTCACTTGCAATCTCTCGTTTTGTGCCTGAAACCGGTTTGACCGACCTGTCTATTAAATAGACATTATTATCGTCTGTCCCCATGCCGCCGGATGATACATCGTTTGCCACCACCATGCAAAGCTTCGATGATTCCATAGACTCACGGGCGCGCTTTATTAGCTCTTCTTCAGTCACACCCGTTTCTGCTTTAAAACCAATGATCTTGAGTTTGGGATATCTACTGCGCACTTCCCTGATAAGTTTAGGCGCGGGTTCAAGCGTGAGCCTGACCTCTGTGCCTGATTTTATCTTATTCTTTGAAGGCGTGACAGTGAAATCAGAAATGGCTGCGGCGCTGATGAGAATATCATATCCGCCCCTCAGCTCTTCGATAACGAGATCTGTCATATCCTTTGCACTTTGAGCATATAATTCACATATTCCCTGTATCCCCAGGCATCCCCTGTGGACCAGTGTGACATCTGCACCCCTCCTGAAGGCCGCAAACGCTAGCTCAATGCCTGTTTTTCCTGACGCGCGGTTCGTGAGTATCCTTATAGGATCGATCATTTCGGCAGTTGCGCCCCCTGTAATGATGATCTTCTTACCGGAAAGTGTGTTTTTTCCCACAGCCCTTTCAACTCTCAATACGATCTCATCATTTCCAGCTATTTTTGCGGCGCCCTCTTCTGTTACAGGATTGACAAATTCAACTCCCAGTTCTGTTAGTTTTCCTATATTTTCGATGACAATAGGATGATCATACATAGATTCATGCATCGCAGGCACGATCATTATCGGAATACCTGAGCCAAAAGCAGTGGCAGCAAATGTCGTCACGGGAGTATCATCGATCCCATGTGCGATCTTCCCGATTGTATTTGCTGTGCACGGCGCTATTAAAAGAAGAGATGCCCTGCCCTCAATGCCGCAGAAATCCACATGTTCAACATCGCCTGTTATTTCAGTGATAACCGGATTGCCTGTAGCATATCGCATGGCTTCAGGATGGATTATTTTTCGCGCCGCATCGGACATTACGGCATGAACATCCGCTCCGTGTCTCCTGAGTTCCCTTGCAAGTTCAATGCAGCGGACTGCGGCTATACTTCCCGTTATCCCAAGTACAATGGTCTTTCCATCGAGCGATTTTGAAGTCCTGATTATATGGGTTCCCATTACTATCAATTACATTGTAAAAAGATAAGAATCTATTGATTACTGCAATTCCAAGTCAAAAACATATCTCTTCACGCGCGGCGCCACATTTCCACAATCCCTGAAAAATTCGACATGCCATTCTTTTTCTTCAAGGAGGCGCTTGAAATGAGGGATCTCAAAGTCTTTCTTGAAAGTATAGAAATGGACATACCCGCCAGGTCTTAGAATAGAATGAACGATATCCAGGAAGAAGTCCTGGCCATAAGGCGCAGGCATCACGATCCTGTCAAAGCTCGTTTTGAAGAGATTATTTATTTGGCGTGCGTCGCCGTGTACGATATTTGCCTCGATATGATTCAATTCCAGATTTTTCCGGAGGAATTGGCAGGCATTATAGTTATTATCAAGACCAGTTATGTTCACGTTCTTTTTCTTTTTTATGGGAATGAGAAACGTCCCGACGCCTGCGAAAAGGACAAGTACATTCTCACCGTCCTTCACTTTGTGCGCGATCCTGTCCCGTTCATAGTGCATTTTTCCAGAATAGAAGGTTTTTGTGACATCAAGCTCGAAGATGCAGCCGTTCTCCCTGTGTATCGTAGTTGTCCTGTCCCCAAGCAGCAGTTCAAAATCCGCAACCCGTGCCGAGCCTTCTATTTTATGGAGCTTTCTCAGAATTGTTTTGACATCTTTCCTGAGAGATGAAAACGCCTCTGCAATAATATATTTTTCATCTTCAAGGGCTGGAGGGATACTGATTATGGCAATGTCCCCGATGACCTCAAAGCCTTTCGGGAGGAGGAGGAGTTTTTCGGGTGGGAGTTTGGTTTGAAGAAGGGAGTGGAGAGACATATCAAAAGAAGAATATACTTTTCTTTAAGCATTATGCTTTTTGCCTTTCAATACTGGTCCACAAAGCTGTATTGAAAATGAGTTTTTCAAATTATAAAAATATACGATCACGCGCTGAGGACGGAATTTGAACCCGTGATAGTCTGATGTGATCAATCCGGTTTCAGTCTTGAATAGACTGCCAGTGGGCGCAAAATATCAATTTGCGCCATTGTTCTTTTCGCCCTCATCTCTCTTGCTACATCTATTCAAGCCAGGTTGCATGGGGTTCTGGAAGCGCGCGGGATTTTATAATTAGAAGATATCATCCTTTATCATTATTTCAAGTTCTCTCAAAATATCCTCTATTTCTACTTCATTTGATTCAAGAATAATTTCCCCCACATGTTTATGATGTGGAAAGGTTGCTATTTTCTTATGATGTGGCGCATTATCCCATCTGATAATAAGTTCTGACCCTTTTGATATGTGATAAGCATATCTTATGAATCCCGACATTGCATGTTCCCAGACATTGAGTTTCCAGCCATTGATCAAACGTGCCTGGATCTTTAATTTGTAGTAATCCCCATATGCATCTGAGTCGATCGAAAGAATTGATTCAACGATACTGGATTCCTTTAAAATTTTAACTGTTCTATGCACTTGTAACGCTCTCTTTAGCTGCTTGCTTCCATACTCCGATCATATTTTCAGCAGCTTCCCATTCCATCCAGTCATCTTCTTCGGGGATTGATGCGCTATTTTCAAGTTTCTTTGAGAAAGCACTAAATGACATGCCGTATTTTTTCTCAAATACTTTTAGTTGTTTTTTGTAGAATTCGATCTTATGTTTGATGAATTCTGAAGTTATTTCCCGGATAAATTCCCTGGTAGATCCATATAAACCAAGTTCCACAAGCGGTTTAGCAGCATACTTTAATTCGGTCAGTACCTCAGCTTCAATTTCTGAACTCATAATATCTTTTCAGAGCCATGAGAATAAAAGCTTTATTGTTGAGAAATAAATAATTTTGATGCCCTTACCCCGCCAGCATCCTCAACACAAATGCCTCCAATCCTCGCTCTTTGCCATCCGTCACACTCGGCTTGTTCTGCCACCAGTAACATTATCCTCGATAAAATCATTATTTCATCCATGTTCATAAAAGACCTCTATGATTGTGAAGAATTTTTTGCAGGAGATAATACTATCCTCCGTGAGCTATTGCATCCCGACAAAGCAGACCTTAAGATCCGCTACAGCCTGGCGCATGCAACAGTAAAACCCGGCATGACCTCAACACCTCACAGGCTCAGGACATCCGAGGTTTATTATATCCTGAACGGGGAAGGAGTAATGAATATTAATGGAGAATCTGCAATAGTTAGACCGTGCCAGGCTATTTATATACCACCCAATTCAACGCAATATATACATAATCCCGGAAAAGTTGATTTGATCTTCATTTGTATAGTTGATCCTGCATGGAGGAAGCAGGATGAGGAAGTGCTGTGATCGTAGAGATGGAAGTGTGAGTACAACCATGATCCTTGGCATCGACATCGGAGGAGCGAACACAAAAATAGCATCGGACGATGGCACGCTCATAGAACTCCATTATATCCCGCTCTGGAAGAACTCCAAACTTCCGGAAACGCTTCTTGATATCGCAAAACGCCTGGGACCTGAAAAAGCAGGAGTAGTGATAACCGGTGAGCTTGCGGATTGTTTCCCGGATAAGGATGCAGGCCTGTCATATATTATCGATGCCGTAAATAATGCCTTCAAAAATGCATATTTTCTCGATAGCAATGGTGTTTTTTTGAGGAAAAAAAGAAGAAGCATTGCGGCAGCCAACTGGATGGCATCCGCGCTTGCCGTGGGTAAGGAATTTGGGGATTGTATCTTTCTTGATACGGGCTCAACGACCACGGACATAATCCCGATCAAGAACGGAAAACCTCTTGCACGAAAAACTGATTTTGAACGATTAAAACACGGAGAACTTGTGTACTCAGGGGCGCTTCGAACAAATATCGCTTCCATCCTCAAAAGTGTAAATATAGGGGACAAAATATCCCGCATATCATCAGAGCTTTTTTCCATAACAGCTGATGCATATTTGCTCATGGGCATGATCTCCCCGGAAAATTATACCTGTGATACTCCCGATGGTGCAGGAAAAACGATCGTTGACGCAAAACGAAGACTTGCACGCGTTGTGTGCGCCGACCTTGAAGAAATAAGGGATGATGAGATTTTATCGATCGCGAATCAGGTCATGGAGGCGCAGGTCAATGACATAAAGGAGGCGCTTTTGCAGGTTTCTCAAAAGCATGGGATAAAAAGTGTAGTTACCTGCGGACTTGGGGAATTCCTGGCAAAAAGAGCGGCGCAGGAATGTGGATTTAAAATTATTTCGATCTCTGAAAAATATGGGTTGGAAATATCAAAAGTGTTTCCGGCATATGCTGTTGCACAATTGTTGAGAGATCACAAAACTCCCCTGAAATAATGGCCATTAGTGTATGCACCAGTACAGCGTTTTTCGCTCTTCGTACCGCTAACTACATCATCAATAGCTTCCCTGTAATCCCTGATAATTTTTCCTGTCATCTCCGGGCTGTATGTCCTCGCTTCGATCCGCAGGCAGCTAACCCCGGATATAATAATGTCCGGGACATAATCAAGCATGCACAACTCGCGTGAGTTCATTATATAAGTACGATTATGTGTATCCGTAATTACCGGAAATTCATAACCTTTTTCATCTTTCAAGAGGAGATCATCAGGTCTTTTTCCGGGAAAAAGACCTCCGACAAGGTCATGTTCTGAAATCATCAATGGGAATAAACCATGAACGATACATTCTACGGGATTATGCACAGCAATGCCCTCTATTTCTTTTAGCGTCAGTTCGGGTGATAATGTCACCCTCTCGCTAAATTCCATGAAGAAATCCATTGAGAGACTGTTAAATACATTAAGAGGATAATCAATGATTATCGGCTTATTGGGAAAAATTTTTCGAAGATAATCCAGAACTCCCAAATTTCCCACAAGAAAACCATCCGAAGCCTCGAACAAATCCTGTTGTGATTGGGTTGAGAAGAACTCATCTAAATCCTTTAAAATTCGCGGTGTATTGATGAATACTTTAACACCTTTTTCATGAGCATATTTAATTGTAGGAACGTAATCAGCCAGATCAATAAATCTGCGTTTATCCGTGTTTATCTGCGGTTTGTTTTCGGTCTTAAATCTAATTTCTCTAGATGCTTCTTCCCCTATGTATACAACATCTGCACCATTGTCAACAGAAGATTTTAAAGATCCGATAGAACCCGCATTCACCGACAATATCGGTTTTGTTTTAGACTTTGGCGATCCAAAAGAGACCTTTGGCTCACTGCACTGTCTTTTCCATTTCTGGACTCGCGCTTTCTCAAGCTCTTCAACCGCTTGCCGACGGATCAAGTTCAATTCAGAAACTGGTATGAAAATATTCTTATCCAGTTCAAAATCCACCTCCTTTGCCTCAAAAATAGTGCCACCCAGCTTTATTAACTGTTCTGCGATCGAACTTTTGGAAACTGGTGTTGTTTTTGCCAGATTTACGATACCAGCACTTGCCGAGACTTTATTCTCACCATCATCGATCGAAAGCATTAGAGGCTCGCCAACTTTGGCTTTAAAGGACATTTTTAGAGGTATTTTTCTGATATTCCCAATTTCCAGGGTTTCCATTAGTCTGCTATCAAATGTCTTAAAGATCGTTTCATTATCAGCAACCGCGATGTCAATAGGGATCCTGACAAAAGAACCTACATCCGCTTTTTGTACCATTTTTTTGCCAATATATATATTCCGTACAGTAATTCCTGATTCCCTGCTGCCAACACCAATTCCATCCCCGACCCGAAGCTGTGCTTTAAGCTGTATTTCCAATAACTTTGTCCCTGCATCATAATCAATCGCTCTTCCAAGCTCTGTTCCGCGGTTATGCGGATATTTGCGGCTCATTAATTCCTCGCCAGGATTCCCTAAAAAATACCCTGTCGTGAATTCCCGGTTGAACAACTGGAGAAGTGTGTGCTTTTCTTCTTTTGTAACACTAAAATCTGAAGGTGCAGCAAGATATCTGTCAATAAGCTTTCGATAAACCCTCACAACGCCAGCGACATATTCTGGGCGTTTCATCCGTCCTTCTATCTTGAATGAATCGATCCCTGCCTCTATAAGAGCGCCTGTATGCTCACTCATGTTGAGGTCTTTGGGACTCATAAGATAGCCTTCTTCTTTATTGATACGATACTTTTTCCGGCACGGCTGGGCGCATAAACCCCTGTTCCCGCTTCTCCCTCCGATCATGCTGCTTAAAATACACTGCCCGGAATAACAGAAACACAGCGCGCCATGGATAAAAGTCTCGATCTCCACGAAAGTTCGTGATTTGATGCTTCGTATTTCTTCAAGCGATGTCTCACGCGCAAGCACAATCCGTTTTACACCCATTTCCTCAAGGAACTTGGCCCCCTGTGCGTTATGAATGGTCATCTGGGTGCTGGCATGGACAGCAAGTGAAGGCAGATGTTTGCGTATCAGGCGCAAGATACCGATATCCTGGACAATGACCGCATCTGCCCCCGCATTACAGATTAATTGCAGATATTCACACGCTATTTCAAATTCAGAGTCTTTGATCAGTGTGTTTACTGTCACATAAGCCCTGACCCCGCGCAAATGAGCGTAATCAATAGCCCATTCAAGTTCCTCATTCGTGAAATTGAAGGCTAACTGGCGGGCGTTAAAAAGCGTTCCTCCGAAATAAACTGCATCGGCTCCATTCTCTATCGCTGCTATAAGCGCTTCTTTGCTTCCTACGGGAGCCAGTAATTCAGGTTTGGTCATAAGATTTGATGTTAATTTGGGGAAAACATGTGACGGTTCATTTTAAATAATTCAAATTATCATAATTCAGATTATGTTAATCGAAAGTTATAATATGTTATACAACAATTACCCTTTCATGGCATATCAATTTGTTGACCGCGAGAAAGAAATGAAGTTTCTCAAAGATAAATACTCATCACAGTCAGCCGAACTAATAATCATTTACGGCAGGCGGCGCGTGGGAAAGACCGAGTTGATAAAACAATCAATATCCAACTGCCCTCTAAAAGCCCTGTACCTGCTCGGGGAACTCCAGAAAGAAAACCAGCTCGCATCAATTTATTCTAATATTGCCGGCCTGACGCTTGATGATGATTTCCTTAAAGGGAGCCCTCTTAATACATGGCAGGCATTCTTTGATTATCTCACACGATACATCGATAAAAATGGGATGGTGCTCGTCATTGATGAACTTCCTTATATCCATAAGACAAACCCTAATTTTATTTCAATCCTTCAATTTTTCTGGGATGAAAAATGGAAAAATATGAATTTCAAGCTAATTCTTTGCGGCTCAAGCATCTCGATGATGCAAAAAATAGCGCTTTCATATTCAAGCCCTATCTATGGAAGGCGAACTGGACAGATAGACCTACAACCGCTCAAATATCTTGATTTCAGGGAACTTTTCAAAGACTGGAATGAAGAAGATATCATGGGAGCATACGCAGTCCTGGGCGGCATACCTCGTTATGCTGAGGAATTTGACCGAACTAAAAGCCTGCCTGAAAATATTATTAAGGCATTTCTTGATAAGGATGCTTTCCTTTATAAAGAAGCAAAGTTCCTGCTTATGGAAGAACTCCAGGATTTTGCAAATTATTTCTCCATTTTGAAGGCTATAGCTGTTGGTAAGATCACATTCAATGAGATTTCCAATTTTTCAGGCGTAGCCGCGAATAAACTCTTTATATATATGTCAAAGTTGATCGAATTAAACATTATCCGAAGAGACATACCAGTAACTCTTTCAAAAGAAAAATCAACGCGGGTCGGTAACTATGTTCTTAAAGATTATTTCTTCAGGTTCTGGTTTCGGTATATTTATCCAAATTCCTCACTTATCGAGATAGGAAAACCAGAGATCGTTCTTGATATCATAAAAAGGGATTTTAATAATTACCTGGATACGATATTTGAGGATATAACAGGTGAACTTTTACAAAACCTCTCCATGAACGGAAAGTTGCCGCTATTCACGAAATGGGGCAAATGGTGGCGCATGGATAATGAAATAGATATCATTGCCATAAATGAAGCGACCGGGGATATCCTGTTCTGCGATTGTTCATGGGAGGATAAAGAGACTAAAAAAAGTGTTATGGAAGAATTGCTGGAAAAGTCTGGAAAAGTGGAATGGGGCGGCGAAAACCGCAAGAACCACTATGCATTTGCTTCAAGGAAAGGATTCACGAAAGAGGCGAAAAAGTTTGCACAGGGGAAGGGGATGAATTTATTCACGCTGGAGGAGATGATTTCAAGCGTCAAATCCAATAAATAAATACTTAAATACCAAACATTCACTTTATAACGTAAAGTTTTATATATAACATTCACCCTATAACGTAATTATGCTGGAAGAGATTATAATCCAGAACGCCTGGTGGAAAACAAACAGCGTCAGCGAGTCGAAACTGGGTAAAATCAAGCGATCAGAATTTGATCTTCTCAAAGACGAACTCGACGAAAAAAAAATCACATGTCTTTTAGGACCAAGGCGATCTGGCAAGACGACTCTGATGTACGAGCTGATCGGACATCTGCTCAAAAACGGCGTCAGTGAACGAAATATTCTTTTCATTTCATTCGACAATCCCAAAATACGCATGAATTTAGAGCATAATTTTGATGAAGTTATCAGAGATTTCTCAAATACCATGATCAAAGAGCCGATCGATAAATTATCTGCTAAGACATATATATTTCTGGATGAGATCCATAAACTTGAGGAGTGGGGCAATATCATAAAATATTGGCAGGACCTGGGGTTAAAAATAAAATTCATAGTCTCAGGCTCATCTTCTTTGAGGATATTAAAAGGAGGCGGTGAAAGCCTGCTCGGACGAATTAATTTTCATTTAATACTGCCGCTAAAATTCTCTGAGTTCACAGGCAGGGGAGTTTCTGCAGATTTTGGAAATTTCAGCCTCATCAAGAGAGCGCATGATGAATTGTTACTTGAAAAAAATGACCTGATCATCAAGCTTGATGAATACATCTTAAAAGGAGGTTTTCCTGAAGTTTTTGACATAAAGGATATTGAGAAGGCTTACGAAGTCTTAAAACAGTATAAAACCCTCACGATAAACAGGGATATTCTGGATTTAAAGGATATAAAAGAACCAAGGATCTTGAGCGACCTGACAGACCTTCTATCAGACCATATGTCCCAGAGAATAAGCTATTCTGCCTTTGCCGATATTCTCAATATAAAGGTAGAAACGGTCAAAAATTATATCTCGTATCTTGAGGAGTGTTTTTTGATATATACAGCTTATCTTTACTCAAAAAAACAGGTAATTTCCACAAGAAAGGAGAAAAAATTGTATTTTGTGGATTGCGGACTACGAAATTCCCTTCTTATGAAAGAAATAGATGACCTTGAGAAAACTAAGATTATCGAGAACATTGTTTTTTTCCACATACTTTCCCTTAAAAAACGAGAGTTATTTCCCAGGATATTTTACTGGCTTGACAGGAACCGAAACGAAGTTGACATAGTGATAAATCTGAAAAATGAGGTAATTCCGATAGAAGTTAAATATTCAGATAATATCGGGAAAAAAGATCTAAAAGGATTAATAAATTTCTGCGAAGAGTTTAAGACCCACGGGTTTGTCATAACGAAAGACGTCCTTAGAGATGATGGAGATATTATCTTTGTTCCTGCATGGCTTTTTTTGACGATGATATAATATGATAGGAGGTTTAATCGATGAAAGTATACCACGTACAGGGCATCCGCCACAATGCAGTAATCTTTGCAAAAACTCATGACGAAGCCATAGCAGAGGCGGCAGAAAAAGATTTAGTCGGAGATTGGGAAATGCCTGAAGCTCTGGAAGTGCTTCCGCCTAAGGGGGACCGGATAATTTATGACCCGCAGCCTGGGATTTAATTCATCCCAAGCGCTTTATTCGTCTTCCTTATTGATTTTGCCCCGTCCTTTTCAATCCCAAGCAGAGCCCTTATGGCATCCACGTTCTCAGGAACAACATCGGATTCCTGGTGGATCGCCTGGAAGAAATAAAGTTCTCCTTTGTTGATGGCGATCGAATCTTTCCATACTACGTTCTCCCACATGTCACCTCTTGGCCTGCCAAGGTCTTTTGCATATTCCATAGCTTCAGCCGTTGATTTTATCCTGTCCTTGCTGGAAACAAGCCTTATGCGCGGTCTTTTCTCAAATATTCCCAAAACATCGGTTTCAGTGCATTCCTTTTTCAACTCAATGTTGATAGCATGCAAATGCATAAGCGTCGTTGATGTCTTTACTGCCATCGTGGTGATATCGATATTGGGAAGGATCGAGTTGACATCGGGACCATGATGCGATGGGAGCTTGATCGGGTCGGGAATAAGAGCGTTTATCGGACCTGTCTTAATGTCATTAGGATCTGCAGCCCTTCTCATCAATGTAACTCTTGCTTTCTTGACCCCGAATGCAGTATCAAGAGGATATAAAACCCTGACAAGACCGGTGGTATTGCATGAAACCACTCTTGCGAAATCAAGCCCCAGCGCACCCTGGTAATTGGCTTCGGAATTAAATGAAAATCCAGTAAGCTCGTGATCTTCCCCGCCCTGCCAGATAGCTTTGACCCCATGCTTCTGGTAGAGCTTCTTATATTCCTCGCCCATACCACCAGGTGTTGCATCGACCACAATATCAACTTTACCAAGTAGTTCTTGAAGCGTTCCGCTCACTTCGATTTTTGATATCTTGAATTCCGCGATGTTATCTTCTGACGGAGTATAAATATCGTATCCTTTTTCCTTTGCGATCCGGGCCTCAAAACTCGGTTTAGTCTTAACGACACCTACGATCTCCATATCGTCCTGTGCAGCCACGGCATCTGCCACACGTTTTCCAATAGTTCCGTAACCGTTAATTGCAACTTTTGCTTTCATAATTTTTCCTGATTTATGAACTTTCTATTAAAGCTTCCTGTTTTATCAGATTGACATCCACGATAATGCCTCGAATTGTCATTGTCTCCCCAAGGAGACTCTGGAGTTTGATCATATCCTTATCTTTCGTTATTCTCACCACATCTTCCATGATCGTCTCACCTTTGCGGATTACCTTCAGTTCACACATGGCTATCAAATCGGCGTTGTTGATATTAATATTTATCATACCCTGTAACTATTATGGACTGGAGGATTTTGCCATATCCGAATTAAAAGGACTCATAATACCAGATCATACCGTCATAGAAGAGCATTCTATCGTCGTACATGGGGATGTGCTTGTGGGAAATTATGCAGAACTGGGGTATGGGCTGATCGCTAACCTGATCGTAGCAGGTGAACATGTCAAGATCAATGGCAATATCATATCGCAAGACGATGTCCGAATCGATATGTGGTCTGAGATAACAGGGGAAGTCAGGACAAAGTCAGATGCATACCTTGGTGAATTCGTTAAAATTTCGGGAAAACTCTTCGCAGCAGGAAATCTTGATGTGGGAAATAATGTCAAGATCGATGGTGGTTATGATGTTAAAGGCTGGTTGGTCGTACGCCAGCCTCTTCCCGTGGTAATGTTCATTTACCTTTATATGATGATGCTGCTTCAGTTTGGAAGCGAAGAAGAGGTTGAAAAGGCGCTGAATGACCTATTTTCGGATAATACACCCGATAACAAGATACTGGCGATACCAAACAGGGCAAAGATAGACCTTGATACCATAAGAACAAGCACGCGCGCAAGGATCGGAAGTTACTGCAGACTGCTTGGAAATATCCGCGCGCGTTCCATGCATATGGGAAACCATGATACACTTTTCGGAAGCATCCGGACGACGGGGGATATTACTATAGGAAAGGGATGCATAATCCACGGAAATCTTACTTCAAACAAAGGAAAAGTTACAATAGGACGAAATAGCAAGATCCTTGGCAAAATAACGGCAGATGCAATTGTTATCCATGAGACCTCAAAAACAGAAGGGACTTTGACAGCCCCGAATAGCGTTACGATAGTGCAGGATGATCTTGAGGGATTCGACGAGATCGATAAAAAGTTATTTTATGGATTTATCCTGCTTGATGATATTTAATACAAGGTCACGCTTTTCACGCCTTTGATTTTGGTGAGCGAGTCCACGAGTTCTCCACCCGGTTTACCTTCCGTGATTATCGTAAGCTGTGGATTTTCCGTAAGAAATGGATCGTCAGATACAGCCTGCCTGATGGTTATTCCGTGTTCAGAAACTGCGGTTGCAACTGCGCCGAGAAGGCCTTTGCGAGCTGCATTATCGGGTGTAATGATTATTACCCCTAGTCCAAGCAAAGGCGCCACATCCCTTAAAAACGGCATTGTGCGGACATTCGCAAATATCTGCATGAGTTTATCATCTTTTAAAATCGTTTCACAGGTGGCATCAACCACTCTTCTGTCCACCTGGATCTCATTTGCTATCTGGGTGTGGGGTATTTCTATATTTCCTGTGACCACTCTTCCCTTTGTATTTATCTGGAATCCCCTTTCCAGAAGCAGTCTTATAACTTTTTCCTGCGCCGGGTGGTTTTTGAATTTTTCCTGGATGATAGTCCACATTAGTTCCTAAATTTAATTTGTTAATACTAATGTCTATCGGATTTACAATAATTCGAGATAGGAAAGTGCTTTGAGTAATATTTATAAGTAAAGACCTTTATATAAGAAATGGGGCAGCGGCATCGCATCCATCCCCTCCGATGTTTCCGCACAGCCCCCTTTTTCTCTCAAGCATTTATTATCTTATCACCGCTCAAAATTAAAATTCTGTTTCACTATCTTAAGAGCGCAATAGTTCCCACACATGGTACAGGCTTCTTCATCATTAGGTGAGCGGCTGTCCCGAACTTCCCTTGCATATTTGGGATCGATAGCCAGTTCATACATCCTGTCCCACTGAAGGTCACGCCTTGCGCGTCCCATATCCAGGTCTTGCTGTCGATCCTTGTTCTTTACCATATCGCCTATGTGCGCCGCGATCCTGGCCGTTATGACTCCCTGCCTTACATCATCCACATTTGGAAGCGCAAGATGCTCAGCAAGGAAAAGTAGGAAGCAATTCCTGCTTTTTTATCTTTTTTATCAGAGGGATTAAATTTAAATGTTGTAAGATGGCGCAGAATAGCGAGAGAAGATGGGGTATTGCAAAATCGATATGTATAGGCATCGTCATTAAGTACGGGGTGGGCGACTGAAGGCGATAGGCGGATTTTATGCTCCCAAAGGTGACGTTAATCTGAAAAAATTCTACCCAGACTAAGAAAAAGGCACCATATTATGCCTATTATCTTTTTTCTACTGGTGGTGATTCTGTCACACCAACTTGTCCTGTCGGCTCAGGATAAACATATTTTCTAACATAAATGTAATCAAAATAGCCAGTAGCTTGATCATTTCCAAACACGTTAGAGCCCAAAAACAAAAATGAGTCATTAAGGTTTAAATCGATATTTCCAACCACTTTATTGTTATTGTTACCATTCAGGTCTATAAACATTCTATCACCGAACCATCCAATTTCAATTTTGTTAAAATTTTGTTCCTTCCAGCCTGAATTATTTTTAAGGTCTATTTTTATCAAATGTTCTTCAGTTCCATATTTGTTTAAAATAGAATATTTTAAATATCCGTTTTGAGTATAAAGAGAAATCCTGTTTCTTTCAGAGTTATTACCATTGATAATATCAAATAAATAATGGATTGAAGACTCATCTATTCTCCAAAGCGGTTTAAAATTTATCGTAATTGCATACCCAGAATCAGATAATTTTAAATCTTTATAAGCTATGTCACAATTGTCAATCAGCATGGCGCCATCTTCGACTGTAACATTAGATGCACAAAGTTCTGGTTTGTTTGAAGATTCCGGCATCCTCAGAAACGTCTTTTTGATTTCTTTGAAAAACTCTATGGTTTCTTTTGCGATTTCCGGCGATTTTGCTTCAACTCCACAATATAAATTGGAGAAATTATATCCAAATGTATCTGTTACATCTGAACATTTACTAAAATTCAAATCAGATAACGTTTTAGCTGTCATCAATTTATACTGGTTTTTTTCTATCCTAACAGGAGGTGGTTCTTGCCCAGTTATTTTATCTATAATGCCATAATAAAATAAGGAGTTGATTAAAACAGCGATAATAACCGAGTCAATAATAATGGTTTGGATATCAAAGCCTTTCCTATGTTTTAGCATTAAATGATTAGTTAGCCAAAATCCAGGTGTTTTATATGCTTTTGGACAATAAGGACACTGTACTTGCGTTTGCTGGTTGGTATTTATATCCTTTTTAGTGGTTTTAGCTGAATGCCTTCGCGCCATCGTCTCTATCCGAAACTATGTCTCAATAATTATAACTTCCCTTTAAACCATTTGACTATATGGAATCTTCTATGACTTATCCTCTTAACTATTCTTTGCTCAGTATAGGGCACAAGATTATGCAGCTTAAGCAATTATTTTCCTTATATTCCATAAAATATTTTTTTGTGCCCTTCATATCAGTAAAAAGTCATTGCGACAAATAAGCGATTGAACCCTCATGCACCCACGACAGGATGTTCCGTTTTTCAAACCGATGTCGGTAACTCTATTTTATCTTTTCATCACCGCTCAAAATTGAAACTCTGCTTCACAATCTTGAGCGCGCAATAATTCCCACACATGGTACAGGCTTCTTCATCATTAGGCGAGCGGCTGTCCCTTACTGATCTTGCATATTTGGGATCGATAGCGAGTTCATACATCCTGTCCCACTGAAGGTCGCGCCTTGCGCGTCCCATATCCAGGTCTCGCTGACGATCCTTGTTCTTTACCATATCGCCGATGTGCGCCGCGATCCTGGCTGTTATGACTCCCTGCTTTACATCATCCACATTTGGAAGCGCAAGATGCTCAGCCGGTGTAACATAACAAATAAAATCTGCCCCATAAGCGCTTGATAAGGAGGCGCCTATTGCTGCTACGATGTGGTCATATCCTGGCGCTATATCGGTGACAAGCGGCCCAAGCATATAGAACGGTTTCTCACCGCTTAAACGCTTCATGAGTATGACATTTGCTTCTATTTCATCAAGGGGAATATGACCCGGCCCTTCGACAATGGTCTGGACACCTGCTGCATGTGAAATATCCGATAATTCCGAATTCATGATTAGCTCCTGTATCTGGGCCCTGTCAGTTGAGTCATGGATGGCTCCGGCGCGCATGCCGTTTCCCATGCTGAGTGTGACCTCATGTTCTTTCATTATCTCAAGCAGGTAATCGAATTCGCTGTAAAGCGGGTTTTCTTTCTCATTGTGCAGCATCCATGCGGTCATGAAGGCGCCGCCGCGTGAGCACAGACCGCCGAAACGACCCTGTTTTTTTAGGCGCTCGACTGTGAAAAGGTTAATTCCAGTATGTATCGCCATGAAATTCGTCCCGAGCTTTGCCTGCTCGGCAGTGACCTTAAAGAGCTCATCCTCTGTCATATCCACAACTGAACCGTATTTGCGAATAGCTTCGATGAACGCCTGGTAAAGAGGCACGCTTCCCACAGAAAGAGTTGTGGAATCGATGACCTTTTTCCTGATATCAAAAAAATCCCCGCCTGTTGAAAGTTCCATGAGCGTGTCCGCGCCAGTTGCTTCTGCGACTCTTGCTTTCTCGATCTCCATGTCAATGTCAATGATATCAGATGACGTGCCGATAGAGGCATTCACTTTTGTTCTAAGTCCCTTCCCGATACCGCACGGTTTTGTGTAACGATAGGGGCTGACCGGGATCACTATTCTGCCGGTTTCTATGCCTCGGCGCACAAATTCGGGTTCAACGCCTTCAATCTCGGCTACTTTTTTCATTTCTTCGGTGATGTTACCATTTTTTGCTTCACTGATAAGACTCATAAAAATTACCGGCTTTCGAAATGTGAGACTTATATTTAAAAGTGTTCAATCAAAAAAATTGATTTTGACTCAAGTAAAGTTGATTATAGTTAAAAACCAAACAATTCAAACTATCTTTGCGGCCTTTGCGCTCTTTGCGGTGAAAAAAAATCGTGCACCGCAAAGGACGCAAAGAGCGCAAAGTAGTCAGAATATAAGTAAAACAAATTATGTTCTTGACTCTAACTCCCCGCGCACGATTGTCACAGCCTGTCCACCAATATAAACACGCTTCTCCCCTACTCGAACACGTATGACCCCACCACGAAATGAAACCTGACAGGCAACAAACTCGTTTTTATTGAGGCGCTCTTTCCAGAATGGGCCAAGACAACAATGCGCAGAGCCTGTAACCGGATCCTCATTGATTCCAATAGCGGGCGCAAAAAAAACGGGATACAAATCATACCCCTTCGAAGCGGCAATACTTGTGACTATTACGCCGCGTATAGGGAATTTCTTGAGTAAAGCGAAGTCAGGCTTTAAGTTCCTCACAGTTTCTTCTGAATCGACTTCCACGAGATAATCAAACCTGGTCTTGCCAACATATTTTAGTGTGACACCCAGAGCTTTTGCAAGATCGGGAGGAAGAGTTATCTGCACTTGCGGTTCTGCCGGAAAATCAAGCTCTATCCACTCGCCCTTTCTCATGGCTGTCAGCAATCCGCTGCGTGTATGAAAATAAGCCTTATGATCTGGTTTCAAATAACCCTCCTCCCATAATACGTGTGCGCTTGCAAGGGTCGCATGACCGCAAAGGTCTATCTCCACAGTTGGAGTGAACCAGCGAAGATCAAAACCATCTGCTTGCCTGCAAAGGAAAGCGGTTTCTGATAAGTTCATCTCCTGTGCCACTTTTTGCATCCAGTGTTCTTGCGCAGGCTCAGATAGGATGCAAACTGCTGCCTGATTTCCTGCAAATGGATGGTTGGTGAATGCATCTACGTGATATATCAGGGTCATGGGTTTTCACTTCCTGGTTATGTGGTATAGCTTATTAAAATCAGCGCTGTCAATACTGGAAAGCGCCCATTATTAAGCCACAGTATTAGAATTCAGATGAAGATAGTTATATTTTTGGAGAATATTTTTGCAGGTTTTTTCGGTTATTACTTTATTTTGACTCTCTATTATCCCATTCATTAGGTATTGAGCAAACCAATCACAAAAATATTCTTTTTGGAATTCATAATATGTATCATCAAATATATTTTCATTTGTTCTTTGAGGTAAAATAAAATGTATGAGCTTATTTATTTCAAAGCCTAACTGAAATTCAGAACCTTCTTCGTAAATAGCATGAGAATATTCATGGAGTATATTGTGAACGATACATAATACATTCTCAGTCATGAATTTAAATCTAATATGGATTTCAACTATACCTTTTTTTGAAGATCCAGGTTGATACCAAGCTTTAGTTCGCCAATATATATCTCCTCCGTTGTCTAAATATAGTTTAAATGGATTACTTAATCCTTTTTTTTTCAAAAAAGTTTCTGATATGATTCGTGCTTGATTTAATGTTTCTATTTTATTTTTCCTAGATATGAATATAGATCTAAAATAAATTGGTATATCTTCCAGCCAAAATTTTGGATGTTCTTTAAAATCTTTAATATTTGCAAAGAGATATTCAGTATTCATCCTTTATTCTTTAATCCCCCTATCACCGCATCATACCTCTGGCATATCCTTTTCACAACATCCATTTCCGCATTCTTATGAGTGGGAATCAAAATATCAGCCCCTCCCCCGATCTCTTTCCCTTCACTTGATTTCCCGTAATCCGGCGCTATCTTCACTCCATCACCAGATATCCCCAGGCCCATTTCATTTATCATACGCGATATCATTTCAGTCTGGGGCATCACCTTCGCTGTTATGAAATTAGCTTTATCGATGTACTCATCCTTCAATTCTAAAATATCTTCGATGCTCTCCTTTACTTTTCTCTTACTTCCGTATTCGGCAAGCATATTAATGGATGTAATAAGGTCTTCGAAAGTAGTTGCCTGCACTTCGATTATCCTGCCGTCAAAATACGCGCCCACTTTTTCCTTATATCCTTTTGATATGACAAGAACGCCAAGTTCTTCCAGGCGCTCTTCCTCAGCCTGTGTGTATGGGCTCACCACAGTATATTCTTCAATACCGCAAAGCGCCATCAATGACTCATACATCGGACTGACGCCTATTCCCTGCTTCCCAAGCCATTTATCAAGTCCCATCTTCTGCGCCTTTGCAAGTTCAATTATCTTGCGTTTTATGGCTTCCGGATCTGAAGATTCAAGATTGAAATACTCTGCGAACCTTTGCGTGGTCTGGAGAAGCCGCGTTCTTCCCTGGGGCTGTGCCGATATGAACCTGCTCTCCTCAAGGTCCCTTACGTGGTCATATGTCGCTGCTCCTCTTCTTTCCACAAGTTCGGCCACAGTTATGGGCTGGTGATACGCTATCATGGCAAGAGTCCGAAGCACTGGTGAACGCAATTCCTTTGGCGCGATAGACCTTACTTTTTCAGCGAATTCAGACTTGACCTGCATTATGAACCTTCCATCCATTTCCCTTATCTCAAGAGCGCTTCCACGCGCTGCGTATTCATCCATCAATTGCTGCATCAATTCATGGATATTCTTTCCCCGCACAAGGTTCTTGAGCTGTCCTATATCAAGAGGCTCACCAGATGCAAAAAGTGCAGCTTCAATTATCTCTTTGTCCCCGCTCATGATGCCGCCTTCCTGCTGATAAAAATCTCACCAAAAAGCTCTTCCTGCTCCAGCCAGATCTCCTTTCTTGTAGCCAGGAAAAGTAATGAAAGGTAAGCCATTACCAGTCCTGTCCTGTCAAGAGGAACGCAGATGTCTGAAAATTTAATCGAATTATGTTTTTCCAGCAATTCATTTAAGATATTCCTCATCTTACCCATCCCGCTTTCAATATCTTCCTCATGGGCAATTGAGAGAACTTCCTCGATAGTAGTCCTTCGTTCTTCTTTTTTGTTATCAGCACGATTTGTCCTCTTTTTTTCCTGTACTTCAGCTTTTTTCAATTCAGTCAATAATTCTTCAAGTGTTACAGGTCTTCTTGAAGAACGTCGAAGAGGCATGAGAGGCACAGGATAATCTGTTATTTCAAAATTATCAGATTCATAATCAATATCCTCAGGAGGTTCTTCCACTTCCACAAGGGCATTTGATTTCATTCTCAATAATATAGATGCATAGAGGAGCGTTCGCCCTGATATACGCAGATCCATTTTCTCAAGTTCATCCAATTTTTTCAGGAATTTATCCGTAAGTTCAACGATATTGATATTCCAGGGGTCTATTTCACCGCTTTTGGCAAGGTTCACAAGAATTTCGATGGGTTCTTCCAGTACTTCATCTCCTGTTGTTACCTTCGCCGTGCCTTCGATCATATTTGCATTGATATAAGTATATAAAAGCACATAAGGTTTTTCATCCACTTAAATTTAAATAATAGCACATACTATTTTGCTTGAGATGAAAAAAAATGTCCGGATCAATTGCAAGCGAGTATGTAAATGTGGATTCTGAATTTTTGGTTAATGCAGTGATCAGATTAATGAAACGCGACATAATTGAAAGGTATAAGCAAACTGGGGCGATAACAGATGAAGACTGGGAATTCTGCAACAAGATTGACTGGCACCCCGCGGATGAGCTTCCGCTTAAGGAAGAGTTTGTTGAGAGTATCAGGAAAGCCAGATCAGAGCATTCAGTAAAGCTGAAATCTGTTTCTGGTATATTTGGATGATTGCCATGTATGGCCTGGAAATCAAGCCCTCTTGCCGGAATGAGATTGTTAAAGCCTGCAAAAAGAACCCTGTTCTGAAAAAGGCCATTGAAAACAAAATTAACGAGATTCTGCTGAACCCCGCCCACTACAAGCCACTGAGATACGACCTTGCAGGGGAGAGGAGAGTACATATTCTCAAAAGCTTTGTCCTTGTCTTTGAAATTGATGATAACGAAAGAAATGTTACATTTCTGCGCTTTCGGCATCATGACGACGCATATCGAACATGATTTCGTGCCAGCATCCAAATCTGAAATATTTATAGTACTATATCACTTATATCACTTTGTGATAGTGGCCACGTCATGAGGGTTGAGGAGCCGGAACGATGTTCTGCTTTTTCCCGTCCTTCGAAAGCAATACTACCCGGCTTCCCCTTGAATCATCTGCGATCTGATAGTTCAAAGCCTGCGCGACCTGTCTTGAAAAGTCAAGAACCTCATCGTGCGACGGCATATTGTCCTGTGACAGGCGCTTCCTTGAAAAACCAAGATGCATATAGGCTTTTAATTCAACATAATCAGGTTCTGCAAGTCCGATAACTCGTGCATAACCTAGCGGATCTATCATGTTCACACCTTTGGTCAGGGTTATCCTGATAGCAGTTCTTGTTTTGGAATCCTTCAAGATCTCAAGCGACTGGAGGATGCTCTCCCAAGTATTGCCAATCGGCTGGCAGGCTTTGCGGTATGTATCCTCATCTGGCGCATTAAGGCTGATATAAAGCTGCGTGGGCTTTATTTTAGCTACCATTTCCGGGTTTGTGCCATTTGTTACCACAAATGTGGTCATTTCTTTTTTATGGAATTCATCTATAAGTTCAGGAAGATATGGATATAATGTTGGCTCTCCTGATAGCGAAATTGCCACATGCTTCGGGGAAAAGGCCTCTTTCCACCTTGTTTTATCCATGAAGTCCGAGCCGCCGTAACCTGAAATAAGCCTGCGGTGTTCATCAAAAACCCCTTTGACGATATCCTGCGGAAGATCCCATACAGACGGGACTTCTACAGGAACTTCAACTGCCCGCCAGCAATGAAGGCACCTGTGGTTGCATACAAGCGTTGGAGTCATCTGGATGCACCGGTGCGATGCCATCCCGTAGAATTTTGATTTATAACATGCTCCATCATTTCGCAGGCTCTTGTTGAGCCAGAGGCAGGTTTTTACCGCCCCGTGGGTTCCTGCCAGGTGGTAGCCGTGCTTTTTCAGGAGCGTTTTTGTGGTTTCTGATATTGAAGTCATTTTTTTTTTGGTGTTTGGGGAATTATTCACTCGCATTATATTAACTGAGATAAATAGTTTGTCAGAAACAAAAAGTTATTATACACAAAATAGCATCATTTGAAGAAAAAACTATAGAGGCAATTTAATGGCAAGAAACATCCGCGTTGAAAAAATCACACAAACACCGATCGAAAAACAGGAGATTGAGATAGTAGAGAGAAAAGGTGTAGGACACCCCGACAGCATGGCTGACGGATTTGCAGAAGCGGTGAGCCGGGCGCTTTGCAACGAATATATCAAAAAATGCGGAACTGTTCTTCATCATAATACTGACCAGGTCGAGGTCGTGGCAGGACGCTCCAATCCGCAATATAAAGGTGGGGAAATAATCTCACCGATGTATGTTTTGCTAGTAGGAAGAGCCACGAAAGAATTCCAGGACAAAAAGATCGCAACTGAAGCCACAGCTATAAGAGCTGCAAAACAATATTTAAAAACAACTCTTCCAGATATTGATTCCGAACATGATATTATCATTGATTGCAAACTTGGCACCGGATCAACTGACTTGCAGGCAGTTTTCAAGAGAGGAAAGGCGCCAATGGCCAATGATACTTCATTTGGCGTAGGGCATGCCCCATTCTCGGAAGTGGAGCAGATCGTTTATAATACCGAACGGCAGATGGTATTAAATTTCAAGAAAAAACTTCCAGCTATCGGTACTGATATCAAGGTCATGGGCATGAGGAAGAACGAAAAAATTACCCTCACAGTTGCCTGTGCAATGATAGATAAACACGTTGACGACCAGGATCATTATTTCCAGATAAAGGAAAAACTGCGCGGCAAAATATTCGATCTAGCAGGGGAATACACAGACCGCGAAGTGGAAGTCTTTGTTAACACCGGCGATGATGCAAAAACAGGCTCAGTTTACCTGACAGTTACAGGAACATCCGCCGAAATGGGCGACGATGGCTCAGTAGGGCGAGGTAACAGGTGCAATGGGCTCATCACCCCGAACAGGCCAATGAGCATGGAAGCCACAAGCGGAAAGAACCCAATAAACCATGTGGGGAAACTGTATAACCTTCTCTCAAACCAGATCGCAAAGGATATTGCAGCAAATGTTTCTGGAATAGAAGATGTATACATCAGGATCCTTTCTCAGATAGGACATCCTATTGACCAGCCATTGATCGCAAGCGCCCAGGTAATCCCGCAGGATGGCGCAAATATGAAAGTAATAAAATCAGAGTCTGAAGCGATCATTGATAAGTGGCTCGCTGATATCACAAAGATAACTGAAATGATCGCAAGAGGAGAGCTGGATACTTTCTAGCTTTCCAATATTTTTATATTTACATTTCGACTTCTAGGCCCGTCAAGTTCAACAAAAAATATGCTTTGCCATGTGCCAAGCACAAGATGTCCGTCTTCTATAGGGATGATCTCACTCATGCCCAGCAGAACTGCCCGAAGATGAGAGTATGCATTGTTATCAATCTGGTCATGGGCATAGTTTTGATTTTGTGGAACCAGTTTTTCTAACATTTCGAGGATATCGGTGCGCAGGCCGCGTTCGTTTTCGTTGATAATTATGCTGCATGTGGTGTGGGGCGTGGATATGATGCAAATGCCGTCTTTTATCCCGCTTTCTTTTACCAGTCCACGAACGCGGTCGGTTATGTCGATGAGTTCAATACAAGCATTTGTCTGAATATCCATATATCATCATTTCTGAAATTGCAATTCATACATTAAATGGCAAAAAAACCATTTAATACATCCGATATATCATCTTCTACTTTTCTTAACTCCTGATTTCCATTTATCTTGATCCATTTTTTAGACAGTGTTTTTTCATGTATCATTTTTTCATAAACCACATCAACATTGTTTAACAGTTCCACATCTTTTTCATGCCTATCCAGAGATTTCTTTTGATCAAATTTTCTTTTTAGAGCAACATGCGATGGTATCTTAATAAATAATGTCAGATCGGGCTCAATAACACCCATGGTCTTAATTACTGATACTGCCTTTTGATAATTAAAACCCTTAGTGCATTGGAAAGCAATTGTTGAAGTAAAATATCTGTCCGTTAATACAATTATGCCTTTTTCGAGAGAGTTTTTAATTTTATCCTGGTCTTTTAATATATCTATAAAATATATAAAAAATTGTTCATTTATATCCAGTTCTATTTTATCATGAAGATAGTCGTCAATGATTTTCCCCCACTTACTTGAATAATCCGGGTATTCAAATTGCATCACTTCATGCTTTTTTGACTCTAATGAATTTTTTATAAACGAGCATAACGTGCGTTTTCCGGCACCATCAATACCTTCAATTGCAATTAAAATTCCTTTATTTCTACCAATCATTTATGTTAAAGTATTACGTACTATATTTAGATTTATCTATAAGTTTTGATGAATTGACAACCGCAAGAAACGTTTTAAGTCTCAGCAGGTAACAGCAATTTCTTGCGTGCTGGATGAAATATTCATGTTATTTATTGTTAATGCTTCCAAACATTTAGCCAATACTTTGTTTCTTTTGATTATTCCCATTTTCATGGTTAATTTTATGTTTTGTTCAGTGATTTCTATGGTAGCATCAAAGTTTTTTATATTAAGAAGTTCTGATTTTGAAACATGAAATTTATCAGAGACGTCTAACATTTCAAGGGTCATTATGGTATCATTTTCACTGAAATCAAGAATTATGCCATCAAATTCGACGGACGACTTGTACTTTTCACCTTCCTTATAAAATAATAGACTATCATTTTGAAGATAATAATCGTATGCACTAATTTTTGACAAACATTCGAGAACATAATCTATATCCAAAATATCACCCCTGTTTTTGTCAACATTAACGGCGCCGCTTCAAGAACCAATCTTTTTTCTTAATGTCTCTATATTATCTTTCCTCAACCTGATTTCCTTGTCCATCTCCTCTCTGTGTTCATAATAAAAAGAAAGGGCGTCGTGTACCTGAGGAAGAATCAAATGTGGATGTGCATCGACAATAGCATCTGGCCCATAGCCAAGATATTCGTATTCAATGATGATGTCTAATACACGGACCCGTGTTCCAGCTATAATAGGGCTTCCTCGACTGATGTTAGGATCAGTTGTGACATAAGGATGTTTGATTATTTGTTTTTGCATAGTTAGAGAGTATTTATATTTGTGTTGACATAAGTATATTGCTAATTTTGATCATTATGCCCTACGCAGCAAAAGACAGACAGGAATTCATCAAACGCTCAAACATTAACCCCGACGCGCGCATCCTTGATCTTGGAGGAATGCTTTGCGAAGAACTCCACGGCGCAGTATTCGGGATACCCTCAAAAAGACCTCTTCAAAATGCAGTCCTTATAAGACCTCTTCTTTTACCTTTTAAGAATTCTATATTCAAATCCGTTGTTTCTTATCATTACTTTGATCTTGTACCGCCTGAAAAACTGGATTATGTGTTTGAAGAAACTGCAAGAGTGCTAGAGAAGGACGGAAGTTTATCGTTCATGATACTGCATTGGATAGCATTTAATAATGCGCAAAGATCGAACCTGCTATTCAATGAAGTATTAAAAAGCACTGGTGCTCTTTACCAGCATGATATTGAAAAAATAAGCAATAAGCTCAATGCATTGGGTTTTAATGAGATCACGGTTGAGAGCATAAAACGTGAGATTCCCGTACCGATTGAATTTTTCAATGAGCACATGTTGATGCTGGGAAACCTGGTAAAAATGGAAAAAACACATGGCCTGCCAGGTGTAAAGGCTCTTGCAAAGCAGTATTTCCACCAGGTGAAAGAACATGGCGAAGCAATGCTTCCGGCGATCCATTTTATCGCCAGGAAATAATGCAAATTTCATAGTCACAAATGAACATGAAAAAAACAACGAACTAATACGAACTGAAACGAACTCCGGTAGCGTGAGTTCGCATGGAGTTCGTACGAGTTCGTTGTTAATTAATTCAAACTAAACTCAGAAAACAAAGAAAAATATGAAGAAAAAACACCTTGATATGATCCTTGAAAAGGTCGAAGGTTTCAGATCCCCAAAACCTGATAAAGAGCAATATGCAACACCTGCAACAGTGGCTTCGGAGCTTCTGCATTTTGCTTTTATGCGTGGAGATCTCACAGGCACAGTTTACGACCTGGGGTGTGGAAGCGGTATATTTGCAATTGGTGCTAAACTCCTGGGAGCAGAAAAGGTTATAGGTTTTGATGATGATAGGGGTGTTCTTGAGATAGCACGTGCAAACGCAGAAAAGCTTGGCGTTGATGTCGAGTTCGTATGCAGCCGGATCGAAACAGTCTGCGGGAAAGCGGATACAGTCGTAATGAATCCGCCTTTTGGAGCGCAGAAAAAAGGAAGCGACCGCCCTTTTTTGAGGAAAGCCCTCGAATTAAGCAGCGTGGTTTATTCCATACATAATGCCAACAGTGCAGAATTCATAAAAAAATTCATAAGCCCGTCTGTCATAACAGAATATAGAACAATAGATTTTCCAATTAAAAGGACATTCGGGTTTCATACGAAGGAAAGACAGGTCATAAAAGTCGAAATATACAGGATCGAGAAAAGAATAGAGGGATAATTATTAGAATCAAAAGAAAGAAAATAACAAGCAGGAGAAAGCTTGGAAAGGGTGAAGAAAAAGAACCCAAAGAATCTAAAGACAGCGAGCTTGAACTTGAAGAAGAAATAGAAGAAGTAGCTGCTGAAACGGAAATTGCAGAAGAAGAAACGCAAGTCCAACCTGAAGAAACCGTAGAGGAAGCCGCTGCGGAGACAAAAGAAGAAGAAGAAGAACCAAAGGAGGAAGAGCCAAAAGAAGAACCCAGAAATGTATTGCCTGGAGATCTCATTGGAACTTCGGAAGAATTCATCCCAAGAAACGGCGCATATCTCGACGGGGGGAATATTTACTCCACAGCAAGCGGTATTGTAAATATAAACAAAAAAGAGCGCTCCATATCAGTCACTCCGGTCACAAATATTCCACCGCTTTTACAGGTGGGGGATATCGTTATCGGCCGGGTCACCGATGTAAAGGATTCCGTCGCCCTTGTTGAGATCGCAGGAATAAAAGGAAAAGGCGAACGCGAGATCGTTAACGCTGAACAGGCTGCCATTCATGTTTCAAATGTAAAGGACGCTTATGTCAAAGACCTGTATTATGAATTCGCACCTTTTGACATCGTAAAGGCAAGAGTACTTGATCTTCGCAACATGCGCCTGAGCACAGTAAATAAGGAACTTGGGGTCATGAAGGCTTATTGTGGAAATTGCAGGACTGTATTGAAAGTAGATAACGGTAAACTCAAATGTCCCAAATGTGAAAGGATTGAGACAAGAAAACTATCCTCAGATTACGGAACAGGCATTATTTAGGTGATATTATGGAACTAACGATCCTTAAAAAGACAGATAACGAAATTAATATAAAAGTAGCAGGAGAGACCCATACCCTCCTCAACCTGCTAAAGACAGCATTGCTCAACAACAAACATGTTGATATAGCAACCTACGATATAAAACATCCAACGATCAGCGACCCAGTTCTTTTTGTAAGAACAGATGGAGCTGACCCTATAGATGTGATAAAAAAAGCATCAAAGGAACTTATCAAAGAATGCAATGAGTTTATTGATCTGTTTACTAAGAAGACTAAATAAAGTGTGTACTTTTTAATTCAGTATGCATGACCATATAGGCTAAAAATGAGCCCTTAGAAACGGTGATTTCTATTTTTTTAAATAATAATAATACACCATAACGCCCGAAATCATAATAACACGGCATAACCAAAGATTTACTAAAGAGTTCAATTTAACCAGGGAAACATTACCGCAAGCTACCATTAACCCTTAACTATAGAACACCAAAATCATACTGGTGCCAAACAATTATGGACGGAAACAATTAAGATAATATCTGGCAATTATAATTAAATAAATGCTATAAGGAAATACCTGGCTAATTGATTTTGACTGATAAAAATGGCTACACCTAAAATACTCGTGGTAGATGATGAGCAGTTGAATGTAGAACTGCTTTATGAGATGCTTTCGAAGGATTACACTGTATTGAAAGCATACAGTGGAAGCGAAGCATTGCTCGAAGTGGAAAGATCACTCCTTGACCTGATACTCCTGGATGTAATGATGCCGGAGATTAATGGTTATGATGTATGCAAGAAGATCAGAAGTAATGAAAAAGTCAGGCATATACCCATAGTGATGGTGACTGCCTTGAAGGAAAGAGAGGACAAGATCAACTCCATAGAAGCAGGCGCTGATGATTTCCTGAGTAAACCAGTCGATGTATATGAATTGAAAGCAAGGGTAAGATCCTTGGTCAGGGTCAAGCAATATTATGATGCTTTAATTAACGAACAGGATAAGCTTCTCACATTCAAATCAGCAGTTGACAGCATGGAAGATTGTGTAATAATGACCAATTTAAGCGGTGATATTAAATATGTAAATCCGATATTTGAGAAAAAATACGGTTATTTGCCAGATGAGATAATTGGAAAGCACATCAGTATTATTGCACATGCCCAGAGCCCGCTTACGATAGACAAAGAAAGCCTTTTGCAGGATACAAGGAACGAATGGGAGGGAAATCTCATCAGTGTGAACAAGCAGGGGCTTAAACTCAAAATGAGCATCAAATGCTCACCCATCATAAAAAATAAACGCAGGATAAATCTTATGTTCGTGTTGAGAGACACAATTCCAAAATCCAGTGATTTATAAGTATTACGTACAAATAACTTATCCAAATCTTTATCAGTGAATTTTTTTCGTTGATTTTTTTCATATTTGCATTCGATCTGGTTTGTTTTGTTAAGAAGGTTTCTTAACTAATAGTCCACTCGAAGGGGCGCAGTCCAAACGGTCACCTATTTTAGAAAGGGTAATATGGTATTAAATGATAGAAGCATTATTTTAGATGGCAACAACGGGTCAGATAACCAGGATATTGAAAATATGTATAAGATTGTGGCAGGATGCTGTGATGGATTAAAAAGAGGGCAGTATTATTGGACTGAGGAAAAATGGGTCTTCCAGAGCTATTAAAAAAGCTTTTACAGCGAAACACGGCTGTTAAAAATACCAAGACAAAGGAAGCAGAAAGCATGAGCTTGAAAACTGATGAGGGGAACAATGAAATTGGAGAATCCGAAAAAGGGGGACAACTTCAAATTTTATTAAAAGAATTGGAAGAAGCTGAAGCTGTCTTAAAAGAATTGGAAGAAGCTGAAGCTGCCTTAAAAGAATTGGAAGAAGCTGAAGCTGCCTTAAAAGAAGCTTCGCAGAAAAATAATATAAATGCACAAACTGCTGCCCTGAAGTACAAGAACGCTGTTGAAAATGCCATCATGCGCGAAAAAGAAAAGCGCATTAAACCTCTTTTAAATGAACCCAGGGATACGGAGTTTAAGAAAGCAAAACTCTTTGTGAATACAATTTTTGAAATGATGCGTAAAGTTGTGGCACAGGAAATCACAGAGATTCCACCCTATGATGTCAGCAAATATGGCGACCTGGTAAGCCTTGAACCATCAGAGAATTATGATATAGTAGAGCAGACATGGATTTCCCAGCCATTCTCTTTGATCTCCATACTTTACGACAAGAGAACACACCAGAATCTGTATTATGTTTCAGAACCTGTTCTTTCTTCGTTTGAAGACGCACTTATTAGAAAAGTGAAGGATAGCCTCAAAATCCTTCTTCTTGAACAAGACGTTGATTTCAATCGCATGAGCAAGGAACTTGTCCTGTATAATAATTTTATAAAAATATTAGATTTATATGGTATCGAGCTAATTCCAGTATCCCGCTATAAAATATGGTACTATATAAAGAGGGAATATGCCGGATCTGGAAAACTTGATGTGCTCATAAAGGACCCAATGATCGAGGATATCTCTGTTGTGGGAGCAGATACTCCGATTTACCTGTACCACAGGAAATATATGAATATTCCCACGAATATAATATTTGGAGAAGAAGAACTAGACGAGATGATAATGAAGCTTGCACAGACCAGTGGAAAGTCAATCTCAGTTGGCTATCCAATAATGAGTGCCCGCTTGCCAGATGGATCACGTCTTGAAGCCTCTCTTGGCAAGGAAGTAACAACTCGTGGAGGTACAATTACAATAAGAAAATTCAGGGAAGTACCTTTAACGCCCATTGAATTAATAAAATATGAGACTTTCAACACAGAAATCATGGCTTATCTATGGCTTGCGGTTGAGAATAATAAAAGCATGATTTTCGTAGGTGGTACAGCGTCTGGCAAAACAAGTACACTTAATGCAGTAGCGCTTTTTATCCCCTCAGATTCGAAAATAATAAGCATAGAAGACACACGGGAGTTAACATTATACCATAAGAACTGGATACCAGGCATTGTGAGAGAAACCTTCGCAGGGCAGGAGGCTCAAGTTATAGATATGTTCGAGCTTCTTCGCTCAGCTCTGCGACAGCGCCCTGAATACCTGCTTGTGGGAGAAGTGAGAGGCAAAGAAGCATCTACCCTATTTCAGGCAATGAGCACAGGACATACTACTTTCTCGACAATGCATGCAGGTGATATACAGACAGCAGTGAACAGGTTGATAAATGAACCAATAAACGTGCCACTGATGATGCTCAGTTCCCTGGATTTAATGACAGTACAGGTGCTTCGTAGCGTGGGCAGAAAAAGAGTAAGGAGAATGGACACCCTTTCAGAGGTCGTAGGTATCGACGCAGCAACTGGCAATATAAGCACAAGAGAGGTTTATAAATGGGATCCTGTGCTTGATAAAATGAAGGAAAGCGGTACATCAAAGGTTCTCGATGACATCATGCTTACGAAGGGCTGGAGCAGGGAACAACTCAATAAAGAGCTTGAGAACCGAAGGGCTGTGCTTCAGTATATGGTTGATAAGGATATAACCGATTACAGGGAGGTTTCATATATAATACAGCTTTATTCATCTGACAATGAGAACCTGATGTCCTTTATTATAGACGGAAAAGACATACCGCTTGTGAAACGATGAATCTGATAAAATTCGATGCGATTGCATATAAGCTATTTGGAGAAAATATAGCTTCGAAAAACGCTGACTTATCGGATTTGCAGCAGAAAATGACTTATGCGCGCATTGGGGTGCCTGCCTTGATGTATCTGGCAAGGGCATATTTAATCTCTTTGCTGGCGGCTCTGCCTGTTGGCGGAGCAATCTTTCTTTTATTCAGAACAAAATTCGAGGCTATCTTTGGTGTTGCTGCCCTGGCAGCCGTGCCAATACTTGCAGTTTTTTCAGGGTTTTTAATATATAATTTTGTAGTTGAATATCCGGGCATCGTAGCAAACATCAGAGGTAAAAAGATTGAAATGTCCCTTCCTCATGCTGTTGCGCTCATGCATGCCCTGAGCCGGGGAAACGGGAATATAATAAGCTTTTTTGAGATCATTGGCAGGAACAAGAAGCTCTACAGCGAACTTTCCGAGGAAGCAAATGGCATACTTATAGATATCACGATGTTCAACATTGATGTCCCCAACGCGCTCAAGAATGCAGGGAAGCGAACGCCTTCTGAGAGCTTCAGGAATTTTGTGGAGAGTTTATCCACGGTTATTACAAGCGGAGGAGACCTCCGTTCTTTTTTTCTTGTAAAGTCGGAACAATACAGGCTAAAAGCCATAAACGAGAATAAATCCTTCATGGAAATGCTCGGACTGCTTTCCGAGGTATATGTTACAGGGTTTGCAGCAGGTCCTCTCTTTATAATTACACTTCTTGTCGTGATGGGAGTTATTGGAGGCGAGAACTTCTTCATTCTCAATATCGTGGTGTATCTAATAGTACCGGGAGGCGCGCTCCTGTTCATAGTACTTCTATCCTCCCTGACACAGGGACAGGACTCCGAATTTGTAGAACCTGATGTATCCGATTCCCACGAGGAAAATGAAGTTCTTCAAAAGGCAAGCTTGCGGTTTACGGTATATCAGTTCATAAAAAATCCTCTGTTAGGTTTAATAGAGAAGCCAGATATCGTTCTGAACATTACTGTTCCTGTCGCACTGCTGTTTTTTGTTGTCACCACTTACAGTTTCTATGGTCTTGAATTTAATAAAATGATATATGAAATAGACGATTATCTGATATTCTCAACCCTGATAGCAGTTATTCCGTACAGCATATTTTTGGAAATACAATCAAGCCGGTTAAAGAAAATGGTACAGAATTTTCCTGAATTTTTAAACCGGTTATTGAGCCTCCATGAATCTGGCTTTACATTGACAAAATCGCTGAAACAGCTTCAGTTATCGGAACTTGGCAGTCTTAACTCTGAAGTTCAAAAAATGAATGCGGACGTTGAATGGCACGGAAGAGTGGTTCAGGCATTGAAGAATTTTGGTGACAGGATCAAGACTATCGGAGTCATGCGCACAGCCTCGCTCCTTGAAAGCGCAGGCAAAATGACGGGTAATATCAAGGATTCATTATCTATAGCTGCAACAGACGCACTTACGAGCAGGACATTAGAGGAAGAAAGAAGAACTACAATGAAAATGCAGGTAATTATCATATATTTTTCATTCTTTATCTTTTTGTATGTTGTTAATTCCCTTGTTTCTGAATTCCTGCCTCAATTGCCTGACCTGCCCCCTGAAAGCGGGGGACAGGCAGCCAGCATAGTTGGAGAAGGTCTATCTTTCACCGGGATAGATAAACCTCTTTATGTGAGATTGTTTTTCCACGCCGCGGTACTTGAAGCGTTCTTCTCTGGTCTTGTTGCAGGGCAGATAGGCGAGGGGGATGCAAAGCTGGGACTGAAACACAGTATTATTATGACAATTATAGCGTATGTCCTCTTCTGGAGTATCAGTTAAAAAAAAAGGTGTCTAAATCAGGGTTTTTATTCCTGAGATTTTAAACGGTCCTCAACAGTCTTCTTTGTAGTTTCATAGACGTAGTCAAACATCCCTATCGCAGATATGTAATGCAGAAGCACTCCGCAGCCCCATGCGGTCAGGGGATAGTAGAACCAGATTATAGTTGGTGTCTTTGTTAGATTCACGTATATGAAAAAGATATTGAATATAATGTAAGCAGCCAGATGTGTATAGAATATCCGTTTTTCTTCAAGTCTTTGCCATTCACGAAATGCTTTCCATGTTACAGATTCTTCGGTCATTTATTCCACCTTCACTTTATATATTCCTCAGCATTATATATAAGATTATCCAATGTTTAATTCAAACAGGACTATGGCGTCAATAAAGCTTTTGTCTTAAAATAATGTTAGTGTCCATTGATATTTGAGGTGAGATGAGTTTGAATCGAAGACGGATGACACGGATAAACTGAAACCTCAGTTTACAGTGTATAGGAAGGCTTTGCATGCCCTTCTTTAAAATATTTATAAGTTCAAGAAACAGCCACATTGCCAAACAGATTGCCAATACCAAATTCACAGCTTATGAAATAGATGCAATGGCGGCAGTTCCAGCATAATTGTTTAATATCATACAACAAATCAAGACTCAAATCTTAAAGCACTGCGCCAGCCTCCATACGACACGCAGCACTGGCAGGAGGGTTTTGCTTATCCTGGCCGGAATTGGTAGAAATGAGGTTGCTTCGGTCAGAATATCGGCGCTACGGATTTAATATTTACGATGTGATTAATAAATACAAGCTATCTCTCAGCGAGTTTTTCAAGGATTTTCTCAAGGCGCTGGTTGTGCTCTTTCATCCCCAGATTATGCTCATCCATTTTTATGAGATGGTCTTTCATCCATTGGTTGTTTTCTTTTTGCTCTTTTACAAATCCACCAAGCGTATTGTCTATACTATTCAAAGTACCTTTCATGTAACCAAGAGTATTTTTCATCTCGCCTGTATCTGTTTTTATTCCATCCAGATAATCTATTCCGATATCGAATTTCCGACTAAATTCATAATATTCATCAGTAGCAACCCTGCTGAATAAATGAGGCAGTGGAATATCGTCATGAATCTCTTTTTTCTCAATGCTTTCGATATCAGCCCTTGCAAATTCTTTGAGGGTATTTAGAAAATTATCTACCGATTTTTGCAAACCTTCACAAACGATTTTAACACTGTTATCTACATCGTTAAAAATATAGCCCTTTATATCCAGTTTTCTGGCGGTTCCTTCTATGATACCTCGATAACCGATGTGTTGAACCTTACCCCTGATAATCACTGAATAACGTTTTACCTGTGTCTGCATGATTTTAACATACACTTGAACTGTATTAAATCTTTCTTGCTTTTTTTATCCTAATGCATGAGCCAGCAAATCCCGCGCCTCCAGTCGCCATAAATCACATGCCTGTAAATTGAATCAAGAAATTAAATCCTCTCCCCAGAGATCAAAGCACTGCGCTCGCCTCCATACGACCAAGGCACTGGCAGTGAACGGGTGCTTGTGTTGTGTCGGGGAGTAAAAATAAGATTAATCTAAAAAGTTACACTCCCTTCACCATTCTAAAAAACGCCTCTCTTTCTTTAGGCGTCTTATCGAATTTGGATTTGAGTTGTTGGACTACACCTTGACTTTCTAACAACTTTTCCATTTTGCTAACAGCATCAGATTCTGATACTTGTAGACAATCAACTCCTAAATACTTTGCAACCATATTATCATCTCTATATGTAGCGCACTGAAATGGCGGTTAACATATAATTACGTTGTTTTAACTTATCTACTCATTTTGTGTGAATATCTATGCAAACTCACTTAATATGTTGCCATAGCGTCATGATTCGCTTGGATTTTATAAATAACCATCAATAAATTGATTCCACACTTGCTTCTACCCATAAAATAGATTGAAGAACAGGTATCAATAAAAACAAATTTTATTACTTTCACAATGCCCTATCATAGTGTATAAAACGGTGCAAACGAAATAGAACGCGGATAGCGCGGATGACGCGGATGCCCGCGGATCTAATTATGAAAATAAGGCTCAATTGATCAATTATCTAAAAGCTACCAATAAACAAGTCGGGCTTTTGTTTAATTTCGGTAAAAAACCAGATTTCAAAAGAGCGCTATTCTCCAATGAAAGAAGGGAAATATCCGAAACAGAAGCCTCAAATCCGCGTGAATCCGCGCTATCCGCGTCATCCGCGTTCTATTCGTCTGGATGAATACTATATTCTAAACCCTGACAAATTGTTGAATCTATTTTTTTTCTTTGTTGTTTACTTATCTTGTAGTGTATATACACTACATAATATTTGACCTTTTATTTTTGATTTTTAGGAGATAATAAGGATGGTGCGAAACCTATAGAATAAAAAATTTAGTTATATATTTAAAAAGTTCCAAATCTAACTTGACGCTATGGATATGTTGGTATGTGTTTCTGTGTTTTGTCTCTCAACTTCAATCGCTTTACATCGTTGCCTGTTATTTCCTTAGTTAGACACATTACTTTTAATGCTAAACAGTAATAATAAATATTTAATAACCGCCTCTTTTGGTTCAATGCTCAGTATTGTAACAGCTTTAATATTATTATCCAATCGAACAACAGATACGGCTGCGCTGCTGGCAAGAACCGGCGCAGGGATCCCTGACGACCAGCTTAATATTAAACCAGCAATAATTGCCGTTATAATCAGCATAAGAATCGTTCCTGTAGTAGGAATAAATCCGACAGGGGCTTCTTTATTTAAAATTAACAGCGAACTAATACGAACTCGTACGAACTCCGAAGGCATGAGTTCGTATCAGTTAGTACGAGTTAGTTGTTGATTTCGTGTGCAATCTCACGATATTTCTTCTAATCGTTGACTAATGAAGTCATATTTAATTTCAAGATAACTTTATAATGGTTCAAGCACGAGAAGGCAATAATGAAAAGATTGACACTGCAAATCTCAGGGAATGTGCAAAGAGCAGGATACAGGACTAAAGTGGTTTCGATAGCAGAAGCTTTAACCATAACAGGGACAATACAAAATCTTAAAGATGGCAGAGTAAAGATCATAGCTGAAGGGAATGAAAAAGACCTTGAGAGATTTATTCATGCCGTAGATATAAAGAATACTCTTATTAACGTTGTTAACATCGAAAAAGAATATTCCAGCTATACAGGAGATTATCAAGGCTTTTACAAGCTTGTAGGTGGGGGAGAAACAGATGAAAGGCTGGATACGGCGGCAGATTTGCTAAAAGAGCTCATCCATGTAACAAAAAATGGATTCGATAAGCTTGAAAATAAAATCGATGGGCTGGGAGAAGGACTGGGACAGAAAATCGACCAGAATAGAGTAGAGATCTCATCTGAGATTCATTCTCTCAGGGATGATCTGAAAGCTCATTTTGACGAGAGACTTAGCAAAATGGAATCAGAATTATTCGAAATAAAATCCAGGGTTGACACGATCCAATATTTATCCCCATCAAAAATGAGTTCTAAAGCAGAAGGGCAAAAAGCAAGATAAGTTTTTACACTCTCCCCCGATATACAACCATCTGCGTGGAATCATTGAAAACCGCGCTGATCTCAGTATTGTAACAGCTTTAATATTATTATCCAATCGAACAACAGATACGGCTGCGCTGCTCGCAAGAACCGGCGCAGTGATCCCTGAAGACCAATTATTTGGCACCAAAACTCTCACTGAGTAAGGCCAGAAGGAGTTTTGAATAAGATATTAATATTATTATGTATAACATGTATAATAGAATCATAGTGTTTAATTAATGTGAGGAAAAATATGCAACTATTTAAAGATGTGGCACATGTTCTCCACCTGAGTACGGAAAAATTGGAAATCGAAAGCATTAGAACCTTTTTGGAAAAGGAATTAAGAAATATAGAGGCAGATATATACAAGATTGGTGCAAAACATGGCATAAAATCAATTTTTGAATTGGATGAAAAGTTAAAAATTGGGTCAATCAAAGAAGAAGATATGATAGAAGACTTTATGGAACTTGATTATCTCGAATCAAGAAGAGATGAGATGTTAAAGGCGATGGAGAAGATTAATTGGCAGAAGTCCTTAAGCTGAAAAGAATTGTTGATATCGAGTATAATGATATTACTATAGATTCTAATCTATATCATGATAAGCTAAGAGTTTTTCTGAAAGACGGCAAATCAATGGGAAGATGTATCGTCATGACAATTTTCCTGATCCATGTTGGAAAGGAGTTTCTACCTACCCCAAACATTTCCATAATGGCTCGCAAAACAATATAGAAGAGAGCACAATAAATGATGATCCTATTTCAGGTATTCGAGAATTCATGAATTTTATTGATAGTAATATATTTACTTCTCACCTTCTTGGACATAAAAAATATAGAGATTCGGTGAAGGATTTTTTGATAAAAATTGAGCGCCATAAAAGGGAAACCTGAATTATATTTATATATTATTAGTCTGTAAAGATACACTGATGCAAAAATGTCATAGCATAATTGTTACTGGTAAAGTACAGGATATTGGTTTTAGGTCTGTTGTAGAACATATTGGAAGGTCACTTGGTATTCCTGGCCTGGTTTTTAATGCAAGGGATGGCAGTGTTAAGATCCTTTGTTCTGGTGAGGATAGTGTAGTAGATAATTTCACACAGACAATAAAGGTAAGAGGTGTGGAAAACGGCACTGAAATTGCAAGCATCAAAGAAAAGACATTAGCCATTAATATTGATTTACCGGATGAGTTCTCAAAGGTGTCCTCGGATGATGATATCGATATCGGAAGAAAGCTCGATAAAGGGAATATTTTATTGGCTACAATGATAATTGATAATAAGACTGGATTTAATGATAATAAGACTGGATTTAATGATAATAAGACCGGATTGAATGATATTAAGACTGGATTGAATAACTTGACTACAATGATGTATGAACATAACACACGCCTTGAAGCAATTCTTGAAAAATTAGCCAATAAATAATTCGCTGTTATTTTACTTAAGCTTTACCTACAGTTTTTTGTATGCGCTACATTATTCTCTCCCCCGATACACAACCATCTGCGTGGAGTCATTGAAAAACGCAGTGATCTCAATATCCCCGGAGGGCGCTTGAATAAAGCTTGTTTCCCCTACGTTCCTTAAAGGAATGGAGGTATTGGAAGAGATATTGAGTGACCTGCTCCCCAGACTATCGTTAAATAATAAATAGTTAATAACCGCCTCTTTGGGGTCAATGCTCAGTATTGTAACCGCTTTAATATTATTATCCAATCGAACAACAGACACGGCTGCGCTGCTCGCAAGAACCGGCGCAGTGATCCCTGAAGACCAGCTTAATATTAAACCAGCAATAATTGCCGTTATCACAAGCATAAGAAGAGACCCTGTAGTAGGAATAAAACCGAGAGGGGCTTGTTTAGATAAAGTTTCATCGTTGAGCCGCTTTGTTATACGGGTCTGGAGCTTTTTGGCTGTAGTTGTGGGCATGAATATGCACAGAGGCGGCGAAAAAAAAATGAAGAAAATAGTAAATCTTATGCCATGTGAGGACTTGCAAGACTTAAGAATAGCAGTGATAATGTGATTAAAAGGATAAGAGAACTCGCTAAAACAGGGGCTATAGAATTTACACATCATGCACGAACACAAATGTATAAGCGCAAAATTGAGTCTACTGAAGTGAAAAAATGCTTACTTAATGGTGAAATAATAGAAGAATATAGAGGTGATAAACCATATCCCGGCTTTTTACTCTGTATGAAACTCGATCAAAAATATCTACATGTTGTATGTGCTGTTGCTAAGGAACAGTTATTTATAATCACAACCTATTATCCAGATGATGATTTATGGATAGCACACAAGAAACGAAAATGACTCAACAATGTCCTGTTTGTGGAGGACAATTAAAAAAAGATACGATTAGAGAAAATGTATGGATAGAGGGTGAACTATTAGTCATTGATAACTTACCAGCCAAAGTTTGCCTGCATTGTGGTGAGTCTGTAGTTGATTATAATACAATGGAAAGAATTGAAACAATAATTGAAAAATTCAAACATAAACAGATTGCCAATACCAAATTCACAGCTTATGAAATAGATGCAATGGCGGCAGTTCCAGCATAATTGTTTAATATCATACAACAAATCAAGACTCAAAGCTTAAAGCACTGCGCCAGCCTCCATACGACAAGCAGCATTGGCAGGGGGCGGGTTTTTGCTTGTGTTTTGTCGAAAAAATAAAAATAAGATTACCCTAATAATTTACACTCTCCCCCGATACACAACCATCTGCGTGGAATCATTGAAAAACGCTGTGATCTCAATATCCCCTGAAGGCGCTTGAATAAAGCTGGTTTCCCCTACGTTCCTTAAAGGAATGGAGGTATTGGAAGAGATATTGAGTGACCTGCTCCCCAGACTATCGTTAAATAATAAATATTTAATAACCGCCTCTTTGGGGTCAATGCTCAGTATTGTAACCGCTTTAATATTATTATCCAATCGAACAACAGACACGGCTGCGCTGCTGGCAAGAACCGGCGCAGTGATCCCTGATGACCAGCTTAATATTAAACCAGCAATAATTGCCGTTATAATCAGCATGAGAATAGTACCTGTAGTAGGAATAAAACCGACTGGGGCATCTTTATTTAAAATTTCGTCGTTGAGCCGCTTTGTTACACGTAAGTGGAGCTTTTTGACAGTTGTTGTGGGCATGAATATGCACAGAAGCGGCGAAAAAAATGTATAATCGGTGCATGATTTTTTTTCACCGCAAAGAGCGCAAAGGACGCAAAGATGGGTAGAATTGTTTGGTTTTAAAATTAAATGGTTTGGAACTTAGCCACTCTCACCTTCTCCACAAAAAGATTTAACGTATCATGAATCTTAAAGTAAATCTGATGTACAGCGAAGATTCAGTCTCGGAAATTACTGCTGATCTCAGCCATGTTATTGGCTTACCTGAGACAGTGCTTATCCATAGAGGTTTAATCTCTTTTATCGAAAAAGAAATACGACTTACTGATATCGATATTGCTGACTTGGTGGACAGGTACAACGTTGCTTCAAAAGAAGATTTGTATGAGGCGATCAAATCCAAAAGGATATCAAGTCATCCTGCCTGGGAAGATTATATAGTCTGGAAGAACAAGGAAAAATATGTTAATGATCTTAAAGCACGCCTTGGCAGGTTTCCTTAGATGCTTTTGACATATCGGGTGCTTGAACAAATAGCAAAGACCGAGTTTTCAGATATTGTCAAAAATACAACACTCATTGGTGGCAAATCAGCACAGCCAAATAAGTTGAGGGTGCTTCTAATTGATGGAAGTTTCCTTGATGTCTGGTTGAGTGAGGAGAACGATTATTCTTTTCATTGGGAGCAGAGGGCTGTGCGTGGTTTGATTCATCGCTGGGACAATGCACCTGACCATCCTGAGGTAGAGTCTTTTCCGCATCATTTCCATGATGGCAAAGAAAACAATATCATAAGCAGCCAAATGGATACCGATATGAAAGATGCATTCAAAGGGGTTCTCGGATTTATAAGAGCGAAATTAAATATATTTTAAAAACAATAATTAATGTTAATGTACACTTACGTCTTGGAAAAATCACACTCTCCCCCGATACACAACCATCTGCGTCGAGTCATTGAAAACCGCGCTGATCTCAATATCGCCGGAGGATGCCTGGACAAAGCTGGTTTCCCCTACGTTCCTTAAAGGAATGAAGGTATTGGAAGAAATATTGAGTGACCTGCTCCCCAGACTATCGTTAAATAATAAATATTTAATAACCGCCTCTTTGGGGTCAATGCTCAGTATTGTAACCGCTTTAATATTATTATCCAATCGAACAACAGACACGGATGCGCTGCTGGCAAGAACCGGCGCAGTGATCCCTGATGACCAGCTTAATATTAAACCAGCAATAATTGCCGTTATAATCAGCATAAGAATCGTTCCTGTAGTAGGAATAAACCCGACTGGGGCATCTTTATTTAAAATTTCATCGTTGAGCCGCTTTGTTACACGTAAGTGGAGCTTTTTGACAGTTGTTGTGGGCATGAATATGCACAGGGGCGGCGAAAGTATCCCGACAATTAGGTTCTTATTTCATGTACTGTAATCACCGCATAGCTATTTAATTATATTTATCCTATATTCTTCAATTTATATATCGCATAAAGAATTATGAATAAAACAAAGATTATTGAGATAACCGCATAGAGTATTGAGGTCACATTATAATGTAATATTCCTGAAAGTAATGATTCTGCCTCAATTTTTTCTTGCATAGTATCTGGATTTGAAACATTAACACTCACTTTTTCAGACATGTTTCCCGACAACGACTTATTTACTGGAATGGGTGTGTTTATTGCTGCTGCTGTAATGTTGATAATACCCACGTTTGAGATAGCCGTAATCCTGAGTTGCTGGTCATAATACAATGCCTTAGCAGCAGGAACTTCGAACAACCCTGCATTTTGGAACTTGATGACATAATTAAGGATTTTTTTCTCCCCGCTAGGCAATAATAGCCTTTCACTCAAGTTTCCACTGACAAGGCTTGCCTCTTCTGGTATTACGTCTGAAAATTCAACAATCACATAGCGATCTCCTTTATTGCTCACATTCAAGGTCACATTCATACTGTTGTTCACTTCCCATTCCTGGGGAAATGATTTATTTATTATTATATATGCGCCTATAATATTAAGTACGGAATTACCTGATTCGATGGAATAGTTTTTTAAAGCTGTCCTGTACGTGGCATTTACATGGGGCATGTCTACAGTCATAGGATAAGGAGCCTTCATTTTATAAACTCCCACCCATGAATCGCCACTCTTTATTTTAGGTCGCCAGGTAAGATTCCCACTCAACAGGGTGAAATTTGATGGCAGAACATCATTCACTTCAAGTTCGATGTCCCCAATACCCGTATTCTGTATAGAAACTGTAACTAAAATATCATTTCTGATATTTAATTCATTATTCACTAATTTTTGAATTGTAAAATTCCATTTAGGATGAACAAGTATGGTTAAATTTGTTGTATATAATTGATTATACTTTTTATTGTTTATATCCTGCCATGTTGCTTCTGCAGTGATATTAACATTATAGTTCTCCTGGTCAGAGATAAGGGGAGTATCGTATGTGATATTGAATTTCACTTCCTCATCTTTTTTGAGGATATCGCTATTGTTTAGTCTATACCAGGTAAGTATTCCCTCTTTTTTCACAAGTTTTGTATCTATCCATAAATTCAATGAAGGGTATAGAATATCTTCATTACTGCCTTTTACTTTTGCCTGGATCTCTATCGTGGATGGGGGTTTTATTACTGGTTTTGTATCAAAGGTTATTAAAATTGGTTGTTTTATATTTATTCTTATTTTTGCTGTAGGATTGTAATATTTATTTATCCATATTTGGGCATTTTTTTCAGGCAGTTTTTCTATTGTCACCCATGCCTTAAAGTTATAGCTCTCATTTTCCCCTTCAATGAGATACCACTCTTCTACTGCCGTGGTATCATAATAAAGGCGCACCCCCACAAAAGGATTGACAGGCACTGCCGGTATTTCTTTTCGTTCACCTATCGAAGTATTTTTATTAATTGGCGTATATCCCTCAACCGGCGGTGGGAAGTTGAACACCTCAACTGTGTAGTTACCCATTACCATTTTTTCGCCAAGATGTAATTCCATGGTTTTTTCATACTCCGTTTCAACTTGTGCGGATGCGTTCATGATCAGAATTATTATTGCGATCAAGAAAATGAATAGTTTCATGATACTATTATACTTCTTGTCGGTATTTAAATATGATATTCAGCGATTTTATTCGATTTTCGAGTTCGGCGTGTAAAATAGAAGGTGAAGACGGAAAAGTTAAGTTAAACTGTTAAAAACATGAAGGTCAGTAGACATCATGAAATATGCATAAATAGTATTTTTTTATTCATAAAGATAAACTGAAGAATCTATCACACTCTCCCCCGATATACAACCATCTGCGTGGAGTCATTGAAAAACGCAGTGATCTCAATATCCCCGGAGGGCGCTTGAATAAAGCTGGTTTCCCCTACGTTCCTTAAAGGAATGGAGGTATTGGAAGAGATATTGAGTAACTTGCTCCCCAGACTATCGTTAAATAATAAATATTTAATAACCGCCTCTTTGGGTTCAATGCTCAGTATTGTAACAGCTTTAATATTATTATCCAATCGAACAACAGATACGGCTGCGCTGCTGGCAAGAACCGGCGCAGTGATCCCTGATGACCAGCTCATTACTAAACCAGCAATAATTGCCGTTATCACCAGCATGAGAATCGTTCCTGTAGTAGGAATAAAACCGACAGGGGCATCTTTATTTAATATTTCGTCGTTGAGCCGCTTTGTTACACGTAAGTGGAGCTTTTTGACTGTAGTTGTGGGCATGAATATGCACAGAGGCGGCGAAAAAAAAAAGAAATTAAAGGTTATATTGCCTGGGAATAGAGAGTCTTGATAGTCTGATCGTCGAATGTTACCGTAATAACAAGATAACTACCTGTATTGATATTATACGAAGTGGTATTTCCTATATTCTTAAAAGAAGTACCTAATGAACCACTTGTAGTGCCACCATTAGCACTTATCGATTGAATTCCCGTATTTGGCGGATCAAGTGAAGTTATTGTTATTTGTACATAAGTTGCATTCAGTCTGGATATATCCAAACCCACCGATTTCGGTGCTGCTGGTGCTTGTATTCCGCTGCTCCATGACGAGATAATCGCTGCCATGATAACAGTAATAGCTACCATCAGGATTGTTCCGATGATAGGTGATATTGCTTCTTCATTTTTTACAACATTTTTTTTAATCATTTTATTTATCCCTCCATATATTATATAATAGTGTGTAATCACTCATTTAAAACATATATACTTTTCGCATAATACAAATTTTTCTTGCTGTGACGTCAGTATGGGCGCCATTATCTGCGGTTTGTTTTCTTCATCTTTCAGAAGTTTGGCAGAACACTTTAATTAGGGTATGATGCATAAATGGACAAATATGTTGTCTCGTTTCCTTTCAGATAATAGAGCAATATCTCCAATCATAGCGACTGCCCTTATTCTTGCGATTGGGATTAGTACTATCGGATTTATCCAGCAGCATTACGTTCCTGTGTGGAATGCCCAGGCTGAGAGCGAGCATTTTGAGAATGTTTATCAAGATATGGTGTTTTTTTCATCGAATCTTGAGAGCGCAGGCTTATCCGGAATACCAAGAACAAGCCCTATAAGACTTGGGCTTACTTATCCTGCAAAAATTATTGTTTACAATCCCAAGGCAACTTTATTTGGCGATCTTAAAATAAAGCAAGACGTAAATATTACGGTAAAATATACACTGTCCACAGGTAGCAGTTATACAAAAAAATATAACTCAACTACACTTAGATATGAACTTCCCGGAAATCATCCTTATCTTGTTTATGAGCACGGCATAATCATAAGAGATTTCTCGAAGTTTGGCAAGGGAAATGCCACAGGAAACCATAACACGCTTGTGGTTGAGGATAATGTTAACATCCCTCTTCTGCTAATTAAAGGAGCTGGCTTTAATATCGTTTCAGTTCAGCCCACAATCGCTTCAATCTACCCAATTGAAATCACTGATAAAAAGAATGTTGTAGAATATTTAAAGTATGTGAATATCACGTTGGATACCCATTATCCAGAAGTTTGGAGGCATGTTCTAAACGTTCCCAACAGCACATATCCATTATCCTGCGTACAAGGAACGAATGATACAAATATCTGCGTTAATGATGCTACTGGCAAAATCTATATCAATACCACTGCCGGGAACGAGATCGACCTGCCTGATGACACTAAGCAGGTTTTGCAGGGTGGGAGATATTACGGAGGCATGGCTGTGGTGAAAACGGTAGCGACGCTGCAAACAGATAAGGGCGTTGGGGAAGAAAGTATGGGGACAGGTAGTGTGTGGGAAGACATACCGGCTGCGAGTGGTGAGGATCACATCCTAGGGTTAAATATAACGAGTATTACAGTTGATAGAAATGTATATGATCGGACTGGAGTAGATATAAATCAGCTCTCCTTACAGGTAGCTGATACAAATGGTAGCTTTTGGCGAGTATTAATAGAAATAAGCTTAAAGTCGACGGGCAGTGGAAATACCAAAAAAAAGACTGGTCTTACAATTACAAAAGTCGAAATTTCTAATAATTTAGGTACAAGTTGTTTTAAACAATCCATTCTAAATGATTATGTTTTCACTTCAGACATAACTAATGATAATGCGAGAGCAAATAACATAACAACTGGGCTTCGAAATGCTAGGATCGATCTTTTAAAAGCAAGCAATTATGCAACAACAAATGATGAACTCCCGACGGGTAACTTATGTACTAATCCACCTACACTTATTGGTATGTATCAGAATTCATCGATTCAAGTGCCCAACTCATTGGTCAGCGAATATATGGGTGATGCGACAACATTCAAAATTAATGAGAATTGGATACTTTTCTATCGTCTGATAATAGAGTGATCAATCTTTTTGCCTGGTAATTACTGGTTTGCAAAAATCGAATAGCTGTGCAGCCCTCACCTCCAGATTCTATTTTGCTCTGGTATGAAAAAAGTAGCAACGAACACAACGAACTCTATACGAACTCACTTTACCGGAGTTCGTTTTAGTTCGTACCAGTTCGGTGTTAATGTCGA
>Ga0265296_1000345_pt1 | contig 77759 bp, 77 predicted proteins | sample MunlanPumphouse1_FD_189073 | JGI IMG/M metagenome (GOLD analysis project Ga0265296, IMG submission 189073) | Groundwater microbial communities from a municipal landfill in Southern Ontario, Canada - Pumphouse #1 | ecosystem: Environmental > Aquatic > Deep subsurface > Groundwater | place...
CGACGCGACAGACGCGACCGAAGATCCTCGACCGAGACCCGGCCGCGTGGATCAACCAGCCACCAACCGACGAGATCCAACTCGCCGCCTAACACCCACCGGCCTCACTCGCCTTGACAAATTCCGGGCCTCGATGAACTCGGTAAGAGAATCCTGACGTTCGCCCCGCGGGTCCGAGCCACACTCCTGCGTCACACCAACGCCCGCAAGCCTCCCACACGGCGACCGCGCCTCTCATCGAGGCATGGACACTTGTGAGCACGCGGCTCCGCACGTTACCGATTCGACTCGAACCCGTCGAGGGCGAGACCGTCGACGGGTTCACGAAGCGGATCGCCCAGGCGCACCAGTGCGAGGAACGCGACATCCGTCGAATCGTCTTGGAGCACCTCGGTCGCAGCTGGTGGCCTGCAGCGGATCAGTGTGTCGTCGAGGTCATCGAGCAACTCGCGGATCTGGCACCGGGCGCCCTGAGCGCAGACTTCGAGAAGCACGGCATGTGGGTCAGATGCGGTCACCACAGTTGGCGACCAGAGAAATGCAGTCGGTGCGCTCGGTTCGCCGAACCCCGCACCGCATGCCCGGAATGTTCCGGCGGCCTGGCCACCACGACGATCGGCCGCGGTGGGGCGCTCTGCCTCACCCATCACCATTGGGCGTACCGAGCCCTGCGCGCCGACGTAGCCGGCATGCCCGGCTACGAGAGTGCGGAACTGCTGCTGCGATCACAGCTCTGGAAGCGTGGCGTCGCCCTCCACACCGGAGAACTGAACCTTGCCGCAGCGTTCGTCCACGCCTGGCACGAAGGGACACAAGCCCCGTCCCGCATCGACGACCGCATGGCGCGATTCGGTATCCGCTGCCTCGACACCTACGAAGAAGTGTTGCTGTGCGCGTACCCCGAGATCATTCGCTTGGCCTGCGTGCTCACATCGCCGCGCACGATCACCCTGATCCTAGACGTGAGGACATCCGCGCTCACTCAGACCGACCGCCTGCTACCCGCGGTTGCGAACGCGATCGGCGACGAACTCAACGACGCCCTGTGCGCCTTCACTCTCAGCGTCGTCGGTTACGCCCACCGGGCCATGCTGTACATGTACGGGCTCCGCAGGACACCGCAGGTGAAGTATCAACTGTGCCCACTCAACCGTGCCCTTATCGTTGCCGCCCACAGACAGCGCGCGTGTCTTCTCCGCCATGCGATCCCGCAGTCCCTTCCGGACCTCGCATGCAAGCCGATGGACGCGGCGCCGCCGTCTCGTGTCATCCGCAAGTGGCAGGTTCTGGTCGATGAGCTTGCACTGACGTGAAGTACAGCTCTCGACCCACTCATGAGAGGGGACGGGCATCCGTATGCCAAGAACTATCGAGGGCGCGCTGGTCCTGACTTACAGCGGTGGAGACGGCTGAACGGCATAGGGCTCGGGCCGCCGCCAGCAGGGGGTCCTGAACCCAGTCTCGTACCAACGAATCGAGTCTCATGACACACTGGAGCTTCATAGATGCGGAACTGGAGAGATTCATGAAGCTTGCAAGTCGGCGCTCACGCGCCACGATCACTGTCGCAGTTCTAGCCCTTGCTATCAGCTCTGGGACCGCCACCACAGCCTTCGCTGTTGCTGAGGCGCCGTCGCCGTCAGACTTCACAATTGAGTCGACATCAGAGGGCTTCTCAGTAGTTTCGGGCGACGATCTCGAGGCTCGGACGCTCTCGGCCAACGAAGAGGCTGGCCAGACAGTGTCATACGTTCAGGGTGACGACGGTGAAGTCGCGACTCTGCTTGAACTGGAGTGGTTGGAGCGGCAGAGCGGGGACGCAGAAGATCGAAGCGGCCAGCAACAAAACGAACCGACCCATATCGATGCCGATGGCAATCTCGTGGCTACTGGTGGCGTAACTCCTGACCAGACCACGCTGCCCGCTCAGGTGGGCAGCAAGCCTCTCGTTGCCGTTCTTAGCACGTCGTCCGAAGTACAGATTGCCCTCGGCGAACTGTACCCGGCCGAAGCCACGGTTCTTCGTGACGGGCATCCTGTCGGGACGACTACCGGCGGTGTCTACCGTGACATTTCAGTCGAGCCGGGTACCGCTTACAGCTACTCCATCGAGTCAGTCTCCACGAAACGTGACTCGGTGGTTGACGAGCCGCTAGATGCATCCTCGCCGGTAGCAGACCCCGAGGCCATGTCGCTTTCCTTGGTGGCGCACACTATGCCTGCTGAGGCACCGTCACTGCGCAACCTGGACGCTGCGGTCACGCCGTACGCTGTTCCCACTCAGCAGCTGAACCAGTGGATTCACATGACCTACATTCCACAGGAGACAGTGCCGATTGCGTGGTACGAGGGAATGGCCTGCAGTGGCGCGACCGCCTTCAAGGGCGACAATCGCGGAGACACTTATCCGAGCGACTTTTCCCTTCCCTCGCACCGTACAGCGATCCGCGTTGCTGCAAACTGGCAGAACCCGGAACCATGGAACATGTACTGGGAAAAAAGCACCGGTGTCACCCGGAAGGTCGTGAACGGCGTTGTAACAGAGACAAAGCAGGCCAGCACGGACGGTATTCAGGTCCTGGACACCTGGATGACCGGCAGCGTTGCTCACTTCGATATCCGACATGACGTCGCTGACCCGTTCTGCTCTGTCGGCAGTGTGAAGTATCGCGAGACGGTGCAATTCTGGAAATCAGGAGCGGTGGCCGTCAATGGCCGCCACAACAACGTTCCGAACCATGAGTCCTACGCGTCATACAACTACGACACCCTGGGCAACCAGGTCTACACGAAGGTCTGGAACTTCAGCGACGCGAGTTACCCGTGTCTCGTTGGATGGATGGCTTGGTGTGACAAGTCCTACACTGCTTCACGAAACTTCTAACTGCGGCGAGCCGGAATTGTGATGCTGCGTGGGGCTCGCGAGGCCGATCGCGCCAGGACCGTGTGTTTTGGCGTTGTCGGCCTCGCGTCGCTTGTCCTCTCCTTCCTGGGTTGGTGGGTTGTTGCTTCGCTGATGAGGCCGGGAACGATTCCCCTTGATCGAGTGGCATTGATGGTTGGCATCGTCGCGGCCGCGGTGTCGGCTCTGGGCGTGGCAGTATGGCTCGCGGCGATACGGCCTCGTACATGGTGGGCAGTCGCAGTGCCTGCCGTTGCACTTGTATCCGTGGTGGTGATGTCCGCGTTCGCGAGTGGCGGTTGGTTAGCTGTCGTTCCGTCTATAGCGTTTTTCGGGCCAGTGTTCTTTGCTTGGGCTTTTCTTTGGCGTGTTTCATGGATTCTGGCGAGCCGTGCTGAGTCACGCGACCGCAGGACCGCCCGAGTCGAACACGCAGGCAAGTAGATGGTCTCCCGTTTCACCGTTACCACTCAGTCGAGCGCCGCACCCTCGGAGCTCTTTGACATCTCGCTCGATATCGAGGTACATGTTGCATCGATGGCTGGCACTCGCGAGCGCGCCATCGATGGCGTCACGGATGGACGAATCCGCCTCGGGGAAGAAGTTACGTGGCGCGGCCGTCATCTCGGGGTTTGGTTCACGATGTCGTCGCGCGTGACTGAACTCTCGCGGCCTAGACACTTCGTAGATGAACAGACGTCCGGGCCCTTTCGTGCCTTTCGCCACGAGCACTTCTTCGAGGCAACCCCGGGTGGTGGCTGCCGTATGACTGACGACATCACATTTGCCTCACCCATTTTCGGGCTCCTCGCGGAGCGCCTCATCCTTTTGCCGTATCTCCGTCGGCTGATCGTCAAACGAAACGTCGAACTGCTGAGACGGGTGGAATAGCCATAGCCTTGCAGTACGGTTTGCTTCCGCGTTGCGGAAGGCGAGAGCTCGGCGAGGCTCGGACATCGCCAAGGTTCTCGCGATGGGGCGAAAGTCCGGCGATAGATCTCTCAGAGGTTCGTGACACCTTCTGTGAGACAGATCGCGTCAAGTGCAAGACAACTCGACGTGAAGAACCCCAGATCAGCCATGACGTAGGTCGACAACTGTCGTGAGATCCGACAAGGGACTCGAACCCCTAACCTTCTGATCCGTAGTAATCGGGTTCTTCGCCGAGATCCGCGTGATTCCGGGGGAGTTCTGGCATGGTTCACACATTGGTGCACACACCCCCGTGCCAGGCCGCAACGGGAGACATCTCCCTACCTACGGTGGGATTTGAACCCACAAAGGCCGCCAGCTACCTCGATCAGGCACCCCGGTTCCACGCGGATTCGATCAGGTCAGGGTTCCGATTCGATCAGCCGGATCGGCCTCGATTTGATTCAGTTGTTGCCACGGTGTTGCCATGACGACGGACCGACGCCGGATCGAAGTGGGCAGAAGATCGCGTTCGTTCAGCAGCGCACTCTCTCCTCGCAGAGTGCTACTACCTCAACACGAAGTGCGCGTTGCGGCCCGCGGCGTCGCCCCGGGCCAGCAGATCGCCCTCCAGCCTCTCCAGCGCCCCGCGCGCGCCTTGGGGTGTCATTCCTGTCAGCACTGCGAAGTCCCCCGACGTGATGCGATCGTGGTGGTCGAGCCAGCGACGCACGATAGTTCGAGCATCGTCGGCGCTCGGTCCCACGTACCAGAGCACTCCGCGCCGTTTTAGTCCGGCTGCATCGGCGACTCCGCTGAGCACGGCCTTGCGTGACATCGCCGACAGAACCCACACGTCCTTGTGGGATTCAATGATCGGCTGTGCATCGAGCACACACATGGCCGTTGTTTCGAGCGCTTCGGCGGCTTCGCTCGCCGACCGCTGAAGGAGCGTGGCCATCTCCGTCGCTGTTGTAAAGGGGTTGTGGAGGAGTGCGTGGATGACGAGAGCGACCTGAACGTCACGTTGTCGCGCTGCGGGTTGGAGGCGTGTTGTCAGCCGCATGATGGGCACCACCGGCGCGCCGCCGACGAGCCTGGCACGCACCCGAGGGCCAGAGTCCTCAATGATCCTCGGCGGCTGGTGGCCGAGCGCCACCATCTCGCGATACATGCGGTCGACACCGATTCCCTGCTTGTCAACAAGCCCGAGGGCAAGTGCAGCGTCCGCAAGCGCCGGCGACCGGCTGAACCGTTGTGTAAGGAGGTTGTCAGCTGTGACCCCGCCGACGAACCCGCCCGGCGAGACCACGGTGAGGGAGTAATCCTCCTCAACCCATGTGACTGTTGTCGGTGCGTGCTGGTTCCAGTCCCGATGCACGATCCCATTGAGAATTGCCTCACGTGCTGCGCGGGTCGGAATGAGCCTGACAACCCGCTCAGCGAACTCTCCCGCGATCGTCACCCGATCGTTGGCAGCATCCATCAGTGCCTCGACCCGCGCGACCTGTTCGAGCAGACTCACTCCCTGAAAGCTCTCCTCGCGCGCGAGCACATCCCCACCTTCGACATCAAGTCGAGTCCAGCTCAGCCAGGGACGCGGTGCAGCGCAGAACAACAATGCGCCAGCTTCCGTGAGGAAACCCTCGACGGTCAAGAGGCCGAGCTGGCGGAGCATGTCTTCGGTCGAAGCATCCGCGATGTCTGTCGCGCTGGCATCCTTGAGGTCCCGCCGCCCCAGGTAGCCTCGCGCGACCGCGATCGCGCCCGGAGTTACGTGATGGGTGGTCAGCGAGCTGGGTCGCGACATCGGGTCCCACCCCGCTCGCCCCTGACGATGCAACCACCATTGACCACGGTCGATCGGCACTGATGCTGGCCCGACGCGCCATCGGAGCCTGTCGCTGGTGTCCTCGACCGGTTCCCGCGCCTCGGGTACATAGAGAACCAGCAGTCGGATGCCCTGTTCGACGCGTTCGATGACATCAGGGGCGATGTCGATCCGACGGTAGATCTGCTGTCGCAGCCACTCCGCATCCAATTCCGTACCGAGCAGATCGCCCGCTTTGTCTTCGATCCCGACGATAAGCGCCCCGCCGCCTGGAGTGTTTGCCATCGCGGCAATCTCGTCGGCGAGATGGTCGGCCGCCTTCGTATTCTCGCGGTTCCCCGGCAACAGCCGACCGCCGGACCCGCGGCGCCCTGCCTCTTCTTTGATATCGACGCGCTGGCGTTCTACGTCGTCGGGCAGCGCCCCCGTGCGGATCTGCGCGAGGCATCGCTCGACCGCGTCTTCCGCGCGGGCGCGATCGGCGAGCAGTTCCGTGCCCGGCTGAAAGGGAACCAGATCGCTCGACTCAGACATGGCTTTCAGTTTACGCATACCCCTAAAGAGAAAGTGCCTCGCGGCATGGCGATTCGCTATCCATTCGAACCGAGCGCGCGTCGGGGGACTTTTCCTCTCAGCCTGAGTCGTTCACGACCGAGAATCCTTCCTTCGCCACCACGCGCCGACGACGATTGTGCATCCGCTCCAGTATCGGTACGGCAGCGTCGCGGAAGTCGTGAACAACGGCGGCTACATCCGCGTCGACGCCGCGCGTAACCCGACCGACCTGCTGGATGATGCGACCCTTGAATGAGACCGGCACCGCGAGGAACAAGGCATTCAGAGATGGCAGGTCGATCCCCTCGCCGGCGATCTTGTCGATCGCGACGAGTACGAACGGCTCACGCGCCGCGTCCAAGGATGCGAGCCGGTCACGCAGTGTCCGCCGCTCCGCGGCACTCAGCCGACCGTGAAGAGACAGCACCGGGACCTCGGTGCGCGAAGCGATCCCTTCAGCAAGCACATCGAGGTGGTCGAGCCGGTTCGTCAGCACCAACGACCGACGGCCTTCCTCCGCTGCACGGACGACGTGCTCGACGATAAGCGCATTGCGGACCTCGTCGAGCGCAAGTTCGGAATAGATCGCCTGAATCGAGGGTCCATCTGCTCCAACTTCTTCGGTGGTGAACGCGGTCTCGTGCACGATGAAACTGCGCGCCTCAGCGGGTGCTGCCGTTATGGTGTGCCGGATCGGTCCGCACTGCATCGTGATGAGCCCGTCCATCTGGTCGGCACGATAGGGAGTCGCCGTGAGACCAACCCACTGCCGCACACTCACCGCACGGATGGCAGCCTCGACGGCAGGCGCGGCGACCGCATGGCACTCGTCGACGATGACCTGCCCATACTCTTCGAGCACCGTCGGGTCCCCGCTACGGTGGGCGATCGACTGCATCATGATGACGTCGACGATCCCCCGACGCTTACGGCGCCCGTTACCCAATTGCCCGATCTCCTTGTCGGTGATGGAGAGAAACTGAGTCAGTCGCGTTCGCCATTGCTGGAGCAGCTCGGCACGGTTGACGAGAATCGCGGTCGGTGTCGCGCGTTCGGCTATCAGCGCACATGCGATCACGGTCTTGCCCGAACCTGGCGGGGCGACCAGCACTCCTGTGTTGTGACGCCGCAGGGCCGTAACCGCGTCCCGCTGGTGATCATGCAGTTCGCCCGTGAACACCACATCGATAGATGTGCGCGCCGCCACGTCGACCGACACCTCGACCTGGAAACCAGCATCCGCGAGCACGTTGGTTACCTCGTCGAGCAGGCCGCGGGGTAGGCGCAGTTCGCCTTCATCATGCTCGAAGCATGTGACGAGTCGTGGGATGCCGAACGTGCTGAATCGCTGCGCCTGCCGACGATAGAACTCCGGATTCGAGACGGATGCTGCGTGCTTGAGCTCGGTGATCACCAAGCCGGGAAGACCCTCCACAGGAATATGCACGACCGCATCGCGACGCACCACGATCCGTCGTCCCGCGATGCGGGCAGCCTCAGCCTTGACCGCCGCCCGGCGAGGCCTCGTCGCAAGCGACTCCCGCGGCCCGGCAGACAATCGACTCGAGTTGGTCGCGAACTCACCCACCCGCTCGGCCGGCACAGGGCTGACAGCAGCGAGCGCAGCGAACTGATCCGCGAATGGCTCCCAGGTCTCAGGGTCGGCAAACACCGTCGTCCCTCGGCGGCGAGAGTCGCCCTGGAGCGGAAGTGCGATGAGGTTTCCGAGACGCAGGCGTCCAGGAGAGCGCGCCGGAAGGGTGTCCTGGGAAGGAAAGAACCGGTCGTAGCTCGACATCGGCATCGACGTTTGCTCTGCCATCGCCGCGCGCAGCATCGCCGCTCCCATCGCCCGCGCGGTCGCGGCGGGCACCGCTGCTTCGAAGAAGACCCAGACATGCGCGCCCTCCCCCGAGCGCGAGATCTCGGCAAGGGCACCGATCCGAGCCTTTTTGCACGCGGCGGCATACGCCCGGGCATCCTGTCGCCAGCCGCCATCATCGAAGTCGCACACGAGAAGTCGACAATGGTCGTCCGGCAGGAGCGGTATAGACCGACGTGAAACTCACGATCACCTGTCCGCCCGCCGCGAAGATGCTGCTCAAGAACCGCATCCGTCAACGGGAGCAAGTCACCATCAGCCGTCGCGTCGGTGAAGAACCCGCCCCGCACGGCCGGGCTCCAACCCTTCTTACCAGTGCGACGACTCACCCACGGCAGCGCGTAGGCGTCGGTGCGACCGGCGAATCGGGCGCGAAACAAGGCAAGCTTCTGCTCGGGCGAGGATGCAGCCGTCACCGCAGTCACCCGCTCGTTAACCGCGTCGCGGAGTCCGAGCGCTGCAGACTCAGTTCGCGGCACGGCCTCCTGCTCGATCTCCTCGAGGGCGCGACGCGCGACCGCGAGTTCCTGTTCGAGCTGACGAACACGCTCCCGCGCCTCTGCCAGCCGGCCGCTACCATCCACTCCTCGACCGTATCTCGGTACGCCACCACACGAGTTGCGCGATGCCTCGGCAGGCGTGCCGACGCAGACCGCCGCAGCGTGTGGACGGCTTAAGGCAGGCTGGTGCCCCGAACTCGAACTCGCCTTCGCGAGCCGCCCGTGGGTGTCAATGGGGCCAACCCCGTTTGTTCACACCTCGCGACCGCTTGGATCAACCCCGGTCGGGCGATTTCGAGTTCGCGCCCTTACAGGGGCGCTTCGGATGAGCTCGACCGCCCTTGCGGTCGCCAGCCGGCTCGTCTGCCGTCAGGTCGTGGAGACGATCGTAGGACACAGAATCGCGCCGGACCCGGTGCACACATGCGTGCACACATGTGGTCGACGCCGAGCGCGATCTCACCACCAATGACTCGCGTGATTCCGCGGAATATCGCGCCACTCCATCGAATCTTTCTGACTCTCGATCAGACGGCGCGTCAGCGGAATCAGAACGAACCCGGTACCTCCCGGAAACACGAAAACCCGCGGAAATCCGCGGGTTTTCGTAGATTGCTGTCTCAACACAGTGTGCGCCCGAAGGGACTCGAACCCCTAACCTTCTGATCCGTAGTCAGATGCTCTATCCATTGAGCTACGGGCGCATATCTCGGCCCACATCTCTCGAAGTGGGCCTCAGCAAGAATACATGACGAAGCACCCCAACGCGAAACCGAGCGTCAGGCCTGCTGCTCGCGCTTGCGCCGCGCACGCTGCTCGGACGATAGAGCCTGCAGATCGACGAGGCGCAGCGCCTGCATCCGCGCTTCACGCATGACCTCGTAGTCGGGATCCTGATCCGGGCGCATGCCCTCGACATGGAGCCTGCGGTCGAGGTTGCCGCGCACATCCGCCCACGCCGCCTCGCGTGCGCCCTCGACGAGAGCGCCGAGCTGTTCGGGGTCTTCGGCGATGGCCCGCAGCTTCTCGGCGACGCCGGCCGACTGCTTGGCCCGGCGGCGGAGGTTGCGCACATCGCGGTCACGGTAATCGTGCGTGCTCGACGGATCGGAGTGCCGTCCCCGAGCGCGCTTGCGCCACGTGGTCACCCGTTCGGCCGCCTGCTCGGACTCATCGGCCATCGCCAGCAGCGCCTCGCGTGCGGCTGCGAGGTAGCGCTCGGCGTCGAACACGCCGCCCTGGGCGATCGTGCCGACAAGGATGCGGTTCTTCACCGTCAGGCGCGCAGCAGCCGTCCCGATGGCGACGCCTTCGGCCACAGCATCCGCAGTTCGTCCCACCACAACCTCCTCTGGAGATCGTACCGTCACCGACTGACGCCAGAGGGGGCCAGAATAGAACGCGACAGGTTCTCCCCACCTGCGATGAAGCGAACGGCACGAACCCGAAACGTGTCAGGAGGAGGATGCATGAGCCGGCTGACCCTTGCCGGGAACACCACCGTGATCACCGGCGCCGCCAGCGGCATGGGTGCACAGCTCGCCGTTCAGCTCGCGGCGGCCGGAGTGCACCTCGCGCTGCTCGATCACAACGCGCAGGCGCTGGCGTCCGTCGCATCGGATCTGCCAGGCACGGTGACGACGCACGTCGTCGACCTGCGCGACGACGACGCCGTCGCCGCGACCGCCGCCGGGGTGACCGCCGCACACCCGAGGATCAACGCGCTGATCACATGCGCCGGATCGTCGATGCTCGGCAGCCTCGAGCAGCTCACGATGGAGGAGATGCGCTGGCTGGTCGACGTCAACCTCTGGGGAACCGTCTCGATCACGAAGGCGCTGCTGCCGGCACTGCGATCCCGTCCGGCTGCGCACATCATGCATCTCGCCAGCGTCTACGCCCTCGCAGCGCCCGCAGGACGAATCCCCTACTCGATGAGCAAGTTCGCGGTCAGAGGGTTCTCCGAAGCACTGCGTCACGAACTCGAGGGCAGCACGGTCACCGTGGGCGCGGTCTATCCTGCAGGCGTGCGCACGGGCATAATCCTGCACGGCCGATACGCCGCGGCGATCGATCCGGCAGTCGCCGCACGTGCCGCATCCGCGCAGGCAGCGATGTACCACACCGAACCGACGGATGCCGCGGCGCGCATCATCCGTGCAGTCGAACGGCGCAGCATCCGCACGATGGTCGGACGAGAGGCCCGGCTGATCGACGTGCTGACACGTCTGATGCCCGCCAGGTACTGGCGTGTGATGCGCGGTTCGCTGCGAGAGGCGACCGATACGACCACGCCGGTGGGCTGACGCCCGGCCTCACGCCCGGGCGACTCCGAATCGCTCGAGTGCGGTGAGCGCACCGAGCTCGAGGTGGCGGGTCACGAGTTCGCGCACGAGCTCGACATCACGAGCCCGGATCGCCTCATACAGCGCGCGATGCTCCACGGCCTCGGCCATCAGATCCTCGTGCCTCCCGAACAACCACCTCAACCTGGTGACGAAGACCGCCCCGAGTTCCATGAACATCTCGTTGCCTGCCAGCACCGTCATGTACTCGTGGAATCTGCCCGCCAGCGCCATGGCTTCATCGACCTCGCCGGCGATCGCGGCACGCTCTTCGCGCTCAAGCAGTTCGCGCAGCGTCTGCAGACCCTCGGCGTCGTGACGCTGCGCCGCATACACGAACAGCAGCGTCTCGACCGTGGCCCGCACCTCGGCGAGATCCTCGATGTCCTTTCGGGTGAAGCTGCGCACGACCGCCCAACTGCGCGGCCGGGGAGTGACGACGCCCTCGCCGACGAGAGCGCGGATCGCCTCGCGCACCGGTAGACGCGAGACGTTCAGCTCCGCCGCGATATCCCGCTCCACCAACCGCGAGCCCGGCAATCGGCGCCCCAGCATGATGTCGTCGCGCAGCACCCGTGCCACGCGCGCAGATTCGAGCTCTCCGTTTTCCGCCCCCATTCGCGCATTCTCTCACTCTTCTGAGAACGGCGTGAGATTTGGTATCCCAATCTGCGAGCTCGGATGGGGTTGAACGCTTGACGACCTTCGAGGTGGGTCATGTCAGTGGGAACCTGTCCTCTCCGGCGCTATTCCCTCATGACGGCAGATGTCGTTCGCACATCACACCTTCGTGAGCCTGCCATCGGGAAGGATCCCGACGGCGACCGGCTGCCCCCGGGTGTTCGACCACTGACTCCACGATCCCGGGTACACGAGCGCGCGGATGCCCGACTGCTCGAGTGCGAGCACCGTGTGCATCGACGCCACTCCTGAACCGCAGTAGACGGCGACCTCGGTGCCGGCATCCACTCCTGCGGTTGCGAAGATGCGGCGCAGAGCATCAGGATGCTGGAGTCGGCCGTCGCCGGTGACCGTCGCCATCGCCGGCAGGTTCACGGCGCCGGGGATGTGCCCGCCGACCGGATCGGTCGCGGTCTGCGCTCCGCTGTACTGCTCTGGCGTGCGCGCGTCGAGCAGCACACCGCGATCGCGGAACGCCTCGACCTGGTCGAGCAGGATCACTCCGGCAGCGTCGCCTGCGAAAGTGATCCTGCCGGGCTCGGGGAGCACATCGCCGCGCTCGAGCGGCATTCCCTCGCCCGCCCAGGCGCGGATGCCACCGTCGAGCACTCTCACGTCCACGCCGAACCGGCGCAGCAGCCACCACAGTCGTGCCGCGGGCACGCTCCGGTTGTCGTCATACGCGACGACGGTGTCGCCGTCGTCGAGGCCCCACCCGCGTGCGGCGCGCTGCAGATCGTCGGTTTCCGGGAGCGGATGCCGCCCCTCCGCCGGCTCGCCGCGGCGAGCGAGTTCATGCTCCAGGTCGACGTAGACGGCTCCAGGCAGATGCGCCGCCAGATACTCCGGCCTCCCCTCAGGGCGATCGAGTCTCCAGCGCACGTCGAGCAGCCGCACGGCCGGGCCGGTGCCGTGCTCTTCGGCGCGCTGCAGATGGATCAGCTGCGCCACGCTGACGAGGTGGCTCATGTCCCCAGCATCCGCACCGGGGCGCCGCAGGTCACGCGATGACGACACGCTCGTTCATGAAGCGACACACGACGTCACATGTGCGCGTCGCCGGGGATCAGCGCAGTTTGCGGATGGCGTCCTCTGCGGCGACCCAGCCGAGCATGGCGCACTTCACTCGGGCGACGTAGCGTGAGACGCTGCCGAGGGCCGCCGCATCGCCGAGCAGCTCCTCATCGGGCTCGATCCTGCCCCGCGAGCGCATGGCCTCGCGGAACGCATCGATGCGGGTCATGACCTCCGGCACGGTCATGCCCTCGACCAGTTCGGCGAACAGCGACGCCGACGCCTGCGAGATGGCGCAGCCGTGCCCTTCCCACGCGATCGCCTCGATCGTGCCGTCGGGAGCCGCATGCACCTGCAGCGTGATCTCATCGCCGCAGGTCGGGTTCAGCTGATGCGACTGGGCCTCCACCTCGTCGCGCAGCCCGAAACCGTGCGGGGTGCGCGAGTGATCGAGGATCAGCTCCTGGTACAGATTCTGCAGATCGCTGGAGGTCATGAGCGCACCCCGAAGAACTCGATCGTCGCTGCGACGCCCTCGAGGAACGCATCGACCTCATCCTCTGTCGAGTAGAGATAGGTGCTGGCCCGCGTCGACGAGGTGACTCCGAGTCGTCGATGCAGCGGCTGCGCGCAGTGGTGTCCGACCCGCACCGCGATGCCCTGGTCGTCGAGGAACTGCCCGACGTCATGCGAGTGGATGCCGGGGATGTCGAAGCTCGCAAGTCCCACGCGCGGCAGATCGATGCCCGCACCGAGCACGCGCACGCCCTCGATCGCGGAGAGGCCCTCGACGAGGCGGCGGCCGAGCGCGGCCTCGTGCTCGGCGATCCTGGTCATGCCGACCGCGGAGAGGTAATCGACCGCGGCGGCGAGCGCGACGGCCTGCGACACCCGCTGGGTGCCGGCCTCGAAGCGCTGCGGCGGAGGCAGGTACTCGGCCCCGGTGGTGGTGACGGTCGTGATCATCGATCCGCCGGTGAGGAACGGCGGCATGACCTCGAGCAGTTCACGACGTCCGTAGAGCGCACCCACGCCCGTCGGGCCGAGCATCTTGTGACCCGAGAACACCGCGAAGTCGACGTCGAGCGCCTTCACATCGAGCGGCAGGTGCGGTGCGGACTGGCAGGCATCGAGCAGCACGAGCGCCCCGACCTCGTGTGCTGCGGCGATCAGCTGCTCGACGGGGTTGATGACGCCGAGCACGTTGGAGACGTGCGTGACGGCGACGATTCTGGTGCGGGGCCCGATCAGCGCTGCGGCTTCGTCGAGACGCAGTGCGCCGTCGTCGTCGAGCGGGATCACCCGCAGTGTCGCGCCGGTGCGGGCTGCGAGTTCCTGCCACGGGATGAGGTTCGCGTGGTGCTCCATCTCGGTCGTGACGATCTCGTCGCCCTCGCCGAGCCGGAACCTCTCGGCAGCCGATCCGCCGCGGCCCACTGATGCGTTCGAGAACGCGTACGCGACGAGGTTGATCGCCTCGGTGGCGTTCGACGTCCAGACGATCTCGTCGTCGTCGGCGCCGACGAAGCGTGCGACGGAGGCGCGGGCGTCTTCGAACACCTCGGTCGCCTCGGCTGCGAGGGTGTGCGCGCCGCGGTGGACTGCAGAGTTGAGGGTCGTGAGGAACTCGCGTTCGGCATCCAGCACCGCCACAGGACGCTGCGAGGTCGCACCGGAATCGAGGTAGACGAGCGGATGCCCGTTCACCTGCGTCTGCAGGATCGGAAAGTCCTCGCGGAGGCGGTGGATCTCAGCATCCGCCAGCGAGGTGACATCGAGGGAAGCGCTCATGCTTCAAGTTTCTCACCCGCACGCGCGCCGAGGGCGCCCAAGACGTCCAGGTCAGGCGGGTGGGGCAGGGTCAGGCGGGAGAGTCGTCCGGGTTCAGCGCCTTCAGCGCGTCTTCTTCGACCGCATTGTCGGCGTCGAGCTCCTGCTCGGTGGTCTCGTCGCCACCCAGAGGTGCGCCCCCTTCTTCGTGCGCGGCCGGGTGCTCCGGGTGTCGTTCTTCGGCGGGGTCGGGTCGGTGATCGTCCATACCCGGAACGCTACGCGCGTCGGGGCGGGTGCGCCATCCGCGGCTGTTGTTAGTGTGTGTCGAGAGGGAAGGAACCCATGCACAGCACTGGCGCTCTGCTCATCGATCGGCTCATCGCCGAGCTGCCGACCGACACGGTGATCACCGATCCGGCTTCCATGGACGCCTACCGATGGGATCGGGCGAACGATCCGAATGCCGGCACTCCACTGGCCGTGGTGCGGGCGACGTGCACCGAGGACGTGCAGGCCACGGTGCGGCTCGCCGCCGCGACCGGCACCGCCGTCATCCCACGCGGAGCGGGCTCAGGGCTCTCGGGCGGGAGCACGGCGATGGATGGAGCGATCGTGCTCTCACTGGATCGCATGAGAGAGATCCGCATCGAGCCCGCCACCCGCATGGCCGTCGTGCAGCCGGGGGCGTTCAACGCCGAGGTCAAGGCCGCGGCAGCCGCACAGGGGCTCTGGTATCCGCCGGATCCGTCGTCCTTCGAGTTCTGCTCCATCGGCGGCAACGTCGCCACGAACGCGGGCGGATTGTGCTGCGTGAAGTACGGAGTGACGACCGACTACGTGCTCGGGATGACCGTCGTGCTCGCCGACGGGCGCGCCGTGAACCTGGGCGGGCCTCGCGTCAAGGATGTCGCAGGGCTTTCGCTCACGAAGCTCTTCGTGGGCAGCGAGGGCACCCTCGGCGTCATCACCGAGGTCATCCTGCGCCTGGTGCCGCCGCAGAAGCCCCCGACGACACTGGTCGCCTCCTTCCCGACGCTCACCGGGGCGACGGATGCGGTGCTCGCCATCACCCGCGCCACTCGTCCGTCGATGCTGGAGTTCATGGATCGGCCGACGATCCGGGCCGTCGAGGCCGCGACGCGGATGGGCCTGGACACCGACGCCGCCGCGATGCTGGTGATCCAGTCGGACGACGATCCGGCAGTGGCCGCGGCCGAGATCGCGATCATCGAACAGATCTGCATCGACAACGGCACAAGCGAGTGCTACCTCACCGCGGACGCCGACGAGGGCGAGGCGTTCGTGCAGGCGCGGCGCATGGCGATCCCCGCCGTCGAGAAGCAGGGAAGCATCCTGCTGGAGGACGTAGGCGTGCCCATCCCCCGCCTCGGCGATCTCGTGCTCGGCATCGCGGCGATCTCCGCGGAGCACGACATCACGATCGCGGTGCTGGCCCACGCGGGCGACGGCAACACGCATCCGCTACTGGTGTTCGATCCGGCCGATGACGCACAGCGTCAGCGTGCGCACGTCGCGTACGGCGAGGTCATGGATCTTGCGATCGCGCTCGGCGGGACGATCACCGGAGAGCACGGCGTCGGCCGGCTCAAGCAGCCGTGGCTGGAGGATTACCTCGGCCCGGACGTGCTCGAACTCAACGAGCGGATCAAGCACGCCCTCGACCCGCAGGGCATCCTGAACCCCGGGGCCGTGTTCGCGCGTCGTTGACGGGAACGCACTTCACTGATCGGGATCACGCCCGACCTCGGGATCACGCCGAGCCGCCTCGGTCAGGCGGGCGGGAAATGCGGGATCTCGTTCGGCCGCGTCGATCGAGCCGGCGCCGTGCCCTGTGCGACGGCGGCATCGAGGTCGGACAGGAGCTCATCGATGCTCCGGTACCGCGACCGGTTCGGGCAGGGGCTCCGCAACCAGAGGACCTCGAGCGTGCCGGTGTCGTTGCGGTCGACGTAAGCGACGAGGCGTCCCGCATCCGTCTGCTTTCTGGAGCCGTCGCTGATGCGCCAGGCGCCGTGTCCGAGCGGGATGATCTCCCAGGTCGTCGTCTCGGGCCTCGGAGGCTCCGGGGCTGTCATCGTCATAGTGGTTTCCCTCCAGTCACCGGCAGAACCGCTCCGGATACGTACGATGCCTCGCCCGAAGCGAGGTATACATAGGCGCCGGCGAGCTCCGCCGGCTGTCCGGCCCTGCCGAGCGGTGTGTCAGCGCCGAACTTGCGGATCTTTTCCTCGTCCCATCCGGTCCCCGGTATCAGTGGCGTCCAGATCGGGCCGGGTGCCACCGCGTTGACCCGCACGCCACGGGGGCCGGCCTCTTCGGCGAGCGCTCTGACGAACGCGACCTGAGCGGCCTTGGTCATGGCGTAGTCGATGAGTCCGGAGGAGGGTTCGAACGACTGGATGGATGCGGTGACGATGATGCTGGAGCCCGGCTGCAGGTTGGGGAATGCCGCACGTGCCGAGAACAGCATCCCGGCCAGGTTCGTGTCGAACACACGGCGCATCGCCTCGGTGTCCAGGTGCGCGAAACCGGGCACATCGTGCTGATAGCCCGCATTCAGGACGAGGATGTCGAGATCGCCGAGCGCCCGCCTGGCCTCCAGCACGCACTCGGTGGCGAACTCCTCGTCGCGCACGTCGCCGGCGAGGCCGAGCCCGGTTCGTCCGGCCTCACGCACCAGGCGCAGGGTCTCGTCAGCATCCTTCTGCTCCTCCGGCATGTGGACGATGGCGACGTCGGCGCCTTCACGTGCGAACGCGATGGCGACCGCACGTCCGATCCCGGAGTCTCCTCCGGTGATCAGCGCGCGCCGTCCGTCCAGGCGCCCGTGTCCTTCGTAACTGTCCTCGCCGTGATCCGGCGTCGGTCGCATCTGCTCGGTCTGTCCCGGTTGCTCCTGCTGCTGTGCGGGGAAGCCATCGTCGGGGTGGGCGTAGCGGGGATCCTCGGTGTGCATCAGCACTCCTCTCTGGGGAAGGTGAGTGTGATCCGAGCTTCCTTCGCTCACGAGATCACGCCTAGGGGGTTGACACTTCGACGGGCTAGTGAGATCGCGTGCGGATGTCAACGGGGAGGCATCGCACCGATCTCATTGAGAGGATGCGTGAACTGTGAACGAAGGGAGCCATCATGAGCGACGTGACGATACTCGCCCCGTCTCCGACCCTGACGGTGACCGTCGAAGACCACCCCCAGGGCTCCGAGATCCACGTGCACGCGGGCGGGCAGGGCGTGTGGCAGGCCCGGATGCTGCGCAGACTCGACGTCTCGGTGACGATGTGCTGCGTCCTGATCGGAGAGGTCGGTCGGACCCTGAAGCACCTGCTCGAGGACGAGGGGTTCACTGTCGTCGCCGTCGAGCGCGAGGGTCGCGGGTCCGCGTATCTGCACGACCGCCGTCAGGGCCAGCGACTCGTGATCGCCGAGGAGGAAGGCGATGCGATCGACCGCCATGCACGAGACGATCTCTACGGTGCGATGCTGCACAGCAGCGCCGACTCGAAGGCGGTCCTCCTCAGCGGGCCGGCCGGCGACGCCACAGTGCCGTCCGACCTCTACCGTCGGCTGACGATCGATCTGCGCAGCGACGGGCGCCTGGTCATCGCGGATCTCGCCGGTGAGCGTCTGGAGGCCGTCGTGGAAGGGGGCGTCGATGTGCTCAAGGTCAGCCATGAGGAACTGCGCCGCGACGGTCTCGTGCGCGAGACGACGGTACCCGAGATCACCCACGCGATGCATGAGCTTCGCAGGCAGGGCGCCGGCGCGGTGGTCGTGACGCGGTCATCAGAGCCGTTGCTGGTCCTGGACGATCACGGCCTGATCGAGGTGTCCCTTCCGCCGTTCGAGGAGAACGAGACGCGCGGGGCCGGCGATTCCCTCACCGCAGGCGTCGTGGCCGCACTCACCCGCGGCGAGCGACTGCGAGATGCCGTCACGCTCGGCGCGGCCGCCGGTGCGCTGAACGTCACGCGCCACGGGCTCGGCACCGGCGACGCCGATGCGATCGCACAGCTGCGCGAGCGCGTGCAGGTACGAGAGCGTCCGCAGGGTGATGCGGATGAAGCGCCGCACGGACGAGTCAGCCCCGACGGGCTGGCCGCGCTGGCGGAGACCGAGACGGAGGAATCATGACGCACCGGGCGCTGATCACCAACGATGACGGTATCGACGCACCGGGCCTGGTGGCACTGGCGGATGCTGCGATCCAGGCCGGGATCGAGGTCACGATCGCCGCGCCCGCTGCGCAGTCGAGCGGGTCGAGCGCGTCGATCATGGCGAGCGAGTCCGATGGGCGCATAGCCGTGGACCGCCGCACGCTGGATGCACTGCCGGATGTGCATGCTTTCGCCGTGCATGGCGGCCCTGGGCTGATTGCGATGATCGCGGCACGCGGTGCGTTCGGACCCGCCCCTGACCTCGTGCTCTCCGGTGTGAATCACGGAGCCAACGTCGGACGGGCGATCCTGCATTCCGGTACCGTGGGCGCCGCCCTCACCGGAGCGCTGAACGGGGCCTGGGCGATGGCCGTGTCACTCGACGTCGGAATGAATCCGCAGGCGTTCCACTGGAACACCGCCGCCCGCGCGGCCATGACGTTGCTTCCCACGCTGACAGCGCAGCCGCGAGGCACAGCACTCAATGTGAACGCGCCCAACCGCACCGACCCCCGCGGCATCCGCCAGTGCACGCTGGCGCCGTTCGGCATCGTGCAGACGACCGTGGCGGAGAGCGACGAGAGTTACGTGCGCCTCGCCGTCGAGGAGCTGCCGAACATCCCCACCGATGACAGCGACGCCGCGTGCCTCGCCCAGGGGTGGATCACGATGACGAGCGTCGATTCGGTCACCGAACGCCCCATCGACGAGGATCAGCTGATCGGCGGGACCGTCGACATCTCCGCTGTTCCCGCTGCGGCGCCCGCGTCTGCAGGCTCGGGAACGAGGTAGAGGCCGGCCGGCGAGTTCGCCGTGAACGCCAGCGCATCGACCCATGCACGATTCACGGAGGGCTGCCGCCCGCCGTAGTACTTGTAGACGATCGCGCTGCCCGGATGCACCCACACCGTCGTGCGGCCGCCTCCGACGCTGGCATCTTCGCGCCAGCTGAATGCGAACGGCTCACCTCGCCGCAGCTTCGCGCTGATCACGAGCTGCATGTGCAGCAGGGCGCGGTCTTCGATCTCGACCTTGACGCCGCCCTCGTAGATGAACTTGCCCATGGTCCCCCGCTTCCGTGCCGCTCCGTGTTCGTGCGCGCGTACATGCTCTCGCACCTGTCAGTAGCCTAAGCCGTCATCGCCGTGACGTTGCGCGATAGCCCCGCGCACGCCAGGGGTCAAGCCCCTCCCCTGCGGTTCCGGTGCCGCATAGCCTTGCGGTTCCAGTGAGTTCGAAGGGAGCCGGACATGACCGATCAGACCGCGCCGGGGTACAAGCCCACCACGACCCACGCGGGATGGGGCGCGGGCGACCCGCGGCTGCTCATCTCGCGCGAGGACGATCGCTCGGTGCATCACATCACGACCGACACTGTGCGCGTCGGCAGCGCAGAGGGCAATGAGCTCCGTCTCGCCGACACGGATCCAGTGCACGCGACGATCGCCCATGACGAGCGGGACGAGTACGTGCTCACACTGCACGGTGCCGGCGAGATGAACGCGAATCCGCTGTCCGCCGAGACCGACGGCGGCGACCGCTCGGAGGTCCTGCGCACCGGTGCACGCTTCACCGCCGGGCCGTGGACCCTGGTGTTCAGCAGGGAGGAGTTCGCCGATCACGGCCGTCCGTTCGGAGGGCGCGAGGGCGGCGAGTTGGACGATCAGCCGCCGCAACCCGCACGACCGGATTACTCGCTGTCCGACGGCGACGGCCCCGAGGGCGGACTCGAGGTGAAGGACGGCTGACGCTGTCAACCCCCTCTGCGCCCGCCGTGCCGCGCCCCTATCGTGACGCGAAGAAGACGAAGGAGGAGAGAGGAATGACGATGACGATGACGCGGGACATCATGACCCCCGCACCGCGGTGCATCGGCGAGAACGACTCACTGAGCATCGCCGCATCCCTGATGTCCGAACTCGACGTGGGAGCGCTGCCGATCTGCGGCGAGGACAGGAAACTGAAGGGCATGCTCACCGACCGCGACATCGTGGTCAGGGCCGTCGCCGAGGGGCTCGATCCAGAGAGCACGCCGGCACGCGCACTCGCACTGGGCAAGCCGGTGACAGTCGATGCCGCGGACGACATCCACATCGCGCTGGAGAAGATGCGGGAGCATCAGATCCGCCGGCTTCCCGTGATCGAGGATCGCCTCCTGGTGGGAATCATCAGCCAAGCCGATGTGGCACGGGCGCTGGCGCCCGAGACGACCGGCAAGACCGTCGAGAGCATCTCACGCTAGAACTTGGAGGCCTGCCGTGCAGCTCAGCGACGAGATCGACCGGCTCAGTCGGGTGGCTATCGCTGACGCGCTTCGCGTCGCGGTGGTCGAGTCGCTCACGGCCGGTGGCCTCGCGCACGCGATCGGTGCCGGCGACGACGCCAGCAGCTGGTTCGCCGGCGGCATCGTCGCGTACATGACCGACGTCAAACAGCACCTTCTCAATGTGTCGGCCGGAGTCGATCCGTGCTCCGCCGAGTGCGCCGAACAGCTCGCAGTCGGCGGTCTCGAGCTGTTCGGCGGAGACGTCTGCGTCGCGACGACAGGCGTCGGCGGACCCGACCCCGAAGACGGTCATCCGCCGGGCACGGTGTATCTGGGCTGGGCGATGCATGATCAGCGCGGCCACGAGCACCTCCAGTTCGAGGGTGATCCGGATGCCGTGCTTTCGGCGACCGTCGAGGCCGGCGTCCGTCTGCTGCGTGAGCGCACAGAGGACTTCAGTGACCACCATCCCACCTGATGCACGATTTCAACCACGAAGGAGCAGAACATGCCACGCGGCGCGAATTCACGTTTGAAGGACCCGGAGCTCTACGAGGAACTCCGCGACGACGGCGCCTCCAAGGAGAAGGCCGCCCGCATATCGAACGCCACCGGTGGGACCAGACGCGGACGCTCGGAGGTCGGCCGACGAGGAGGCAAGGCAGGCGACTACGAGGATTGGACGGTCGACGACCTGCGCGGGCGCGCCAAGGAGCTGGGCCTCACCGGCTACTCGAAGAAGCGCAAGTCCGAGCTCATCGAGGCGCTTCGGAACCACTGATCGCCAGTACGCGATCCAGGTGTGCGTTGCGGAACTTCCCCGTCGGGTCGACGCGCGCGGCGAGCGCAGCGAAGTCACCGAGTCGACGGAAGCCCGCCGCCTGATCGAATCCGGTCGTGTACACCTTTCCCCAGTGCGCGCGCGGAGTGAAGGGCCGAAGCGCCGCCTCGATGTCCGGCAGGACGGCTGCGACCTCGGCGGGACGCCGGCGCCAGGTGAAGTGGATGGCGACCCGTGCGCCTCCCTCGCCCCCGCTGAGCCAGAGGTCGTCCCCCGCGAACGTGCGGAACTCGCTCACGTGCAGCAGCGGGTCGATCCGTGCGCCGAGCGGCCGGATGGCGCGCAGCGCATCGACGGCCACCGCTCGCGGCACGAAGAACTCGGACTGGATCTCGTCTCCACCGGCGCTGGGGTCGCGGTCGAATCGGAAATGCGCGAGCCGCGTCGACCAGGCACCGCGAGTACCCAGCAGCGTCATGTTGTCATCGGGCGCGTCGCCGGTGATGATGGCGTGCACCTCCGCGGCGACTCTTTCTCCGCCGAACGCCCGCGGCGCAGCATCCACTGATCCGTCCTGATCTGCGGGAGCGCGATGCTTGAGCCACAGCGTCGACAGTGTCGGCTCCGCCCATTTCCCGAGCACGCTGACGCTGTACGCCGACGCCATGATCTCGTCGAACTCCGCAAGGAAGGTGTCCCAGCCCACCCCCGTGTACACCTGCTGCGTCACGTCGTACGTCGGTTCGATCGCCAGCCGCAACCTGGTGATGACCCCGAGAGCGCCGAGCGCGACGACGCTGCCGGCGAAATCCGAGTCTCCCGCGTGCACCCAACTCAGCTCGCCGTCTGCGCCGATGCGCTCGATGCCCCGCACGGCTGTCGACAGCACGCCGTTGCCGTCGCCGGAACCGTGAGTGGCCGTCGCGGTCGCGCCCGCCACTGAGATGTGCGGCAGCGAGCCGAGGTTGTGCAGGCCCCAGCCGTGCTCGTGCAGGAACGCGGCGACCGCCCCGTACGGTGCCGCTCCTGGCACCGTGACCGTGTGGGCCGTCTCGTCCAGTTCGAACGACGACGAGACATCTCGCATCGAGATGAGCTGCGGGGCGTCGGCGATGTCGTTGAAGGAGTGGCCTGTGCCGAGCGCTCTGATCCGAGGAGCATCCGCGACGAGTTGCTGCGCCTCGGCGACGTCTCTCGGGCGCAGGACAGCCGTCGGAGTGAAGACGACGTTGCCCGCCCAGTTGCTGATCGCGTCGCCGCCTGTGAGTGTCATCCGTCCATCATGCCGTGACGGATGCGCGCAGATCGCCGGATGACGTCGCGCGTCACCTCCGCGACTCGCGTTTCACGACCTGCAGCGGACCGGTGACGCTGAGCTCGTCGATCCAGCTCTGGATGCCGGTGACCTCGGGCAGTCTGTCTCGGGTGAACACCGGATCCCTGCCCTCTCGCCGTTGCTGGGTGTAGTCGCGCAGCAGCTTGAATGCGACACCGGAGAGCAGTCCGATGGCGATCAGGTTGACCAGCGCCATGAGGCCCATGATGCCGTCGGCGGTGTTCCAGATGAGGTCGGCGGAGGCGACCGAACCGAACAGGATCACCAGGACGACGAGCGTGCGATAGCTCTGCAGCACCGTGCGGTTCGTCGTGATGAACTCGATGTTCGACTCGCCGTAGTAGTAGTTGCCGAGAATCGAACTGAACGCCAGCAGGAAGATGATGATGCTCAGAAGCACGTTCGACCATTCACCGAGGTTCGAGACGATCGCGTTCTGCGTCAAACCGATCCCCTGTGCCGCGTTCGCGAGATCCGGTGTGGAGACGAGGATGATGAACGCGGTGATGGAGCAGACCAGGAACGTGTCGAAGTAGACGCCCAGGGTCTGGACGAGTCCCTGCTTGACCGGGTGCGTGACGGCGGCGCTGGCGCCGGCGTTCGGGGCGGAACCGAGGCCTGCTTCGTTCGAGAACATGCCGCGCTTCACGCCGTTCATGATGATGACGCCGATCGTCGCTCCGACGACCTCGTTGAATCCGAAGGCCTCCGTGTAGATGGATGCGAAAACACCGGGGAGCGCCTCGATGTTCATGCCCACGATGACAAGGCCGAGCAGGAGGTAGCCGAGCGCCATCGCCGGAACGACGGCCTGCGTCACGCTCGCGATGCGGCGAAGTCCGCCGAACACCACCATGGCCGTCAGAATCGCCAGTGCGACGCCGACCACCCACGGTATCCATCCCACCTCGCCGCCGAAGCTCGAGGAGATCGTCGCGCTGATCGTGTTGGCCTGCAGCGAGCTGAACGCGAACGGGAAGCAGATGATGAGGATCACGGCGAAGACGATGCCCATCCAGCGAGCCTTGAGGCCGTGCTGCATGTAGTAGGCGGGGCCGCCGCGGAAGCCGTCCTTGTCGCGCACCTTGTACAGCTGTCCGAGGGTCGACTCGATGAAGCTCGATGCTCCGCCGACGAAGGCCATCGCCCACATCCAGAAGATCGCACCGGGGCCGCCGATGGCTATCGCCGTGCCGACGCCTGCGATGTTGCCGACGCCGACCCTGGATGCTGCGGAGATCGTGAAGGCCTGGAACGCCGAAACCGACTGCGGCTCACCGTTCTCGTCACGTGGAGTCCTGTCGGTGAGCGTGCGGAACATCTCGGGGATGAGCCGGAACTGCACCACACCGGATCGGATCGTGAAGTAGAGGCCCAGAAGGACGAGGACGGGAAGGACGATCCAGGTCTAGAGCAGATTGCCGCCGGACAACACGAATTCATTGATGGCATCCATGCGCGTCAGTATGTCGGACAGCGGCCACGGGGTCTATAGCGCGTAGCGAATGCGGGCCGTTCGATCGGTTGAAGCCTCCTCGCTGCAGATGCCGACCCAGAGGGCTGTTGTCAAGGGTGCATCCCTGCGCCCACCAGTGCGACAGGATCGTCTCCGAGACCGAGAGGAGCCGACATGTCAGGTGACGGTGAGACAAGAAGCGCGATGCGCGCCGCATTCTGGTCGTGGACGGTGATCATCGTGGTGGGGCTCGCGATCATGATCATCCTGCCGCTGACGGGCCGGTGATCGTCGTGCGTCATTTCCTCCGGACCAGCAGTCTCAGCGTGGCGTTTCTGATCATCTTCGTGCTCGCGCTGCTCGGCCAGTCCTTCGCCGGTCACGCGTACAACAACGAAGAACTCATGCAGCATGGGCAGGCGCCGGTGACGTACATCGAGTTCGTCACCTCGTCGGACTTCCTCGTCGATGTGGCGGAGAACTGGCAGTCCGAGTTCCTCCAGTTCTTCCTCTTCATCTTCGCGACGATCTGGCTGATCCAGCGCGGATCGCCCGAGTCGAAGAAGTACGGCGACGAAGGCGTCGGCAGCGATGAGGAACAGCACGTCGGGACCTACGCGCGAGCGGACTCGCCGCGCTGGGCGAAGGCGCAAGGCGTGCGACTGTGGATCTACTCGAACTCACTCCTGCTCATGATGGGTTCGGTCTTCCTGCTCTCCTGGCTTGCGCAGTCACTCGCGGGACACATCGTGGTGAACGAGCAGAACGTGCAGCACGGGCTGCCTCCTGAGACGTGGGGCGACTACCTGGTTTCACCGGAGTTCTGGAACCGCACGCTGCAGAACTGGCAATCGGAGTTCCTCGCGGTCGGGGCGATGGTCGCCTTCTCGATCTATCTGCGCCAGCGAGGATCCAGCGAGTCGAAGCCGGTCGGTATGCCGCACCACACGAGCAGCGTGGCTTCGGAGTGAGACAAGTCCTCAGAGTTCGACGCGCAGGACCTCCGGTTCGGACTCGGCGACCTCGGGATGGCGTGCGAGGTTCACAATCGCGGCGATCAGGCCGCCCCAGACCGTGACCATCGCGATGATCATCATGATGATGGCTGTGGTGGTCATGCACCCGCTCCCTTCTCGTGCGTCTCCGCGATCCGGATCGTATCCGTCTCCGGGTCGGGATCGTAGTGCTCGTCGACGAGGAACTCGTCGTAGTCCGGGTCATCCTTGGCGTGCGAGCGTCCGCTCCACGGCATGAGCGAAAGCAGCACCCCGATCACGACGAGGGCGATCACCATGCCCCATCCGAAGACGCCGAGGAACCAGGCGGGGTACCCGCCGTAGGGCTCGGAGATCTTCGTGATGAGCTCGCTGATCAGCAGGTAGCCGAGCACGACGGGGGCGAGCACGCCGACCAGCAGCATCCAGATCCGTCCCACGGGGAAGCTCGAGCGCCGGTTCAGGTGGTCCTTCAGCACGGGCAGCTTGTGGAACACCCAGGCGACGACGATCACCGCGACGAGGGCGACCGCCATGATGCCGAAGGCATTGACGAAGGCATCGGCCGTGTCGAGCACCGTCAGTGCCGTGGTCGTGGAGAACAGCGCCATCGAGATCACCGCGAGAGGGATCGACACCGTGAGAGTGGTGCGCACGCGGCTCCAGCCGAGCTTGTCCTGGAGGGCTGCGACGATCACCTCGAGGATGGAGATGAGCGAGGTGATGCCCGCGAACACGAGCGCTCCGAAGAACAGGACGCCGATGATCGAGCCGCCGGTCGCCTGCGAGACGATGGTCGGGAAGGCCACGAACGCGAGTCCGATCCCCGACGACGCCACGCCGGAGACGTCTGTTCCCTGCGCCTGCGCCATGAAGCCCAGCGCGGCGAAGACGCCGATGCCGGCGAGGATCTCGAAACCCGAATTGGCGAATGCGACGACGAGTCCTGAGCCGGTCAGGTCGGTCTTGCGCTTGAGATACGACGAGTAGGTCACCATGATCCCGAACGCGACCGAGAGCGAGAAGAAGATGTGGCCGTATGCGGATGCCCACACACCAGGGTCGGCCAGTGCCTCCCAGTTCGGGGTGAAGAAGGCGTTGAGGCCCTCCATGGCACCCGGCAGGAACAGCGACTGCACGACGAGGATCGCGAACATGACCGTGAGCAGCGGCATGAGGATCATGTTCGCCCGGCCGATGCCGCGCTTGACTCCGAGAGCCATGATCACGATCACGACGAGCCAGACGACGACCAGCGGGATGCCGACCTGCGGCACGAAGTCCGTCGAGACGCCGCCTTCAGCGACGTCGGCGGACTGCAGGAAGTCGGTGAAGAAGAAGTCGTTCTCGTTCCCCGGCCCCCACGTGAGCTGGGCGGAGAACCAGGTGTACATTGCCGCCCAGGCGATGATGACCGCGTAGTACACGGCGATCACCACGCAGATGAGAACCTGCCACCAGCCGAGCGGCTCGGCCGCGCGATGGATCCGGCGGAAGGCGAGCGGAGCGGAGCCGCGGAACCGGTGCCCGATCGCGTAATCGAAGAACAGCAGCGGGATGCCTGCGGTCAGCAGCGCGCACAGGTATGGGATGAGGAACGCGCCACCGCCGCCCTCGTACGCGACGTAGGGGAAGCGCCAGATGTTCCCCAGGCCGACGGCTGAGCCGATCGCCGAGAGGATGAACACATTGCGTGAGCCGAACGCCTCACGTCTGCGGGTCTGCGTCGTTGCGGTGGCCATGCCCGAGACGTTACCTCAGACCGGATGACCGCGTCGCGAAGCGCGCCAGATCCGCTCAGCGGGCGGCGGCCGGGCGGCGTGCGATGTGCACGTTGACGCCGGCGTCCCGCATCCGGTCGATGTGCCGACGATCGGTGGCTGCGTCGACGACGACCACGTCGAAGTCGGCCAGCGGCAGCATCGCGTGCAGCGCTCGCTTGTCGAACTTCGTCCTGTCCGCCAGCAGCACGCGCTTGCTCGCCGATTCGAACATCGCCCGCTTCACGTCGACGGTCTCCAGCGTCTGGTGGAAGCAGATGTCGTCCACGATGGCCGAGGTCGACATCACGAAGAGATCGGCACGCAGCTCGGCGATCTCCCGCACGGTGATGCGCCCCATGAAGGCGCTGCACCAGTTGTAGAACTCTCCGCCGAGGCCGATCATCTCGATGCCGCGCATACCGCGCAGGTCGTTCATGATCGTCAGCGTGTTGGTGATGACCGTCAGAGGCGTCTTCGTGTGCAGGTGCGGAAGCAGGTGCATCGTCGAGGTCGAGTCGTCGAGGATGATCGCCTGCCCCGGCTCGACGAACTCCATGGCGGCGAGCGCCATGGCCTCCTTCTCGGCCTGTTGTCGCCCCACCCGGTACACATCGCTGGATTCGACCAGCGCCGTGGAACTGGCGGTCGCCACTCCCCTGCTCTTACGCAGCAGCCCTCGGTCCTCCAACTCGTCGAGATCGCGGTGGACGGTCATGACGCTGATGCCGAACCGCTCTGCGATCTGCTCGATACGCAGGGATCCCGCGGCCATCACGGCCTCGCTGATCGCCAGCTGACGAGATTGCTGCCGGTCCGTCCGCGACGGCACTGCTGGGGAACTGCTGCTCATCTTCTCCCTCTCAACGTGCCCTGGCGGCCTCGTCGATGATGCTCGCGAATGCCTGCGGCTCGTGGGCGAATCGACCGAGGAACAATCCGTCGACACCTGAGGAGAGCGTACTCAGCAGTCCGGGCTTCGCGCTGCCGCCGTAGATCACCGCTGCGGCACCGAGGCCCCGCTGTGCGAGATGAGCGCGCAGCCGTGCGACGACCTCTGTCACGTGGTCGGGCGAGGCCGGCTCGGCCTGTCCGATCGCCCATTCCGGCTCGTATGCGACGACGAGATCGCTGAGGTCTCCGCTGTCGGCGATCGCCGATTCGATCTGAGCGATGCAGGTCTCGGCCGCGAGGTCCGCGTCCTGCCGTGTCTCCTCGCCGACGCACAGCACCGGGGTGAGCCCGTTGCGCACAGCGGCCGTGAGCTTGCGCCGGATGATCGCGTCGTCCTCACCGAAGACGTGTCGCCGTTCCGCGTGCCCGACCTCGACATACCGGCATCCCAGCCGCGCGAGGTCGGCACCGCTGACCGCCCCCGTATAGGCGCCGCGATCGGCCCAGAACAGGTCCTGGGCGCCCACGGCGATCGGCGAGCCCGCGACGGCCGCGATCACGCGATCCAGGGCGGGAAGCGAGGGCAGGATGAACAGGCGCACCTCCCCCGCGATGACAGCGGGGTGCGCACGAGCGATCACAGCGAGAGATTCGGCCCACGCGACGCTGGTATCGATGTCGAGATAGAGCTTGAGGCTCGCGCCGAGCAGAACAGGCCGTCCGTCGTCGTCAGCCACAGGTCCCCGTGGCCTCGTAGCCCTCGATGACGGCGACCTTCTGCGCCGATGCGGAGGACTCGTCGAACTCGTATCCGAGCCATTCGCGCGCCAATCGGCGTGCCAGTTCCAGGCCCACGACTCGCTGTCCGAATGTCAGCACCTGAGCGTTGTTACTGAGCACACTGCGCTCGACGCTATAGCTGTCATGCGCCGTGACAGCACGGATCCCCGGCACCTTGTTCGCCGCGATCGCGACGCCCAGACCGGTGCCGCACACGAGCAGGGCCCGGTCTGCTTCTCCCGCGCGGACCTTCTCCGCCGCCGCGATCGCGACGACCGGGTACGCCGTGCCCCCGCTCGCGTCGACGCCGACATCGATGACCTCGGCGACCCGCGGGTCGTTCAACAGGTCCTTCTTGAGTGCTTCCTTGTACTCGAACCCCGCGTCGTCGGATCCGACGACGATTCGCCATTCACGTGTCATGTTCAGTCCTTCTCTGTACTGCTGTCATCTGCGAGCACCAGGCCCGCAACGGTCATCGCCCGCGCGAGCGAGATCGCGCCGGGGTCGGGAGTGCCGAGGCTCTTCTCCATGTGAGGTCGTGCGCGCCCCAATCGGGGAAGAAGAGCGGATGTCGCCTCTGCCGCGCTCGTGGCGTCGGCGGCTGCAGCCACCCAGGCCTGCGCCAACGGCGTGCCGGCCGCGACGCGCGCGGTCAGCCCCTCCGCAAAGGGCACGAGCGCATCGACCATGGTCTTGTCGCCGACAGAGGCCTTACCGTATCCCTGGATCGCCGCGCGTGCGGCGTCCACCGCCTCGGCGACGTCGCCCGCCTCAGGCCGGATCTCGTCCCCGAGGCGCTCTCCGGCGGCTCGCAGCGCCGCACCCCAGAGTGCGCCGGACGTGCCGCCGGCCTTGTCTGCCCACGCGTCTCCTGCACGGCAGAGCACTGTTCCCGCTCCCGCACCGGCGTCGACCGCCGCGCGTGCGGCGGCGGCTCCGGCGCGCGCGCCACGCTGCATGCCGATGCCGTGATCACCGTCGCCGGCGATCGCATCCAGTCGGCCGAGTTCGTCGACATCGCGATCGATCATGTCGCGGATGGCGTCGATGATCGCGAGGGTGACCGCGCCGATCTCGACGGAGTCCGGCGATGCAGCAGGGATGACCTCGGCATCGACGGCCGTGTCCTGGACGGCATCTGCCACGGCATCCGCGGCGGATGTCTCGACGGCGCCCTTGCGGTACGCCGGAGTGTAAGCAGGCGAAGCCCAGGCCCGGGCGAGCTCATCGTCCAGCCAGAACAGTGTCAGTGAAACCCCCGCCATCTCGAAACTCGTCGCGTATTCGCCGACCTCCGGCTCGACGATCGTGACTCCGGCCTCCGCCAGGAGCTCGATCACCGTGGCGTAGATCACGAACAGCTCTTCGGATTTGACCGCGCCGAGCCCGTTCAGGATGACAGCGGCGTGCGCACCGTCGACGGCGACACCGTCGGGCACCTCGCCGAGGAGCCCTCCGACGAGGACGGCGGCGAGCTCTCGAGCCGTTGGCAGCGGCACGACCGAGATGCCCGGTTCGCCGTGGATGCCCATTCCGACGGCCATGTGTCCCGCGGGAACGGTGAAGAGCGGCTCCGACGCACCGGGGAGCGTGCACCCGGAGAACGCGACGCCGATCGACCGGGTCCGGTCGTTGGCACGGGCTGCGATCTCGGCGACATCGTCGAGCGATATGCCCTGCTCTGCGGCCCATGAGGCGGCACGGAACACGGCGAGGTCGCCGGCGATGCCACGCCGCTTTGACTTCTCCGCGGATGCGGCGCTGTAGATGTCGTCGGTCACCCGCACTGTGCGGCACGGGATGCCCTCATCGCGCAGCCGCTTCTCGGCCTGATCGAAGTTGAGCACGTCGCCGGCGTAGTTGCCGTAGCTGAGGAGCACGCCCGCATCCGTCGCGACGGACTTGGCAACGGAGTAGATCTGCTGCGCACTGGGCGAGGCGAAGACGTTGCCCATCGCTGCACCGTGGGCGAGACCGGCACCGACGAGCCCCGCGAACGCCGGATAGTGCCCCGACCCGCCTCCGATGACGATCGCGACCTGTCCGGACGGCGTGGCCTGTGCGCGCGCGACACCACCGGAGACCCGCCGCACCAGGGTGCCGTGCGCGGCGACGAAGCCGATCACGGACTCGTCCGCGAAATCAGCGGGGTCGTTCAGAACGTAACTCATGTTGCCTCTCGTCAGTCTCTTCTTGAGATCGCGCCCTCTTTGAGATCGGGCCGTCTTTGAGATCGGGCGAAGTATCGGGGCGGGGCGGATGCCGTTCAGCATCCGCCCCGCATTCACCGCCGTGCGGCTTACTCGGTGTAGGTGAAGGGCTCGGTCATCTTGTCGGCGTTGTCCTTCGTGATGAGGATGCAGTCGAACGACTGCTTCTCGGTCTCCGGTGCGGTGCCGGTGCGGATGTACTCGTCGGCGAGCTCGACGGCCTTCTTCGAGAACACCGCGACGGGCTGGAGGACGGTGTACGCCATCTCCCCCGCGATGACGGCGGAGACAGCATCCGGCGCGCCGTCGAAGCCGCCCACGACGACGCCCTCGAGCTTGCCGGCCTTCTTGAGGGCTGCGATGGCACCGAGAGCCATCTCATCGTTGCCCGCCATCACACCGGTAAGCGACGGGTTCGACTGCAGCAGCGACTGCATCTTGTCGTGCCCCTTGGTGCGGTCCCAATCGGCGACCTCTTCGCCGACCTCGACCAGGCCGGGGTACTGACTGATCACGGTCTGGAAGCCGTTGGAGCGGGTCTGAGCATTGTTGTCGGAAGGAGCGCCGAACAGCTCGACGTAGTCACCGGCTTCACCCATCTGAGACACCCACTCCTGGGCGCCGAGAGCGGCTCCCTGAGCGTTGTTCGAGACGAGCTGCGCCTTGGCGATTCCGACCTCGTTGATCTCGGCGTTCACGAGGAACACAGGGATCCCCGCAGCCTCGGCCTTCTTGACCGCAGCGACCGAACCGTCGGCGTTCGCAGGGTCGAGGATGATCGCGACGGACTTGTTCGAGATCGCCGTGTCGATGAGGGTGTTCTCGGTGTTCGTGTCGCCCTTGTGCGCGCCCACGCTGGACTTGTAGCCGAGTTCTTCCGCCGTTGCGGCGGCGACGTCGCCCTCTGTCTTCCAGTACGGGTTCGCGGGGTCGTTCACGATGATGGTGATGAGACCGCCGGCATCTCCGCCTTCGGCATCCGTCGGAGGAGCGTCCGTGCTGCCTCCGGCGCATCCGGCGAGCGAGATGATCAGCGCGCCTGTGGCGATGATCGAGGCGATTGCCTTCTTGCGCATCATTTGATGCGTCCTTTCTCTTGGTGGGTGTTGCAGGTCGTGTGAATGCGAATCAGTTCTTCGCGGCCGGCTCCGGGACCGGCGGGGTCGGCTCCGCGACCGGCGGGGTCGCCTTCGCGGGCGGCGTCGCCGCAGCGGGGCGACGACGGCGGCCGTACTGCAGGCTGTTCAGCAGCACTGCGACGACGATCACGGCGCCGATGAAGATCATCTGCCAGTACGCGGAGACGCCCACGATGACGAGGCCGTCGGACAGGAATCCGATCACGAAAGCGCCGAGCAGCGTGCCGCGCACATTGCCCCGGCCGCCCATCAGCGATGCGCCACCGATCACGACCGCAGCGATCGCCGTCAGCTCGTAGGTGTTGCCGGCCGTGGGGCTGGCGCTGGTGAGCGTCGAGGCGAGGATGAGACCCGCGACCGCCGCGCAGATGCCGGAGATGACGTAGACCCAGATCTTCACGCCGCGCACCGGCACACCCGAGAGCTCGGCCGCACGCTCGTTGCCTCCGGATGCGTACAGCCAGCGACCGAAGCGCGTGCGCCCGAGGACGAAGCCGAGCACGATCGCGATCAGGATCATGATGATGACGCCGATCGGGATGTTCAGCACCCGGTTGAAGCCGAGCCAGTTGAAGCCGGTGTTACCCAGCGCCTCGTCACCCGAGAGGTCGTTGATCGTGAGGCCGTTGGTCATGAGGAGCGCGAGACCGCGCACGACGTAGAGCATGCCCAAGGTCGCGACGAACGGCGCGACCTTGAACTTGGACACCAGGATGCCGTTGACGAGTCCCACTGCGGCGCCGACGGCACAGGAGATGACCACGACCACGGGGATGCTCGGGTAGAGGATCACGCCGAAGATGTTGATCGGCACGCCCTGCATGAGGAAGCCGGCGATCACCGCGGAGAAGCCCAGCGTCGAGCCGACCGAGAGATCGATGCCGCCGTTGAGCACGACCAGCAGCATCCCGAGTCCGAGGATGGCGTAGATCGCGACGTGCGACGCCATGATCAGGACGTTGTCGAAGGTGAGGTAGTTCGGTGACATCAGTGAGAACACCACGATGATCAGGATCAGGGCGAGGAAGGCCCTGCCTTCGATGAGCACTCGTGTGAGCGAGAACTTCTTCTTGTTCTCGAGGATGGCGGTCGTTGTCGTCGTCATTGTCGGTCCGTTCTCAAGTTCTCTACGCGGCCACGGCCTCGCCGGAGGCGGCCATGATCATTTCCTTCGTGGCGTCCGGACCGAACTCGGCGGAGATCTGGCCGCGTCGCAGGACGATGATGCGGTGGGCGATGCTGAGGCATTCGCCGACCTCAGATGTCGAATACACGACGGCGAGTCCCTCGCGGGCACGCTCGGCGAGAAGTCGGAAGACCTCGCCCTTTGCGCCGATGTCGATGCCTCGGCTCGGTTCGTCGAGGAGCATCACGCGCGGGTCGGTCGCGATGACCTTCCCGATCACGACCTTCTGCTGGTTGCCTCCCGAGAGTGAGCCGATCGGCAGTTCCGGTCCCGGTGTCTTCACCGTCACCGAACGGATGAGGTCCTGTGCGATCTTCTTCTCGGTGCGGCGCGAGAGCACCCCGTTCCGCAGGGAATCGCCCAGGCTCGCGAGGGTGAGGTTCGTGCCGACGTCGAAGGTCTGCACGAGACCGTCGCGCTGGCGATCCTCCGGCACGAGTCCGATCCCGAGAGCGATGCGCTCCGCGATCGTGTCGTCGCCGAGGGAAGTGCCGTCGAGCAGGATCTCGCCGCCGTCGATCCGATCGCGCCCGGCGACCGCCTCGAGCAGCTCGGTGCGCCCGGCGCCCATCAGCCCGTACAGGCAGACGATCTCGCCCGCCCTGACATCGAGGCTCAGGCCGTTCACGATCGATCGCTCCGAGTTCTCCGGATCGAGGACGCGCAGATCACGGATGCTGAGGATCGTGTCGCCGAAATCGTATCCGGTGGGCGGCGAACCGAGGTCGAAGTTGTCACCGACCATGTTCCGCACGATCCACTCGAGATCGATGTTCGCCCGCTCATCCTTCGCCGTCATGGTTCCGTCTCGCAGGACGACAGCGTGATCGGTGATCTCGAGCGCCTCCTCGAGGTGGTGCGAGATGTAGACGATCGCGACACCGCGGGCGGTGAGATCGTGGACGATCCCGAAGAGGATCTCCACTTCCGCTGCCGCCAGAGCCGACGTCGGCTCGTCCATGATGAGGATGCGCGAGTTCACCGAGAGCGCGCGAGCGATCTCGATGATCTGCTGCTGGCCGACGCGTAGGTCGTTGACATGCGTGTCGGGTTCGACGCCGGGAAGCAGGTCGGCGAGAAGCTCGCGCGTCTGCCGCGCCTCTTCTGCGAAGTCGATCCCGAACGGACCGGTGATCTCGCGTCCCATGAAGATGTTGTCGCGCACCGAGAGGTTCGGGGCGAGGCTCAACTCCTGGTGAATGATCGAGATGCCGCGCTCGCGCGCGTCGTTAGTGGAATGGAACACGACCGGCTCACCGTCGAGGACGATCTCACCGGAGGTCGGCTGTTCGACACCGGAGAGGATCTTCATCAGCGTCGACTTGCCGGCGCCGTTCTCTCCGAAGAGGGTCGTCACCGTCCCACGACGGATCTCGAAGTTCACGCCCTTCAACGCTCTGGTGCCGCCGTATGTCTTGACGACGTTGCGCGCCTCGAGGACGACGTCGTCGAAGTCGTCGCTCATTGCACGCTCAGTTCGACCGGGGTGACGAGCCAGGAGCTCGGATTGATCAGAGTGAATGCGCCGGTGACCTCGATCGTCTTGCCTGTGAGCGCGGCGGGATCGATGTCGGCGAGCACCTGAGTCTTCAGTTCCTCGTTCAGTGCCGCCGCGGCGTTCTGGAAGTCGATCTGGTTGACGAACTGCCCGAACTCGATCTCGCCCGTCGCGTCGCGCAGCTCGGTTCCGTTGATGGCCGGGCCGGTCTGCACTCGGATCAGCAGGTCCGCGGGCAAGCCCTCGACCGCCACCTCATAGATGCCGGACTGACCTTCACCGACGACACCGGTGAACGTCGTGCTGTACACGGGGCCGCCGGAGCTCTGCACCGCATACTCCTCAGCAGCCGCTGCCGGGTCGGCTGCGACGGCCGCGGCGAGGACGTCAGCCTCGACGGCACGATCGACGATCTCGGACTGCACCGTCGGGAACTCCTCAGCGCCGTATGTGGCGGGGTCGAATTTCTGCGTGCCCTGCGCGAGCGGGTCATCGGCCGGAACGACACGCGTCCCCAGCACCAGACCGAGGATCACGAGTACGACGACGCCGATCCAGATGCCGCGCCTGGCGCCGGTCGACAGCGATCGCCGCGGCTTCTTCACCGGTGCGCTTGCGGTGGTCGACGCGCTCACGGGATCAGCACCCTGGACTCGGTGTCGTTCGGGCGGATCTGGAGCTTGCGGCCCGAACCACGACGGAACAGCTCCAACGCCTCTTCGTAGTCGTCGAGGATGAAGGAATGGCTGATCATGGCCTTCGCGTTGATCGCGCCGGCCTCGAACATCTCGACCGCGCGGCCGAAGGAGTTGAGCACGGCCATCGTCCCGACGATCGAGATCTCGTCGCGGTACACGCGGAATGGAGAGAACTTCGCGGTGCCGTCGGCGGGAGCGACGCCGAAGTCCTGGAAGAATCCGGCCGGCTTGACGCGGGTCAGGGCGTCTTCGATCGCGCGCAGGTTGCCCGTGCAGTCGATGACGACGTCCCACTTCTCGCGGTCGGCGTCGTCCGCCGATGTGTAGCGCAGCTCGATGCCGCACTCCTCCGCGACCGCGAGGCGGTCGACGTTCAGGTCGACGATGCTCACCGATGCTGCGCCGGCGCGGGTGGCCAGCTGAGCCATCAGCAGTCCCATGGTGCCGGCTCCGTAGACGAGCACGTGGTCTCCGATGCGGCGGGGCAGCACGTCCCAGCCGCGGATCGCGCAGGCCAGCGGCTCGATGAGGGCGGCCTGGTAGAGGTCGGTCTCCGGCTTGAGCTTGTACACGTTGCCGGCTGGGGCCGTGAAGAACTCCTGCGATGCGCCGTCGGAGGCGACGACGCCGAGACCGTTCCAGAATCGGCAGAGGTTCTGGTGCCCGTTGAGGCAGAATTCGCATTCGCCGCAGGTCGTGCTGGGGTTGATCGCGACGTGGTCGCCGACCTTGAAATCGAACACGCCGCTGTTGACGCCTTCGCCGAGCGCGACGATCGTGCCGGTCGCCTCATGACCGGGAACGAGCGGGAAGACGGTGCCCTCGAACTCGCCGTCGAAGACGTGCGTGTCGGTTCCGCAGATACCGACCGCCGCCGTCTCGATCAGGATCTCTTTGTAACCGGGCGTGGGCTTCGACCGCTCTTCGAGGGACAGCTGCCCCTCCGCCGTGAATACAACTGCTCGCATCTTTGCTCCCGACCTGCGTCTCCCGCGACGCTCTCGTGTTACTTTCCTGTGATCAAATCACATGACTACGTTACATTCACCATACGTCGCGGTAATATCGAGTGTCAAGAAGCCCGGCGGCACGAGACCGCAGCGAAGACGAGGAGATCGCATCATGACCGCAACGACGCATATTCCGGAGCACATGCTCGCAAGCGTCCTGACCCGGCCAGGCCACGTCGAACTGCAGGAGCGTCGTGTGCCGACGCCGGCAGCGGACGAGGTTCTCGTCAGGGTCACAGCGGTGGGCGTCTGCGGCTCGGACGTGCACTTCTTCCACGAAGGGCGTCTCGGAGACTGGGTCGTCGACGAGCCGCTCGTGCTCGGCCACGAGTCCGGCGGCGTGATCGTCGCTGTAGGTGCGGATGTCTCGCAGGAACGCGTCGGCGAGCGAGTCTCGATCGAGCCACAGCATCCGTCGACAACATCTGCAGAGACGATGCGCGGCGACTACAACCTCGACCCGCACATGCGCTTCTACGCCGTGCCCGGAACGGACGGCGCGTTCCAGGAGTACGTCACGATCCAGAGCCATTTCGCCTTCGCGATTCCGGACTCGGTGAGCGATTGGGCGGCCGCACTGCTCGAGCCGTTGTCGGTGGCCGTGGCGACCGGACGCAAGGCTGCGTTCTCGGTCGGCGACCGAGTGCTGATCACCGGAGCGGGGCCGGTCGGGCTCGCTGTCGCGCAGGTGGCGAGGGCGTCAGGTGCCGCGGAAGTGCTCGTGTCGGACATCAGCGGATCGCGGCGGAGCGCCGCCCTGCGATTCGGGGCGACCACGGCTCTCGATCCGATCACCGACGCGGATGCGATCCGTGCGGCCGGGGCGGATTCCTTCGTCGACGCCTCCGGTGCGGCAGCCGCCGTGCGCAGCGGCATCGACGCGCTCCGACCCGGCGGGCGAGCTGTTCTCGTCGGCATGGGTCTGCCGGAGCTGGCATTGCCGATCACTCACATCCAGAACAAGGAGCTCGTACTGACAGGAGTCTTCCGGTACGCGAACACGTGGCCGGCGGCGATCGCTCTCGTCGCCTCCGGACAGGTCGATCTGGACGGGATGGTCACCGGCACGTTCTCACTCGACCGCGTCGAGGACGCACTCGGATCGACGACCGGCCCCGACACGATCAAGTCGGTGGTTGAGCCGCACCGCCGGGGCTAGGTCAAGCGGATACCGGATATTTCGAGTCCTGCAACCGCTTCGCGAGGTGCAGCGCATTGGTCAGCGACGTCTTGATCGACGCACTCACCTTCTCCGGCGTCTGCTCCAGGTCCTTGTAGTCGGTGGTGTGCATCGCCTCGCCGTTCCAGTACACGGATCCCTGCGCGGGTACCGTGAAGCCCACATCGTTGAGCGCCTGGAAGAGCACTGCGGTGATGTGATGGGCGCCGTCCTCATTGCCGACCACGGCGGTCACGGCCACCTTGTCGAACAGGATGGGGCGGCCGTCAGCGTCCGTCTCGCTCAGTTCGGCGTCGAGGCGCTCGAGCACGCGCTGGGCGACACTGGAGTGCTGCCCGAGCCAGGTGGGCGTCACGAACACCAGAATGTCCGAGTCGAGCACCTGCTGCCGCAGTGCGGGCCACTCATCGCCTTCACCCATGTCCTTCTCGACGCCGGGGAGGATGAGGTGGTCGACGGCGCGCACACTCTGGCACGCCACCCCGTTCTCGGTGAGGAAGGTCGCCATCTGAGAGCCCAGCAGCTCTGAACTCGATGCCGCGGGTGACGCTTTGAGCGTGCAGGTGATGACGAGTGCCTTCACCTGCACGCTCGAGGCGTTCTGACTACTGTCAGACACGGTTGCGTCCGCCGATGACGCGGAACAGGAAGGCGATCAGGGCGATCACGCCCACGATGAGGGCCACCCAGAGCAGCCAGTTGAGCGCCGAGGACAGTCCTCCGACGATGGCCAAGACGATCGCGACGACGATGATGATGATGAGTGCGATATTCATGCGGGTACTCCTGACCTCTGTGGCGAGACCGGCGGTGGCCGGCCTCGATGGAACTCAGCTTGTCACGGCTCCTGGCCGCAGTCGCAGGGGTTGACGCCGAAAACCGGCGATGGTATCGCGATGCGCGCGATCACTGACCCTGACGTCGCGTCCCCACGCCGGGCTCGTCGTTCATGGGCGACCGGTCAGGGATCGTGGCCTCGTCCTCAGGATCGATCTGGACCGCATCGACCGACCCAGAGTCCGCACCAGCGCCGCCGGCAGGCACGTCAGCGGCGAGCACGTCCGGCTCGTCTGCGACCGCGGGCTCGGAAAGCGATGTCTCGGAGTCATCTCCGCTCGCCATCCGGTCGGCGCTCGCGCTGTCCACAAGACCGTCATCGATGTCCGGATCGAGCACGGCGTCGCCGTCGACCTCCATCGTCGCGTCTTCGCCACCGTCGTCATCAGGCACGGGAACCGACGCCATGTTCGGGTTCGACATGATTGCATCCTTTCGTGAGATGCGCTCACGCTAACGCCCTCCTCGGTCGTGTCCGAGCGGGTTGACCAGCACCCGCTGCGGGAGTATACGGTTCAGCCCACCTCGTCGCCGAGGCGTTTGCGCATGAAGATCTGGGCAGTCCCGTCATCCTGGTCCACGCGCTCCGTGACCCGGTATCCGCAACTCTCGTACAGACGCACGTTGGCCTCGCTCAGACTGCCCGTGAACAGCTCGGCTTCCGGGGCATCGGCATCACGTTCGGCAGCCTCGAGCAGTGCCCTGCCGATTCCGGAGCCCTGCATATCCGGGGCGATGGCGATCCGCCCGATGAGCAGCAGGTCAGCGGTCTCCCTGACGCGGATCGCGCCGACCAGTCTCGACCCGACGCGGGCCACCCAGCCGTTCGCGTCCACCAGCTCAGCCTCAAGCTCCGCCAGCGTCTGTGTGAGCGGCGGCATGTCGGCCGTGCCGTAGATCAGTGCCTCCGAGACGAAGGCGGCTCGTTGAACGGTGAGCACCTCGCCCGCGTCGGCCGGCGAGATCCGTGAAAGGACGACCTCCGGATCATTCGCCATGACGCACCCCGCTGCGCCGCCGCGCCCACTGTGCGAGTGCGAAGAGTCCAAGGCCGACGAGAAGGAGTCCGCCGCCGAAGAGCCACACGATGCCGCGCTGCTGGGTCATGAGCAGGATGCAGGAGGCGATCCCGAGCACCGGCACGAACGTCCAGACCCGGAAGTGGTCGTGCTCGACGCGATCCCTTCGCAGCACGAGTACCGAGACGTTGGCACTGAGGAAGACGAACAGCAGCAGAAGCACCACCGTCTCGGCGAGCGTGGCAAGATCGCCGATCAAGGTCAGCAGCATCGCCACGACGGTCGTGGCCACGATCGCGGCCCAGGGGGTCTTCCTGCGGGGAAGCACCCGTCCGAGGCCATCGGGTAGGAGGCTCTGCTCCGCCATCCCATAGGCGAGCCGGCTCGCCATGATCATCGTCAGCAGTGCACCGTTGGCGACGGCGATCAGCGCGATCAGGCTGAACAGCCAGGACGGCACTCCCACACCGGTGGCCTCCACGACGGCGAGAAGGGGCCCGCTGGACTGCTGCAGCTCATCGGCGGGGAGCGCGACCGCACTGGCCAACCCCACGAGAACGTAGACAGCACCCGCGGTCAGGAGGGCGGCGAACAGCGCCTTCGGGTAGGTCTTCGACGGTTCCCTCACCTCTTCGATCACGTTCGCCGATGTCTCGAAGCCGACGAACGAGTAGTACGCGATGATCGCGCCTCCCAGCACCGCCGCTCCGACGCCGGTGTTCTCCGGCACCTGCATCACGCGGGACGCGTCTCCTCCACCGCCGGCCACGAAGAAGCCGACGACGGCGATCACGATCACCAGTCCGCTCAGCTCGATCGCCGTCATCACGAGATTCGCACCCATCGATTCGCGGATGCCACGAGCATTGACCGCCGCGACGATGACGAGGAAGACCATCGCAGCCGGGATCGGGGGAACAGGAAGGAACGTCTGAAGGTAGTCCCCCGCGAACGCGATCGCGAGTCCGGCTGCGCTCACGACTCCGGCTGCGAGCATGCTGAAGCCGACGAGGAACGAGACGATACGGCTGCGGAACGCGCGTTCGGCGAAGACCGCCGCGCCCCCGGCGCGCGGGTACTTCGTGACGAGCTCGGCGTAAGAGCCGGCCGTGAGCAGAGCGAGCAGCAGCGCGAGCAATAGTGGTGCCCACAGCATCCCGCCCGCCTGCTCGGACAGCACTCCCATGAGGGCATATATCCCGGCGCCGAGCACATCGCCCAGAATGAAGGCGAAGAGCATGGGTCCCGTGATGGCCCGACGCAGTCGCGAGGGCGCCTCTGTCTGTTTGGTCATCAGCCAAACCTAGAGGCCGACCGGAGCGCTCTCACAGCCCTTGACAACGCGGCAGCGCTCATGGACGCTGATCGTCAGCCGCCCGCTCTGCTCGTATCCGGCGAGCCTTCGCCGTATCGGCCCGATCGTTGCGCACCACTGCGGCGATCCGGCTGGCATCCCTCAGCGGCAGTTGCACCTGGGTCTCAGCGGGCACGCCCCGGCGAAGCTCACGAACACGCTCCAACTCCGTGTCGAACTGCACCCCGACCAGAAGGGCCATGTTCGCGATCCACATCCACAGCGCGAAGACGATGACTCCCGCGAACGAACCGTAGACACGCTCGTAGTTCGCGAAGTTGGCTATGTAGAGGCCGAAACCGGCAGACGCGACAGCGAGCACGGCGAGCGCCACCGCCGCGCCCAGGCTGATCAAGCGGAACCGCGGCGGCCGGATGTTCGGGCTGAAGTAATACAGGAACGCGATGACGAACACGACGAGCACGACAAGCAGTGGCCATCTCGCGATCCGCCACACGAACAATACGGTCTCTCCGAGTCCGAGCGCGTTCCCCACGGCGTGCGCCACCGGCCCTGAGCCCACGATGAACAGGACAGCGATCACGGCGCAGACGATGGTGACCAGGGCGATCACGAGCTGGATCGGCTTGAGCGTCCAGATGCGCCGCCCCTCCTCGACGCCGTAGATGCGGTTCATCCCCCGTCCGAGCACGCCGACGTAGCGTGCGACCGACCAGATCGACAGCAGCAGGCCGAACACGAGCAGAAGGCCGGACATGCGCAGCTCGGAGAGTTCTCCGAGGAAGTCACCGAGCCCGGCCGCCGCTTCCTCCGGGGCGACTGCACGCACGACATCCATGAGGATCTGCGCCGTCTCGTCATCGCGCCCGAGGACGCTGAGGATCGAGAATCCCACCATCGTGGCCGGCAGCAGCGCGAGGATCGCGTAGAACGCCAGGCTTGCCGCGATGTCGGCGCAGCCGTCGGCCAGGAACGCGCGGAAGATCCGCCTGAAGACGAAGGTCCATGAGCGCGTAGTCATCCGCACACCCTCTTGCTTCGCCGCCGCAGCACCATGCCCCTTGACACAGTGCCCGCGCCCCGCTCCAACTCAGTCCTGTGTCTCGAGCACCTCATCGACCAGGCTGATACCGCCTGTCGAGTTGGCGGTGTGCATGAGTTCTTCGATCCACCTCGCGTTCAGCGGTGTGGCTTCCGGATCATCGAAGGTGAACCGCAACGGGATCGAGGGGTGCACCCAGATGGTGGAGCGCCCGACGGCGTCACCTTCGGGGTGCTTCCATGAGAGAGTGAACGACTCCTGGCGGCGCAGCTTCGTCGCAATGACAATCTTGAGGTGCGCCAATGCGCGGTCCTCGATGTGGATCGGGTCCTCTGACCCGCCGTACTGAATCGAACCCATACGCTGACCGTAGCGCATGGCGGACCCCGTCTCGAACCGGTCGTCAGGCGTCGACGTCGCCTCGCCACGCGCCGGTCTCGGCGCCTCGACTCTCGATGAACTCCTTGAAGTTCTTGAGGTCCTTCTTCACTGCGTGCGATCCCGCCCCCACCGCGGCGCCGAGACTCTCGAGCAGCCCGTCCGGGTCCCAATCCAGCTGTACAGTCACGCGCGATGAAGAGTCGGTGAGCTTGTGGAAGGTCACGGCTCCTGCATGCGCTGTCTCGCCGCCGGTACTCGTCCAGGCGACACGCTCGTCCGGATGCTGCTCGGTGATCTCCGCATCGAACTCGCGTTCGGCTCCTGCGACCTTCACCTTCCATCGGGTGAGAGTGTTGGTCACCTGCACCAGCGACACGACCTCGTCCAGGAACTCCGGAAAGCTCTCGAACTGGGTCCACTGGTTGTACGCCACGCTGACGGGAACGTCCACGTCGATGGTCTCGATGATCTTCGCCATGAGATTCTCCTCACTGATCGTTTCGTCCGTCCATTCAGCCTCGGCAGTGCGTGTTGTGTCAGGGGGCTTGACGTGGGCTGCGTGATGCGCGATGGGGCGGATCGATCGCGGTTCATTCGCGCGCGCGCAACAGCAGCAGTATCCGCCGCAGATGCATGCAGATGAGCACTCCCGGGCCGATGGCCTGCCCTGAGCTGACAGCGAGACGGTTCACCTCTTCGAGCAGGAGGCGAACCGCCCTCGCTGCGCTCTCACGCGTTCGATGCGCGTCCGCGCCGTCGTCTCCGTCCTGTGGGATGCAGTCCGCCACCCGGTGACACGCCTCGCTCAGCGGCTGCGCCAGTGCGGGGTTCAGCCCCAGCCCACCCGGGCGTTCCCAGATGGTGTCGGCCAGCGCCTCGGAGATGTCGCGGATGCGCACGGCGATCAGCTCGAGTGCCTCGAGTCGATCGTGCACATCAGAGGTGTCGTACCGTCCGCGCATGGCCCGGGGATTCCCCTTGCGGCTCGCGTCGGCCTCGTCGAGCGCCTGGCGCACCTCGCGTGATGTGTCGGCGAGGGCCGCGGCATCCCGCACCCACTCATCGCGTTCAGGTGGCCAGGACTCGGACACCGCTTCGCCGACCTCGTGCAGGTGCCTGGCCAACTGTCCTCCGAAGGAGTCGACGCGAGCGGCCGCCACGCCGGTGAGTACACGAGGCACGATGAGCAGATTGACGGCGAGACCGACCGCGACGCCGACCGCCATCTGACTGACATAGCCCAGTGAGTAGTCTTCGGAGTTCTGGCCGCCGATGATCAGCACGAACAGCGCCGCGATCGGCACGTATTCCTTGCCGACGCCGAACCAGCCCGTTCCGGACAGCAGCACGCCGATCCCGGCGACAACCGGTATGGTCCACCAGTTCGGTCCGACCGTGGCGACGACGATGAGCGCGAGGGCGATGCCGACGACAAGACCGAACAGGGTCTGCAGGCCCGACCTGGCCGACTCCATCAGGGTCGGATACATGCTCAGCAGCGCACCCAGCGGCGCGTAGTACGGGTATTCGTCGGTCACGCCCGGCATGTGCGGCGCGAGCGCCCAGGCGATTCCCACAGCGAGCGCGGCCTTGGCCGCGAACAGCAGGCGCGCAGAGCGGAAGGCGTTCCTCAGCGACTCGAACCGCTCACCCCTCTGACCGGATGACGTCGGCATCCGCACGCCGCCCCGTCTGTTCCCCGATCATCATTCGCGGGAGTCGGCGGGCGCGGAACCGCTCTCTGCACCGGCGTCGGCCTGCGGGGTGTCGGCGTCGTCGGAGCCGGCGGATTCGACCGTGTCCGCATCGAAGTCAGTGCTCTCCTTCGGCGGGATCTGCCCTTCGGGAATGAACGGTCGCTCCTCATCGGGAATCGCGCGTGGGTCTGACATGGCAGCTCCTGTTCTCGTCGTGAAACCTCAGTCTGGACGCACCCGTCGATGATGGCTCGGGGCTTGACATCGCGGGGCGCATCGGTCGCGGTGGCGTCGGCTCAGACCGTTCGCCAGTCGTGTGCGTTGATCGCGGCCCCGGCCTGAGGCCCCATCTGCAGCATGCCTCCGTCGATGACCAGAGTGGTGCCGGAGATGTACGCGGCCTCCGGCGACGCGAGGAACGCGATGAGGGCTGCGACCTCGCGGGCGTCTCCCGGTCGCCCGAGGGGGATGCCTGGTCGGTCGATCTGCTTCGGGTCGGTGTCCGTCGGGTCGGACTTGGACACCTTGATCTCTCCGGGTGCGACGCTCACCGCACTGATGCCGTGGCTGCCGAGCTCGAGCGCCAGGTTCTTCATGAGCCCGCTGAGACCGTGCTTGGCGGCGTCGTAGGCGCTGTATCCGACCATGGGCTGATGCGCATGCACGCTCGTCACCGCGATCAGTCTGCCCCCTCGGCCTGCGGCGACCATAGCGCGTGCGGCGCGCTGCAGGCACACGAAGGCGCCCGTCAGGTCGGTGTCGAAGACGCGGTTCCATTCGTCGAGCGAGAGGTCGAGGAAGGGTGTATGCGTGCCGATGCCGGAATTGTTGACGAAGACATCGAGGCCGCCGAGTTCGTCGATGATCGCGTCGATGACGTCGCCGCAGGCCGGGATGTCCGTCACATCGAGCTGAGCGACGACCGCTCTCGCGCCATGGGTTCGCACCTCGGCTGCGGTCTGCTCTGCGCCTTCCCGGTCGGTGTGCCAGGTGACGGCGACGTCATGACCGGCGGCGGCGAGGGCGACTGCTGTCGCACGGCCGATGCCCGAGTCCGAGCCGGTGACGATCGCACGATGCGGTTCGCGCTCAACGCTCATCGCGTGCCTCCGCGTCATCTGCCCATCGGAGTACGGCCAGCGGCTCGCGAACGGGTCGGCTCTCGCGCGGCGCACCGTCAGCGGTCGGCTCGTCGTCCTCGATCAGCACCCGCGCGTGGGTGAGGATTGCCGCACGTGCCAGTGCCTCGGCCGCCGGCACCCTCGCGACGACTGCGGTTCCGAGGCTCTCCGACTCGTCGCCGGCGACCCACGGTGGCGCGTCGAGTGCGAGCAGCGTGCGCTCGTTGTCCTGCATCCGGCCATCGAGCAGCAGGGTCTCCACACGCGCCTGCTGAAGCGCCGCGGTGACCTCGGCGATGCCTTCCGCGCCGCCGCTGCCGCTGTCGGCCGCGGCGCGATCGCGCACGTCGCTGACGGCGGAGCGCGCTCGCTCGGCGATCGACCGGGCGATAGCCGCATCGAGTTCCGTGGAATCGGCACCATCCGCGCGGGTGTGCGCATCGACTTCCACGATCAGTTCGCGTTCGGTGTCCGTCAGCGCTTCCGCGAGCAGCTGCCGTGCGCGCACATCGCCGGAGAGCGCGACGAATGCCGGATGCTCCTGTCTGATGAGATCGCTGACGGCGGCGGCGACCTCGTCCTGATTCTGCTTCCAGGTGTTCTCGGCATACCGCTGATAACGGGCGTGCGACCATCCCCCCGCCTGCACCTTCGTGAGATCGTCCGTGTAGCCCTCGATCTCAACATCCGCATCGCTGTGTCCGCGTCCCGATGTCTCCAGCCTGATGTCCGCGCCATCATGGCTCGTCTCCACGACGAGGTAGCGCATGGCCGCACCGAGGTGACGCAGAAGGGGAAGCAGCGTCGGAACTGGTGCGTGATCGAGGCGCTCGGGACCGGTGCGTGCTCCGACGAAGCCCTGATCGAGTTCGACGCGACCGGCAGAAGCCAGGACGACACGGGCGGACGGACTCGGCAGGCCGTTGCGCTGGGCCAGCGCCGTCTCGATCGCTTCGGCGTCTTCGGCGGGCGCGCCGGCTTCTTCCAGCCGTTCGCGCACAGAGCGACGAAGCGCCTCCTCCTCCACCTGCGGCAGCGCACTCGGACCATCGACATATGCGCTGGTCCAGGAACCGGGGCGACCGAGCATCTCCGCCAGACGGGAGTCACTCTTGATCGCCTGCTCGTCCAGCTGCGAACCGTGGGTCGTGTTGCCTCGCTGAGATTCGGACATGTTCCTCTCCTCGTCGCTCGTCAGTCGTCTGTGCAGTCTCGTCCCGGCGAGCCGATTCGCCATCGGGGTTGACATCACCGGACCGCGCGGTCAACGGAGACGGATCGAGGGTGCGTCTGACACCGGCAGGCCGAGAGGTCTACCGTTCAGTCATGGGCACTCTCTTCTACGACAGCTCCGGAAGTCCGATCCATATCGAGGATCGGGCTCTCGCACACCTGAAGGTCGTCATCGCCACCCGGCTCCGCCGGCACGAGAGCTTCACACTGTCCTGGGACCACCCTGACGGTGACCCGGGCGGGCGGTCGACGATCTGGCTGCACCCGTCGATACCGTTGCGCTTCGTGTTCGACGCCCCGGAACCGCCGGCGCTCAACGGGCGTTGGATCGAAGACCTCATGAACTCCGTGAGCTCGACGGGCGGGATCGTCCTCGGAGACGAACTGATCGAACCGAACCAATAGCCTCGGCGGGGTTCACCCGGACGGATTGTCCAGCGGCATTCCGTCTTCATCGGTCGTCTCGGGCAGTCCGTCCGACCTCGCAGGCCGCTCACCGACGACGGCCACGCCGTTATCCGGCCCGCCGCCATCTGTGATCACACCGCTCGGCGGCGCCTCCTCGACGGTGTGGCGAGACCCGTGTTGCCTGGCGAAGTCAAGACCGGCGGTGACGGCCTCGTCCCTGCTGCTGAAGCTGAGGGAGAGCTCGTTCGCCCCCTCGACCTCGTTGACCCATTGGCCCTGTTTGTCTCTGGTGACAACATCCAGATGCGACAAATCCCTACCTCCCGGTATGACATCATGCTCGTCCGTGATCCGCTGCCACGCTAGGACGGTCGACGTCGGTCATCGAGGCCCTTGACAGCGCGACGGTGCAGCCTCCGACAACTTCGGCCGCTTGTCAACCCGTTTGGCGTGAGCCCGGCCGTCTGAGATCGTCGCGTGACGAGACGGAGGAAGACATGAAGGCACTCACCTGGCAGGGCAAGCGCAACGTGACGGTCGAACAGGTGGCAGACCCGGTGATCGAGAAACCGACGGATGCCATCATCAAAGTGACGTCGTCAGCCATCTGCGGCTCCGACCTGCACCTGTACGAACTACTCGGCCCGTTCATCGACCGCGGAGACATCCTTGGTCATGAGCCGATGGGCACGGTCGTGGAGGTCGGATCGGAAGTGGCGGATCTCGCCGTCGGAGACCGCGTCGTGATCCCGTTCAACATCGCCTGCGGGCACTGCTTCATGTGCCGTCACGGTCTGCAGTCGCAGTGCGAGACGACACAGGTCCGCGAGTACGGAAGCGGCGCCGCGCTGTTCGGCTACACGAAGCTGTACGGCCAGATACCCGGCGGACAGGCGGAGTACCTTCGGGTGCCGTTCGCCGACTACAACCACATCCGCGTCGGCGTGGACCTTCCCGACGATCGGTATCTCTACCTCAGCGACATCCTGCCCACGGCGTGGCAAGGGGTCGAGTACGCCCACGTACCCGAAGGAGGCACGCTCGCAGTCATGGGCCTCGGACCGGTGGGCCAGTTCGTCTCCCGCATCGGCATCCATCGCGGCCACCGGGTGATCGCGATCGATCCCGTACCGGAACGTCGTGAGATGGCCGAGCGGCACGGCGTGCTGACGTACGACCTGACCGACACGGTGATCGAGGAACTCCGTGACCTCACCGACGGCCGAGGAGCCGACTCGGTCGTCGACGCCGTGGGGCTCGAAGCGCACGGGTCCACAGGCATCGGGCTCGTGCAGCAGGCCGTGGGGCTGCTGCCGGATGCCGTCGCCAGGCCCATGCTCGACAAGGCGGGTCTGGATCGGCTCGCGGCGCTGTACGCGTCCATCGATCTCGTACGTCGTGGCGGCACGGTGTCACTCAGCGGCGTCTACGCCGGCGACGCTGACATCCTGCCGATGAAGACGATGTTCGACAAGCAGCTGAGCCTTCGTATGGGCCAGTGCAATGTCAAGCGCTGGGTGGACGATATCCTCCCGCTCGTCGAAGACCCCTCGGATCCGCTCGGCGTGATGGATCTCGCCACGCATCACGCCTCACTCGAGGACGCGCCGGATCTCTACGGTACGTTCCAGCGCAAGGAGGACGGCTGCATCAAAGTCGTGCTGAACCCGTGACGGATGGGAAACACGAGTAAGAAAGCGGCCTGATCAGGACGACAGCACCTCGGTTCCGCCGTGGCGTTCCTCGATGTCGATGTAGGCCTCGAGCAGGCGTCGCGCTCGCGCGGCCTGCGGCTCTCCTTCCTCGTCCTCTGCCTCGAGAGCCGACCGCATCTGGTCGATCTTCTTCGCCGCTGCGGCCAGCGGCGGCAGCAGCGGGATGGCCGGGTCGGTCCGGATGGAGAGCACGCAGGGGCGGTCCGCCTCCCACGCGCGACGCCAGGCAGCATCGATGTCGTCCGCAGAGGACAGGCGCTCTCCGGCGAGGCCGAGCAGGCGGGCGTACTCGTCATACGGCACCGCAGGAAGACTCTGGCTCGCCTCGAAGCGCGGGGCACCTTCCATCTCGCGCTGCTCCCAGCTCACCTCGGCGAGATCCCGGTTGTCGAACACGGCGATCACGAAACGCGGGTCCGCCCACTCACGCCAGCGCGCCGCGACCGTGACGATCTCCGCCAGTCCGGTCATCTGCATCCCCCCGTCGCCGGAGAGCACGGCGACGGGGCGGTCCGGCGCGGTGAGCTTGGCGGCAAGGCCGTATGGGATGCCGCATCCCACGCTCGCCAGCGTTCCCGACACATGTGCCGGGACGCCCCGAGGCAGAACGAGCTGGCGCGCGTACCAGTACACGACGCTGCCGACATCCAGCGCGACCTGCGCGTTCTCGGGTAGGTGGCTGTTCAACGCGCGCATGGCGGCCTCGGGGTTGATCGCGTCCGCCGCGACTTCCGCCCGTTCCGCACTGATCCTGCGCCATCTCTCGACGGTGTCGCGCACGCGATCGGTCCAGGCGCGATCCGGGTCCGCGGCGATGGCGTCCTGCAGCGCGACGAGGGTGGCAGCCGCGTCGCCGACCAGTCCGACCTCCACCGGGCTGCGGTTGCCGATCATCTGCGGATCGATGTCGATCTGCACGGTTCTCGCCTGGCCTGGCGCCGGATAGAACTCGGTCCACGGGTCGTTGGATCCGACGATGAGCAGTGCATCGCATTCGGCGAGCACCTGGGCGCTCGCGGTCGTTCCGAGGTGGCCCATGGTGCCCGCAGCGAAAGGCAGTCGCTCGTCGACGAACGGCTTCCCGAGCAGACTCGTGACCACCCCTGCGCCGAGGTGCGTCGCCAGGGCCTCGACCTCCTGCACGGCGCCGGCGGCGCCCTTGCCGACGAGGAGTGCCGGCCGTCGAGCGGCCATCAGCAACTCAGCGGCGGCGGCGATGCGCTCTTCGGCTGCCCGCACGATCGGACGGTCGAATGTGACCGCGCTGGGCACGATTCCGTGCTCGTGCGGCTGCTCAGGAGCCGGCTCGGATTGCACATCATGCGGAACGATGACGACGGCCGGGGACCGGGATGCGAGCGCGGCGCGGAAGGCGCGGTCGATGACCATCGGCACCTGTTCCGGGCTGGTGATCTCCGCGATGTAGTGCGAAGCGACATCGGAGAACAGCGTGCGCAGGTCGATCTCCTGCATGTAACCGGACCCGAGCACGCTGCGGTGCTGCTGTCCGATGAGGGCGACGACCGGAACCCGGTCGAGCTTGGCGTCGTAGAGTCCGTTGAGAAGGTGTACGGCACCCGGCCCCTGGGTCGAGATCGCGACGCCCACTCCCCCCGCGTACTTCGCTTCACCGACCGCCATGAACGCCGCGTTCTCCTCGTGTCGGGCCTGCACGAAGGCGACTTTCCCGTCGGAGGCGCGAATCGCCTCGAGCACTCCGTTGATACCGTCCCCGCTGTAGCCGTAGGCGCGGGACACTCCCCATCGGCTGAGGCGATCGACGATCACGTCCGAGACATTCCGCTGCTGTTCTGGCACGGGGTTCCCTTCTTCCGTCGCTGCCTGATGGCCGCGGTCAGCACAGCGTGCGCGGTGGATCGCTCACCGTGCCAGGGGCTTGACTCACGTGTGCATCACTGGTCGCGCTCCGTCTTGCGGTCGATCCCTTCGAGGAGTTCCTTGAGAGCCTTCTCGATGGACTCGTGCTTGTACTGACCTGCGCGGCTCTCTCCCGAGATCACCGCGCATCGGTGGAGTCTGCGGAAGTCGCCGTACGGAAAGTGGTAGCGGCCTTTCGTGTCCTCTCCCATGTCGGTGTCCTCGCCGAGATGCCACTTCGCGAACACGTCGAGGCCGTTCTTCTCGATGAACTCGTTCTCCTGGTCGGTCGTCGGAGCGTGCTCGCTCCAGTCGTCGCGCTCGTCGTGGGTGAACTCGTCGCGACGCAGCAGTCCGCGCGCGTGCGAAAGCGCTGCTTCGTTCAACTTCATGGCCATCTCAGGATCCTCTCTCTTCTCTTTCTTCCCTCTGCGATTCACTCGCGAATGTCCAGTCCGCGACCACCGGAATGTCCACACCGTGTTCGCGGGTGTGGCGACGGGCATCTTCACGCGCCGTCGCGAAGCGGGCGCGAACATCAGCGGCCTTCTCCGCGAGGCCGGGTACGCGGTCGATGGCGTCGATCGCGAGTCGATATCGGTCGATGTCGTTGAGCATGAGCATGTCGAAGGGGGTCGTGGTGGTGCCGCGCTCCTGGTAGCCGTGCACGTGCAGATTCTCGTGTCCGTTGCGCTTGTACGTGAGGCGGTGGATGAGCGACGGGTAGCCGTGGTAGGCGAACACGATCGGACGATCGACGGTGAAGAGCGCGTCGAAGGCCGCATGCTCAAGACCTGCCGGATGCTGCTCCGGCGACTGCAGCGTGGCCAGATCGACGACGTTCACGACGCGCACTCTCAGGTCGGGGATGCTGTCGCGCAGCAGCTCTGCGGCAGCGATGACCTCCTGCGTGGGCACGTCGCCCGCGGCGGCCAGCACGATGTCGGGAGTCTCCGCCGCTCGCGTGTTCCCCGCCCATCCCAGCTCGCCGATCCCGCGCTGCACGTGCTCGCGGGCGTCGTCGATGCTCAGCCATTGCGGGGCCGGTTTCTTGCCGGCGACGACGACGTTGATGCGGTCGGCGGCGTCGAGGCACTGCGACATCGTGACCAGAAGCGTGTTCGCGTCGAACGGCAGATACACGCGCACGATGTCGACGCTCTTGTTCAGGACATGATCGATGAACCCGGGATCCTGATGGGTGAAGCCGTTGTGATCCTGCTGCCACACATGACTCGACAGCAGATACGTGAACGCGGGCAGCGGCTCACGCCATGCGACGCCCGCAGATGCCTCCAGCCACTTCGCGTGCTGATTGAACATCGAGTCGACGATGTGGATGAACGCCTCGTACGAGGTGAAGACCCCGTGCCGACCGGTGAGCGTGTACCCCTCGAGCCAGCCCTGGCACAGATGCTCGCTCAGCACCTCCATCACGCGTCCGTGCGGAGCGAGATGCTCGTCCACCGGTTCGACGCCGGCGTTCCACTGCTTCTCGGTCGCCTCGAAAACGGCAGGAGCCAGACGGTTCGACTCGAGCTCGTCCGGGCTGAAGATGCGGAACGTCTCGGGGTTTCGGGCGATGACGTCGGCCAGCCAGTATCCGAGCACCTGGGTCGCGCCCGCGTCGGAGCCGCCGGGAGATTCGACGTGCACCGCGTGTGCGTCGAGACCCGGGAGATCGAGCGGCCGACGGATGCCGTTGGCCTGCGGGATCGCGCTCATTCGCCGCGCGCTCTTCGGTCCCCACCCTGCCGTCGACTCGAAAGGCGATCCGGTGTCGTCGAAGAGTTCTTCCGGTCGATACGAGCGCAGCCACTCCTCCAGCATCCGCCGGTGTCCTTCGTCGTCGCGCACGTCGTCAAGGGGTACCTGGTGGGAGCGCCATGTCCCTTCGACCGGTTCGCCATCGACCTCTTCGGGCCCCGTCCAGCCTTTCGGCGAGCGGAGGACGATCATCGGCCATGGACGACGTTCGTCCTCGAGAGCGGCCGCGCGAACGCGTTCGATGCCGTCGAAGGCGCGATCCAGCGCCTCTGCGAATCGTTGATGCCCCGTGGACGGTGACTCGGATGCCGAGATCGTGACGAAGATCGGCTCGTAGCCGTACCCGGTCATGAGCGCGGCCAGCTCCTGCTCGGGAATCCGAGCCAACAACGTCGGGTTCGCGATCTTCCAGCCGTTCAGGTGCAGGATCGGCAGCACCATGCCGTCGCGCCGCGGGTCGAGGAACCTGTTGCCGTGCCACGCCGTGGCCAGCGGCCCGGTCTCCGCCTCGCCGTCTCCGACGACGCAGACGACGGTGAGGTCTGGATCGTCCAGAGCCGCGCCGAAAGCGTGCGAAAGCGAGTAGCCGAGCTCTCCGCCTTCTTGGATGGAGCCTGGGGTCTCCGGCGCCGTGTGACTCGGCACGCCGCCCGGGTACGAGAACTGATGGAAGAGCCTGCCCATCCCGGCGGCATCCTGTGTCACGTCGGCGTACAGCTCCGAGTAGGTGCCGTCGAGCCAGGCGTTCGCGTTCATCGCCGGGCCGCCGTGCCCGGGGCCCGCGATGAGCAGCACGGGTTCGTCACGCTCGACGATGACGCGGTTCAGGTGCGCGTAGACGAGGTTGAGGCCCGGCACGGTTCCGAAATGGCCCAGCAGGCGAGGTTTGATGTCGTCGACAGCCAGCGGGCGCTCGAGCGTCGCATTCTCCTGCAGATAGATCTGACCGACGCTCAGATAGTTCGCCGCGCGCCACCAGCGGTCGATCCGGTCGAGGGACTCGGGGTTCGCAGTCATGTCCCCTCGATACGCGGGGTGTCCGGCAGTGTCAAGGGGGGCGACGTCGTCGGCGCGCCCCCTGTACCGGCCCCGCGCTCAGACGTCCCGACGCGTCGCCTTCAGCCCCGCCAGGAGTGCTCGGGCTCGAAGCCCAGCAGCGACCGCGCCTTCTCGATGGAGAGCAGCGTGTCGTTGACGCCCAGCTGTCCGCGGACCTCGACGCCGGGGAACACCGTGCCGACCAATTCCGTGTTGGGGCGGGACATCACCGTGTCCGCGGCGGCGATGATGTACCGCTCGAATCCGGGCTCGCGCCGTCCGCGCTGAATCGCCTTCAGCACCGCCTGCGCTCCGTCGCGGGCGTCGATGTAGCCCCACAGGTTCCACTTGCGCAGCAACGGGTCGGCGTCGTACGAGGGGAACGCGGCGTAGTCCGCCGGATCCATCACATTGGAGAACCGCAGCGCCTGGATGGAGAGATCAGGATGCCAACGCACGAGCTGGATCGCCAGCTGCTCTTCGAGGTGCTTCGAGAGCGAGTAGTTGGATTCCGGACGCGTGACGTCCTCATCGACCGGGATGTACGGCGGTGGGACATCGAACGGGAGGCCGAGAACGGTCTCGCTCGATGCCGTGACGATCGTCCGCACTCCTGCACGGATCGCCGCACGGAACACGTTGTATGTGACGGTCATGTTGTTGTGGAACGTGGCGGCATCAGGATGCAGCCCTGGCGCCGGAATGGCTGCCAGGTGCACGACCGCGTCGAATCCCTGCGGATGCTCGTCGACGCCCATCAAGGCGTCCACGGTCTGGCCGTAGTCGGTCAGGTCCACCTGGATGAACCCTGGGGCTCGTTCGCCGGTGCGATCGAGGTTCACCACCACGTTGCCCGCCTCGCGGAGAACCCGCACGACGGTTCGGCCGAGCTTGCCCGAACCCCCGGTGACCGCGATCGTCATGCCGCTCACCGACCTCCCCCGATCTTGCGGTGGCGCTGCGCGACGGCCGGCGCACCGTACGGATAGTCCTCGGTCCGCGGTGCGCTCACCGACGTGAGGCTCTCGAGCTCTGTCGAGTCGAGGTGCAGTTCCGCCGCGCCCATGTTGTCGCGCAGCTGTTCGACCGACCGTGCGCCGAGGATCACGGATGTCACGGCGGGCTGCGCCGCCAGCCATGCGAGAGCGACCTGCGACGGCGACGCCTCGTGCGCCTCGGCGATGCCGGTCAGAGTGTCGATAATGTCCCAGGTGCGCGGGTCGGCGTTGCGCTTCTTCCACGCCTCCATGCCGCGGTCCGGATTCTCTCCGAGGCGCGTCGCGCCGGATGGCTCGGTATCGCGCACGTATTTGCCGCTCAGCCAGCCTCCGCCGAGTGGCGACCAGGGCAGCAGGCCGATGCCGGCGTCGAGCGCGGCGGGAACGATCTCATGCTCGATCCCGCGCACGAGAAGGCTGTACTGCGGCTGCAGGGTCACGGGCAGGTTCCAGCCGTGCTTCTCGGCGAGTGAGATCGCTTTGGTCAGCTGCCAACCGGTGAAGTTGGAGAACCCGTAGTACCCGATCTTCCCCTGCGTGATGGCGTCGTCGAGGAAGCGCACTGTCTCGTCGAGAGGCGTGATCGCATCCCACGCGTGCATCTGGTACAGGTCGATGTGCTCGACGCCGAGGCGTCGCAGCGAGTCATCCAATGCGATGCGCAGATGCCGCCTCGACGTTCCGTGGTCGTTGGGTCCTGCGCCGATGGGGAATCGACCCTTGGTCGCGATGACGAGTTGGTCTGCCTCCGCAGGGTGTGCGGCGAGCCATGCACCGATGATCTCCTCGCTACGGCCAGCGCTGTAGACATCGGCAGTGTCGATGAAGTTGCCGCCGCCCTGCACGTACGCGTCGATGATGGCGTGGCTGGTGTCTTCATCCGCTTCCGCGCCGAAGGTCATCGTCCCGAGGGCCTGTTCGAAGACGACGGCGCCGCTGCGGCCGAGCGAACGGTAGGCGGCGGGATCGTGTGCTGCGCTCATGCGGAGAGCTCCTCGATCTGTTCGGGGGTGAGGGTGAGATCTGAGGCGTGCGCGGAGTCCTGGATGCTGGCGGGGCGGGACGCGCCGGGAATCGGGATGACGACCGGGGCCAGCGAGAGCTCCCATGCGAGGCAGACCCGCTGCGGGCTCACTCCGATCTCGGTGCCGATCCTCGCGAACGTTGCGCTCTTGCCTCCGAGGTCGCGCGCACGCGCGATGCCGCCCAGCGGACTCCACGGCAGGAAAGCGATGCCCAGTTCGGCGCAGACGTCGAGCTCAGCGCGGCTCGACGTGAACGCCGGCGAGAACTGGTTCTGCACCGAGACGAGACGTCCATCCAGAATCCTCTGCGCGAGTCGGATCTGGTCGACGTTCGCGTTGGATATGCCGGCCATGCGGATGACGCCGTCATCGAGCAGTTCGCCCAGCGCGCCGACGGAGTCGGCATAATCGACCTCTGGATCCGGACGGTGGAACTGGTAGAGGCCGATCGCCTCCACTCCGAGGCGCGTCGCCGAGGCGCGCGCGGCCTGCTTCAGATACTCGGGGCGACCGTTCAACGTCCAGCTGCCGTCGCCGGGACGCAGGTGCCCGCCCTTCGTGCCCACCAACACATCGGACGTGTCGCCGCGGTAGCTTTCGAGGGCCTTCGCGATGAGCAGTTCGTTGTGACCGACCTCGTCCGCGTCACGGTGGTAGGCGTCTGCCGTGTCGATGAACGTCACGCCCGCGTCGAGCGCGGCGTGGATCGTCGCAATGGAGCGAGCTTCGTCGGGTCGCCCTTCGATCGACATCGGCATGCCGCCGAGCCCGATCTCGCCGACTGATACGCCTCCGATGGAACGATGATTCATCTACGTGTCTCCTTGAGCAGCAACTGTTCAGTGCAACCACTGTCCACGCTACGGCTCGCGTTGTCATCCGTGCAACAGACGCGACGATCGGGAAGTTCGCTGGGTCGTCGCGCATCGGCGTCGCGCAATGCCGGACGCGGCGGCGGCGGCGGACCCGCTCTTGCCGCTGGCACCGAGCATCCGCTCGGAACAGAGCGATTCGTCAGTGGGACGACTGTACGATCGCGCCCGCGAAATGGGCTCTGATCGGGCTTTCGTGGCGGAGACGAGGGGATTTGAACCCCTGGACCCCTTGCGAGGTCTCCACCTTAGCAGGGTGGTGCACTAGGCCGGACTATGCGACGTCTCCAGACATCCGACTCGAAAGCACGGATGCGCTCCTCCATCATAACCGGTCGGAACGAGTGTCACGAACCGGCCGTTCTCACTCCCGCGAGTCGGCCAGCAGCCGCGCTGTCGCCGTCGCCATGTGCACGGCCATCGCGGACGCGGCAGCGTCGCCGTCACCTCGGCGCACTCCCGCCAGCACCGCTTCGTGCTCCGCGACCGCCCGCTCCGCCTCGGCGGAATCGTGCACCGCTCGATCGGCGTAGACCTGCAGGAGCGAACGGATGACGTGCACATGATCGGTCAACGTCTCGTTGCCGGCAGCCTCGGCGAGCGCGTGGTGGAAATCGAGGTCGGCCTTCGCGAACGCGGGAAGGTCGCCGACCGTTTGACGCATCCGTTTCACGTCGTCGTCAAGCCGAGCGATGACTGCGGCATCCGCCCGCGCAGCGGCCAGCCGGGCGACGTAGATCTCCAGCCCCTCGCGCAGCTCCAGCAGCTGCGCGGTGTTGCGTTCGCCGATGAGCAGCCCCCAGCGCAGCGTCTGCGGTAGAAGCTCGCTCGCCAGTCCGCGAAGGTAGGTGCCGGATCCGGGCCTGACGTCGACGATCCCGAGAATCTCGAGCGCGGCGAGCGCTTCTCGCACTGCCGAACGCCCGACGCCGAGTGTCGCGGACAGCTGCCGTTCCGGGGGCAGCCTCGTGCCCGGCGCCACTGCTCCGCTGGTGAACAGATCGAGCAGACGTCGTGCCACCTCTGAGACCGGCGTCCCAGAGGGCAGCGCACTCAGCGCGGACGCGATGTCGTCGACCGATTCGCCAGGGTATGCGGGCATGGCTTCAACCTACCCGAGCGCGAGGAGAAGACTTGCAATTGGTCAACCGGTTTGCCAAAATGTGATCATGATCGGACTCGGCACCTACGCCTACTTCTGGCAGCACTCCGACCGCGTGCCGCAGCCTTTGAGCCTGATCGACGCTTTCGAGGACACCCGCGCCCAGGGCGTCGACCTCTTCCAGATCTGCGATTACGCACCGCTGGAGCAGATGACCGACACCGAACTGCGCGACGCCGCCAAGGCCGCCGGAGACCTCGGTCTCACGATCGAGCTCGGCACGAAGGGCATCGTCCCCGAGCACCTGAGTCGCTTCCTCGAGCTGGCCGAGATCTTCGACGCGCACCTGGTGCGCAGCATGCTCTACGGCCCGGACTCGCGTCCTTCGCTGGCCGAGGCCGAGACCTCGCTGCGCCGCACGATGCGCGAGTACGAAACCGCGGGCGTCACGCTCGCGCTCGAGACGTACGAGCAGCTGGCCACGGCTGACCTCGTCGGTCTCGTCGAGCGCGTCGGCAGCGATCACCTCGGAATCTGCCTCGATCCGGCGAACGTCGTCGCCCGTTTGGAGAATCCGAGGACGTGCGTCGAGCAGACAGCCGCACTCACCAAGAACGTGCACGTGAAGGACTTCGCCTTCGCCCGCCAGCCGGGCTGGGTCGGATTCACCTACAGCGGCGCCTCGATGGGATCTGGGCTGCACGACTACGCCCACCTTCTCGGAGCCGTCCGCCCGCGTGAGCGCGGCATCAACGAGATCGTCGAGCACTGGCTGCCGTGGCAGGACGACGCCGAGACGACCATACGAACCGAGCGGGAATGGACCCGCGCCACACTGGAACATCTGAGGAGCACACTGTGACCGAGAACCACAAGATCGCCGTCATCGGCGCGGGCGGCAAGATGGGCATGCGCGTGTCCGACAACCTCGCGAACACGGACCACACCGTCTGGTACGTGGAGAACTCCCCCGCCGGTCGGCAGCGCACGATCGACGCCGGGCGCGAACTGACGGACGCGTCCGCAGCCGTGGCCGACGCCGACATCGTCGTGCTGGCCGTGCCTGACCTGGCCCTCGGCCCCGTCACGGCCGAACTGGTTCCGCAGCTGCGTTCGGGCGCGATCGTGCTGACGCTCGACCCGGCCGCCGCCTACGCCGGGCTGCTCACCACTCGCGACGACGTCATCCAGGCCGTCGCGCATCCGTGCCATCCGTCGATCTTCCTGCAGCGCGAGACGCCGGAGCAGTGGGCGGACACGTTCGGCGGCATCGCCGCCCCGCAGGACGCCATCGCGGCGATCGAGAGCTACGACGAGGCCAAGAAGGCCATCGTCGAGGCCACTGTCCGCGCGATCTACGCGCCCGTCATCGACGTGCACTGGGTCACGATCAAGCAGCTCGCCCAGCTCGAGCCGACGCTTGTCGAGACGGTCGCGTGCATGATCGGCTCTCTTCTGAACGAGGCTCTGCAGGAGACCGTGAACACAATGGGCGTCCCGGAGGCGGCTGCGCGCAGCATCCTGTACGGTCACACTCAGGTGGCACTGGCCAACGGCCTGCGCGGCGACAACCCGTTCAGCGACGCGTGCCTGATCGCGATGGACTACGGCAGGGAGAGCATCATCAAGGACGACTGGAAGAAGATCTTCCGCGACGACGAGCTCGACAAGAACCTCGCCCGCATGCTGCACCTCGACGAGATCGAGCGCTGAGATGACCCGGCTGACTGGCAAGACGGCGCTCGTCACGGGCGCCGGATCCGGCATCGGACGCGCGGTCGCGGAGCGGTTCGCTCGCGAGGGCGCCCGAGTGATCATCGCTGACAGAGATGCGGATGCCGCGGCATCCGTCGCCGCCGACATCGGCGATGCTGCTCGTGCGGCCGTCGTCGACATTGCCGACGAGGCATCCGTCGAGGCTGCCTTCGCTGACCTCGTCGCCGCCGGCTGGAGTCCAGACGTGGTGGTGGCGAACGCCGGTGTACAGCTGTTCGGGCAGGATGCCAAGGCCGCTGATCTCGATCTCGACGTCTGGCGTCGCACGATCGACATCAACCTGACCGGCACCTTCCTCACGGTCAAGCACTCCGTGCGGGCGATGCTCGCCTCGGGCGGCGGGTCGATCATCCTCACTGGGAGCCCGACCGGCCTGAACGGCGAAGGCCAGGACTTCACCGCCTACTCCGCTTCGAAGGCCGGCATCCATGGCCTGACGCGCACCGTCGCCGCGGCGTACGCCAGTGACGGCATCCGGGTGAACACCGTCGTGCCGGCTTACACCGAGACCGGACTCGTCTCCACGATCTCCGACGACCCTGAGTCGCGCGCGGCGATCATCGGCCGCATCCCGCTCGGCCGCGCCGGCAGTCCCGCCGATGTCGAAGGGATCATGGTGTTCCTCGCGAGCAGCGACGGCGAGTTCGCCACCGGTGCGCTGTTCGCGGTCGACGGGGGTATGACGACGCTGTGAGCACGGTCGACGCGTGACGACAACATCCTGGTGGCGAAGCGAGGCTGCCACGTGGCAGGCCGACGGATGGTCATTGGAGCTGCGCGGTGATGAGCTGGCGGACATCCGCCGCGGTGGCGATGTGATCCTGCGCGCGGTGCGTGCAGTCGTCCGAGATCGCAGCTGGAACACCGTGCCAGCCATCGTCACCGCGATGGACTCGGATGCGACGTCACTCCGACTCGCTCTGCGCCACGAAGGTCTCGGCGCCGAAGTGCTGTCGACGCTCACGGTACACGCGAGCGGAGACGATCTCCTGGTCGGGTGGGATGCCGAGAACCTCCGCGAATTCTCGACGTGCCGCATTGGTCTCGTGGTGCTGCATCCGGCGTCAGATTCCGGCCGCGGTGTCACCGTCGTGCACTCTGACGAAGCCTCGGAACAGACATCCTTTCCCACACGCATCAGCCCGCACCAGCCGATAGTCGACATCCGCGCATTGGAGCTTCACCCCAGAGCAGGTGCGGATGGCGTGACCACGCTGCGTTTCGATGGCGATGTCTTCGAGATGGAGGATCAGCGCAACTGGTCGGACGCCTCGTTCAAGACATACAGCCGTCCGCTGAGTCTCCCCTACCCATACTCTGTGGCAGCCGGTGAACGCGTGCGCCAGGCGATCACCGTGAACGCAGTTCTGTCGCGGTCCACCGATGGCCCCGTGCCGGACGAGATCGTCCTCGTCGAAGGCGGCGTGTTCCCTGCCACCGGCGTCGAAGCCTCGACCGCGCCGGATCCGGTGCCGCCGTGCGCGGACGGAAGCTTCCGCGTCGTCGAACTGGACCTGACCACACCCACGTGGTCCGCGGCGCTGCACAGAGCGGCCGCGGATGGGTTGCCGCTGGACGTCCGCCTCGTCGCTGCTGAAGACCCGCAGCCCCTCGCGGACGCGGCGAGCGCATTCGCGCGCCTACCGATCATCGCGGTCACACCGTTCGACAGCGTGCTGCACGTGAGTGATGGATCGATCGTGGCCCGAACCCGCACAGCGCTCGACGAAGCCGGCATCCGCACCGAACTCAGAGCAGGTGCGCGATCGCACTTCACCGAGCTCAATCGCGAGAAGACGCGCATCCCGAACGAGGTCGACGGCATCGCATTCACGACGACGCCCCTGTTCCACTCACTCGACACCGAACAGCTCGTCGAAGCTCTGCCAATGCAGCGCCTCATCGCCAGCCAGGCAGTCGGGATGGCCGATCACCGACCCGTGCACATCGGACCCGTGACGTTGCGCCCCCGGTTCAACAATGTGGCCACCTCTCCCGGGCCCGCTCCGACCCGGACCGACCTCGGTGAGGGATACGGAGCGCAGTTCACCGGCGCGGACGATGATCGGCAGAGTTCACCGGAACTCGCGGCGTGGACCATGGCGAGTGCAGCAGCACTCGCCATTCCCGGTGTCGCCAGCATCTCGTGGTTCGAGACCTGGGGGCCGCGCGGACTGCGTGATCTCGGCGGCGAACCTCATCCTGCAGCCGAAGCGATCGCAGTGCTCACATCGTTGGCCGGACGAACACTCTTGTCGGGTTCGAGTCCTGATGGACTTCTCTGGGCGATCGGGGCAAGGGCGGCTGATGAGGACATCGTGCTCGTGTCGAATCTCGACCGGGCGTCGAGGGCGTACAGGGTCGCAGTGCCCGGCCGACCGGCACTGTCGGGCTCGCTTCCCGCCGGCTCATGGATGCGGCTCACGACCTCCGGCAGATCCGACTAACGCCAATCCGCGGCAGGCCCGAATGCGTTGCGTCGTCGACCGCCGACCATTCACCCAGACGTCGACTGCCGCACCACGAGCTCGGGCCGGAACCGCACGTTGCGCTCGTAGTCTCCGTCGGGATCGCTGATCGACCGCAACAGTAGTTCGACGGCGGTGTGACCGATCAGCTGCGCCGGCTGGCGGATCGAGCTGAGCGGCACCACCGTGGCCGAGGCGAAGTCGATGTCGTCGTACCCGATCAGGGCGATGTCTTCGGGCACCCTGAGAGTGTTGAACATCGAGAACGCCTGCAGCAGCCCCACGGCGAGAAGATCGTTCGCGGCGAAGATCGCGTCAGGCCGGACCGCACGTTCGACGAGAGCCTCCCCTGCCGCGCGCCCGTTCAGAACGGTGAGCGCCGGCATCTCGATCACCTCGAGCGAGGCATCCGCTCTCTCATCCACCGCGCGTCGCGCACCCTGCAGACGATTCGCGACCTGCGCGATCGACGCCGGGCCACCGATGAACGCGATGCGTCGACGACCGATTTCCAGCAGATGCCGCACCGCGAGGTAGCCGCCCTCGACGTCGTCGACCGACACCGAGCAGAACCTGCTGCCGGGGATCTCGTGGTCGACCAGGACCACCGGTGTGCCGGCATCCTGCATTCTGGCCAGCTTGTCGGCGGTTCGGGATGCCGGCGTGATCAGCACCCCGTTGACACGCTGCTCTCGGAACAGATCGAGATAACCGGCTTCCCGCGAGGCATCGTCGTCGCTGTTGCCGAGCAGCACCGAGAGGCCGTCTTCCTGCGCGCGCGTCTCCGCGCCGCGGGCGACATCGGCGAAGAACGGGTTGCCGGCGTCGAGCACGACGAGCCCGATGCTGCGGCTGCGGCCGGCGCGCAGCTGACGTGCCGCGTCGTTGCGCACGAAGCCGAGCTCCTCGATCGCGGCGAGCACGCGCGCGACCGTCTCGGCTGCGACCTTGTCCGGCCGGTTGAGGACGTTCGACACCGTTCCGACAGAGACGGATGCCGCGACCGCGACATCTCGCACACTCACTGCCACTACTGCTCCTCATCCTTCACGCTGACCGCGAGTGTACGGCATCACCGGCCGCCTTCCGGGCCGACGCGGAACGACGAACGCGTCCAGGACGACGCGAATCCTGATCGATGTTGCGGGCAGCTGTCCATCGACCTATCATTGAAACGATTCACGACCCCACGACTCACCGAGGAGCATGCCACCGATGACAGCCGCAACCCGCGTCTGCTTCCAGCTGCAGGTACGCCCTGAGCTACTGGACGAGTACCTTCGCCGCCATTCGCCTGTTCGGCCGGAGATGCTCGCCGAGATCGCCGCAGCCGGTCGCCGCAACTACTCGCTGTTCCTCGGCGAGGGCGGCACCCTGATCGGCTACTACGAGACCGATGACGACGCATCCGCTCGGGCGTACCTCGCACAGTCCGAGGTCGCCACCCGCTGGGAAGCCGAGATGGCGCGATTCTTCGTCGACCTCGACGGCCGACCCGACCAGGCCGCATCCCCACTCACCGAAGTCTTCAATCTCGCGGAGCAGCTCTCCGCCTCAGCATCCGACACCTCCGCAGAAAGCGAACAGTCATGAGCATTCTCAACCCCGCCGTCCTCACCGAGCTCGAGAAGCAGTCGATCGAACTGCCGTCGTGGGCGTTCGGAAACTCCGGCACCCGCTTCAAGGTGTTCGGCACTCCCGGCACGCCGCGTGACCCGTGGGAGAAGATTGCTGATGCCGCGCAGGTCAACAAGTACACCGCCCTCGCGCCGAGCGTCGCGCTGCACATCCCGTGGGACCTCGTCGACTCCTACGATGACCTGCGCAAGCACGCGGAAGACCTCGGCGTCTCACTCGGCACCGTCAACTCCAACACGTTCCAGGACGACGACTACAAGTTCGGCGCTCTCACTCACGAGGACGCGGCGGTCCGCAACAAGGCGATCGATCACCACCTCGCTTGCATCGACGTGATGGATGCGACCGGATCGCGCGACCTGAAGATCTGGCTCGCCGAGGGCTCGAACTACCCGGGCCAGGCCGACCTGCGCGGCCGCCAGGACCGCCTCAACGAATCCCTGCAGAAGATCTACGCGCGCCTCGGCGACGACCAGCGCCTCGTGCTGGAGTACAAGTTCTTCGAGCCCGCTTTCTACCACACCGACGTTCCGGACTGGGGGACTTCATACGCGCAGGTGGCTTCGCTCGGCGACAAGGCCATGGTGTGCCTCGACACGGGCCACCATGCGCCGGGCACGAACATCGAGTTCATCGTCATGCAGTTGCTGCGTCTCGGCAAGCTGGGCTCCTTCGACTTCAACTCGCGCTTCTACGCCGACGACGACCTCATCGTCGGCGCGGCCGACCCGTTCCAGCTGTTCCGCATCCTGTTCGAGGTCATCCGTGGCGGCGGCCTGAACAACCCCGACGTGGCGTTCATGCTCGACCAGTGCCACAACGTCGAGGACAAGATCCCCGGCCAGATCCGCTCGGTGCTGAACGTGCAGGAGATGACGGCGCGCGCGCTGCTCGTCGACAAGGATGCCCTGACCGCCGCGCAGAAGTCGGGCGACGTTCTCGCGGCCAATGCCGTGTTCATGGACGCGTTCTACACCGACGTGCGCCCGGCCCTCGCCGAATGGCGCGAGACGCGCGGCCTCGCCGGCGACCCGATGGCGGCATACGCGGCATCCGGTTACCAGCAGAAGATCGCGGCCGACCGCGTCGGCGGCGTCCAGGCCGGCTGGGGCGCGTAAGCGCCGCCCTCAAGACTTCGATACAAGGACTTTGACATGACGAATCCCACTGCCGCCGCCCTCATCGCGCGGTCGAACCGCCTCGGCGCGGATCCGAAGAACACGAATTACGCCGGCGGCAACACCTCCGCCAAGGGCACCGAAACAGATCCCGTCACCGGCCAGCCCGTCGAACTGCTGTGGGTCAAGGGCTCCGGCGGAGACCTCGGAACGCTGAAGGAGCAGGGCCTCGCGGTGCTGCGCCTCGACCGCTTCCGTGCCCTCGTCGACGTCTACCCCGGCGTCGAGCGTGAAGATGAGATGGTCGCCGCGTTCGACTACTGCCTGCACGGCAAGGGCGGGGCTGCGCCCTCGATCGACACCGCCATGCACGGCCTGGTGGATGCTGCGCACGTCGACCACCTGCATCCCGACTCCGGCATCGCGATCGCCACGGCCGCCGACGGCGAGGCGCTGACCACGAAGATCTTCGGCGAGAAGGTCGTCTGGGTGCCGTGGCGCCGCCCCGGGTTCCAGCTCGGACTCGACATCGCAGAGATCAAGAAGCAGAACCCGGCCGCGATCGGCACGATCCTCGGCGGCCACGGCATCACCGCCTGGGGCGACACGTCCGAGGAGGCAGAGGCCAACTCGCTGTGGATCATCGACACCGCCGCCGCCTACATCGAGGCGAACGGCAAGGCCGACCCCTTCGGCAGCACGCGTGACGGGTTCACGGCACTGCCGTCGGACGAACGTCGTGAGCGCGCCGCTGCCATCGCCGGCACGGTCCGCGGCATCGCATCGACGGACAAGCCGATGGTCGGCCACTTCACCGACTCCGACGTCGTGCTCGACTTCCTGGCATCCGAGCGCTCACCAGAGCTCGCTGCTCTCGGAACCAGCTGCCCCGACCACTTCCTGCGCACCAAGGTCAAGCCGCTCATCCTCGACCTTCCGACGACGGCATCCGTCGACGAGCAGATCGCGCGCCTGCACGAACTGCACACCGAGTACCGCGCCGACTACCAGGCCTACTACGACGCGCACGCGACGGACGAGAGCCCGGCGATCCGCGGCGCAGATCCACTCATCGTTCTGGTCCCCGGCATCGGCATGTTCTCGTACGGCGCGAACAAGCAGACCGCCCGCGTCGCCGGCGAGTTCTATGTGAACGCGATCAACGTGATGCGCGGCGCGGAGTCGCTCTCGACCTACTCCCCCATCTCGGATGCCGAGAAGTTCAACATCGAGTACTGGGCGCTGGAGGAGGCGAAGCTGCAGCGGATGCCGAAGCCCAAGTCGCACCAGGGTCGCATCGCATTCGTCACGGGCGCGGCATCCGGAATCGGCAAGGCCATCGCCGTCCGACTTGCCGCGGAGGGCGCCTGTGTCGTCGTCGCCGACCTCGATCTCGAGAAGGCGCAGGCCGCCGCTGCCGAGCTCGGGAACACGGATGTCGCGATCGGCGTCGCCGCCAACGTCGCGGATGCCGATGCCGTGCAGGCGGCGCTGAACGACGCCGTGCTCGCCTTCGGCGGCGTCGACCTCGTCGTGAACAACGCCGGCCTGTCGCTCTCGAAGCCGTTGCTGGAGACCACCGAGAAGGACTGGGACCTGCAGCACGACGTCATGGCGAAGGGCTCGTTCCTCGTCTCCAAGGCCGCAGCCAAGGTGCTCATCGATCAGAAGCTCGGCGGCGACATCATCTACATCTCGTCGAAGAACTCCGTCTTCGCCGGTCCGAACAACATCGCCTACTCCGCGACCAAGGCCGATCAGGCCCACCAGGTGCGCCTGCTGGCCGTCGAACTCGGCGAGTTCGGCATCCGCGTCAATGGCATCAACCCCGACGGCGTCGTGCGCGGCTCCGGTATCTTCGCCTCAGGCTGGGGCGCGAACCGCGCTGCGACCTACGGCGTCGACGAGAAGGATCTCGGCCAGTTCTACGCGAATCGCACGATCCTCAAGCGCGAGGTCGTGCCCGAGAACGTCGCGGATGCCGTGTTCGTGCTCACGGGCCCGGAGCTCAGCCGCACGACGGGTCTGCACATCCCGGTCGACTCCGGCGTCGCCGCAGCCTTCCTCCGATGACAACTGACGGGTCGCCGAGCGAGCGTACCCCCGGGTCGTTGAGCGAGCGCAGCGAGACGAAACGGGTCGAGCGAGGAGCGCAGCGACGAGTCGAAACCGCCTCGCACGGCGAACCGACCCGCGCCGTAGCCGCAGTCGACCTCGGCGCCACGTCGGGACGCGTCATGATCGGGCGCGTCGGACCTGACACCCTAGACCTGGAGCTCGTCACCCGGTTCCCGAATGGCCCCGTCGAACTCGAAGACGGCCTGCACTGGGATTTCGACGCGCTCTATGGCCACATCATCGTCGGCCTAGCCGAAGCGGTCCGCCGCGAACCGGCCATCGAGAGCATCGGCATCGATTCCTGGGCCGTGGACTACGGGCTGCTGCGTGACGGCGAGTTGCTCACGCAGCCGTTCCACTACCGTGATCCGCGCTGCGAGCGCGGCGTCGTGGAGGTGCACGAGGTCGTTCCGTTCGCCGAGTTGTATCAGCGCAACGGGCTGCAGTTCCTGCCGTTCAACACGCTGTACCAGTACCGCGTCGACGAGCGGCTGGCGGATGCTGACGCCGCGCTGCTCATCCCGGATCTGATCGCTTTCCTGCTGACGGGCACCCGCGTCGCGGAGCGGACGAACGCCTCGACGACAGGACTCCTGGGTGTGCGTTCGGGCGAGTGGGACGTCGAGCTGGCGGATCGCCTCGGCATCCCCTCAGCCGCGCTCCCCGCTCTGGTCAATCCCGGCACGCGGATCGGGATGCTGCGCCCCGAGCTCGCGGCACGCATCGGAAAAGACCTCCCCGTCATCGCGGTCGGCTCGCATGACACGGCATCCGCCGTCGTCGCCGTGCCGCTTTCGTCGCCGAACGCGGCATACATCTCGTGCGGCACCTGGGGTCTTGTCGGCGTCGAACTCTCCGAGCCGGTGCTGACGGATGCTGCACGCGAAGCCAACTTCACGCACGAACTCGGTGTCGACGGACGCTACCGCTTCCTCCACAACGTCACGGGGCTCTGGCTGCTGAGCGAGACGGTGCGCGCGTGGGAGGCGGAGGACGGCGCGGCGATCGACCTGCCCGATCTGCTGGATGCCGCGTCCGCCGTGCCCGCTGACATCGCGCTGTTCGACGCGAACGACGTGTCGTTGAGCGCTCCTGGCGATATGCCCGCGCGAATCGCCGCTGTGCTGCACGCCGGCGGCTCGGTCGTTCCCGACAGTCGCCCGGCCTTCGCCCGCGCGATCGTCGAGTCGATCGCCGCGGCCTTCGCTTCGGCCGTGCGCACCGCGGGCGATCTGTCGGGGCGTCAACTCGACAGCATCCATCTCGTCGGCGGCGGATCGCTCAACCGGCTGCTGTGCCAGGCGACCGCCGACCGCTCGGGTCTTCCGGTGCTCGCGGGGCCCGTCGAGGCGACCGCACTCGGCAACGTGCTCGTGCAGGCCCGTACGCTGGGCGCCGCGCCCGCGACGCTCGAGGAGCTGCGAGCACTGGTCGCCCGCACGCACGAGCCCATGCGCTTCGACACCAGCTGAGGACCGTCGCGACTGCGTGCAGCCCTCCGCTAGCGTCACACGCCCGGGGAGGTCCCGGGAGGTGTCCCGTGGTGTCGCCGAACGCGGACTAGAGCGGCCACAAGCGCCACCTCCCGTCACAGACACGCGGGGGAGGTGTCGCGAAGTGCCGCTGAAGCCGCCCCGATGCGACCAGTAGCGCCACCTCCCGCGCCGTGCCTCCCGCGCCCCACCTCCCGCGCCCTGCCTCCCGCGCAGCCTCCCGCGCGCAGCAGGACGCCCCGACCGCGCGAGCAGCCGGGGCGTCGTGGCCCGCGACTCAGAAGTCGAAGTCGCCGATGTTGTCCGCGTTGAATTCGAACGGGTCGCCGAGCAGGACGGTGCCGTCGGCGCCGACCGTGTACTCGCCGAGGTCTCCGGCTTCGAAGGTGTCGCCCTCGGCGCCGGTGATGTCGCCCTGGGTGAGTGCGGCTGCCGCGTAGGCGGACAGGTAACCGAGCTCCTCCGGGTTCCACAGTGCGAACGCGGTGACCGTGCCGTCCTCGACGTATTCGCGCATCTGGTTCGGCGTGCCTAGACCTGTCAGCGCGACGGCGCCCTTGTAGTCGGACGTCGAGAGGTAGCGGGCCGCTGCGGCGATACCGACCGTCGTGGGCGAGATGATGCCCTTCAGGTTCGGGTACGTCTGCAGCAGTGCCGCGGTCTTGTCGAACGAGGTCTGGTCGTCGTCGTCGCCGTACACCGTCTCGACGAGCGTGATGTCGGGGTAGTCACTCGCGAGGTACTCCGCCATCAGGTCGATCCAGGCGTTCTGGTTGGTCGCGTTCGCCGAGGCCGACAGCACCGCGATCTCGCCCGCGCCACCGATCTGCTCGGCGATCAGGTCGACCTGCACCTTCGCGATGCCCTCGGCATCGGCCTGGTTGATGAACAGGTCGCGGCAGTCCGGGTTGGTGTCGGAGTCGAACGTGACGACCTTGACGCCCGCGTCGCGCGCCTCGTTCAGCGCATCGCAGATGGCCTTCGGATCATTCGCCGAGACGACCAGAGCACCGACGCCCTGCTGCGTGGCCGTGTTGATGTAGCTCACCTGGGCATCGGGAGTCGCCTCAGCCGGTCCCACCTCGGCGAACGTGCCGCCGAGCTCGTCGACCGCGGTTTTGCCGCCCTTGCTGGACGTGTCGAAGTACGGGTTGCCGAGGTTCTTCGGCAGGAACGTGATGGTGAGGTTGTCGGAGCCGCCTTCGGCCCCGCCGCCGTCACCACCCGTCCCGCTGCCGGTGTCGGCGCAGCCGGTCAGGACCAGCGCCGCGGCCACGGCGACAGCCGCGAAAGCCGTGACACGCTTGCGTGAAAACTTCATTGTTCTTCCTTTCGTGGATGCTGCCACAGACGGATGCCGGTGGCACGAGGCGCCTCAGGATGCAGAGGAGGCTGTGAGACGTGAGGGAGGAATCCTGGCGCGAAGTCGCTGCGCCCACGCGAGCAGGCTCGCCGCGACCACGGATGCGACGAGAAGACCGCCGGTGATGATGTTGATCACATCCGAGGTGACGTTCGCCAGTCGCAACCCACTGGAGAGCACACCGATCAGGAGCACAGCGGCGACGACCCCGTGCAATCGGCCGCGGCCGCCGAACACCGACACACCGCCGAGCACCACTGCCGCGATCACCTGCAGCTCGAGGCCTGTCGCATTGTCGCCACGGGCGCTGCCGAAGCGCAGCGTGAAGAAGATTCCGGCGAATGCCGCGACGACGCCGGCGAGCACGAACAGGATGAACTTCGTGCGTTCGACGTGCACGCCGGAGAATCGCGCGGCATCCTTCGACAGGCCGATCGCGTAGATACCGCGGCCGAACGGCGTGAAGTGCAGCAGCACCACGAAGATCACGAGCAGCACGAGGAACGGCACGGTGATGTACGGGATCGTGGTGCCGGCGATCTTCGCCTTGGCCAATGCCGTCCACATCTCGGGGAAGTCGGTGACCGCCGTGGTGCCGAGCAGCCCGACCGCGAGGCCGCGGAACAGCGCGAGCGTGCCGATCGTGACAGCGAGCGACGGGAGCCCGACCACCGTCACAAGGAACCCGTTGACCGCGCCGCCGACCACTCCGACGGCAAGAGCCGCGAGGGCGGCGACCTCGAACGGGGCGCCCGCCTGGGTGAGTACGCCCGTCACGACGCTGGCGAGTCCGACCATGCTGCCCACCGACAGGTCGATCTCGCCCGTGGCCATGATCAACGCCATGGGCAGCGCGATGAGCAGGATCGGAGCGACGTCGAGCAGCAGGTAGTTCAGCGTGATCGGCTGCGCGAATCCTCGCACCGTCGACATCGCGACGATCACCACGAGGATGAGGAGCGCGATGATCGCCATCTCCCTGGTGAACAGCACTCGGTGCCAGAGCGGGCGGTCGTGCTCCCGGATGACTCGGGTCGTGGCCGTGGCCGTGGTGGCGGTCATGATTCGTCCCTCGCCTCGATGAGACGCCGTTTCTGTCTGACCGCGAGCACGCGGTCGAGCACGATGGCGCCGATGATGAGCGCGCCGACGACGGCCCGCTGCCAGAAGTCCTGGATGCCGAGGATCGGGAGCGCGCGGTTGATGGTCATCAGCAGCATCGCGCCGATCGCGGCGCCCCACACCGAGCCGACGCCTCCAGTGATCGCGATGCCGCCGATCACGGCAGCGCCGACAGCATCCAGTTCCCAACCAGCGCCCGCCTGGGAGCTGACGGACCCGTAACGCGCGGCATAGAAGACTCCGGCGAGTCCGGCGAGCGCGCCGGAAAGCACGAAGGCGGTGAGCAGGCGTCGCGTGACCTTGAGACCGTAAAGCTCCGCGGCAGCAGGGTCAGAGCCGATCGCGTAGTACTCACGTCCTCCGCGGGTGTTGCGCATGTACCAGGCGGCCGCCGCGAGCACGATCACCGCGACGATCGCGAGCACGGGGATGCCGATGAGCTGGGCCGTTCCGAGCCCGAGGAAGTCCTTGGGCATGTCGGAGGCGTTGACCCGGTCGCTGCCCGCCCAGAGCACGTTGATGCCGCGGTAGGCGTACAGCGTGCCGAGCGTGATCACCATGGCGGGGACCTTCGCGAAGGCGACCAGCGCGCCGTTGACGAGACCCAGCAGCCCGCCGAAGGCGACGGCTGCGATGACGACGAAGACGATCGGGATGCCGGGGATGTCGATGAACAGTCGTCCGGTGAGATAGGCGGTCAGTCCCATCACCGACCCGACTGAGAGGTCGACGTTGCGGGTGATGATGACGATGGCCTGTCCGACCGCGACGAGCACGAGGATCGACGGCGTGAGCAGCAGGTCGCGCCATCCGTCTGCGCTGAACAGGAAGTTCGGGTTCTTCGCCGTCGCGGCGATGACGACCAGCGCCAGGGCGATCAGGATGCCGAACTCCCGCGCCCGGCCGACGCCGCCCATGGCCTTGCCCAGTCCTGAGCGCTGGATCGCGGTGGTGGTCACGAGTGGATCTCCATTGCATGTGTGGCGGCGAACATGACGTTCTCGCTGGTCGCGTCTGCGCGGTCGATCTCGGCCGTGATTCGCCCCTCGCGCATGACCAGCACGCGGTCGGCCATCCCCAGCACCTCCGGGAGCTCCGACGAGATCATGAGGATGCCCATGCCTTCACCGGCGAGCTGGGAGAGCAGTCGGTGCACCTCTGCCTTGGTGCCGACGTCGATACCGCGCGTCGGTTCATCGATGATGAGCACTCGCGGGTTCGTCGCCAGCCATTTCGCGAGCACGACCTTCTGCTGGTTGCCGCCGGAGAGCGTGGAGGAGACCGTGTCGAGGGCGTGCGCCTTGACCTCGAGTCGGCTGGCCCATTCCTTCGCGGCGCGATTCTCCATGCCGGTGGTCAGGAGACCGAACTTCGCGAGCCGACTGCGGATCGCCATCGTGATGTTGCTTCCGACTCCGGACTCGATCACGAGGCCCTGCTTGCGCCGATCCTCAGGAACCAGCGCGAGACCTGCGCGCATGGCGTGGGTCGGGCTGTGGCGCGGTACGGTCTCGCCCAGCATGCGCACCTCGCCTTCGCGGTACGCGTCGACGCCGAAAACCGCACGGGCGACCTCACTCCGACCGGCGCCGACGAGTCCGGCGAGTGCGACGATCTCGCCGGCTCGCACGGTGAACGAGATGTCATGGAAGATGCCGGGGCTCGTGAGGTCCTTGATCTCGAGCAACGGGTCACCGATCGGCACGGTCTGCTTGGGGAAGAGTTCCGTGACGTCTCGACCGACCATCTGCCGGACGAGTTCGTCGACGGTCGTCTCGGCGATCGCCGTGGTGCTGATGTACGCGCCGTCGCGCATGACGGTGACGGTGTCGCACAGGGCGAAGACCTCGTCGAAGCGGTGCGAGATGAACAGCACCGCCCGTCCCTCATCGCGAAGACTGCGAGCGACCGCGAAGAGACGTTCGACCTCTACCCCGCTGAGCGCCGCGGTCGGCTCGTCCATGATGAGCACGCTGGCATCGAGAGATATCGCCTTGGCGATCTCGATGATCTGCTGATCTGCGATCGAGAGGCCCTCGGTGATGCGATCAGGGTCGAGGGAGACGCCCAGCCTCCGGAAGATCTGCTCGACCTCCTGACGCATCGACTTGCGGTCGATGCGTCCGATCCTGCTCGTCGGCTGCCGCCCCATGAAGATGTTCTCGGTGACCGAGAGATCGGGGAACAGGGTCGGCTCCTGATAGATCACGGCGATGCCGGCAGCCTTGGACTGCGCCGTGCTGGTGAAGTCGACGTCGTCGCCGTGCAGTCGGAACTCTCCGGAGTCGCGGCGGTACAGCCCGGCCATGATCTTCACGAGCGTGGACTTTCCCGCGCCGTTCTCTCCGATCAGCGCATGGATCGACTGCGAGCGCAACGTCAGGCTGCCGGAGCGCAGCGCCACGACCGGCCCGAAGGACTTCACGACGCGATGCAGTTCCAGCGCGGCATCCGCTGGGCTGCTGTTCTCGACTTCGACGGCCACTGGCGCGTCCTCTCCGTTGAGGGGATCGATCTGATCTGCGACTGAATCTAACATGAATCGATTCATGTACGTTTCAAGCTAGTGTATGAAACAACGCCACGAGGTCAACACCACGGTGACCGAATCGTGATCGATCAACGAGGAGAGGTGAGGTCGTGTCGGTGAGCATCCGCGATGTCGCGCAGCGTGCCGGCGTCTCCGTCGGCACCGTCTCGAACGTGCTCAACCGTCCCGAAGAGGTCTCGGCGGATTCCGTGCAGCGCGTCAGTTCGGCGATCGAGGAACTCGGATATGTGCGCAACGACGCTGCCCGGAAGCTCCGCGCCGGTGTCAGCACGACCGTGGGGTTCGTCGTGCTCGACGGCCAGAATCCGTTCTACAATGACGTCGTCCGCGGCGCAGAGGACGAGGCGACTCGTCACGGTATCGCTATCCTCTACGGCAACACCGATGAGGACCCGTCGCGCGAGAAGGTCTACCTCGATCTGTTCCGGGAGCAGCAGGTGCGCGGGCTTCTCATCGCCCCGTACGGCGATGTGATGACGCAGCTGCGCCGGTTCCGCTCCTCCGGCATCGCCACCGTGCTCGTCGACCGGTTCAGCGCAGACAGCGGCTTCTCGTCCGTGTCGGTGGACAGCGTCGCCGGTGGGCGGCTCGCCGTGGAGCACCTGATCGAGAGCGGCCGACGACGGGTCGCCTTCGTCGGCGGTCCGTTCGAGATGCGTCAGGTCACCGACCGGCTAGCCGGTGCACGGGCAGCGGCCGAGAACGCGTCCGCCCGCGTCGATCTCGAAGTCATCCCCACGGCCGCGATGACGGTCGAGGAGGGCGCGGCGGCAGGCGCTCGAATCCTCGCGAGGCCGCGTCGAGAATGGCCGGACGCGTTGTTCGCCTCGAACGATCTGCTCGCGCTCGGGCTCCTTCAGTCGCTCGTCTCGGGAGGTCGGATGCTGGTGCCCGACGAGATCGCGATCATCGGATTCGACGACATCCCGTTCGCTGCCGCAGCCGCGGTGCCGCTGTCGTCGATCCGTCAGCCCAGTCGGATGATCGGGCGAACGGCGCTGCGGATCGTGCTCGAGGAAGCTGCCGATCCGGACAGCATCCCGCGTCAGACCGTCTTCCCGCCCGAGCTCATCATCCGTCGGTCGACGACCGGATGACTCAGCCGACGACGCTCAGGCCCGAGGCGCGCAGCGCCCTACTCGCGGACGTTGCCGTTCGAGCAGGTCTGCTGTGCTGCCGAGTTGCCCTTGATCGAGTCCGGCAGGGCGACGGCGGTATCCGTCGGCGCCGGAGTCTCTGTGCCGGTCCCGCTCTCAACGGGAGCGGTGGGCTCCTGAACCACGACACCGTCGTTCTCGGTGTTCTGGTATGTGACCTGCAGCTGCTGGTTAGCGTTGATCGCGTCCCACATCGCCTGCGCGGCCTCCGTGTTCGCGACGACCTTGTTGGGGTCGTCGGAGTCCGTGAACGTCGGGTACTGAAGGAACACGATGTCCTCGAACGGCACGTCCTTGACCGCGAGGGCGATCTGGACGATCGTCATCGGGTTGGTCAGGGAGGTACTGGCCTCGAGGTTGCTGAGTGCGGTGTTGGCCAGGCGCAGCATGACCGGGACGTTGCCGAGAACTTCGCCACTGATGAGCTTGCGGGACAGGCTCGACATGTACTGCTGCTGGTTGCCGATGCGTCCCAGGTCGCTGCCGTCGCCGACGCCGTGGCGGGTGCGCAGGAACTGCAGTGCCTGCAGCCCCTCGACCGTGTGCGTTCCGGCCGCCATGTCGAGACCGGTGAAACGGTCCTTGATGGGAGTGGCCAGGCAGACGTCGACGCCGCCGATGGAGTTCGTGATCTCGATCACACCACCGAAGGTGACGGATGCCGCGAACTCGATGTCCTGGCCGGTGATCTCGGTGATCGTCTTGGCGACGCAGTTGAGGCCGCCGTCCGTGTACGCGCCGTTCAGCGGCTGCTTGCTCATCGCCGACGCGACGCTGCCGTCCTCACGCGTGCACTCCGGAATCGGGAGCATCAGGTCGCGCGGGAAGCTCACCGCGGTGATGCGACGCGGCTCTTCGGAGACATGCACGAGGATGTTGACGTCGTTGAGGTTGCCCGCAGCATCGTCGCCGGTGCACCTGTCGCCGAACAGCTGTGCGTAAGCCTCTTCACACGTGTCGGTTCCGACGAGCAGCATGTCGAACCCGCCCTCGTACTCGCTGATGTCGGGCGGCACAGGCTTCTGCCCTTCGAGTTCGACAGCGTCCGCCGTGGCCGTACCGTACAGATCGCTCACGACGAAGGCACTGACACTCACCCCGCTCACCAGCACGACGGCGAGCGCGATGCCGATGATCTTGAGAAGCTGATTGATCGGGCCCGGGGACCGCAGCTGGCCGTGGCGGGCCACAGTCCTGCGGCGACGGATCTTCTCGCTCACTCAATGCCTTTCGAGTCTGTTGCAGTCGGGGGTGCCGCAGTCAGCTCATGATGCGGAGGGTGTGGGATTCGAACCCACGAGACATCTCTGCCCACTGGTTTTCAAGACCAGCTCCATCGGCCACTCGGACAACCCTCCATCGACGGACGAATCCGCCGATCAGTGGTCGAGTCTAGCCGGTTTCATTGTCTCGTCCCCACCTGGGGGACCGCTGGATGATCCACCAGCGTGTCCAATGCGAGCGCGAGTCCGCCGACTTCGACGTCTGCGGTGACTTCACCCGCAGCATCCTTGACCTCGTCGACCGCCTGCCCCATCGCCACGGCACGACCGCCGATGCCGAGCGCCCAACTGAACATGCCGAGGTCGTTGCGGCCATCCCCGGCGACGAACACATTGGGGCCGCGCATGCCGAGTTCGGCATACACACGCTCCAACGCCGTGCCTTTGTCGACTCCCTGCGGGGCGATGTCGAGCCACGCGGTCCAGCCGATCGCGTACGAGACCTCGTTGAGTCCGGCATCCGCTACCAGACGATGGAAGTCGTCCTCGCTGTGCCCCGGCGAGACCACGACCACACGCGACACCGGCTCGGCGCCGAGCTCATCCAGCTCGACCATGCGGCCGCCGTTGAGCGTCCAATCGTCGAGCTCACCCGTGAACAGGCGCTGCCCGGTCGCGAGTTCGACCATGTAGTGCGCCTCCGGCAGTCGCTCGGTGAGCAGCGCGAGAACCGCAGTCGGGTCGAACGTCTCGACGTGCCAGCGTTCCCATGCTTCGCCGACGCGGCGCATCGTCACGGCGCCATTCGAGCACACGACGAACTCCGGGGTGATCTCGAGCGCGTCGAGCCAGCGCTCCGTGGCCATCCAGCTTCGCCCTGTCGCGATCGTCACGAAGTGACCGGCATCGCGCACGCGCGCGACTGCCTCCGGCACGCCGGGGCTCATCGTCTCGTCCTGCAGGATGATCGTTCCGTCGACGTCGAGGCCGACGAGCCAGGCAGCCGTCACTTCGCCGCCTGCCGAAGTGTCCCCTGCGCATCCCGAAGCGTCGGCTCCAGAACTTCCACCCCGCCGAGGTACGGCCGCAGGGCCTCTGGCACGATCACCGAGCCGTCCGGCTGCTGATGCGTCTCGAGCAGCGCGACGATCCAGCGGGTCGTCGCGAGTGTTCCATTGAGAGTCGCAACGTGCTGTGTCTTCGCCGTGGCCCCGTCCTCCGCCGCGCTCCCTGAGCCTGTCGAAGGGCGGTGCCGCACGTCGAGGCGACGCGCCTGGAACGTCGTGCAGTTGGACGTCGAGGTGAGCTCCCGGAACGCGTCCTGCGTCGGAACCCACGCCTCGATGTCGTACTTGCGCGCGGCGCTGGAGCCGAGGTCGCCCGCAGCGACGTCGATCACCCGGTACGAGAGTCCGAGAGCGGTGAGCATCTCCTCCTGAAGCGCGACGAGGCGCAGGTGCTCCGCCTCAGCGTCGTCCTGCGTGGTGTAGACGAACATCTCGAGCTTGTTGAACTGGTGCACCCGGATGATGCCGCGGGTGTCCTTGCCGTAGGAGCCGGCCTCGCGGCGGTAGCAGGTCGACCACCCTGCGTAGCGCAGTGCGCCACCGGAGAGGTCGACGATCTCGTCCTTGTGGTACCCGGCGAGCGCGACCTCGCTGGTGCCGACCAGGTACAGGTCGTCGTCCTTGTCGAGGTGGTAGACCTCGTCAGCGTGCTCGCCGAGGAACCCGGTGCCCTGCATGATCTCCGGACGCACCAGCGTCGGGGTGATCATCGGCACGAAGTCGTTCTGCAGCGCCTTGTCGAGCGCCATGTTCATCAGCGCGATCTCGAGCCGCGCTCCGATGCCGCGGAGGAAGTAGAAGCGCGAACCGGACACCTTGACGCCGCGCTCCATGTCGATCGCGCCGAGCAGTTCGCCGATCTCGAGGTGGTCGCGCGGGCCGTTCGGGAACGATGCCGGATCGAAGGTGGGTGCCTCTCCGACGCGGCGCAACTCGACGAAGTCCGCTTCCCCGCCTGCCGGCACGCCGTCGATCACGACGTTCTCGATGAAGGCGAGAGCGGATGCCGCGGCATCCGCCGCCTCGTTCGCCGTCTGCTGCGCCTGCTTCACGCGTTCGGCGAGCTCCTTCACCTGCGCGACGAGGGCGGCCTTCTCCTCCTTGGGAGCCCTCGCGACCTGCTTGCCGAAGGCGTTCTGCTCCGCACGCAGATCCTCGAACGCGCTCAGCGCTGCCCGACGCGATCGGTCGGCCTCGATCGCCGCATCGACGGTGGCGGCGTCGTGGCCGCGCGCGATCTGCGAGCGGCGGACGAGGTCGGGCTGGTCGCGGAGAAGGGCGAGGTCGATCATTCATCAAGTCTACCGGGGGTGCATGCCGGCGCTGAGGCGGCCCGGGTTCTAGTTCGAGGTGCAACGTGGTGTGGCTTGGCTTGAGCATAGTTCGTTGAAGATCTCGGCGGGGGTTGCCCAGCCGAGGACTCGGCGGGGTCGGTTGTTGATCTCGGTGACGATC
>Ga0265296_1000346_pt1 | contig 77671 bp, 79 predicted proteins | sample MunlanPumphouse1_FD_189073 | JGI IMG/M metagenome (GOLD analysis project Ga0265296, IMG submission 189073) | Groundwater microbial communities from a municipal landfill in Southern Ontario, Canada - Pumphouse #1 | ecosystem: Environmental > Aquatic > Deep subsurface > Groundwater | place...
GGCCGCTGGGACCGCGCTCGTCCGCTTGCTTGAGGTAAGGCTCGATCGCGTCGATCACGCGACGGAGAGTCTGATCGGCGAGGCGCAAGCTCGCGGCGATCAATTCGGATTGGGATTTTTTCGTATCGCTCATCCTAAGCCTAAGAGGATGAGCGGCGACTTTCGCCAAGCGGTATCGCGTTCGACACACTTTTCATTCCCCGTCTGTTGCTCAATGGCAACAGGGCGGGAAGGCTTTGAGACACCGTCCGCATGTATTGGAGTCTCGACTTGCGACTAACCCAGTCTTCGCCGGAACCCTCAATAGCTAACATGGGTGGAAGCGCCCAGTTAGCGACGGGATTAGGCGCAATACCGCAAAGATGTGGCAGAGCCACACCTTTGTGTTTAGGCGCAATACCGTAAAGTCGACGGGTTTCCCGTCAACTTTAGGATCAGGCGCAATACCGCAAACGTTACGCGCTACTCGCGTAATGTTTGCTTCAATCTGTCGCCCAGCGATCGCTCTCTGCCAAGAGCGAGGTGTCCGAAGTATCACCTCCATGCGGAGGCTCGGATCGGTGCCGCGGGCCCCTCGGGTTGCGCCAGACCTGTCGGCCGGCGCTTTGCTTGCATAACAATCGCTTCAGCGCTTTGGAGCGAAGACTCCTGGAGATGGGAAAAAGCATCTGCATCGAGTCTTCCGGCGCCGGCCGTCCCCGGCACACCGGAGTAACTTCATGCTACCATATACGTTAGGCGGCGACCGCCGCTTGCGGCGCTATGCCAGCGCACTCGACGCGAGCACCGATTACCGCGTTTTGCGGCGTCTGCCACGCCTTGAAGAAATGTGGATGACGTCCATGCCCCATGGGCCGGACATTCGTATCGGCGTCATTGACATCGAAACGACCGGTCTCGCCGAAAATGCGAAGATCATCGAGATCGCATTGGTCAAGGTTTCGCTGATCGATGGCCAGCTCGGCGATATGTCGTCGCCATTGTCCATGTTCGAGGACCCAGGCGAGCCGCTTGCCGACGACATAGCGAGGCTCACGGGGCTCAGCGATCTGTATCTCGCCGGCAAGCGGTTTGATGAAGAACTGCTCGCCGATCAGCTCGACGACGTCGATGTTCTGCTCGCCTTCAACGCCAGCTTTGACATTCCGCGACTACGGCGCCGCTTCGACTGGCTCGATCACCCGGCGGTATGCGCCATGCGCGATTATGATTGGGCTGGCGCCGGCTATGAAGGCCGCACACAGCGCGCGCTGCTCAATCATGCAGGGCTTTTCTATTCCCCGCATCGCGCCGAAATCGACACGACCGCGCTGGCGGTGCTGATCTCGCTGCCTGCGGCTGATGGGCGAACGATTGCTGCGCATATCGTCGATCATGGCAAAAGGCCGAGGGCGCGCATCGCGGCGCATGGCGCGCCGATCGAGATCAAGAACCGCCTCCGCGAGCGGGGTTACCGATGGGAGAGTGACCGGCGCATGTGGACGATCGAGGTCGATCCGGCTGCGGCCGCCGATGAAGAACGCGCACTTCGCACCATCTGCCAGCTGATACGCCCTCAACGAGAGGTGGTGGATTGGTATGATCGCTACTCTGGCTGACCTCGCCGGTCGTGCTGATGCGCATCCCGCGACGCAGCCGCAAGGAATGGCGAAGGCGTGCCGCGACAGTTCGACGTTTCGCCACGGCCTTCGCTGCCTCTCAACGCCGCCCCGCAAATTGGGGCGGCGTTTTTCGTTTCAAGGAGAATTCAAATGCATGTGACCAAAGAACAGATCGACGCGGCAAAGCGCGCGCTCGGCTTGCTTCCACGTTCGGTGGATCAACCCGCTTTCAATATCCGGCCCATTTCGGAGGCGTGGAAATGGCGGGACAGGAAGCCGGCTTACCGCACCGCCGTTGCCAACGTCGCCTATATCTGGCGCGATGGGTCGCCGATTGACCGTTACGGGGCAATGCCAGCCTCGTTCGAGCAGCGAAGGGTCGAGCTTCGCGGTTCAGGTCTGTTGCTCCCTGCGAGCGCGCCGGTGTGGGCCTGCGAGGGCTATCGCATCTGGGAGGAGGCAGATCAGATGGCCTACGCAACGGACGACCCCACCGAGCTATCAGCTTGGCATGTGGTCATGGACCTGCCGACGAAATTGCCGCCCGCCCGCTGGCAAGATTTTGTGACGGGCTTCGTTGAGCGCGAGCTGACCGCCAAGGGGGCGGTCGTGGCCTGGGCCATTCACGCCGTGGAAGCGGCCGACGGGAGCTGGCTCGTCAGGCCGCACCTGCACCTGTGCGTGACCGCCAAGATGTGGCGGCATAACAGCCGCCATGGACGGCGTCACATAGCTTGGCTTGGAAACTGGGCGCGCCAGCGTTCCTTCGCGCTTGCCTGGCGAAGAGCGTGTGGATCGGCTCACTGACATTCCGAGGATGCGGAGGCGCCGATCTATAAGGGCGAGCAAACTACTGGCGGTTGGTTTCCTTCGAGCGTTTCACTGTCAGGTTTCGTCCGCTTCATCACACGCCCTTGTAAGTTCCGCAGCATCTTTGAAGCCAAATAGTCGAGCCAGAGCAAGCGAGGTGAGTATTGGCGAATTGGAATATTCGCTTCGCTTCGCGATCTCGCGTGGGACTGCGGTAATACCGCGCTCAAACCTTGCTAGGGTAGCGACACTTACACCGGATACTTCGGCAGCTCTGCGAAGGCTAATATTAGCCCTTCGTCTAACTATTCGGAAACCGACGCCGAGACACTCCGTGCCGGATGTCGGGCGGCTAGCTTCGATTTCCTGCCAAACTGGGCAAAATTCTTCGAGTGACACATCGAGAGCGTCAGCCAAGCGCACGAGCGTTCTAGGCGATGGAAGTTGGCGCCCAAGCTCAATGCGCTCAAGCGTCTTGTATGAAATGAGGGCGCGGCGAGCGACCAACCTTCGTGACAGGGCGGCGTCCATTCGACGCTGGAACACTCTCGCTCCGACATCAGTCGGCAGCTGATTTCTCATGAAAATCGGCGTGTGCTCTGGATTTATGGGTCGAGTTATCAGTTTCTAATCTCCCTAAATCCTAAAACACTAAGGAAGAACAGATCTTCCGATGCGAGACAATCAATATGAGGAAAATAAGTGAATTAGCCCGCCACTGGGCACGAAAATCCGAAGCAGGAAAAGGGATACGTCTCGAAGCGAGTGACCTTGATCTCATGAATTCCATTGGAATGGGTCAATTCCTGCTCAAAATTGCTGCTGAAGAACAGAGGAAGATATGCGAAAAAAGAATAAGACATTTTACGAGCGCGGAAAATACCGACTCGTCTCCGATCGACGAAGCGACGGATCGCTTCGCACACCATACTTCCAAATCGAATGGTATGACGCCGAAAAGCGCCGTGTCCGAAGCCGCTCAACGGGCACGACGTGCCGTGAAGAGGCCGAGCGCCAACTAGATGCGCTCTATCTTGCCAACGAAAAAGGCAGGGCTGTCTGCCATGCATGCGGTCAGCCACTTTCAAGCATCGACACCTACCTTCTGACTGAGGCGATTGAAGCATATCTCGTGGCCCGACAAGGGCGCGCTAGCATCGACGCTATCCGCCCGCGGCTCGGGCATATCGTCAACTACCTCACTGAGAACGACGTGATCTCTACCCAATGCAGGGAGATCGACAACGATTGGATCGAGGAGTTCCGAGAATGGAACATCCTGATCCCCGTCGAGGTAGGCAACGGCGCCACGCGGGAACGTGCGCCTGGCACAGTCGAGGCTAGTGTTCGTCAACTGGCGGCAGTCATCAACTTCGCGAAAGAAAAAGGCCACACGTCCAAAGGCGCACAATTCAAACCGAAGAAACCTGCCGAGGTCAGCCATACACCAATTTATCGGGCAGCGGTTCCCGAGCTCGCCGAGATGTTTAGATATTGCACCGAACCCGCTCGGAAGGAGGGTGAGAGCGACAAAGCCTACGCGAATCGCGTCGCAGGGCGCCAACAGCTCCTCCGTTTTCTTCAGATTAGCGTAGCGACGTGGGCCCGTCCGGATGCGGCGCACGATGTTTCGACAGATCCCAAGCGCGGTCAATGGGACCCGCAGCGCCGCAGACTCAATCTCAATCCGCGCGGCCGCACACAGACGCGCAAATATCGTCCCGTCGTTCCGATCGCGCGCCATGTCGCACCACTCTTGGATCAGAACAAAGGCTTCTTCGTAAACGTCAGCTCGGTTCGACAGGCTTTCGAAGCCATGCAGGAAGCACTCGGGCTTCCAGGCGACCGCGAAGCCGGGCTGAAGCTTATCCGCCGATCGATGGCTCAGCTTGGAAGAGGTCGTCTTGGTCGGGTCGGCTGGATCGAGGGAAAATATATGCTCGGCCACCACCGCCCAGACCCTTCGGACCTCTACGGTATCGACGAGCCGGGCGACTACCCGCTTGCACTGAATGTGACCGAGCAGATCATCGACGAAATAATGACGTTGGCACCACGATCATTCGCTCTCTAACCCATAGCAAGATACAAAGGACAAAAATCATGGGATACACGCATCAGTCGAATGACGTTCAGGCAGCATACGACAGAATACTGAACGTCGCTATGAATGACACGTCTGCCGCAACCGTCTGTGAGGACTTTCTGTTCAGTTGGTATAACGTGCGCGCGTGGGGCGGGTGGGCTCCTCAGTCCATTGTTCATCTCGATCGAGCGAATGCGCGCGCAATCCTGACATTGCTCGAATCGATCCACAGGACGACTTGGTATCCGCAATCCGACGACATGGACTGCTTGGCGCGACGAAAAAAGCGCGCTCGCAAGTAGTAAGCTACATACACCAACATATCCGGGGAGGTATCGGCACATGCCGAAGAACAGCCTAAAACGCTATGTTCCGCACTGTTTCACCGGAGGTGCACCGGCGTGCGACTAGGGACCAATCGGAAAAACGGCTGAAATGATGGCGCACCCGAAGGGATTCGAACCCCTGGCCTCTGCCTTCGGAGGGCAGCGCTCTATCCAGCTGAGCTACGGGTGCTGATAGAGCGCGGCTCCTAGCAAGCCGGCGCGGCGCCAGCAATGGCCTATCGACCACGGGGCGGCGATGTGCGAAGCGGCGCCATGGGCATCGGGGACATAGCGTGACGCCATCCGAACAAAGCTGGCCGATGGCCGCCGATCTTTACGGCGAGATGCAGCTCGAGGCGAACCCGCCTGCGCGGCGCCGCTGGCGCGACTATCTACCCGGCATCCTCGTCACCGCCATCGCCGCGCTCGCCGCCGCGTGGCTCGCCGATCATTATGCCGCGCCGCTGGTGCTGATGGGGTTGCTCATCGGGCTCGCGATGAGCTTTCTATCGCAGGACAAGCGGACCCACGCCGGGCTCGACCTGATGTCGCAGACCGCGCTGCGCATCGGCATCGTGCTCGTCGGGGCGCGAATCACCGCCGAACAGCTCGTCGAACTCGGACCGCTACCCTTCGCGCTGCTTGTGGTCATCATGCTCGCGGTCATCCTTGTCACCGTCGCGAGCGCGCGGCTGTTCGCGCAGGATCGCCACGCAGCGCTGCTCGCGGGCGGCGCGACCGCCATTTGCGGCGCGTCGGCGGCGCTCGCGCTTTATTCGCTGATCGGCGACAAACGCGTCGATCAGGCGCGCTTCACGCTGACGCTCGTCGGGATCACCGTCGCGAGCGCGTTCGCGATGACGCTCTATCCGGTGCTGGCGGCGCAGCTCGGCCTGACCGATGCGCAGGCGGGATTCCTGATCGGCGCGTCGATCCACGACGTCGCGCAGGCGATCGGCGGCGGCTTTTCCTTTTCGCAGCCGGCGGGCGAGGTCGCGACGATCGTCAAGCTGACGCGCGTCGCGCTGCTCGCGCCGATGCTGATGCTCGTCGCGCTCTGGCTCGGCCGCAGCGGCGAAGGCGACGGCAAGAAGCGCATTCCGCTGCGTCTGCCTTGGTTCATCCTCGGTTTTCTTGGCGTCGCGGCGCTCAATTCACTGATCGCGATCCCCAAGATCGCGCAAGACGCAGCCGCTACGGGCGCACAGGCGCTGCTGCTGCTCGCGATCGTCGCCACAGCGATGAAAGCGCGGCTCCACTTGTTGCTCGATCAGGGATGGCGCAGTTTCGCGCCGATCATCGTCGCGACGGTGACGAGTTTCCTGCTCTCGCTCGCCGCCGCGCTCAGCCTGTGACGCCGTGACGTCACGGCAAGTAGCTGAAACACAAGCTCCGTCATTGCGAGGAGCGACGCGACGCGGCAATCCAGAATCGCGTAACCCGCCCTGGATTGCTTCGCTTCGCTCGCGATGACGAAAGTTATTGGCTCTTTGGCAAAGCCCAGCTGACGGTCAGCTGCGTTGCGCGGCGCGGGATGTCCAGCTTCGCCTCGCTGAAATTGACCTTTTCATTGGGCGGCAGCATCCGCACCGGCGGCTTGATCGTCCAGCTGTAGACGATCGTCCCCTGCGCATCGCGCAATTCGGCGAGGATCGGCGGCACACGCTGCTCGCGGTCGGTCGGGTTGATGATCACCCCCGACGCGGCGAAATAGATCGTCCCGTCGGCCAGCTCGCGATGATCCTGGTTCGGCGGCAGCTCGATGACCAGATCGGGCTCGTCGACCCCGCCCGGCAGGCCCAGACCCTGCGCCCAGCCCGGCAGGCCGAAATACATCAGCCCTCCGGTCGCCGTGAGCATCAGCGCCGCCGCGCTCGCGGCGATGATCGTCCAGCGTTTCGCGGGGTTCCGCCGCGGACGGCGGAACGGCAAGGGCGCATCGTCGATCACGGGCGCGACGCGCGGAACAGGCTCGGCCGTAAAGCTCGGCGGAGCCCGCGCGGGCGCGGGATCGGGTTCGGGAAAATCGGAATAGGTCGCGGCGGGTCGCGGTGCCGTTTCGGGGGCCGATGCCGATGCCGATGCGGGTTCGCGAGCGATCGGAGCGGGCGCCGCCACAGCCCCTACCGGCGTCGCGGCGGGCTCCTGGAACCAGCTATGGCGGCAATTGGCGCAGCGCACGGTGCGGCCCGTGGGTCCGATCGCCGTATCGGGAACGACATAGCGCGTGTGACAGGACGGGCAGGCAAGGATCATGGGCTCCCTCTAAACACGCCGATTCGCGCGTTGCAAGCGCCACGTGCCCACTCCCATCTTGTCCTCTGTGGATAGCCGTGCGAGATGCTGGCTGATGAGCGGACCAGCGCCCCTGTTCTTTGACCCGACGCTGGCGCGCGATCGCGCGCGGGCGACGCCATGACGGACGTCTCTCCGGCGCGGCCCGGCGGCGCGATGGTCGAATTCGACGGCGTCGGCCTCCGCTATGGCCCCGATGCCGAGATTTTGAGCGACATCAGCTTCAACCTTCAGCCCGGCAGCTTTTATTTCCTCACCGGCGCATCGGGCGCGGGCAAGACCTCGCTCTTGAAGATGCTCTATCTCGCGCAGCGGCCGAGCCGCGGGATCGTTCGCCTGTTCGGCGAGGATCTGGTCGCGATGCCGCGCCACCGCCTTCCGGGCTTTCGCCGCCGTATCGGCGTCGTATTCCAGGATTTCCGGCTGATTCCGCACCTTTCGGCGCGCGACAATATCGCGCTGCCGCTGCGGATCGCGGGGGTCAGCGAAGAGGACCTGTCGGGTCCGGTCGGCGAGATGCTGAGCTGGATCGGGCTCGGCGACCGCGCCGATGCCCGCCCCGCAACGCTGTCGGGCGGCGAGCAGCAGCGCGTCGCGATCGCGCGCGCCGTGATCGCGCGGCCGCAGCTGCTGGTCGCCGACGAACCGACGGGCAACGTCGATCCCGAAATGGCGATGCGTTTGCTGGGATTGTTCGAGGCATTGAACCGCCTCGGCACCACCGTCGTCGTCGCGACGCACGACATCCACCTGATCAGCCGCATCGAAAATGCGCAGATGATGCGGCTCGAACGCGGGCGGCTTTCCGACCCTACCGGCGCGCTGCGCTACCCGCCAGCGAACCGGGCCTAGCGGATGATCCTCTTTGCACAGGATGTCAGCTCTGCCGCCATAAATAGGGACTGTCCCTATTTATCGGCGCTATTCTCATGATCATCCCGCGCGTTCCCGTCCAGCATCGCCGCCTGCTTCCCGACCGCCGCCTGTCCGGCCCGACGCCGTGGGTGATCGCGATCCTGATGATGCTGACTTTGCTCGCCGCCGCCGCCGGGGTGGGGCTCGCGCGATCGGCGAACGCGATCGGCGCCGCGATCGCCGGACGCGTGACCGTCCAGATCGTCACCGCGAACCCGGTGACGCGCGCCGAGCAAGCCGCGGCGCTCCGCCGCGCCGCCGCCGCGCAGCCCTTCGTCCTCTCGGCGCGCTCGGTCGAACCGGAAGAGCTGCAGGCGACGCTCGGCCAATGGTTCGGCGCCGCCGAGGGCGACGACCCGGTGCTGAAATCGCTTCCGCTGCCGGCGCTCGTCGACATCGACTTTGTCGGCGAAGACCGCACCGGTCCGATGCGCCAGTTGCAGGCGCTGGTCGCGCGCGAGGCGCCCGGCGCGCGGATCATCCCGCACGCCGAATGGCTCGGCCCGGTCGCGCGGCTGATCCGCTCGCTCGCGTGGATCGCCGGCGGCATGGTGCTGCTGATGACGCTCGCCAGTGCCGCCGTGGTGATCATGACCGCACGCGCCGCGCTCGCGACGCATTTTCCGACGATCGAGATGCTCCACATGATCGGCGCGACCGATCGTCAGATTACGCGGCTGTTCCAGCGCCGCATCGCGATCGACACCGCTTACGGCATCGCGCTCGGGACCGTCGTCGCCGCCGCGATCCTGCTCCTGATCGGCTGGCAATGGTCGGGCGTCACAGCGGGACTGGCGGCAACCGCGTCGTTCGGCCCCGCCGGCTGGGCGCTCTTGCTGGCGCTGCCGCTATTGGCTATCGCGCTCGCAGCCCTCACCGCGCGCCAGACCTTGCTCGCGGCGCTCAAGAAGATTTTATGATCAAGCGCCTGATTTCCCTGTTGTTCCTGGCTTGGGTGCTCGGCTTCGCATGGTTCGCGCTGCTGCTGCCGCTGCCCGCCGATGCGCAAAAGACCGACGCGATCGTCGTGCTCACCGGCGGCCCGGGACGCATCGACCGCGCGCTCGAACGGCTCGAGGCGGGCGATGCCAAGCGCCTTTTGATCAGCGGCGTCGCGCGCGAAGTGAAGCCGCGCGAGCTCGCCGCCGAGTATAAGCGCCCGGTTTCGCTGTTCGACTGCTGCATCGCGCTGGGATTCGAGGCCGAGGATACGCGCTCGAACGCGACCGAAGTCGCGACCTGGGCGCAGCGGCGCAAGTATAAGAGCATCCGGCTGATCACCACCGACTGGCACATGCGCCGCGCCGAATATGAAATCGGCCGCGCGGTCGGCGACAAGGTGACGATCCTGCCCGACGCGGTGCGCAGCCAGCCCAATTTCGCGACGCTGTTTCGCGAATATCACAAATATCTGGCCGGATTGGCGGGCGGGCTGCTCGGCCTGTGAGATACGCCATCGCCCTGTTCCGCTCGATCCTGTTCTGGTTCGCCTTTTTCGTGATGAGCAGCATTTCGTCGATCGGCGGGGTGATCGCGCTGCCGATCTCGCACCGCGGCACGATCTTTTTCGTGCGCATCTGGGCGCAGGCGCACCGGATCTTCTGCCGCTTCCTGCTCGGCCAGACGATCGTCGTCGAGGGCAAGATGCCCGACATCCCCGTCCTCTATGTCTTCAAGCATGAATCGGCGTTCGAAACGGTCGAACAGCCGATGCTGTTCAAACACCCCGCGGTGTTCGCCAAAGAAGAATTATTCTCGATCCCCGTGTGGGGCCAGGCGGCGCGTTTCTATGGCCTGATCCCGGTCGACCGCGACGGCGGCGGCAAGGCGATGCGCGCGATGCTCGGTGCGGCAAAAGCCGCGCTCGCCGCGGGGCGCCCGCTGGTGCTGTTCGCCGAAGGCACGCGCGTTCCGCATGGCGAGGCGCCGCCGCTACGCCCCGGTTTTGCCGGCATGTACCGCCTGCTCAACATTCCGGTGATTCCCGTCGCGGTGAACAGCGGCCTCGCCTTTCCGCCGCGCCGCTGGGTCAAATGGCCGGGGACGATCACTTACAAGATCGGCGAGACGATCCCCGCGGGGCTGCCGCGCGAAGACGCCGAGGCCCGCGTGCGCGTCGCGATCAATGCGCTGAATCCACCCGAGGCGTTGCTGGCGGGCGAAACCTCAAATACCTAATCCCGTTCGCATCGAGCGAAGTCGAGATGCCCCTCGGTCTTGCGCTATCCCGATGGGTGTCTCGACTTCGACCGTAGGTCGAAGTTTATCCTGGGCGCCCGCCTTGCGGGCAGACGCAGGGCTCGACACGAACGGGAATTGAGATTCGGCTTAATGCTTCCGCCCGAAATCGGGCGCCGGATCGTCCTGCCCTTCGGCGATGATCGAGCGCCGGATCGCGCGCGTGCGCGTGAACCAGTCCTCGAGCTTGTCGGCGTCGCCGCGGCGGATCGCCTGCTGGAGCACCGTCAGATCCTCGTTGAAACGCTGCAAGGTCGCGAGCACGGCATCCTTGTTGGCGAGGAAGACGTCGCGCCACATCACCGGGTCGCTCGCCGCGATGCGCGTGAAGTCGCGGAAACCGCCCGCCGAATATTTGATCACTTCGCTCTCGGTAACCTCTTCGAGCTCGCTCGCGGTGCCGACGATCGTGTAAGCGATGAGGTGCGGCAAATGGCTCGTCACCGCGAGCACCATATCGTGGTGCGCGGCGTCCATAATATCGACCTTCGCGCCCAATGCCTGCCAGAAGGACGTCACCGCCGTCACGGCGTTTTCGGATGCACCCGCGCCCGGCGTGACGATGCACCAGCGGCCCTCGAACAGCGTCGCAAAGCCGGCGGCGGGCCCGCTATTCTCGGTCCCGGCAACCGGATGCGCCGGAATGACGACATGATCGGGCAGCGCCCTTGCCAGCGCCTCGGCGACTCCCGCTTTCGACGAGCCGACGTCCGAAATGATCGCCTCGGGCTTCAGCCCCGGCGCGATCGCGACGGCGGCATCGGCCATCCGGCCCACCGGCACCGCGAGGATGATGAGGTCGGCATCGGCCACCGTGGCGACCGGATCATCGGCAATCGTATCGCAAAGCCCGAGTTCGCGCGCGATCGCGCGCACCTCGGCGCTGGCGTCATGGCCGGTCACCGCCACCTGCGGCAACCGCTCTTTGATCGCGCGGGCGATCGACGAACCGATCAGGCCCAGCCCGACAATCGCGACGCGCGCGATTGGCATCAGCCGTTCAGCGCGGCGCGGATCGCCGCCGCGAGCCCGCGCGTCTCATCCTCGGTGCCGATCGTCATGCGCAGCGCATTCGGCAACCCCTGCCCCGGCAGCCAGCGGACGATATAGCCCGCCTCCATCAGCCGGTTATAGACGGTCTCGGCGCTCACATCGCCTTCGAAGAGCACGAGCAGGAAGTTGCACGCCGACGGCACGACGCGCACGCCATGGTTGCCGAGGCTTTCGAGTTCCCCCGCCAGCCAGGCGCGCCATTCGGCATTATGGTCGCGGCTATGCGCCACGAATTCCTCGTCGCCGAGCGCCGCGACCGCCGCCGCTTGCCCCGCGCGCGTGACGTTGAACGGCAGGCGGATGCGGTGCAGCGCCGAAATCACCTCGGCGGCGGCATAGCCCCATCCAATACGCTCGGCCGCAAGCCCGTGAATCTTCGAGAAGGTACGGGTGACGAACACGTTCGGCTGCGTCTTCGCCAGTTCGAGCCCGCCATCGTCCTCGGCGTCGGACAGATATTCCGAATAGGCTTGGTCGATCACGAACAAGATATTCTTCGGCAGCCCGGCATAGAGTCGCGCGACTTCGTCACGGCTCGCGAGCGTGCCGGTCGGATTGTTCGGATTGGCGAGATAGACGACGCGGGTCTTGTCGGTCACCGCGGCGAGCAGCGCATCGACGTCGGTCGCATAATCCTTGTCGTCGGCCTCGACGGGCACCGCGCCAACGCGGCGCGCGGCGATTTCATAGACCGCGAAACCGTAGCGCACATAGAGAATCTCGTCGCCCGCGCCGGCATAGGCGCCCGCCGCGAGGTGGAGCAATTCGTCCGATCCGTTGCCGCAAATGATCCGCGCCGGATCGAGCCCGAACTTCGCCGCGATCGTCTCGCGCAATTCGACCGAACCCGGATCGGGATAGCGCGACAGTGTATCGGGCGCCGCCTGCGCCGCAGCGAATGCCGCGCGCGCCTTTTCGCCGGTGCCCAGCGGATTTTCGTTCGCGCTCAATTTGATCAGCGGGCGGCCGTCGGCGCCGGACGACTTGCCGGGAACATAAGGAGCGATGCCGCTGATCCACGGCTTGGGCGTGAGGGTTTGCGTCGCGTCGGTCATGCCGCGCCGTTTAACGGCTGTGCGTGGCGAGTCCAGTTTGTTCGGACATCAAAACGAAGCTGTACGCAGTCGAAGATGAAATGATTTCACGCGAAGACGCGAAGAAACCGCATCCGCCGCGAAGCGGCCTTTTCTATTCATCGTTGTGGTTGCCGTCACGTCGCAGGAAAAGGGTCTAACGGCCAACCGCCGTCTTCTTCGCGCCTTCGCGTCTTCGCGTGAAACAAAATCGCACCGCGGCTGATCGTTGACACTCTCCTCGTGCCCGCTTAGCCCCGCCGCATCATGGCGACCCGCTTGCAACCCGTCCAACACAACCAGATCGAACTGAACCGGCCGCTTGCGCTCGACAGCGGTGCGGCACTCGCGCGGCCGACGATCGCGTTCGAAGCCTATGGCCCGCTCAACACGGCGCGCAGCAATGTCATCCTCATCTGTCACGCGCTGACGATGGATCAATATGTCGCCTCGACCCATCCGGTCACCGGCAAGCCCGGCTGGTGGAGCAAGGTCGTGCGGCCCGGCGGCGTGATCGACACCGATCGCTATCATGTCATTTGCGCCAATGTGATCGGCAGCTGTTTGGGGTCGAGCGGCCCCGCCAGCGTCGATCCGGCAACCGGCAAGCCCTTTGCGATGTCGTTCCCCGTGGTGACGATCGGCGACATGGTCCGCGCGCAGGCGATGCTGCTCGACCAGCTTGGCGTCGAAAGGCTTCATGCCGTCATCGGCGGATCGATGGGCGGAATGCAGGCGCTCGCCTGGGCCGCCCATTATCCCAACCGCGTCGAACGCGCGCTCATCATCGCCTCCGCCGCCCGCCATTCGGCGCAGAATATCGCGTTCCACGAAGTCGGCAGGCAGGCGATCATGGCCGACCCCGACTGGCGGGGCGGCGACTATTACGCGACCGGACGCGTGCCGGTGAAGGGGCTTTCGGTCGCCCGCATGGCGGCACACATCACCTATTTGTCCGAAGCCGGGCTCACCGAGAAATTCGGCCGCCAGCTTCAGGATCGCGAGGTCAAAACCTTCGGCTTCGACGCCGATTTCCAGATCGAATCCTATCTGCGCCACCAGGGAATCAGTTTTGTCGACCGTTTCGACGCCAACTCCTATCTCTACATCACCCGCGCGATGGACTATTTCGATCTGGCCGATCCGCACGGCGGCCGGCTCGCCGATGCGTTCCGCCATTCGCCGGTGCGCTTCGGCCTTGTCAGCTTCGATTCGGATTGGCTCTATCCGACCGCCGAATCGCGCCGCATCGTTCAGGCGCTGCACGGCGCGGGTGCGCAGGCGAGCTTCGTCGAACTGTCGAGCCCGTTCGGCCACGACGCTTTCCTGCTCGATTCGCCCGAGATGTGGCGCCTGATCGCGGGCTTTATCGAGGCGGGGTTGTGAGCCCGCCGATCCTTCGCCCCGACCTTGCCCTGATTGCGGCGCAGGTTCCCACCGGTGCGCGCGTCCTCGACGTCGGCTGCGGCGACGGCACGCTGATGGCCGCACTGCGCGACACCAAGGCAACCGACGTCCGCGGACTGGAAATCGATCCCGCCAATGTCGCGGCCGCAATGGAACTGGGCCTCGCGGTGGTTCAGGGCGACGCCGACCGCGACCTCGCCGATTATCCCGACGACAGTTTCGACATCGCCATATTGTCGCAGACGCTGCAAACCTCGCACCGGCCCGATCGCGTCATCGACCAGTTGCTGCGCATCGCGCCGCGCGCCTTCGTCAGCTTCCCCAATTTCGCGCATTGGCGCGTCCGGCTCGCGCTCATGTGGAACGGCCGGATGCCGGTGACGCGGCTCTTGCCCGTCGCTTGGTACGAAACGCCGAACATCCACCATGTCACGGTCAGCGATTTTCGCGACATGCTGCGCGACAAGGGAATCCGCGTCGAGGCGGCCTGGTATCTGTCGGGCGACCGGCCGACGAGCGACGCCGCGGCAAGCTGGCGCGCGGAACATGCGATCTTCCTGATTTCGCGTACTTAAATCTCCACCCGCTTGCGGGAGGGGAACGATCTAATCCCGCTTCTTCAGTCCGTTCGCGAGCAGGTCGTTGGCGATCCGCGCGATCTCCGAAATGTCGCTCTCGGTGTCCCACAATCCGTAGCGCATGCCCAGAAACACGTTCATCCCGCCGATCGCCCAGGCGTGAATCTCGCTGACGTCATCGCGGATCTCGCCCCGCGCCGCGCCGTTTTCCAGCCGTTGCCGGACGCGCGCCACGGTCGTTTCATAATGGCGGCGATAGCTCGCATAATCGACGAACTCGGCCTCGTCGATGATGCGGTAAATCTCCTTATGCTCGCGCACGAAGCCCAGATAGGATTCGAGTCCGATGCGTTCGGCGCTGATCTCGTCGGGCGCCGCCTGGACCAGCGGCGTCACATGATCGCGTAGCTGCTCGCTCATATAGCGGACGAGCGCCTGAAAGATTTCCTCTTTCGAATCGAAATAGGTGTAAAAACTGCCGAGCGCGGTCCCGGCGCGGCGCGTGATCGCGCTGATCGACGCTTCGTGGAACCCGCGCTCGCCGAATTCGATCGCCGCCGCGTCGAGCAGCTTGCGCAGCGTCCGCCGCCCGCGCTCGGTGCGCGGCGTCTTGTCGCGCACATCGCCCGTGCTCTGCTCCGCTTCGGTCTCTCCCGTTTCGGTTTGCGGCTGATCCATGATTGCCTTTCCGTCTCCCCCTCCGTCCGGCCCCACCTGCATCGTGGCATTTTCGCACCACTGGCAAGCAAAAAGCGACAGAGTCATATTCCAAGTTGAAACTTGGTTCATGTTTCATTATTGGAAGCGGCGCGGCTTGGCAAGCACCGGCCCAAGAAAACCAAAAAGGGTGGCGAGGGGTCACCCGCCACATGGGAGAGTCTTCATGCGTCCTTTCGCCCGCCCGTTGCGTCGTGCCATCCTTGCCACCAGCGCGCTTTCCATGATCGCCTTCGCCCCCACTGCTGTCGCGCAGGAAGCGGGCGCGACCGACGCCGGCGATGACGAGATCATCGTGACGGCCCGTCGCCGCGACGAACGATTGATCGACGTGCCCGTCGCAATCACCGCTTATTCGGGCGAAGCACTGGCAAAAGCCGGCGCGATCGACATCACCGACGTCGGCCAGACGACACCAAACACGACGCTCGAAGTGTCGCGCGGCACCAACTCGACGCTCAGCGCCTTCATCCGCGGCGTCGGCCAGCAGGATCCGGTGTCGGGCTTCGAACAGGGCGTCGGCATCTATCTCGACGACGTTTATTTGAACCGCCCGCAGGCCGCGGTGCTCGATATCTACGAGGTCGAGCGCATCGAAATCCTGCGCGGGCCGCAGGGCACGCTCTATGGCCGCAACACGATCGGCGGCGCGGTCAAATATGTGACCAAGCAGCTGCCGCAGGACTTCTCGCTCAAGATCAAGGGCACGCTCGGCACCTATGATCAGGCCGACCTTGTCGTCACCGCGAGCGCGCCGATCGGCGACCTGCTCCGCGTCGGCGGGTCGGTCGCGCGCCTGTCGCGCGGCGGCTTCGGCGACAATCTCACCACCGGCCTCGAAAATTACAACAAGGATGTCTGGGCGGGCCGCGGCACCGTCGAACTCGGCGGCTATGACGCGCCGGTACTCATCCGCATCACGGGCGATTACAGCAAGGACAAGAGCGACCCGCGCGGCGGCCACCGTCTGATCGCGGGGCTCAAGACGGGCGCGCCGGTCCTCGACAATGTCTATGACAGCCGCGGCGGGCTCAACGATCCCAGGCAGGATATCGAGGCTTACGGCCTCGCGATGAACGTCACCGCCGAGCTCAGCGACACGGTCACGCTCCGTTCGATCAGCGCGTGGCGCAAGGATAATTCGGCGACCCCGATCGATTTCGACGCGCTGCCCGCGGTCGATGTCGACGTTCCCGGCTATTATTTCAACGAACAGCTGAGCCAGGAATTCCAGCTGCTCTACGAAGGCGACAAGCTCAAGGGTCTGCTCGGCTTCTATTACCTCGATGCCAAGGCCGACACGCTGTTCGACGTGCGCATCTTCAACAATGTCGCGGGGCTGACCGCCTTTACCGAGGCCGATGTCGACACCACGACCTTCGCGGCGTTCGGCGACTTTACCTATGACTTCACCGACCAGCTCAGCCTGTCGGTCGGCGGCCGTTACACATGGGACAAGCGCGAGGCGCATATTTTGCGCCAGAATTATATCGGCGGCGGTTCGCCCGTCTTCGGCGGCGCGGGCATCGCCGCCGGCGCGCCGAGCACCAATTTCAACGGCAGCCGCAGCTTCAACAAATTCACCCCGCGCGTCTCGCTGTCGTACAAGCCGACCTCCGATCATAATTTCTACGCCAGCTATTCGCAGGGCTTCAAGGGCGGCGGCTTCGATCCGCGCGGCGTCGGCGCCAACGCACCCGCCGCGATCCCGGGGCGCCCGACCAACGACGAGGTCGCAAACTTCCTGAGCTTCCGCCCCGAAAAGGTCGAAAGCTATGAGGTCGGCTACAAGGGCAGCTTGCTCGACGGCGCCCTCAACGTCGCGGTCGCGGGCTTCTACGCCGATTATACCGACGTCCAGATCCCCGGCTCGGTCGCCTGCACCGTGCAGGGTCTTCCGACCTTCTGCGGCGTCGTGTCGAACGCCGGCAAGGCGAAGTTCAAGGGGCTCGAGTTCGAAGGCCGCGCGCGCCTCGGCCAGGATATGGCGGCGGCAGGCGACCGGCTGACGCTGTCGACGGCCATCGGCTTTATCGATGCCGACTATAAGGAATATATCTCGAACATCGGAGGCCGCCCGACCGACGTCGCCGATTTCCGCGAGGTGCAGAATACGCCCAAATGGACCGCGAGCGGCACGCTCGCCTATTCGGCGCCCGTCGGCGACGGCGACATCAGCTTCTCGACGACGGTCTCGTATCGCAGCAAGACCTATCAGTTCGAAATCCCCAACCCCTATATCGACCAGAAGGGCTTCGCTCTGTGGGACGCGAGCCTCGTCTATACCGCGCCCGACGATCGCTGGAGCATCGGGGTGTTCGGCAAGAACCTGCTCGACAAGCAGTACAAGACCTCGGGCTACACCTTCATGGTCGCGAACCCGACGACTGGTGCGCTGGTTCAAACCACCGCCCCGACCCCCGTCGCGGCATGCCCCGGCATGGCGCCGCTGCCGACCGGCAGCCTGATCCCGGCACTCGGCTGCGAGGGCGTGCTCACCGCCTTCTACGGCAACCCGCGGCAGGTCTTTGTCACCGGCACGGTCAAATTCTGAATTTCGGATAATGAGGGGGAAAAGGGGCGTCCGCTGCGGCGCCCCTTTTTATTGTGCGAGCGGCGGTGCCCCGGCCCTTGCGACCATGCGTTCGCCGTCGATGACGATCGGGCTCGCGACGCCATCGATCGACGCTCCCTCGGGGCGGAAGCGCATTCCGCGCGCCTGAACCTGCGGATCGGCGAACACTTGGGCGAGGTCGTTGATCGGTCCCGCGGGCACGCCCTCGGCCTCGAGCGCCAACGACAGCGGCTGCGCATCCCACGCCGCAATCTTCGCCGCAAGCAGCGGGATCAGCTCCGCCCGGTTCGCAAGCCGCGCGGCATTGTTCGCGAACCGCGCGTCGTCGGCCCATTCGGGCACGCCCAGGATCGCGCAGAGCCTCCGATACTGCCCGTCGTTGCCGACCGCGATGACGAGCTGGCCGTCGGCGGTCGCGAAGACCTGATAGGGCACGACATTGGCATGCGCATTGCCCATCCGCTTCGGCGCGACCCCGCTCGCGAGATAATTGGCCGCCTGGTTCGCCAGCACCGCGACCTGCGAATCGAGCAACGCCATGTCGATGTGTGCGCCCCCGCCCTTGTCATCGCCGCTGACGTCACGGCGTCGCAGCGCCGCGAGGATCGCGACCGCCGAATACATGCCGGTGAAGATGTCGGCGTAAGCGATTCCCGCCTTTTGCGGCTCCCCGTCGGGCTCACCGGTCAGCGACATGAAGCCGCTCATCGCCTGGACGATATAGTCGTATCCGGCGCGGTGCGCATAAGGTCCGGTCTGCCCGAAACCCGTGATCGAACAGACGACCAGCCGCGGAAAATCGGCGCGCAGCCGCGTCGGGTCGAGCCCATATTTGACGAGCCCGCCGACCTTGTAATTTTCGATGACGACATCGGCATCGGCGAGTAGCGCGCGCACCTCCGCCTGTCCGTCGACCGATGCAATATCGATCGCGACGCTGCGCTTGCCGCGGTTGCAGCTATGATAATAGGCCGCGCCCAGCGCTTCACCGCCCGGACCGGTGACAAAGGGTGGTCCCCATTCGCGCGTATCGTCGCCCGCACCCGGCCGCTCGACCTTGACCACCTCGGCGCCAAGGTCGGCGAGCAATTGTCCGCACCAGGGCCCGGCAAGCACCCGCGCCAGTTCGACGACGCGGATGCCCTCCAGCGGTTTACGCAAAAGCCGAAATGCCGGTGATCGCGCGCCCGAGAATCAGCGCATGGACGTCGTGCGTGCCCTCATAGGTGTTCACCGTTTCGAGGTTCACCGCATGGCGGATGACATGATAATCGGCCGAGATACCGTTGCCGCCGTGCATGTCGCGCGCGACGCGGGCGATATCGAGCGCCTTGCCGCAATTGTTGCGCTTCAAGAGGCTGATCGCGTCGGGAATCAGGCGCCCTTCGTCGATCAGTCGGCCGACACGCAATGCGGTCTGGAGGCCGAGCGCGATTTCGGTGAGCATGTTCGCGAGTTTCAACTGCACGATCTGGTTCGCCGCGAGCGGCCGCCCGAACTGCTTGCGTTCGCCGGTGTAATTGCGCGCCGCCTCGTAGCAGAATTCGGCCGCGCCCATCGCGCCCCAGCCGATGCCGTAGCGCGCGCGGTTGAGGCAGCCGAACGGACCTTTGAGCCCCGACACATGCGGCAACAGCGCATCCTCGCCGACCTCGACCGAATCCATGACGATCTCGCCGGTCACCGAGGCGCGCAAGCTGACCTTGCCCTCGATCTTCGGCGCCGAAAGCCCCTTCATCCCCTTTTCGAGCACGAAGCCGCGAATCGCGCCGTCATGCGCCTCCGATTTCGCCCACACGACAAAGACGTCGGCGATCGGCGAATTGGTGATCCACATTTTCGCGCCCTTGAGGCGGTAGCCGCCCTCGATCTTTTCGGCGCGGGTGCGCATCCCGCCAGGGTCGCTGCCCGCATCGGGCTCGGTCAGGCCGAAGCAGCCGACGAGCTCGCCCGAAGTCAGCCCGGGCAGAAACTTCCGCTTCTGTTCCTCGCTGCCATAAGCGTTGATCGGATGGATCACGAGCGAGCTTTGCACCGAACAGGCCGAGCGATAGCCCGAATCGACGCGTTCGACTTCGCGCGCGATCAAACCGTAAGAGACGTAATTCAGCCCCGCGCCGCCATATTCGGGATCGATCGTCGCGCCGAGCAGGCCGAGCGCGCCCATTTCGGACATGATCTCACGGTCGAACCGTTCGTCGAGGAACGCCGACGTGACGCGCGGCAACAGCGCATCGGTCGCATAGGACCGCGCGGTATCGCGGACCATTCGCTCCTCTTCGCTGAGCTCGGCGTCGAGCTGGAGGGGATCGAGCGGGTCGAGCGCTTCGATGCGCTGCGGGTCGGCGAGGGCCATGGAACGGGCTTTCTCTAAAGAGCGGGCCGCCCTTTGAAGGGTTGCGCGCTACGGGGTCGGTTCGGCCGGTTTGCGGGCCATTGCGGCAGCGGGGCTGTCGCGCGGTTCCAATATCGCCGCCGTCTCGATCAGGTCAAGCGCGCGCCGCGCCTCGTGATACCGCCGCGCGTCAATCAGCCACTCGCTCGCGACCTCTGACCCGGGCATCGCCTCGACCTCGGCGATCGCAAGGTCGGCCTGCCCGGCCGCGAGATAGCGCCGGGCGCGATCGAGCCGTTCGGAGGCGCGCGGCGACTGGGTTCCCGCAGCGCGCACGACGAACAATTCGCCGAGTTCGCGGCGCAGCCCCGTCCACAGGCTGCCGCCTCCGTCGCCGCCGCGCCCGACAAGCTGCGGCGCCATCGCATCGAGTTCGGCGCGCAGCTGTTCGAGCGTCACCGGTTCGCGCGACGTGTCGATGATCGTCTTCACCGCATTGGGCTGGTCGTCGCCGAAGCGCAGCCGCAACTGCGCGTCGAGATAGCCCAATGACAGCCCGCGATCGAGCGCACGGCGCACCGCAAAGGCGACGAGCAGCCCTTCGGCGCGCGAGGCGTTGCCCGACGCCGATTCGGCCTCAAGCGTGATCCGCGACAGACGTTGTTCGAGTTCGGCGACGCGCGCCGCGAGCGCGTTGGCGCCGTCGATCGGCGCGATCATCAACGGCGGCGCATTGGCCCCGCTTTTTGCGGCCAGCGGATTGGCCGCCCCGGCGGGCGCCGCGACCATTTTCGCTGCGGGGGGTAAATTACTGCCCGTCAGCCACCGATTCACCGCCCATCCGCCGCCGGCGATACCGATCAGGAGCAGCAGGAACGCACCGATGGCGAGAGCGCGAAACGATGGTCCCCTTTCGGATACCACCTCGTCCGCCGACGAGGACGTGTCGATGCTGTCGATTGCCATGTTTCTCTTTCGAACGACCCTATTTTTTACCCTTGTGCCACAAAGCACGCGCTTGTGCCAATATTGCGACATCGTCGGGATGTCCCGCAATGGCCAGATCGCGCCAGCCATCGCCCGCCGAAGCGGCCGCCGCCGGGCTGATCGCGACGAGCGACAGATGCGCGCGCGCATTGCCGGCCAGCTGCGAAATGCGCTGTGCGGCGCGCGGCGAATGCGCCAGCAGCGTCGCGGGGGCGGCGATCAGCGCGTCCCATTCCGCGGGCACCGGGACGGGATCGACGGCATAGCAGGGCAGCGTCGTGATCGCCGCCGCCCGTGCATCGAAGTCCGACCGGTCGCGGCCGCAAAGCCACAGAATAGTGCGGATATTCGCTGACGTCATATCGTCAAGAAGCCGCTGCGCACCCGCTGATCCGGTCATCGCCACGGTCAGCCCCGCCGCCTCGGCCGCGCGCGCGGTCGCTGCACCGACGGCATAGACGGGCAGCGACGCCAGCTCCGCCAGTCCCCGCCCCGCGAGTCTTGCGGCAAAGGCGCTGGTCAGCAGCAGCGCGTCGAAATCTGTAGCAGCCGGGGCGGCCCAATCGATCGCGCGCGCAGCAAAAAGCGGCATCGCGCGGGCGTCGAACCCCATCGCCCTCGCCCGCTCCACCGTCGCTGCGTTGCCCGGCTCGGGCCGCGTCACGATCAGCGGCGGGCCATCGGTCATGCCGCGAACAGCCGCCGAACGCTGTCGGGCGCGTCATCGAGCAACCGGCGCGCCAACGCCGCCGCGGCCGCAGCGTCGGCGACAATGACATGCCCCGCCGCATGGTCGGCGCCATCTTCGGAGAAAATCTCGGCATCGAGGCGCAGCGCACCGTCGTCCTGCCAGTGCGCATGCGCCGCGACGGGCGAGCGGCAATCGCCGCCGAGCGCCGCCAGAAACGCGCGCTCGGCCGCAACCGCGCGATGCGTCGGAGCATGATCGATCGCCGATAGCAGCGCGCGCGTCGCCGCGTCGTCGGCGCGGCATTCGATGCCGATCGCACCCTGCGACGCCGCGGGAAGCAGCAGGCTCGCTTCCTGCACCGTACCGACGTCATGCATCCCCAACCGCTCGAGCCCCGCCGCCGCGAGCAAGGTCGCATCGGCGTCGCCCGCCGCAATCTTGGCGAGCCGCGTCGCGACATTGCCGCGCAGCAGCACCGTTTCGAGGTCGGGGCGGATCCGCTTGACCTGCGCCGCGCGGCGCGGGCTGCTCGTCCCGATCCGTGCACCCTGCGGCAGGTCGGCGATCGTCGCCGCCGCGATCCCCTCGCGCACCACGAGCCGGTCACGCGGGTCGGCGCGTTCGAGCATCGCGCCCAGGAAAAAGCGCGCGTCGCGGATCGTTTCGACGTCCTTCAGCGAATGGACCGCAATATCGATCGCGCCGGCATCGAGCGCCGCATCGAGCTCGCGCGTCCACAGCGCCTTGCCGCCCACCTCGGCGAGCGCACGATCCTGGATCTTGTCGCCGGTCGCGGTCATCGGCACGATTTCGAGCGCCGCCATATCGATGCCATGGCTGGCAATCAGCGCGGCAGCCGCCATATGGGCTTGGGCCATCGCAAGCGGCGAAGCGCGCGTGCCGATACGCAGCGGGTTTTCAGGGGTCGGAAGCCTATTCATCGTCCCGCTGCTAGCGCGGGTTGCCCTGTCGATAAAGGGGCGGGTAAAGGAACGCGCAACAATATGACCCTGATCCTCGGCCTTGAATCGAGCTGCGACGAAACCGCGGCGGCGCTCGTCGACAGCGAGCGGCGCATTTTGGCGCACCGCGTCGCGGGACAGGAGGCCGAGCACAGCCCTTATGGCGGCGTCGTTCCCGAGATCGCGGCGCGCGCGCATGTCGATCGGCTCGCGCCGATCGTCGAAGGCGTGCTTGCCGATGCGGGCGTGTCGCTCGCCGATGTCGATGCGATCGCCGCGACCGCCGGGCCGGGGCTGATCGGCGGCGTGATGGTCGGGCTCGTCACCGGCAAGGCGCTCGCCCACGCGGCGAACAAGCCGCTGATCGCGGTGAACCATCTCGAAGGCCATGCGCTCAGCCCGCGCCTCGTCGAACCCGGCCTCGCCTTCCCCTATCTGCTGCTGCTCGTCTCGGGCGGCCATTGCCAATTGCTGCTCGTGAAGGGCGTCGGCGATTACCGCCGCCTCGCGACGACGATCGACGACGCCGCGGGCGAAGCGTTCGACAAGACCGCGAAGCTGCTCGGCCTCGGCTATCCCGGCGGCCCCGCGGTCGAGCGCATTGCGAAGGACGGCAATCCGCATGCGGTGCCGCTGCCGCGCCCGCTCGTCGGCAGTGCCGAGCCGCATTTTTCCTTCGCCGGACTCAAGAGCGCGGTCGCGCGTGCCGCCGCATCGGGCGCGCACAGCATCCCCGACCTCGCCGCCTCGTTCCAGCAGGCGGTCGTCGACTGCCTCGTCGACCGCAGCCGCATCGCGCTCGCCGCCTGCCCCGATGCGACCGCGTTCGTCGTCGCCGGCGGGGTTGCCGCCAATGGCGCGATTCGCGGCGCGCTGACCGGTCTCGCGACGCGCTTCGACAAGCCTTTCGTCGCACCGCCGCTCTGGCTGTGCACCGACAATGGCGCGATGATCGCCTGGGCCGGCGCCGAGCGTTTCGCGGCCGGCCTCACCGATCCGCTCGATACCGCCGCGCGCCCGCGCTGGCCGCTCGATCCCGAAGCCGAAGCCGTGCGCGGCGCCGGAGTAAAAGCATGACAGGTGAAAGCATGACGTCACGCTTTACCCGTTTCGGCGTGATCGGGGGCGGCGCATGGGGCACCGCGCTCGCCCAGCTTCTCGCCGCTGGTGGCGCCCCCGTTCGTCTGTGGGCGCGCGAGGAAGACGTCGTTTCGGCGATCAACGCCGAGCACCGCAATCCGGTTTTCCTGCCCGGCGCCGCGCTTTCGCCCTCGCTGACCGCAACCGGCGCGATCGCCGACATGGCCGATCTCGACGCGCTGCTCGTCGTCGTCCCCGTACCTTTCCTGCGCGCCGTGCTCGCCGAACTGCCGCCGGGGAACGCGCCGCTGATCTTTTGCAGCAAGGGCATGGAGGCGGGCAGCTTCGCCTTTCCGATCGACATGGCGCGCGATCTCGCGCCGCAGCGCCCGCATGCCGTGCTCTCGGGCCCGACCTTCGCGCACGAAGTCGCGGCCGGGCTGCCAACCGCGATCACCCTCGCCGCCGCCGACGCCGATCTCGCGGCCGCGATAGCCGGGGCGCTCGCGCGCCCGCATTTCCGTCCCTATGTCTCGACCGACGTCATCGGCGCCGAGATCGGCGGCGCGGTCAAAAATATCCTCGCGATCGCCTGCGGCATCGTCGATGGCGCCGGGCTCGGGCTCAACGCGCGCGCCGCGCTGATCAGCCGTGGCTTCGCCGAAATGACGCGTTTCGGCCTGTCGCGCGGCGCCCAGGCCGAAACGCTGGCAGGTCTTGCCGGGCTCGGCGACCTGGTGCTCACCTGCACCTCGTCGAACTCGCGCAACTTCGCGCTCGGTCAGGGACTTGGCCGCGGCGAGGCGGCCGAAGTGCTGATGGCCGACCGCCGCACCGTCGCCGAGGGCGCGTTCAGCGCGCCCGTGGTGGCCGCGGCGGCGCGCGCCGACGGCATCGACATGCCGATCACCGACACCGTTGCGCGCCTCGTCGCCGGCAAAACGCGCGTAACCGACGCCATTCAGGCGTTGCTCAGCCGGCCGCTGCGATCCGAAGGGCAATGATGGCCTTCGAACAATTGCCTGCCCCTGCCCGCCGCGCTAGGATGCGCTTCGGGGAGCAGCAGAAGGGGCGCCAGGCTTGAGCCAGACCGACAGCGCAGCCGCGCCCCGATCGCCCGACGTGCCTTCGGGGGATGCGGACACGGCGGCGCTCGCCAAGGGCGGACGCACCAATTTTTTCGGCTTCATCCTCCGCCTCGTTGCGCGCCTGCCCTTCCTCTATGTCGCGGGCCGCTGGTACGGGCCCGAAGCGGTCGGGCGCTTCGCCTTTGCCGTGCTCGTCATCGAACTTATTGCGCAGCTCGCGACGCTCGGCCTCAAGCGGGGCCTCGCCGAACAGCTGAGCGCCCCCGGCGCCGACCAGCGCACCGTCGTATGGGACGGCATGTTCGTCGCCTGTGTCGCATCGGCCGCCGGGTCGCTGCTGCTGGCGCTGTTCCCGCAACTGATGTTCCCGTCGGGCGGCATCGACAGCGCCGAGCGCTGGATGGCACTGCTCGTCTTCGCGATCGCGGGCACCGACATCGCGCTCGCCGCCTGCGCATACAAATTCGACGTCGGCGCCACCGTTCGCGCCCGCGCGGTGGTCGAACCGTGGGTGATCAGCATCGCCGCCGCCGGATTCTTCTTCGTGTCGAAGCGCGACGGGCTGATGCTCTCCTACGCCGCCGCGATGCTCGGCGCCTTTCTCACCGCGCTGATCCCGATGCTGCGTCATTATGGCGGCCCGCGGGGGTGGCAACCGCATCCCGCGCACCTGATCGCAGTTGCGCGGCGCAACGCGCCGCTCGCCGCCGCCGACGCGATCGAATGGGGCACGCGGCGTCTCGACCTGTTCATTCTCGGCCAGTTCACCTCGCCGACGATCTACGGCATCTATTATATGGCGCAGCAGGTCGCCTCGCTGCCGCAGAAGCTCAAAACCAGCTTCGAGCCGATCCTCGGCCCCGTGATCACGCGCAACCTCGCCGAAAACCGGCTTGCCGCCGTGGCGGCACAGGTCAGCCAGGTCGGCTTCTGGATCATCGCGGCGCAAGCCGGCGTCGCGCTCGCGCTCGGCATTCCGGGCGAGGCGGTGATGGGCCTCGTCGGTCCCGAATTCGTCAGCGGCACCGCCGCGCTCGCCTTCCTGCTCGCCGCAGAGGTCGTCGCCGCGACCGCGGTCGTCAGCGAGGCCGCGCTCGTTTATGTCGCCCGCCACCGCAACCTGCTCATCAGCATCGCGACGCTCGCCTTGCAGGCGGGGCTCAGCGTCGCGCTGATCCTGATCGCGAAATCGATGGGGCTGCCGCCGATCTACTACGCCGGTGCGGTCGCGCTCGCGCTGATGCTCGCGCTCGGATTTGCGTCGCTGGTGAAAGCGCGATTGCTCGCGCGCATCCTCGGCGCACCGGTGAACAGCCTGCGCTGGGCGCTCGTCTGGGCGACCGCGGGCGCGACCGTGCTAGGCTATGGCGCGACGCAGCTTCCCGAATGGGCCGAGCTCTTGATCGGCGTGCCCTTCATCCTTGCCATCTATGGCTGGCTGATCTGGACGCGCGGGTTTGGTCCGGCGGACCGCGAACTGTTCAGGAAACACCCCGACCCCGCCGCGGCGCCCGCCGGCTGATCCTTAATCCACCGCTTTCTGCGCCGCGTCGCCGACATTCTCGGCGGCATCGCCGACCTTTTGCGCCGCTTCCGTAACCGCGCCGCTCTGCGCCTTGTCGTTGGCGAGAAACTGGAAGGCGAAAAAGGCCGCGACCAGGATCGCGACGAGGAAAATCAGCCCCATCCCGAACCCGCCGCCACGGCGCGGTTCGCGATCGATGACCGTGGTCGTGTGCGTCGTCCCGTCGGGATCGCGCGTTTCGTGAATTTCGTCGGCCATAAGAATCTCTCCCATGCTGTCTGGCGCATAGGACGCTTCGGGGCGCCGATAAGTTCCGGATTCCGCGAAAGCGGAAAAACGCTCCTAGCCGAGCCGCTCGGCGATCTTGGCCTTGAGATCGGTCTGCGCGCGCGGGCCGACCTGCGCAATGATTTCGCGCGCGCACACCGCGCCCATCGTCAGGCAGTCGGCGATCGAACGGCCCTGCGCCTGCCCCGACAGGAAGCCCGCGGCGAACAGGTCGCCCGCACCGGTGGTGTCGACGACGGTTTCGATCGGCTCGGCGCCGACTTCGGTGCGCGTGCCGCCGGTCAGGGCGATCGCGCCATGCGAGCCACGCGTAACGACGAGCAGCGGCACCTGCGCTGCAACCGCGGCGACCGCGGCTTCGAAATCGTCGGTTTCGGCGAGCGCGCAAATCTCGACCTCGTTCGCGAAGAGGATGTCGAACAGCCCCTCGGCGATCAGCTTGCGGAAATCGGCGCCGTGGCGGTCGATGATGAACGCGTCGGACAGCGTGAAGGCGACCTTGCGCCCCGCCGCGCGCGACACGTCGATCGCGCGCCGCATCGCCGCGCGCGACAGCTCGGGATCCCACAGATAGCCTTCGAGATAGAGGATTTCCGAATCGGCGATCCACGCTTCGTCGATCATCGACTGCTCGAGCAAATGGCTCGCGCCGAGGAAGGTGTTCATCGTGCGCTGGCCATCGGGGGTGACGAGGATCAGGCAGCGCGCGGTCGGCGCGCCTTCGCTCAGCGGCGGGGTTTCATAGGCAACACCGAGCGCGCGCAGGTCGTGCGTGAAAACATGGCCGAGCTGATCGTCGGCGACCTGGCCGATAAAGCTGCAACGCTGGCCGAGCGCGGCCATGCCCGCCAGCGTATTGGCCGCCGAACCGCCCGACACCTCGACCGCCGGTCCCATCGCGGCATAGAGGCGTTCGGCCTCTTCGGCGTCGATCAGGCGCATCGATCCCTTGGTCAGCCCTTCGGCATTGATCAGCGCATCGTCGGCGCGGGCGATGACATCGACGATGGCGTTGCCGATGGCGACAACGTCGAAACGGGCGGTGGAGGCCATGAAAAATCCTGTGATGCGTGGAAAAAGCTGCCGCGCGCCTTAGGCGGCGGGGCCCGCCAAGGCAAGCATAACGCTTGACCCGCGCGCGCACGCCCACCATCCCTGCGCCCATGGCCCGCGCCGTCCACGCATTTCTGCTCGCGCTAAGGGACTTGCCCCAGCCCCGCGTGATGCGCGTGCTGGCGCAAAGCCTCGCGCTCACGCTCCTGCTCCTCGCCGCGTCGGGCGCCGCGATCTTTTTCGCGACCCGCTGGGCGCTCGCGCACTGGAAATGGCTCGACGAAACGCAGCTCGATATGGCCGGTATCCTGGTCATCCTTGTCATCATCGCGGCAAGCTGGCTGCTCTTCCGCGCGGTGGCGATCGTCGTCGTCGGCCTCTTCGCCGACAGCATCGTCGCCGATGTCGAGGGGCGCCACTATCCCGCCGCCGCAAGCCAAGCCGTCGATGTCGGCTGGCGCCAGAATATCGGCCTCGCGCTCGCTTCGCTGGTGCGGCTGATCGGCGGCAACCTGCTCGCGCTGCCGGTCTACATCCTGCTGCTCGTCACCGGTATCGGCACTCCGATCTTCGCGCTGATCGTCAACGCGGCGCTGCTCGGCCGCGATCTGGAGGCGATGGTGCTCGCGCGCCATCCGGACCGCCCGCGGCTCGACCGGCCGGCACGCTGGTCGCTCGGGCTGCTGTCTGCCGCAAGCTTCGTGGTGCCTATCGCCAATCTGTTGGCGCCGATTCTGAGCGCGGCTATGGCCGTGCACATGTTGCACCTGCGCAATGGGGACCAGAAAAGATGATAGAAAACCGCCGCTTGGCCGCCATCGCCGGTCTCGCCTTGACACTCGGCGCGTGCGCCGGCCCCGCGATCCCGCGCCCGTCGACCCCATCCGCCGCGACCCCACCGCCGACAACGGTGGTCCGGCCGGTGCAGAACAACGCGCTGATCGGCAACAGCGCCGATGCGATCGGCCGGATGTTCGGCAAGCCGCAGCTCGATATCACCGAAGGCGCCGGCCGCAAGCTGCAGTACGCTGGCGCCAACTGCGTCCTCGATATCTATTTCTACGCCCCCCGCGCCGGCGCGAATCCCGTTGCGACGCATGTCGATGCCCGCACCCCCGATGGCCGCAACGCCGAAGTGAACAGCTGCGCCCAGTCGTTTCAACGATAAAATGATCCTCCCTGTGCCGCAGGCATGGGGAGGTGGCAGCGCGAAGCGCTGACGGAGGGGGCCATGGCGCGACGTCGCGGCCCCTCCACCACGCCCTGCGGGCGCGGTCCCCCTCCCCATGGCTTCGCCATAGGGAGGATTGATGATCTCATGACGCCAATTCGGCGAGCGCCCATAGTGCGGCGTCGGCAACCATCGGCGATTCATCCTGCGCCAGTCGTTCGAGCACCGGCACAAACCGCACATCGCCGCTGTTTCCCGCCGCGATCGCGGCGTTGCGCACCATGCGCCCACGGCCGATCCGCTTGATCGGCGACCCCGCGAAGACCTGCCGGAAATCGGCATCGTCGAGCGCGAGCAGGTCGGAAAGCGACGGCGCGGCCAGTTCGGCGCGCGGCAGGAAGGCGCGATGCGCCTGCGCGGTTTCGGCAAATTTGTTCCACGGGCACGCCGCAAGACAATCGTCGCAGCCATAGATGCGGTTGCCGATCCCGCGCCGCAGCGCGACCGGGATTGGGCCCTCATGCTCGATCGTCAGATACGAGATGCAGCGCCGCGCATCGAGCCGGTACGGCGCGGGAAATGCCTGCGTCGGACAAACGTCCTGGCACGCCGAGCAGCTGCCGCACGTATCGCGGCCCGGCATCGACGGCGCGAGGTCGAGCGTCGTGTAGATGGCGCCGAGGAACAGCCAACTGCCATGATCGCGGCTGACGAGGTTGGTGTGCTTGCCCTGCCAACCGAGCCCCGCCGCCGCCGACAGCGGCTTTTCCATCACCGGCGCGGTGTCGACGAACACTTTGACCTCGGCGTCCTTCACCTCGGCGACCAGCCAGCGCGCGACCGCCTTCAGCGCTTTTTTGACGACGTCATGATAGTCGCCGCCCTGCGCATAGACCGAGATACGCCCGCGATCCGGATGATCGGCGAGCGCCAGCGGATCGAGCGCGGGGGCATAGCTCATGCCGAGCGCGATCACCGATTGGACCTCGGGCCACAGCCCCTTGGGCGATCCGCGCTGCGCGGCGCGGCTTTCCATCCAGATCATGTCGCCGTGGCGCCCCTCGGCCAGCCATTGGTCAAGCCGCGCCGCCGTCTGCGGCGCCGCATCGGCATGCGCGATCCCGAACGCCGCGAACCCATGCGCACGCGCGACGGCTTCGAGCCGTTCTTCGAGGGCAAGCGTTTCAAGAGGCAAGGCTTCGGCAACCATTGCCGCTCTATACGCGAGCGGCCTCGCCGTGCCATAGTTTGGTGAGCGCAAGATTGGGGACCCGGGTTTGAGCGATTTCAGCGTCGAGGCGAATGGCCTCACCAAATATTTCGGCAATTACAAAGCGGTCGATCAAGTCAGCCTCGCGGTGCCGACGGGCAGCATCTATGGTGTGCTTGGTCCCAATGGTGCGGGCAAGACGACCAGCCTGCGCATGACGCTGGGCATCATCGACCCCGATGCGGGGACAAGCCGCCTCTTCGGCGGGCAGCGGCCACAGTCGGTGCGCCACCGCATCGGCTATCTTCCCGAGGAACGCGGGCTCTATCCGGGGATGAAAGCGCGCGAGGCGATCGCCTTCATGGGCGCGCTGCGCGGGCTCGACTGGTCGGAGGGGCGCCGCCGCGCCGCGGGCTTCATGACCGAACTCGGGCTCGAACGCGTGATCGACGAAAAGATCCGCAAGATGTCGAAGGGCATGGCACAGATGATCCAGCTGATCGGATCGATCGTCCACGCCCCCGACCTCATCGTCCTCGACGAGCCTTTCTCGGGGCTCGACCCCGTCAATCAGGAGCGGCTCGAAATGCTCGTGCGGCGCGAGCGCGACCGCGGCGCGACGATTCTGTTCTCGACGCATGTCATGGCGCATGCCGAACGCCTCTGCGACCGGATCGCGATCATCGCCCGCTCGGCGCGCCGGTTCGAGGGCACCGTCGACGAGGCGCGCGCGCTGCTGCCCATGCAGGTGCGCTACACGCCGCGGACCGCGGGCGATCCCGCCGCCGTCGCCGCAAACCTCCCGTCGGGCGCGGAACTCCGCGGTGATGCCTGGCATTTCGCGATTCAGGACGCCGATGTCGAACCGTTGCTCGCGCGCATCACCGCGAGCGGTCATGGCGTCACCGGCCTGTCGATCAGCCGCCCGGCGCTGCACGACGCCTTCGTCCATATCGTTCGCCAGGTCGACGCGGGGTTCGACGCCGATGCCACCGAGGACGCCGTCGAGGAGGCCAGCGCATGACCCCCTTCATCCGCAGCATGTTCGTCGTTGCGCGGCGCGACTTTCTCGCGATCGTCGCGACCCCGACCTTCCTTCTCTTCCTGCTCGCACCCTTGTTCATGGTCGCGATGGGCCTCGCCGGCGGCGTCGGGGCATCGCAGCTTGCCGATAGCGCGCGCGGTGCCGGCCGCATCGTCGTCGTCGCCGACCCCGCGGACATCGAGGGACTGCGCGCCGCCGACACGCGGCTCCGGACCGCCATGGCCCGCGAACCTGCCACGCTCGATATCCGCATCGTTAGCCCCGCCAACGCCGACCCCGTCGCAATCGCCCGCGAAAAGGGCAGCGACACCTATGCGGTGATGAGCGGCCCCCTGACCGCGCCGCGCATCGTCGAGCGCGAACAGGGCAGCAGCGCGGGCCGCTATCTCGCGCTGCTCGCCGGTGACGTGCTGCGCGCGCGCGCCGCGGGCCCGCTCCCCTCGGTGACCCCCGGCTTCGAATCCCTGTCGAGCGGCGGCACCAGCATCGCGGTGCAACAGTCGCTCGGTTTCGGCGCGGTCTTCATCATCTTCCTCCTGACCCTGCTCCTCGCGGGCCAGACGGTGAGTTCGCTCGCCGAGGAAAAGGGCAACAAGGTCATCGAGATCCTCGCCGCCGCCGTGCCGCTCGAAAGCGTCTTTCTCGGCAAGCTGCTCGGGATGCTCGGCGTCGCCGTGCTGTTCATCGCCTTCTGGATGATCGTCGCGATGGGCGGCGGGCTGATCGCCGCGGCGCAGGTCGATCCTGCCGCCATCGCCGCCGCGGGCAAGGCCGGCAAGGCGACCGCCGCGCTGGCATCGATGCCCGCGACGGGCTGGGCCTTCTTCCTCGGCATCGGCTTTGCCTATTTCATCCTGTCCTTCCTCCTGCTCGGCGCGGTCTTCCTCGGCGTCGGCGCGCAGGCGGGATCGGTGCGTGAAATCCAGATGCTCAGCCTGCCGATCACCATCTTCCAGGTCGGGATGTTCAGCCTGTCGGCCGGTGCCGTGAGCGCGCCGGGCAGCGGGCTCGCCCATTTCGCGCAGATCTTCCCCTTCTCTTCACCGCTAGCGATGGCGGCGCGCGCAGCGACCGACGATGCGAAGGCGGTCCATTTGCTCGCGCTCGGTTGGCAGGCAATCTGGGTCGCGCTCGTCATCTTTCTGTCGGTGCGTCTGTTCCGGTCGGGCGTGCTCAGCGGCGGCAGCGGCTGGAAATTCTGGCGCCGGACAAGGTGTGCGGGCGCCGCCGCGACGCTGACGGAGAGCGGTTCGCCCCAGTCTCATTGACAAAGCTGTTAGCAGTGGCATTCTGCAACTGATTTCGCCGACGGCGGCAAGCGTCGCGGCGAGTCCCTTGCAACGAGAGGAGGCCCCCCGATGGCGACCGCAGCGAAGCCCCAACCTGTTACCCCCCAGCCTGTCACCCCCCGGCCTGTCACCCATGCCTATGACATGAGCCCCGCCGCGATCTATTCGGAGGATCGCTGGCAGTTACCCTTCACCGAAATCCGCAAGCTTGGCGGCATCGTGAAGTGCGAGGACAGCGCCCACGGGCCTTACTGGAACATCGCGAGTCACCAGGCGATCCAGCATGTCGAGGCGCTGCCCGACATTTACAGTTCCTCATGGGAATATGGCGGCATCACGATCCTCGAACGCGACGAGGACGAGGATTTCAAGCTGCCGATGTTTATCGCGATGGACCGGCCGCAGCACACCGACCAGCGCCGCACCGTCGCCCCCGCCTTCACCCCCGCCGAAATGACGCGCCTGTCCGAAGACATCAGAAACCGCACCGGCGAAGTGCTCGACGGCCTGCCGTGGGACGAGAGTTTCGACTGGGTCGACCGCGTGTCGATGGAACTGACGACGCAGATGCTCGCCATCCTGTTCGATTTCCCGTGGGAAGACCGGCGCAAATTGAGCGAATGGTCCGACTGGATGGGCGACGTCGAACTCGCGCAGAAAGTCGAACTCAAGGAACAGCGCCGTGCGGTGCTCGAAGAAGCCTTTGTCTATTTCCAGCGCCTGTGGATGGAAAAGCTGGGTCAGCCGCCGACCCCCGACCTGCTCTCGATGATGCTGCACAGCGAAGCGATGAGCCACATGGACAAATATGAATTCATCGGGAACCTCGTGCTGCTGATCGTCGGCGGCAACGACACGACGCGCAACACGATGTCGGGGCTCGCCTACGGCCTCGACCAATTCCCCGAGCAGCGCGCGAAGCTCGAGGCCGATCCGGCGCTCATCCCCAATGCGGTCAGCGAGATCATCCGCTGGCAAACCCCGCTCGCGCATATGCGCCGCACCGCGCTCGCCGATGCCGAGCTGTTCGGGCACCAGATCGCCAAGGGCGACAAGCTGATCCTCTGGTATCTGTCGGGCAACCGCGACGAAAGCGTGTTCAGCGACGCCGACGATATCGACCTGGCGCGCGAAAATGCCCGGCGGCACCTGTCGTTCGGTTATGGCGTTCACCGCTGCGTCGGCGCACGCCTCGCCGAACTGCAGCTGCGCATCTTGCTCGAGGAAATGGCGGCGCGGCGCATGCGCGTCACCGTCACCGGCACCCCCGAGCGCGTCCACGCCTGCTTCGTCCACGGTTTCCGCACGCTGCCCGTCAAAATCGAGAAATATTGACGCACCCTTGTAACCCTTTGGCCCAGGCGCACGTATCGAATATATGATCGAACGTCGTTATCTTCTTGGCGGACTCGCGCTTGGCGGTGCCATCATCGGCGCACCGATGCTCTTCGCCAAATCGTCGCGCCCCAAGGCGCAGGCCGGCTGGCAGCTTTCCGATGCCGAATGGAAAAAGCGCCTGTCGCCGCTGCAATATCGCGTGCTCCGCGAAGCCGCGACCGAGCGCCCCTTCACCAGCCCGCTCGACAAGGAAAAGCGCGCCGGGACCTTCGACTGCGCCGGCTGCGCGCTGCCGCTCTATTCGAGCCGGACCAAGTTCGACAGCGGCACCGGCTGGCCCAGCTTTTGGGCACCGCTGAAGGGCGGCATCGGTACGTCGACCGACCATGAGCTCGGCTATGCGCGCACCGAAGTGCATTGCAGACGCTGCGGCGGCCATCTCGGCCATGTCTTTAACGACGGACCGAAACCGACGGGCAAGCGCTATTGCATGAACGGCGCGGCGCTGACCTTCCGCCCCGCCTGACGCCTTTACTCGGGCTTCACCCGCCACACCGATAGTCCCGCGCGCGACACGATCGGCACCGCTTCGAGCCAGGCGGGCGGCGTTCCGGCGTAGAGCTGCGCCGCGAGCGCATCGTTCCGCGCGCGGTGATATTTGGCGAAGTCGTTGGCGGTGCGGCAAAACACGATCAGCGTCGCCGCCTGCTTGCGGACCAGCGCCTCGGCGTGTCCGGGATCGCCGGCGAAGACGCGGATCGAGTCCGCCATCGCCTCCTTGTTGCGGTGATGCGGCGTCGCGACCAGGCTGTGGCGCGTCCAGAAAATCACCGGTGCGCCCAAATCGATCGGCGTCAGGATCGTCGTCGTCGGCAGACGGTTCAGGTCGGCGATCGCCGCGGGATCGAGGCAGTCCTCCTGATAGCGATTTGCCGCAGCGGCCTCTTCGTTGACCGTGTCCTCTTCGGCGTTCAACGACGGGACCACCAGCCCGAGCACGGCGGCCGCCGCCATGCTGCCGAGCAGCGGCAGTGTCAGCGCAGCGGCGGCCGACGCGAGGATGCGCGGCAAGGTCGACGAAATCGTCCGCGCCCACGCCCAGGCGCGCAGGCCGAGCCACGCGCAGCCGGGCAACGCAAAAACATGCGCGGTCGAAACACTGCGCAGGACGAGCAGCGACAGCGCCGCGGCGCCGAGCAGCGCAACGATGATCGTCGCCCAATTCCGGCGATCGATAGCCGCCAAACAGCTCCGCCACGCGAGCAATGACCCGGCGAGACCGATCAGCGATGGCACGAGCACGTGGATCGCACTGGACGGCCGCGACATCCAGAGGGGCTGGCCCTCGAGCACATTGCGATACCAATATTTCACCACGATCGGATCGAGTGCGGCAAAGGGGCCGTTCGCGCATTGCGGTTCGGTCCACACCAGCGACCCCGCCGATGCCAGACCAGCCAGTCCCAGCAGCAGGAAGCGAACCCAAGGCTGGCCCGGGTTGGCCCGCGCGGCCGCGAAAGTCACCGCGGCGGCGGCGATGAACGCCGCGATATAGGGCGCCGAAAGCGAATCGCACCAGCTGCCAAGCAGCCCCATGGGGCCACGCGTCGCGAACTGGAGCAGCAAGGCCCCGCCGGCGAGCGCACCCATATAACCGCACAGCCGGGCGCGATCGTCGGCGTGTCCGTGCAGCGCCCAGCGCAGCGCGGCAAGGCCGGCGAACAGCGCGACGATCGGCAATCCCTCGATCGACACCGCGAGCAGCGCCGCGGCGAACAATCCGCCGAGCAGGCCCGCCTGCCAAGTCGCAGGGCGAAGCGCCTGCGCCATGATCAGCATCGCGAAGAATATCTGCCAGCCGTGATGATCGACCCGAAGCGGGCGGAACTGCACCAATATATAACCCGACATGATCAGGAAGAGCGGCACGACATAGGCGATCCGCCGGTCGGACAGGTTGCGATAACCGAGCACGCAGGCGACGCTGAGCGCCGCGCCGAGCAGCGGCGGCCACAAGGTCATCACGATCCGTTCGGCCATCGCCTGCCCGAACAGCGGTTTCAGCAACACGATACCCGCCGCGAGCGGCGCATCGACGATGCGCGACCAGTGCATCAGCACCCCGCCGCCCGCCGGATTGACGCGATATTGCGAAAGGTCCCACCAGCCTTGCCCGGCGAGGAGGTCGCGGACCTGCGCCATGCGCATCGCATCGTCGGTATCCGACAGATCGAGCGCGCCGATCGCCTGCCATTTCGCGACGATAGCGACCAGGCTCATCAGCCCCCAGATGATCAGCGCGATCCGCACCGGCGTGAACCAGGGGCCCAGCGCGATGCCGCCGGATTCCGGCGCGCGAACCGACGGCTCTGCGCCCGCGGGAAGCGCGGACGCGTCGTTCATGCCGCTGCAGTCCGGAACACGATATGGCGGCGCAGCAAATAGGTCGTCTGGAAGCTGACGACGATCGCCGCGAGCTTTGCGAGGCGCGGATCGAGGCCGAGCGCGCTGCCGCCGCCGACGATCGCGGTCGTGACAGCAAGACCGACGAGCGCCGACCCGACAAAGAGCAGTTTCTGACGATGGCGTTCACCGGTGCCGCGTGCCGCGGCGCCGTCGGCAAAGACGAGCCGGCTCGACACGATCCAGTGCACGAGAATCCCGGCGCAATAACCGGTCGCCGAGGCGGTTACCGGCGACAGCCCGGCGTCGAGCAGCAGCAGGAAAAGCCCCGCATCGCTGCCAAGCGCGAGCACGCTCGCGAGCAGATAGTTCAGCCAGCGAATCTCGCCGCGCCGCACCACCGCGATCAATCTGGTCACGGGCAACATGATGCCGATCCCCCCGGCCAAGCGCTTACGCGGCCTTCGCCACGCGCGCTGGCACCTCGCGGACCGAAGCAAGCGCCGCTTGTTCGCCCTCGGTGCCGCTTTCATGATATTCGGCATCTTCGTTGACGCCCCAGATATCATAGAGTTTTTCGCCCGCGACGATGTTGCGCACCGTCAGCATCGCGGTCATCATCGCATGATCCTGGTTGTTATAACGGTGCATGCCGTTGCGCCCGACCATGTGCAGCGTCGGATAACGCGCCTCAAGCTCGCTACGCATCGCCTCGACATGCTTGGCATAATCATCGTCATAGACCGGATAGGCTTTTTCCTGCCGCACCACCGCGCCGCCGACGACATCTTCCGGGTCGCAAAGGCCCAGGATTTCCATTTCCTTCGTCGCCAGCGCGATCAGTTTTTCGTCGCTCGACGCCCAGAGCCCGTCGCCCTCGAAACAGAAATATTCGAGCCCGACGCACGCGAGTTCGGGGTCGGGCACCATTTCGGGCGACCAGCTGCGGAAATTCTGCACCCGGCCGACCTGCACCTTGCTGTCGTGGATATAGATCCAGTTGTCGGGGAACAGGTCCTCGGAGCGAATCTTGAGCGCGACGGTCAGAAAGTCGCGATATTTGAGGTTCGGCGCGGCGCTGAGCGCGCACGCCGGCAGCGGATGGATACGCGCCGCGAGTTCGCGCATCGGCGCCGAGCTGATGACATGCGCGGCGTCGATCACGACATCGCCGGCGGGGCCGGTCGCGGTCATCCGCCAGCGGCCCGTCTTCTGGTCCTGCGTCAGCTGCTTGAAGCTGTGGCCCATCAGCACATGGTTGCCGCCCGCGACAACCTTGTCGCGCGCCGCATCCCACATCATGCCGGGGCCGAGCCGCGGATAGCGGAAGGTTTCGAGCAAGGTCTTGGTCGCCATGCCATCGTTGGGCCGCTTGTTGAGCCCGAGGCTGCGCTTCAGCCCGTCGAGCACCGCGGCGCCGAGCGAAAGCCCCTTGATGCGCTGCGCCGCCCAGTCGGCCGACATTTCGTCGCACGGCATGCCCCACACCTTCTCGGTATAGGTTTTGAAAAAGATCGAGTAGAGCTTCCGCCCGAACTGGTTGATCGTCCAGTCCTCAAAGCTGCGGACATTCTTGTTTGGCAGCAGCTTCGCCTGCGCATAGCTCACCATGCAGAGCGTCGAACGCACGACGCCGAGGTTCCACAGCGCCTCGAACGCGCGCAGCGGATAGGAATAGAATTTGCCCTCATAATAGATGCGGCTCATCCGCGGGCGCTCGATGAAATCGTCGGGCAAGATCTCGTTCCACAGGTCGACGACTTCGCGGCTCTTCGAAAAGAAGCGGTGGCCGCCGATGTCGAAGCGAAAACCCTCATGTTCGACCGTGCGGCTGATCCCGCCGACATAGGTGGGGTCCTTTTCGATCACCGTCACGCTATATCCCTGCTGGGTCAGCTGATAGGCGGCGGTCAGCCCGGCGGGACCGGCACCAATGATGGCGACGTCGACGCTCGTCGGACGGCTTTTCGACACTTGGGCGTTGGTCACTTCGATATTCCCCCACACAGGCAAATTGCTGTCCGTCGCAATGGGGGGAACATGGATAAAAAGTGGTTAATATGAAGAAGGATTTCGCTCTGACCGCGGGCTTGCCTTGGCGGACGTCACGATGCGATACACATGAAAGGTGCCCGAGGAGAGGCTGGTCTGGGGTTCCAGCCAACCGATCGGTTGACGACGCAGCAGGTGCGCCGCCAATCCGTGCGGGCTGACGGCGGCCAGAAGCGCGATGTCATTTTCGCAGAACACCAGATATTGCGCGCCTCCCTCGCTGACCAAAGGCCGCGCCGCGGCGGGCGGGGCGAGAAAGGCCGACAGGGTGCGGTTGATCGCCGCATGGTTGCGGTGATGGCCCGTTGTCACCACGCTGTGCGGCGTGCTGACCAAAAGCGTCGGCGCAATATTGATCGACGCAAAGAGAAGCGCCGGAGGTTCGTCGGCAAGCGCCAGATCGCCTTGCGACAGGCAGACCGGGTCGCTGCCGCTCGCCGCCGGCGACTTTGCCGTCAACAACGACAATCTAAAGCCCAAAGCCATATCCATCGTCGGAATCGACAGCAAAAGGAGCAACGTTCCGCAGAGACGGCGCCAGATGCTCGATCCGGCGTCGCCCCAGCGCCAACAGGCCAGCGCGAGTGCGGCAAAAGCCGGGACCATAAAGGCATGGGCAACGGCGAGCGTCCGTATCACCAGGACCGCCATGATCGCGCCGAACAGGATCATTAACCCGAGGCGGCCCCAATTTTCAGCTTCGGGACGCCCCCGCACCCGGTGCCAGGCCCACAAGGCCGCTCCCAAGCCGACGATGGTGGGAACGATATACGCCGCCCTCCGCGCGGACACCTGCTCCCACAAAGGCCGTCCTTCAAGAATCGGTTCATACCAGTAAGTGCGGACAAGCGGTTCGAGTTCGCCAAAAGGGCCGGCGAGGCAGGCGGTGCCCGTCAGGACAAAGCCCGCAGCAAAGACGCCCCCAGCCGCCACGATGATCGACACGCGCTGCCCAAGCGAGGCGGTCCAGCGGGGCGGCGCGGTCAAAGCAATCAGGAAGACCGCCCCGGCCGAGGCGGTGGCAAGGAGATACGGCAAGGAGAAGCTGTCGCAAAAAACGGTCGACAGATAGGTCGTACCGCGGAACGGCAGCGACCAGAGCGCGGGGAGCAGGATCATCCCGGCCGAAAAGCCGCGAAGCCGACTCGCCTTGGCCGGATCGCGCAGCCAGTCGAAGACAAAGAGCGCCCAGAAAAGGCCCAGGAAGGGAAACCCTTCCAGCGAAATCTCGACATATATGCTCGCCGCGAGCGCCGACAATAATCCGTTCGCGAAGCTCGCCGGCCGCAACGCGAGCCACAGAAGAAGGACCGAGAGCAACACCTGCCAATTGTGATGATCGATATTGAGCGGGGCGAAATGATGGAGATAGCTGATCGTCGTCGCCGCGATCGCAAGGCCGATGAAGACGAAATGCCGGTCGCCCAAAATCTGCAATATCCGGGAAAAGACGAGCAGCAGGGGCAGCGCCAGAAGCGGGGGATAGATCGCCAGCACCCAGCGCTCGGCGGTTTGCGGATCGACGAACAGGCTGAACAGCCCGATCAGTCCAAAGATCGGCGCATCGATGAACCGCGACCAATGCGTCGGCCCGCCCCCGCCGCCCGGATTCGTGCGATATTGCGCCGTGTCGAACCAATTTTGTCCGCCAACCAGGTCGCGAACCTGCGCCAGCCGCATCGCATTGTCGGGATCGGAAAAGGCCAGGTTCGCGATCGCGTCGCGATGCAGAAACAGGCTGGTCACGGCGAAGCCCAACCACAGGATCAGCGCCAGCCGATCGGGCGAAAGCGCGGCGGCAGAACCCACATCATGGCGCGTTTTTGCCACCGTCGCGGCCATCCGTCTCTCCTATGGCCACACCCAGCCCCACCGCTCTTCATAGCTATTGCGCGCTAAAGACTGGTTAATATTGTGGTAGTGATAGACATTCGCCGTGGCTCTTCCCCTGCCGATCATGGCTAAGAACCGGTTATCGGCCTCCCTGATTTCTGCGCGAAGCGCCGCTTCGCCACTTGGGGCGCGGCCCGGCTTGCGGTAAACTAGCGCCGATCAAGGAGACGCAGGCATGGCAGGCGGTCTGGCAATCGTATTGAGCGGCGGCGGCGCGAAAGGCGCCTTTCAGGTCGGCGTCGTCCACGAACTCGTCGTCAATCGCGGCGTCCGCCTCGACATCGTCGCGGGCGTCTCGACCGGCGCGATCCAGGCGCTCGGCGTCGCGCAGGACGATGTGCCGGGCCTGCTCGATGCCTGGCTCGGCATCCGCGGCAACAGCTCGATCTACAAGTCGCGTCCGCTCGGCGTCGTCGGCGGGCTGCTGGGCGAGGATGCGCTCTACGACACCGCGCCGCTCAAACGCCTGCTCAAGGGTTTCGCGAACGACGCAAAACTACGCGCGAGCGGGCGCAAGCTGCTTCTCGGCGTCGTCAATCTCGGCACGGGCACCTATCGCACGATCGACGAAAGCGTGCCCGGCATCCACAATTGGGTCTATGCCAGCTGCGCGATGCCGCTCTTTTTCGATCCGCTGAAAACACGCGCGGCGGACGGGACCGAGGAACAATGGGTCGACGGCGGGGTGCGCGACGTGACGCCCTTGAGTTCGGCGCTCGAAATGAACCCGCGCGGGGTGATCGCGGTGCGCGCCTCGCCCGCGCCGCGCCCCGGTCCGGTGCGCACCTTCCCCAACCTCATCAAGATCGGACTGCGCGCGGTCGATATATTGCAATCCGAAGTGTCGGCGAACGACCTTGCCGGCGCCGCGCTGATCAACGATCTGATCGCGGCGCGCGAGGGCCAGCTTCGCGCGCTCCAGAACGAAGGCATCGGCGGCGCGCAGGCGGCGCGCATCCTCCGCCCGCTCGACGTCCAGATCGCGCGCTACCGCTTCGCGCCGATCCGCATCATCGAACCCGAGGAAGAAGTCGCCGAAACGCTCGAATTCAACCCCGCGAAAATCCGCGCCGCGATCGACGCCGGCCGCCGCGCGGTCGACCGCGAATGGGACGCGCTGGAGCCGTTGTTGAGTTGAAGGCGATCGAACGCCCGCTCGCCCCCCCCCAAAGCCGCCTAGCGACTACAATCCACCATCCCCCTCGCCGGGCGGCCCGCCCGCACTGTTGCTCCCGGGCGGCATTTCTTCCCGTATCGCCACATCACGGTGCAGCGGCTTCAGCGTCATCGTCCCCAGCCGCACGCGCGGGGTCGCCTTCCCCGGCGCCGCGCTCATCGCAAAGGCGCCATCGAGCCTGAGCACCGCCGACGACGCCTTGCCCAGCCGCACCGTGTAGCGCCCGTAAGCGACACCCTCGAACAGGAAATAGCCGTCGAATTCGGTGATCGTCGTCGCGCGCACGCGGCCTTCGGCGTCGACGAGTTCGACACCCAGCCCCTCGATCGGGTTGCCGCCGTCGCGCCGCAAGACCCCCTCGATTTCACCCGCCGCCGCCATCGGTAACAATACCCGCGTCGCGACACCGGGTCGCGGCGTTACCACGACCCCCGGCAGCGCGGGCTGGACGTAGGGATCGGGCAAGCTGCCCGCGTCGATGCCGATCATCACCGGCCGGAAGGGCTCGAGCCCGTCGATCGCGCCGCGTCCCGCCTTGTCGGTCGCGGCATCGACAAAGGCATTGCCCGCGGTCAGCGGCACGTCGGGCAGCGCGGCTTCGCCCGGTTGGCGGACCCCGTCGCCATTCTCGTCCATCCACACTTCGGCGACCACCTGCCCGCGGCTCGCGAGCTTCTCAGCTGACACGCGCCAGCCGCCATTTGTTTTCGGCCCGAAGCTGAAAGCGAGCGCCAGCGACGCCGCGACCGATCCGTCGCTCGCGACCTCGCCGAAACCCGTCAGCTGCAACTTGTTGAAACGGCGCGTATATCCAAGTCCCGCCCGCGCGCGATCGAGGCCGCGATCATAGCCGAGCTCGGTGCGCCATTCGGCGTCGCCCTTCCCTGCCCATTCACCGATCAGCGTCAGGCGCGAATCGGCATTCGCGCCCGACAGCGCAAAGCGCGCCTCGCCGCGGACGCGAACGCGCCCGATGCGGGCGTTGGCGAGCAGGCTGGCGGTCAGATTGTCGGGCGGGTCGGGGCCGACCGGCACCTTGGTCCGGCTCCAGTCGAGCTGGCCGGTGAAGGTCAGTGCGCGCAAGCTCGCCGACGCACGCGCGCTTGCTTCCAGACTGTCGACTCCCGACCATCGTTCGACTTGCCGTACGTCGAAATGCAGCGGCAGCACCGTTCGCCCCAATTTGACCGACTGGTCGACCGACACCGAAGTGATGCCGTTGATATTATGAATCAAACGGTCGGACACAAACCCGCCCCACCCGCGCATCGCATCGGCGCGCACATAGGTTTCGCCGAACGCCGCAAGCCAGCTCGCACGCGCCGCGACGCCGCCATTGCCGGCATATGATCCCCCGACTTCGAGCAAGGTCGGCCCGATCGACCGCCGCAGCGCGACCTCGCCATAATTGTACCGGACATTTTCGATCAGCAGACTGTGGAAATAGGCGGCCGCCGACGTACGTGTGTCGAGCCCGCGCTCGATCCCCATCGTTCCACGCCAACCGCGCCGGAACGCGCCGCGCCGCTGGCTGCCGAATTCGACCAGGTCGGCATTTTCCTGCGCAAAACCCGCCCAATACCAGGTCTGCTGCGGCGGGATCGAATCCATCCCCACCTGCACCTGCCGGATTTCGCGCCTTATCTGTCCCTGCGGCCCATAGAGTATGATCTCGAAGCGGTTTGCGCCATATTGCAGCGGCACGTCGATGAACTCGTAGCGCCCGTCGCCGTTCGGGCTCGTAAGGGCGAGCAACTGCCCGTTACGATAGAGTTCGGCATCCCAACCGCCGGGCAGGTCGCCGCGGAAGGTCGTTTTGTCGAAAGCGTCGGGCCGCTCGATCGGCCGATTAGTCACCACCGCGCCGCGCCCCGGCGCCGACGCGGCGACGATTCCGGTCGAGAGCAGGCCGACATCGCCCACGCCATAATGCGTCGCCTTCAGCGGCCCGAGCAGCCGCCCCTGCGGATCGGTGCGATAAAGCCGCATCCGCAGGCTGTCAGCCATGCCCTTATTGTCCGACGACAGCCGCGCGTCGAAACTCTGCCCGACCACCTCGCCCGCCGCGAAAATCTCGTAGCGCCCCTGCACATAGGATCCGCCGCGCTTGTCCGATACGCCGCCCGCCGACGCGACGACATCGACCGACGGCGTCGCCCATGCCTGATACGGCCGCGCCGCCTGCGGCAGACTCGCAAGGTCGAACCCGTCCTGCGGGCGGATCGAAGCGGCGCGCGCGCGCCGTTCGGCGGCGAGCTGGAACGGCAGCTTGTCCTTCGTATCGATCCGCAGCACCGCATTCGACAGATCGGCGGCAAGCGGCACGCCGAGCCAGCTATTGAGGCTATCGAGATCGACGCACCAGCCCGCCGGCGTGTCGCGGATCGTCGCCGCATTCAGGCGAAAACGCTCGCTCCCCGCGCGCACTTCGCCCGCATCGCGGTCGATCGTCAGGCTCCGCCGCTCGTCGAACACCCACCCGGTTGCGCGGCGCAACTTCTTGTCGACCCGCACCGCGAGATCGAGCGCGAGCACGACATCGCCCAGGTCGACGCAAATCCCCTGCGGCGTCTGATACCCGCGCACCCCGTCGCCGAGCCGGTACTGCCCCGATCGCACGTCGAACAGCCAGCTGTCGTCCTCGTTCGGTACCCAGCTATCGCCCGCAATCGAAACGGGCCTTTTCTGGGCGGCTTCGGCGCCGGCGGGGAGCAGCCCCACCAGCGCCAGCCCGGCCATCATCGCCGTAGTCAGTCGAGAGAGCGCCGCGCGGATCATCGCCCCGCCCGCTTCGCTCCGGTTCCTATCCGATCATTTCACCACCCGCTCGGCCTCGTCGATCGTGCCGCCACCGATTTCGCGGTCCTCCGCATAGCGAATGCGCACCGGCCCCTTCAGCTTCGCCGCTAGCTCAGCCGGAACACGGAGCGACACCTTGCGCGTTCCCACCTCGGGATAGACCGCAATGCCGCGCGCGACGAGCAAGGGCTCGGCGACCCCCGGCCGCGTCACTTCGATATCGCCATAGACCGATCGGTTGCCCGTGCGCAAAAGATCGAAATTGAACGCCGGCCCATCGGCGCCCGCGCTCACCCATGCCTCACCAATCGCGGCTTCGGCGCCGAGGTCGCCGACGCGCACGATCACCGGGATCGTGATGCCATAGATCGGTGTGAGCGCAATCGACACGCCCTCGCCTGCCGGCTTGGGCTCGGCGGTCGCGGACACCGCGTCGGGCACCGCACGGAACAGCATATGCGCGCGATATTCGCCCGGCGGCGTGCCTTCGGGCAAACGCACCCCGACGCGTACGACCTGCGGCTGGTTCGGCGGCAGGGTGACGCGGCGCGGGCTGAACGCGATCATGTCGAGCGCGGCCCGCTCGGCGGCGGTCACATTATCCTCGGCTATCTCGTCGAGCCCGCCGTCGGCGGTCATCCTTTTGATCTCGAGGCTGATGCGATAGGTCGCGGGCTCGGTGCCGATATTGTTCAGCACCACCTCGGTCCCGCGCGATCCGTCTAGGATGACGCGCGTCGGCGCGACGAGCAGGTCGCCCGCCGCCAGTGCGGGCGAGGCCGCGGCGCCGAGCGCAGCCGCGGTGAACAGGCCAAGGGCCTTCAAAAAGCGAAGCATTGGATACGATCCCCACAATCGTCCGGAAAACGGCCCCACACCGTCCCGATGGTCGCATCCTGCCTGCGCCCACATGGTTGATATTTCGCTAACCATCGCGGCGGCTGGCATAAAAAAGGGGTCGCCGGACGTCTGCCCGGCGACCCCATTTTAACGGCTGGCGGATCTCGGCCCGTCAGGCCCCCCAACCTTATTGGTAGTTTGCGGTGACGTTGAACGTCCCCGAATAGTCGCCCGACGCCTGGTTGGCGCCGACGCTCAACGTGCCGCCAACCTGAAAGCTGCCACCGGTGGTGCCCAGCGTGATGTTCGGCGACGAATAGGTCAGCGTCGAAGACATCGTGCCGCCGAGCGAGCCATTGAGCGTAACGCTCGAATCGCCGCCGACCAGCACCACGGCGCCGTTGGTGCCCTGGACGTTATAGCTGCCCGCTGTCGTCGTTCCCGTGCAGGTCAGGCCCGCGCCGCAGGTCGCGGCACCAGCGGTCGACACCGCGACGGTCGAAGCGGTCGCGCCGCTGATGATCGTCGCATATTGCAGATCGCTGGTCTTGGTGAGCGTGATCTGGCGCAGGATCTTGGCCGTCGCCGTGCCGGTGGCCGACGCTGCATGCGCCGCCGAGGCGTTCATGGCGAGGGCAGCAATCGCGGCGCCCAGCAGGGCGCGCTTCATTCCATAGTTGCGCATATGATTTGGTCCCTTGAATCGGTCTAAATTCGAATGGAAATCCCACCCCATTCGGCGATCTGCTTAGCGGGAGACCTGTTCAGGCTTTGCCAGCAAGCTTGGTTAACAGCGTGACAAGGGTTTGATCGCCAAATCCAATTTAACAAAATTAAATCAGTTACTTAATTGCATATGAGGCAGGTCGCAAGGCTGCTTTTTCTTCATTTGACGGCCCGGATCGGCACAAATTCAGGTCGCGCCATAGCCGCGATTCGAAAGTGGGAAGGAATTTCGCGCAGAGGCGCAGAGAGCCAGAGGATTTTGAAACGCCTTCTGCCTCCGCGTCCTCTGCGCGAATCAAACCAAAAGCCGAGCCGACCCTAAATCCCCTCGCCCGACAACCGCTGGCAGATCATATCGAGCTGGTCGAGCGATGCGAATTTCAGCGTCAAAGCGCCCTTGCCTTCACCGGCATATTGAATCGCGACACCGATTCCGAGCAGTTCGGACAAATGCCGTTCCACCGCGACAATATCGGGATCGCGGCCGCCGTCGACGCTCTTAAATTCAAGCGGCGCTTTGCGCGGCGCATCGCCGCCCTTGCCCGCGCGCACCAGCGCCTCGACCGTGCGGACCGACAGCCCTTCCTTGACGACGCGGCGTGCGATCGCCTCGCCCTCGGCGGCGCCGATCAACGCGCGCGCATGGCCCATCGCGAGCGACCCGTCGCCGACCAGCGTCTGCACGCTCGCGGGCAGATCGAGCAGGCGCATCAGATTCGCGACATGGCTGCGCGACTTGCCGACCAGCTTCGCCAGCGCTTCCTGATTGTGCCCGAAGTCCTCGATAAGGCGGCGATAGGCGCTCGCCTCTTCGATCGCATTGAGGTCCTGCCGCTGGATATTCTCGACCAGCGCAATCTCATAGGTCGCGGCATCGTCGAGCTCGCGCACGAGCGCCGGAATCTGATGCAGCCCCGCGCGCTGCGCCGCGCGCCAACGCCGTTCGCCGGCAACGAGCTGATACCCCTCGCCCTGCCCCTGTCCATCGGGGGGCGCGCGGCGGACGATGATCGGTTGCAGCAATCCGCGCAGCCCGATCGAATCGGCCAGCTCGGCAATCGCATTTTCGTCGAAATGGCGACGCGGCTGGCCCGGCAGCGGGCGAATCGCCCCGACGGGGACATGCTGCACCGAATCGCCCGTTACCGGCGTGGCCTTTGCCGCCGTACCGGGGGTCGCGAGCACCGGTGCCTCGACCGCGACGTCGCCGAACAGGGCATTGAGCCCGCGGCCAAGCCCAGAAGGGCGCTTGCGCGCGGGCGTCGACTCCGGCCCTGGTTCGTCTTTGTTATCAGACATTTATGCAGCCTTGCGGACGTTGGGAAGCCGATCGATCAACTCGCGCGCGAGCGCGATATAGGCGGCCGATCCGGCGCAACGATGATCGTAGATCAATGCCGGCAAGCCATGGCTCGGCGCTTCGGACAAGCGGACGTTGCGCGGGATCACCGTCTCGAACACGACCGGGCCGAGCACCTCGCGGACATCGTCGGACACCTGATCGGTCAGCCGGTTGCGGCGGTCGAACATCGTCAGCGCGACCCCCAGGATTGACAATTTCTGGTTGAAGCGTTCGCGCACGCGTTCGACGGTGGTGAGCAGCTGGCTCAGCCCCTCGAGCGCGAAAAACTCACATTGCAGCGGCACGATCAGCGATTCGGCCGCAATCAGCGCGTTGAGCGTCAGCATGCCGAGGGACGGCGGGCAGTCAATCAGGCAGATATCCCACTGCCCCGCCTCGGCGCCCGACAGCGCCTGTTGCAGGCGGTGCAGGCGGTCCTGAAATTCGATCAGCTCGATCTCGGCCCCCGACAGATCGACCGTCGCGGTGACGATATCGAGCCGCGGCACCGCGGTCGGGATCGCGCACTCAGCGAGCGTCGCGTCGCCGCGCAGCAGCTCATAGCTCGAACATTCGCGCTGCGACTGCTTGATTCCCAGCCCCGTCGACGCATTGCCCTGCGGATCGAGGTCGATGATCAGCGTGCGCCAGCCCGTTGCCGCGAGTGCGGTCGCCAGGTTGATCGCCGTCGTCGTCTTGCCGACCCCGCCCTTCTGGTTCGCCACGGCAATGCGGATCATCGCTTTCCTCGCTGTTTTGCCGTGATTTTTCCGGAGCCAACCAAAATCTGGCTCTCGGCGTCCGTGCGGCTCTGTTCCACGTGGAACATTCTCTGCCATGGCTGGGGCAGCAAAGCCAGTTCCTTAACCGCGTTTCGGCCTTTTGGCAGCAGCCAGCGCGTCGATTCGGTGGAAAAACGCGCGGATAAGTCGAGCAGCTTGTCGAGCGGCGCAAAAGCGCGGGCGCTGATCGTCGCTGCGGCTCGGGTCTCGATCCGTTCCAACGGCGCTTCGACGACCTCGACATTTGCGAGACGAAGCTCGGCAGCGACGGTCCGCAAGAAATCGCAGCGCCGCTTTCGCGATTCAACGAGCAACGTCGGGCGCGAGCTCAATATGGCGATAACGACCCCCGGCAACCCCGCGCCGCTCCCGAGATCGATCCAGAGGCCGTTGCCGTCGCGGGTGTCGAACGACAAGAGCTGCGCGCTGTCGGCGATATGCCGGACCCACATCGTCGGGATTGTCGATGACGCGATCAGATTCTGCTGCGCGCTTTCGGCGACGAGCATTTCGACGAAACGCTCGAGCCGTTTCCACTGATCGGCCGTCGGTGCGAACGCCTCGCCTATCCAGGTGCGCGCGGCGTCTTCACTCTCCAACAGATTTGACAACTCGGACAACCTGTCCCCTTTCTTCGTCATTCCCGCGAAGGCGGGAATCCCGCTCTTTCCATTCCCGAGCAAACCGCCAAACCGAGCTTGAGTCGGACTAAAAGCGGGATTCCCGCCTTCGCGGGAATGAAGGGAAGATGATCAGCTTTAGAATTTCCATCACGCCGCGCGCCGCCGGCTGTGCACCATGATCGCGGTCAGCGCCGCGGGGGTCACCCCGTCGATCCGCGCCGCCTGCCCCAGCGTCTCGGGGCGTGCCTTCGTCAACCGTTCGACCATCTCGCGCGACAGACCGCCGATCGCGACATAGTCGAGCGCCGGATCGAGCGCGATCGCCTCGTTCGCAGCGAGCGCGCGCAGTTCGGCATCCTGCCGCGCGATATAGGGTGCATAATGCGCGTCCTCGGCGATCTCGGACAAGATCGCCGGATCGATCGAATTGAGTTCAGGCGCGAGTTTGGCGATCCGGGCAATCGTCATGTCGGGATAGCGCAGCAGGTCGATCCGTTTGCGCGCGATACCATCACCCGGAAGCGCCAGCCCGACCGCAGCATAATCGGCGGTCGCGACCGGCACATCGAGCAAGGCTTCGGCGTGCGCCCGCGTGGCCTGCCGCGCCGCGAACAGCGCGGCGGTCGCGGACCGAACCAACCCCAGCGCGATCCCTTTCGGCGTCAGCCGCGTCGCGGCATTATCGGCGCGGAGGCGCAAGCGATATTCGGCGCGCGCGGTGAGCATGCGATAGGGCTCGGTCACCCCCTGCAACACCAGATCGTCGACCATCACGCCGATATAGGATTCGGAACGATCAAGGATCAGCGGATCGCGGTCCTGCACGGCGAGCGCGGCATTCGCGCCGGCGATCAACCCCTGCGCGGCCGCCTCCTCATATCCGGTCGTGCCGTTGATCTGCCCGGCGCAATAGAGGCCCGCCATCGCGCGCAACTGCAATGTCCGGTCGAGCGCGCGCGGGTCGATATGATCATATTCGACCGCATAGCCCGGCACGACCATCTCGACCGTCTCCAACCCCTCCATCGTGCGCAGCATCGCAAGCTGCACATCGGCGGGAAGCGAAGTCGAGATCCCGTTCGGATAGACAAGAAAGCTGTCGAGACCCTCGGGTTCGAGAAATACCTGATGCCCATCGCGGTCGGCGAAGCGGTGGATCTTATCCTCGATCGACGGACAATAGCGCGGCCCCGCCGCGCCGATCGCGCCCGTGAACAAAGGCGAGCGATCGAGATTCGCCGCGATGATCGCGTGACTTTCGGCATTGGTGCGCGTGATCGCGCAAAAAATTTGGGCCACCGTCCGTTCGCTGTTCCACGTGGAACAGGTCCAGCGCGCCCCTTCCGCACTATCCGAAGGCTGCTCCTCAAGCCGCGCCCAGTCGATCGTCCGCCCATCGAGCCGCGGCGGCGTACCCGTCTTGAGCCGCGCCATCGGCAGGTCGGCCGCGCGCAATTGTTCGGCGAGCCTGTGCGCGCCGGCTTCGCCGATGCGCCCGCCCTCCATCCGCTCTTCGCCGCGGAAGAGACGCCCGCCGAGGAACGTCCCCGTTGCGAGCACGACCGCGCGGGCACTCAAAATTGACCCGTCGGCCAGATGGAGCCCTTCGACGCGTCCATCCTCCGACAGCCGAAGCGCGGCCGCCTCGCCGGCGACGACGGTGATGCCGTCCTCTGCCGCGAGCAAATTCTGGATCGCGTCGCGATAGAGTTTGCGATCAGCCTGGATGCGCGGTCCCTGCACCGCCGCGCCCTTCGATGCGTTGAGCATGCGGTAATGGATCCCCGCGCTGTCGGCCGCGCGCGCCATCCAGCCGTCGAGCGCGTCGACCTCACGCATCAGATGACCCTTGCCGAGACCCCCAATCGCCGGGTTGCAGGACATCGTGCCGATCAGCGCTGGGTCGAAACTGACGAGCGCGACGCGCGCACCAAGCCGCGCCGCGGCGGCGGCGGCTTCGGTTCCGGCGTGCCCACCGCCGACGACGATGACATCGAAAATTGCTTCATTCTGCATGATTGGTGCGGCCTTTACCGCAAAGCGCGCGTCGAATCCACCGCGCGCTTGCCGCTCGATGTTTCACGTGAAACATCATTTCCCGATGCAGAAACGCCCGAACAGTGCGTCGAGCATCTCCTCGACACCCGCACGCCCGGTGATCCGATCGAGCGCCGTCGCGGCGAGCCTAAGTCGCTCCGCAAGCAGGATTAAATCACTCGCCTCGCGCGATCCCGCCTCGATTGTCAGCCAGTCGCGCGCTTCGGCGAGCGCTGCGCGCTGGCGCTGGCGCAGCGCGGCTTCGCCCTCGCGCGGCAATAAGGTGCGCGCCATGTCAACGATATAGCGGTGAAGCTTGTCCATCCCCTCGCCCGTCGCCGCCGACAGGATCAGATCGCAATGCGCCGCCGCGGCCTCCGCCGCCGCATCGCCCGACCAGCGATCGGCCTGCGCGGCGATTGTGATGCAGCGCGGATGCGCGGGCACATCCTTCGGCGAGCCGAGCCACAACAGGATGTCCGCACCCTCGACCGCCGCCTTCGCACGATCGATCCCGATCGCCTCGATTTCGTCGGCCCCTTCGCCGCGAAGACCCGCGGTATCCGAAAAGCGCATAGCGATCCCGTCGAGCGCAAGCGGCGTTTCGATGACATCGCGCGTCGTCCCCGCCACCGGTGACACGATCGCAAGCTCGCGCTGTGCCAAGGCATTGATCAAAGTCGATTTTCCGGCATTCGGCCGCCCCGCGATCACCACCGACAGCCCCTCAGCGATCACCTCCGCCGCCGGCCGCGCCAGCCATTCGCCGAGCTCACCCGAAAGGGCCCCCATCCCCGCAATCAAACGCCGCGTGACACCTTCGCCAACTTCGACATCATCCTCATCGGCAAAATTCAGTTCGGCCTCGGCCCCCGCCATCAATAGCAGCAGCGCGTCCTGCCATCGCTCGACCGAGCGCGACACATGCCCGCTCGCGATGCCGAGCGCCTGCACCCGCTGGCTTTCGGTCTCGGCGGCAAGCAGGTCGGCAAGCCCCTCGGCCTCGGAAAGGTCGATCCGGCCATTGTCGAACGCGCGCCGGGTGAACTCCCCCGCGACCGCGGGCCGCACCCCCGGCATCGCGCCAAGCGCCGCCTCGACGGCCGCGACCACCGCGCGACCGCCATGTAGATGCAGCTCGGCGAGATCTTCGCCGGTTGCTGTCGCCGGGCCGGGAAACCACAGGATCAACGCGTTATCGAGCGCCCCACCGTTTGCATCCTTAAGCGCGGCGAGCGACGCTTGCCGTGGGGCTGGCAACCGTCCCGCGAGCGCTTTCAGCGCCGCCCCAGCCTGCGGTCCGCTGATGCGCACGACGCCGATCGCCGCCGGCGGCATCCCGCTCGACAACGCAAAAATCGTATCGCTTACAACGTGTTGGTTCAGCTCTTACGTCCCTTGGCGGACTTGTCGTCATCGTCCTTGTCAGCCGATTTCGACGCGCCGCCCATCAATCCGCCGCCGAACTGGCCCAGCAGAGACTGGACGAGCTCGAGCCCGCTGCCGCCCATCGGCACCCAGGTTTTCACCATCGACTGGACCATGTCGGGGGTGATGCCCTTCGCCATCAATTCCTTGACGCGATCGAGATAGATGTCGTGCAACGGCTCGAGGTCGGGAAGGCCGAACAGACGCCGCGCCTCTTCGGGGGTGCAATCGATCTCGATATTGAACTTCATCGCCTGTCTCCGCCCCGAAATGCCGGTAAGCCGCTTGAGCCACGCTCGCAGCCCCGCTAGCTTCGCGCTTTCACCGCAAAGAAGCAAGAGTCAGGAGAGCTCCCCACATGGCCGCAACGAACATCACCATCCCCGCGCTCGATAGCGAGGGCGAGATCCCCGCCTATGTCGCGCACCCCGACGCCGACGCTTCGCGCGCGATCATCGTCATCCCCGAAATTTTTGGCGTGAACGAAGGCATCCGGCAGAAGTGCAATGACTGGGCGGCCGAAGGCTATCTCGCGATCGCGCCTGACATCTTCTGGCGTTTTGCGCCGGGCGTCGAACTCAACCCCGATGTCGAAGCCGAACTCCAGGAAGCGTTCGGCTATTTCGGCCAATATGACGCCGACGACGGGGTCAAGGATATCGAAGCGGCGATCCGCTGGCTGCACGGCCAGGGCGCGGGCAAGGTCGGCGCGGTCGGCTTCTGCCTCGGCGGACGCCTCGCCTATATGACGGCGGCGCGCACCGATATCGACGCGTCGGTCGGCTATTATGGCGTCATGATCGACCAGATGTTGAACGAAAGCCATGCGATCGCCCATCCGCTGATGCTCCACATCCCGACCGAGGACCATCTCGTCGACCATGACGCGCAAACGAAGATTCACGAAGGGCTAGGGTCCCATCCGAAGGTAACGCTCCATGATTATCAGGGGCTCGACCACGGCTTTGCCGCGACGATGGGCAATCGCCGCAATGAGGAAGGTGCGCAGCTCGCCGACGGCCGCACCCGCGCCTTCTTCGCCGAGCATCTCGCATGACCGCGCATCCCGGTCTCGCCGCCTGGCACGCCTATATGGCGGGCGGCGGCGACGCGCAGGCGCTTCGTGACCTGCTCGCCGAGGATGCGGTGTTCCATTCGCCCGTCGTCCACACGCCGCAGGTCGGCCGCGACAAGGTCTTCGCCTATCTCCACGCCGCGAGCCACGTCCTCGGCGGCGACGATTTCCGCTATCTGCGCGAGATCGTCGACGGCGACCAGGCGGTGCTGGAGTTCCAGAGCATCCTCGACGGCATCCAGATCAACGGCGTCGACATCATCACTTGGAACGACCAAGGAAAGATAAAAGATTTCAAAGTGATGGTTCGCCCGCTCAAGGCGATCAACAAGGTCTGGGAGAAAATGGGCGAGATGCTTCAGAAATCCTAACGGTCGCCGATACTCTCGCGCTTGCCAATTTTTGTTGTGTTGCTAATATGTTCCGATGTCCCAGAAGAACCTTCCAAGCGCGAAGCTCATCGATTTTGAGCAGATAAAAAGCCAAAACGCGCATGGCGCGGAATTTTGGAGCGCCCGCGACCTCCAAACATTATTGGGGTATGTCCAATGGCGTCGGTTCGAAAATGCAATTGAACGCGCCATTATGTCCTGCGAGCAATCAGGGAACAAACAGGGACATCATTTTGCCGGCGCCGGCAAAATGATCGACACCGGTAAAGGTGCCGTCCGTGAGGTGGACGATTATCATCTGTCTAGGTTTGCTTGTTATTTGATTGCGCAGAATGGCGACCCTCGGAAGCCCAGCATTGCTAACGCGCAGAAATATTTCGCAGTCCAGACGCGGCGGCAGGAGCTATCCGATCAGTTGGCTGCCGACGTTGAGCGATTGGAAATTCGCAAGCAAACTGCCGAAGAATTCAAGCAGCTTTCAGGTGCCGCACGACAGGCTGGTGTCGAGAACCGTATGTTCGGCGTATTTCACGATGCGGGCTACAAAGGCTTGTACGGCGGCATGGGTTCGGAGGCAATCAAGTCATACAAGGGTATCTCTGAAGATGAAAAGCTCATGGATCGTATGAATGCCACCGAGCTTGCTGCCAATCAGTTTCGGATGACGCAAGCTCGTGAAAAGCTCGCTCGCGACCGAATCAGAAACCAACGAAAAGCCATTGAAACGCACGAATTGGTTGGTCGTGAAGTACGGGAAGCGATCCAGAAGATCGGTGGCACATTGCCAGAAAATATTCCGCCAGATGAACACATTAAAGTGATCGAGAAACGCGTGAAATCAAGCGTTCCACGATTGTCACTCGAAGGGCAAGACGCAGGGGGACTTCTTGGCCCTGCAGCTTCAGAAAGGCCGGAACGCTGATACCTCGCAGCGAATTGTTTCTCCGCCGCGGAATCTAGATCAGCATCAGTTCGGCCAGCTCGCGATAGAGTTCGGGTGGCAGCGCGCCAACGCCGCTTTGATCGTCGATGCCCTTTGGCGCATCGGCGTCGGCCAGATAACGCCAGCCCTGATGCGCACGCTTCGGCTGCGGATGCACGCGCTCGAGATCGGCGACGCAGACGATGTCAACGCGCCCGTCGCTGCGATCGTCGAAGCGTAGGATTTCAACACGCGCAACGAGCGTATGTTTCACGATGAAATGGAGCTTGCCGCCGACCAGCTCGTCGGCGCGCTTAGGCCGAAACCGCGTCGCAAAGCGAATCTCACCGCCCTCAGCATAGTTGGCGATCCGCGCTTGCAGGGCCGGATAGTCGGCGCAGCCGACGGCGACGCGGGTCATGTGGAGGGCGGGCATGACCGGGAGATGGGGGCGGACGAGAAAAAAGCCAGCCCCGCGAAGGACTGGCTTTTCCTTTTTAGCCGAACAGCGTCCCGATCCCGACACCCGGGTCGACCCAGCCTTCGTAGATCATCTTGACCGCGACATAGACGATCACCGCGAGGCCGAAATAGGCGATCCAGCGGTAGCGCTCGATATATTTGGCGATAATGTTCGCCGCGAGGCCCATCAGCGCGACGGCAAAAATCAAACCGACGATCATGATGCCCGGATGCTCGCGCGCCGCGCCGGCGACTGCGAGCACATTGTCGAGGCTCATCGACACGTCGGCAACAGCGACTGCCCAGGCCGCGCCGGCAAAGCTCTTGGCAGGCTTCAGCCCCGAATGCTCATCGCCCTGAATTTCAGGCGAACCGTGCGACTGACCGGTGTGACGCAGCTCGCGCCACATTTTCCACGCCACCCAGGCGAGCAGCAGGCCGCCAATGAAGATCAGCCCAACGATCCCCATCAATTGCTGAACGACCAGCGCGAACGCGATCCGCAATACCAGTGCCGCGAGCACGCCGATCAGGATGACCTTCTTGCGCTGATCGGCAGGAAGCCCAGCGGCCAACGCGCCGACAACGATCGCATTGTCGCCCGCGAGGACGAGGTCGATCATCAGCACCTGCAGGAACGCGGCCAAAGCCGCGGGCTCGGTAATGTTCGAGAAATCCTTGACGATCGCCGCCCACATGCCGGCAGGCCCGCCAAATCCTTCGGTAGCCGCACCGGCTTGAACCAAAAATTCCAAGATCACACGACGTCTCCGAAATAGCTGACCTCTGGCATAGGGTCATAAAAGTGATGCAGCAACGCCCGCCATTTCTGGTAGCGATCCGATTGCCGGAAGCCGTCGCGATGGTCCTCGACCGACCTCCACTTCACTAAAAGCAGATAAGCCTGCCCGGTTGCTGTCGGGCGGCGGATCTCGAGCGAAATAAAGCCCGGCGAGGCGGTGATCAGCGGCCGCGCTTCGCGGACGGCCACCTCGAAATCAGCTTCGCTGCCCGCACGGACGTGCAACAAGGCGTGTTCGATCACGGCCATCGCGTGGGCTTACTGGTTCATGCTGTCGAAGAAATCTTCGTTGGTCTTCGAATCCTTGATCTTGTCGAGCAGGAATTCCATCGCGTCGATCGTGCCCATCTGCATGAGGATGCGGCGTAGCACCCACATTTTCGACAGCTTGTCCTTCTCGACGAGCAATTCTTCCTTGCGGGTGCCCGACTTGCCGACGTCGAGCGACGGGAAGATGCGCTTGTCGGCGACCTTGCGGTCGAGCACAATTTCGGAGTTACCCGTACCCTTGAATTCTTCGAAGATAACCTCGTCCATGCGGCTGCCGGTATCGATCAGCGCGGTCGCGATGATCGACAGCGAACCGCCCTCTTCGATGTTGCGCGCGGCGCCGAAGAAGCGCTTCGGGCGCTGGAGCGCGTTCGCGTCGACACCGCCGGTCAGCACCTTGCCCGACGAGGGGACAACGGTGTTGTAGGCGCGGCCAAGGCGCGTGATCGAATCGAGCAGGATGACGACATCCTTCTTGTGCTCGACGAGGCGCTTCGCCTTTTCGATTACCATTTCGGCGACCTGGACGTGGCGCGTCGCGGGTTCGTCGAAGGTCGACGAGACGACTTCGCCCTTCACGCTGCGCTGCATGTCGGTGACTTCCTCGGGACGTTCGTCGACGAGGAGGACAATCAGGTAGACCTCGGGGTGGTTGTCGGTGATCGCCTTGGCGATATTCTGCAGCAGCACGGTTTTACCGGTGCGCGGCGGCGCGACGATCAGCGCGCGCTGGCCCTTGCCCTGCGGGCTGACGAGGTCGATGACGCGTGCCGACTTGTCTTTGACGGTCGGATCGACGGTGTCGAGCGACAGCTTCTGGTTCGGATAGAGCGGCGTGAGATTGTCGAAATTAACACGGTGACGCACGACATCGGGATCGTCGAAATTGACGCTGATCAGCTTGGTCAGCGCGAAATAACGCTCGCCGTCGCGCGGGGCGCGGATTTCGCCTTCTACGGTGTCGCCGGTGCGCAGCCCATATTTGCGGACCTGGTTCGGCGAGACATAGATATCGTCGGGACCGGCGAGATAATTGGCTTCGGACGAGCGCAGGAAACCGAACGAGTCCGGGAGAACCTCGATCGTGCCCGACCCGATGATTTCCTCGCCCTCTTCGGCGAGTTCTTTCAGGATCGAGAACATCAGGTCCTGCTTGCGCAGCGTCGAGGCGCCCTCGACCCCCAGCTCTTCAGCCATTTCGACAAGCTGAGCGGGGGCTTTGGTTTTAAGTTCTTTAAGATGCATGGATGGATTCCAGGTAGATTTCGGGAGAAAAGATACAGTCGATTTCGATGCACCGCTGGGGTGCCTATCCGGCCGTGGGACGACCGTTAAAGATAGCTTCGGCGCGGGTGAAGCGCCGCCCGCACGGGGCGGGGTTGATCGGCCCCTATAACCGCGCCGGGTTCAAGTCAATCGGGCAGCGCCCGCGGGATAAGGATTCAGGGGCGCACCACAACGAGGATGACGATGATCGCCGCGGCGATCCCGGGAACCTCGTTAAGCATGCGCAGCCGCTTTTCGGTAAGCGGACGCTCGCCGCGCGCGAGTTTTTTCGCATAGCCGATCATCCAGCCATGATAGCCCGACAGCGCCAACACGAGCAGGAATTTGGCGATAAACCAGCCCTCGTGCCAATAATCGCCGTTGAAGGCGAGCATCAGCCCGAAGATCCAGACGATGATCAGCGCGGGATTCAAAATGATCCGCCGCAGCCGGTCCTCACGCTCGATCCATTTCTTGTCCTCGTCGGACCCGACCGGACATTGATGGTGATAGACGAAAAAGCGCGGCATCATGAACAGGCCGGCCATCAGGAAAATCACGAAAATGATATGCGCCGCTTTGACCCAAAGCATCGTCGCCCCCAGAAAGCCTGCCAGTTCCATATTTTATCCGCCGCGAACGCGTCTGATCAGATGCTCGACATGCGCGATCGGCGTGTCGGGCACGATCCCATGGCCGAGATTGAAGATATGGGGACGCGACGGGAACGCCGCAAGGATGCGGTCGATCGCCATATCGAGCGCCGCGCCGCCGGCGACGAGCGCAAGCGGGTCGAGATTGCCCTGTACGGGAAGATGGGGCGGCAAGATCGCGTCGGCCCACAGCGGATCGACCGTCTCGTCGAGCCCGATCGCATCGACCCCGGTCTCGTCGGCATAGGCGCGCAGCTTGCCGCCCGCACCCTTTGGAAAGCCGATGACAGGCGTATCAGGATGCATAGCCTTTAGTCGGCGCACGATTTCGGCGTTGGGCGCGACGACCCATCGTTCGAACTGTGCCGGCGACAGGCTTCCCGCCCAGCTGTCGAACAATTGTACCGCGTCGACGCCCTGCTCGATCTGGCCCGAGAGATAGGTGACGGTCAGCTCGACGATCGCATCGATGATATTCTGAAATGCCGCTGGATCACCGAACGCGAGCCGCCGCGCGGCCGCCTGGTCTTTCGACCCCTGCCCCGCCACCATATAGGTCGCGACCGTCCACGGGCTTCCTGCGAAGCCCAGGAAGGTTGTTTGGGGGGGCAACGACGCGGCAACCCGGGCGACGGTTTCGTAAACGGGATCGAGCCGTTGCGGCGCCGCTTCGAGTGACGCCAAGGCGCTATCGACGAGCGGCGGCGCGAGCCGTGGCCCCTCACCCGCCTCGAACCACAGATGCTGGCCGAGCGCGTGCGGGATCACGAGAATGTCGGAGAAGAGGATCGATCCGTCAAAGCCGAAGCGGCGGATCGGCTGCAACGTCACCTCGGCCGCGGCCTCGGGATCGTAACATAGCTCGAGGAAGCCCCCCTTGGTTTCGCGAAGGGCGCGATATTCGGGCAGATAGCGTCCGGCCTGACGCATCAGCCAGAGGGGTGGGCGCTCCTGCCGCACCCCGCGCAGTGTCGCCAGCAGCTTCTTCGGTGACGCCTTCACGCGGGCCCTCTTTCTCTTCTCAATAATATATAGAATATGATTGTGGTGGTTTGTTGGTCGGCGGACAACGCGGCTTTAGGCCGGGGCGTCCTTTTTGCCAACAGCTTGACTCGACCGCAGCCGCCGCCCGCTACAGAGTCGCAACAGGCTGTCCCTCTAATTCACAGCCTGTGGATAAGATTCGTCCTTTGTGGACAAGTGGTGGAGCGGAATCGACACGGTCGGGGATGGAACGGCCATACCGATTTGCTCCCCGCGCTTCTCCAAAACTTATCCACAGGACACGCAAACGCTTCGCTGCTTGCCTTTTTCGGCGGTTTCCCGCCATGGTGCCGCGATGGGCCGGCTCCACTTACATCTCATATCCGACTCCACGGGCGAGACACTCGAAAATATCGCCAAGGCGGCGATCGCGCAGTTCGACGATGTCGAGGTCGTGCGCCATTTCTGGCCGATGGTGCGGTCGGAATCGCATCTCGACCGGATCATGGCCGAGGTGCAGGCGAGCCCGGGGATGATCCTCTTCACGCTGGTGAATGGCGAGCTGCGCGTCAGCCTCGAGCGCCGCGCGACCGCGCTCAACCTGCCGACGGTCGCGGCGCTCGACGCGGTGACCGACGCGCTGTCGCGGATGCTCGGACAGGAAGCGAAGGCGCGTCCGGGCCGCCAGCACCAGCTTGATGCCGCCTATTTCGCGCGCGTCGAGGCGATCCAGTTCACCGTCACGCACGACGACGGCATCGGCTGGGAAAATTGGGAGCAGGCGGACATCGTGCTCGCCGGCGTGTCGCGCACGTCAAAAACCCCGACGAGCATCTATTTGGCGAACCGCGGCTTCAAGACCGCGAACATCCCGATCGTTCCCGAATCGCCGCCGCCGAACGCGCTGTTCACGCTGAAGCGCCCGATGATCGTCGGGCTCACCACCGGGCTCGACCGGCTCGTTCAGGTGCGCCGCAACCGCTTGCTCTCTTTGAACCAGGCGCCCGAGACGAGCTATGTCGACGACGAGCGCGTGAAAGCCGAGCTCGCCTATGCGCGGCGCATGTTCGCCGACAATGGCTGGCCGGTGATCGACGTCACGCGCCGTTCGATCGAGGAAACCGCCGCCGCGGTGATCAAGCTCGTCGAAGATCGCAGCGCCGCATGACCCTCCTCCTCGCCTCGCAAAGCAGCGGCCGCGCCGCGATGCTCCGCGCCGCCGGGCTCGAATTCGAAACGAGCGCGGCGCATGTCGACGAGGAAGCGCTCACCGCCTCGCTGCTCGCCGCCGGGCAGACCCCGCGCAACATCGCCGACGCGCTCGCCGAGGCGAAGGCGGTCAAAATCTCGTCGCGGCTTCCGGGTGTGACGGTGCTCGGCGCCGACTCCACCCTCGCGCTCGACGACGGGTCGATGCTTTCAAAGCCCGAAAGTCCCGAAGAGGCGGCCGACCATCTCCGCCGCATGGCGGGCACGCGCCACCGTCTGTTCAGCGCCGCGGTCGCCGCGCGCGACGGCGCCCCCGTGTGGCGCGCGATCGGCGAGGCGAAACTGTGGATGCGCCCCTTGTCGGGCGCCTTCATCGCCGACTATGTCGCGCGCGAATGGGACAGCATCCGCTGGACCGTCGGCTGTTACGAAATCGAAGGAGCGGGCGTGCAATTGTTCGAAAAGGTCGAGGGCGATCCCTGGACCATCATCGGTATGCCGATGCTTCCCTTGCTGGCGTGGCTGCGCACTAGCGGACTGGCCGCGTCATGAGCGGTGCTCCCTATGCCGAAGTGATCGGCGATCCGATCGCCCAGTCGAAATCGCCGCTGATCCACGGCTTCTGGCTCGATGCCCTTGGCCTCGAAGGCGACTATCGCCGCGCGCATGTGAAGCCCGAAGGTCTCGCCGCTTACATCGCCGAGCGACGCACCGATCCCGACTGGCGCGGCTGCAACGTCACCATGCCGCACAAGGCGGCGGTGATGGATCTCGTCGATGATCCCGGCGATATTCGTGGCACGATCGGTGCCATGAACACGATCGTCCGGCAAAAGGATGGCGCGCTGATCGGCACGAACACCGATGCCGCGGGTTTCTATTCGCCGCTCGCCGAACTCGATCTCGAGGGTGCGCCGGTCGCCGTCGTCGGCGCCGGCGGCGCGGCGCGCGCGGTGTTGTTTGCGCTCGCCCGCGCCAATGTCGGCCCCGTCACGATCCTCAACCGCAGCCCATTGAAAGCAATGGGCCTGCTCGCGACCTTCGGCCTCAAGGGCGAAGTCGCCCAGCTCGACGCGCAGCTCCCGCCTGTATCATTGCTCGTCAATTCGAGCAGCCTCGGGATGAAGGGTCAGCCGCCGCTGGATCTCGACCTGTCGCCGCTCGCCGACGATGCGATCGTCTACGACCTCGTCTATTCGCCGCTCCAGACCGGGCTGCTGGGGGCGGCCGAAGCGCGCGGGCTCGATACCGTCGACGGGCTCGACATGCTGATCGGTCAGGCCGCGCTCGCCTTCGAACTCTTTTTCGGCGCTTCCCCGCCCGAGGGCCGCGACGAGGAGCTGCGCGCGCTGCTCACGGCATGACGCATAGCAAGCGCCTCGGCTCGCGGCTCCGCCGTCCGTTCATTCTCGGACTCACCGGGTCGATCGGGATGGGCAAATCGACCGCGGCGATGATGTTCGAGCGCGAAGGCGTGCCGGTGTTTGACGCCGATGCCGAGGTCCATCGCCTGCAAGGCCCCGGCGGCGCGCTCGTCGCCGCGATCGAGGCGCGCTTTCCAGGCACCACCGGCGCGAAAGGCGTCGACCGCCAGAAACTCGGCGCGCTGGTGCTCGGCAACACGCACGAACTCGCGGCGCTCGAGGCGATCATTCACCCTGCCGTCGGCCAGGCGCAGAAACGATTCCTTGCGCGCCACCGCGCCCGCGACATCGTCGTGCTCGACATTCCCCTGCTCTTTGAAAAGGGCGGCTGGCGAAAGGTGGGCGCGATCGCCGTCGTCTCGGCGCCGACATGGATACAGCGGAGGCGCGTGATGCGCCGTCCGGGCATGACCGCGGCGAAACTGAAAACGATCCGCCGCTTGCAGGTTCCCGACCGCGTCAAGCGCGCGCACGCCGATTTCATCATCGAAACGGGCCGCCCGAAAAGCGAGACGCATCGCCAGATAAGATTCATCGCCTCTTGTTTCCACGCTCGATAGGGTCCAGATTAAAGCCTCGATGCGCGAGATTATTTTCGATACCGAAACCACGGGTTTCGATCCCAAGAGCGGGGACAGGCTGGTCGAAATCGGGTGTGTCGAGCTGGTCGACCGCCGCGAAACCGGCGTCACCTTTCACGCCTATTTCAATCCCGAACGCGATATGCCCGCCGCCGCCGAAGCGGTGCATGGCCTGTCGATCCAGTTCCTGTCGGACAAACCCTTGTTCGCGACTCGCGTCGACGAGCTGATGGAGTTTTTGGGCGACGCGCCGCTCGTCGCGCACAACGCCGTTTTCGACTTCGGTTTTGTCAATGCCGAACTCGCCCGTGCCGGCCGGCCCGCGCTCGAGATGACGCGCATGTGCTGCACCGTGCAGATGGCGCGGAGGCTCCACCCCGGCGCGAAACACAGCCTCGATGCGCTCTGCACGCGCTACGGCATCGACCGCAGCCACCGCGTCAAGCACGGCGCGCTGCTCGACGCCGAACTGCTCGCACATCTCTACATCGAAATGACCGGCGGCCGACAGATCGGCCTCGGACTCGCCGCCTCAAGCGCGAGTATCGCCGTCTCGACCGCGCTCGCGCCCGCCGCATCGCGCGGCGCCGACCGCCCCTTTCGCGAACCCCGTCCCCATATGGCGTCGGCCGCCGAACTCGCGCGCCACGCCGAATTTGTCGCAGGGCTGAACCAGCCGCTGTGGCTCGATACGGTGTGATGACCCTCCCTTAAAGTCATCGCACCGGCAAGAAGGAGAAGAAAAATGGAAATCCGCGTCTCTGGCCACCAGATCGAAACCGGCGAAGCATTGCAGTCGCACGTATCGGATCGGATGAACGCGATTGCCGACAAATATTTCTCCCGCGCAATCGGGGCGCACGCGACCTTCGGCAAGGGGCCGCACGACAGTTTCCAATGCGACATCGTCGCGCATGTGATGCAGGGACTGGTGCTGAAAGGCCATGGCCAGGCGCAGGATGCGCATGTCGCCTTCGAAGGCGCCGCCGAACGCATCGAAAAGCAGCTTCGGCGCTATATGCGGCGATTGAAGGATCATAACAACGGCGTGGCGGCACCGTCGCCGACGGTCGACGAGATCGAGGACAATGCGGGCTACACCGTGTTCGACGCCGGTAGCGAAGAGGATGCGGGCGATGCGCCCGCGATCATCGCCGAAACGCGCGTCGATATTCCGAGCAGCAGCGTGTCCGACGCGGTGATGATGCTCGACCTGCGCAACACCAATGCGCTGCTCTTCGTCAACAGCAAGACCGGCGCGCACAACATGGTCTATCGCCGCGACGACGGAACGATCGGCTGGGTCGAGCCACGATAGGGCTGGATTTTCTCCGCCATCCGGCTTAATGGCCGCGCCCAACGATGCCCGAAGCCGGGATGGCGGGGGGCCTGCCACGACAGATCCGCGATCGCTTGCCAGCTTCAACTTCCTGGCGGCGGCCGGCGTTTTACAAGATTTGACCAGAGCAATGAATCTTTCTTCCCTTCTTTATCCGGCGACCGTGCGCGCGCATGTGCAGCTCGATTCGAAAAAGGCGCTCTTCCCCTTCGTGGGCGATCTCGCCAGTCGTTCGCTCGGCCTCGACGCGGGCGAAGTCAGCGAGGCTTTGCTCGAACGCGAACGCCTCGGTTCGACCGGCTTCGGCCGCGGGATTGCGCTTCCGCATGCCAAGATGGCCGATCTCGGCGGCGTGCGCGGGCTGTTCCTGCAGCTTGCGCGTCCGATCGACTTCAACGCGGTCGACGGCCTGCCGGTCGACCTGCTATTCATCCTGCTGTCGCCGCTCGATGCCGGCGCCGACCATTTGAAAGCGCTCGCCGGCGTATCGCGCATGCTCCGCAACGAGGCGATTGCCGAACGGCTGCGCGGCGCGAAGAACGACGAAGCGCTTTATGCGATGCTCGCCGACACCGAAACGCGTGACGCGGCCTGATCGGGCATCGCGCACGAGCTGAATCCTCCCTGTGCCGCAGGCATGGGGAGGGGGACCGTTCGCGAAGCGAATGGTGGAGGGGCCGCAACGTCGCGTCATTGCCCCTCCGTCAGCGGCTCCGCCGCTGCCACCTCCCCATCGCTGCGCGACAGGGAGGAACTTGATGACCCGCCTCAAAAGCCGCTTCCTCGTCGACCTTTTGCTGCGCCGGACCGAAGCGGCGGGCGGCTTCGCGACCGTGGTTGTCAAAGGCGACGATACGTCGGGAATCATTCTCGTCCAATGCACCGATCGCGGTGAACCGGGACCGCTGCTCGAACGGCGCTTTTCGGCGGGCGGAAACTATATCTGGGAGGCGGTCGGCCCGGCCGACGCAAAAGATAGTGACTCGCGCGCGACCTATCAGGATCGGCGGCGAAAGGCTGATCCCGATATGTGGCTGATTGAACTGGATATCGCAGATGCGCCACAACTCGTCGCGGAGTGGGCCGCGTTAACTTGACTCTGTTGCGGCGCACAATAACTGGTGCCCATTCGATAACGCGTAGGTCGGCCCGTGGTTTGTACTGCTTTTTGCAGCGCTCCCGGTAAAACGGTTTGGACACGCAGTCGGACGATGACCGCAGGCGGCGATACAGGACCATAGTCCCCCGTCTGTTTTGAGAGGTTCGGTTCATCGGCCGCACTTTTGACGGACAATATGAGTCGCATTCTGAACGTAGCCGGCATGGCTGCCGTCGGCATGACTGCCGCCTCCATGCTGCTTTTGGCGGAACCGGGCTTTGCAAGCGATCTTGCGGCCGACGCCAATATCCCCGCGATCATCCTGCCGGGCGCCGACGCGCCGGTCGTGGCTGAGAAGGCGGATTTGTCGACCGCGGCCGAAGCGCCGGTCGAAGACAACAGCAAGACCGACGAAGAACCCGTCACCGGGCCGAAACCGGCTCAGGTGACTGCCGATTCGCTCGCCGAACTCGTCGCCGCGACGCCGAAGCCCGCCGACATCGATCCCGAACTGCGCTGCCTCGCCGGCGCGGTCTATTTCGAATCGCGCGGCGAATCGCTTCCCGGTCAACTCGCGGTCGCGCATGTCGTGATCAACCGCGCCCAGTCGGGCCGCTTCCCCAAGAGCCTCTGCGGCGTCGTCCTTCAGAAGAGCCAGTTCAGCTTCGTGCGCGGCGGCCGGATGCCTGCGGTGCGCAACACGGCGCTGTGGAACAACGCCGTCGCGATCGCGCAGATCGCACGCGACGGCAGCTGGAAGAATCACGCCCCGGGCGCGCTCTTCTTTCACGCGCGCTACGTCTCGCCGGGCTGGCGCAAGACGCGCATCGCGCAGATCGACAACCACATCTTCTATCGTTGATCGGTTGGGCGCGATGTAGATCGCGCCCTCCCCTTTTCTCGTCACCCCGGACTTGATCCGGGGTCCAGCTGCGCCACGTCGATGGATGCCGGGTCAAGCCCGGCATGACGAAGCGATAGACCGTTCATTGCCAAGCCATATTTGCTGGCGCATGATGTCCGTATGACGCGTCAAATTTCTGTCGCCCTGCTCGCTGCAGCGGCGCTCGCTCTCGGTGGCTGCGCCACCGCGGTCCCTCCGGTCGAAGTCACGCGCTTCCATGCGAGCGCCCCTGCGGGCTGGGCGCCGGGCACGCGCTATACCATCGACACCGCGCCGCTCGGCAACGCCGGGGCGATGATCGACGCGCCCTCGCTCGAATGGAACAGCTACCGCACCGCGGTCGAACAGCAATTGCAACTTCAGGGACTTGTCGCGGCGCCCGACGGCGCCCGCGCGCCCTTGAAGGTGCGTATCGGTTTCGAACGCATGAACCGCGAAGGCGTGGGCAGGCGTTCGCCCGTCTCGGTCGGGGTCGGCGGTTCGACGGGCAGCTACGGCTCGGGCGTCGGGCTCGGGATCGGCCTCAATCTCGGCGGCGGTCCGAAACGGATGGCCGATCTCCAGCTCGCGGTGCGCATCGATGACGCCGCGAGCGGCCAGGCTTTGTGGGAAGGCCGCGCAGTGACCGCGGTCCCGGTGAAGGCGCCCGCCAGCCAGCCCAGCCTCGCGGCGGCGAAATTGGCCGAAGCCTTATTCAAGGACTTCCCCGGCGAATCGGGACGCACTATCAGCGTCAAATGACCATCAGCATCAACGCCGCTTTCGACAGCGGCAATATCGTCGTGGAAAATGTCGACGGCACGTCGGCGCGCCTTTCGATTCGCAAGGACCGCGAATCGGACTTTTTCCAGTGGTTCCATTTTCGCGTCGCGTGCGCGGTCGGCGACGCGCTCGACCTCGCGATCACGGGCCTCGGCAACTCGGCCTATCCCGATGGCTGGCCGGGCTATGCCGCCTGCGCGAGCACCGACCGCGAAACCTGGTTCCGCCTCGACACAGCTTATGACTCCGGCACGCTGACGATCCAGCACACCGCCGAAAGCCCGATCCTCTATATCGCCTATTTCGCGCCCTATTCGATGGAACGCCATCACGACCTCGTCGCACAGATCGCCGAATGCGAAGGCGTGACCTACCGCTGCCTCGGCACCAGCCTCGAAGGCCAGCCGATCGACTGCCTCGAACTCGGCACGGGCGAGACGCAGGTCTGGCTCTATGCGCGCCAGCATCCGGGGGAGAGCATGGCCGAATGGTGGATGGAAGGCGCGCTCGAAAAGCTCGTCGATCCCGCCGACCCGCACGCGCGTTCACTCAGGCAGAAATGCCGCTTCCATATCGTCCCGAACATGAATCCCGACGGCTCGTGCCGCGGCCATCTGCGCACCAATTTCGCCGGGGTGAACCTCAACCGCGAATGGGACAATCCGACCGCCGAGCGCAGCCCCGAAGTGCTCGCTGTCCGGGGTGCGATGGACGCGACCGGCGTCGACTGGGCGATGGACGTCCATGGCGACGAGGCGATCCCTGCGGTCTTCCTCGCGGGCTTCGAAGGCATCCCGTCGCTCAAGGCCGAACAGACCGAGAAATATAGGGCGTTCGAAACCGCGCTCGCCGTGAACACCCCCGATTTCCAGGTCGACCTCGGCTATGCCGAAACCGCGCCGGGGCAGGCGAATCTCTCAATGTCGACGACGCAGCTCGCCGAACGTTTCGGTGCGGTGTCGATGACGATCGAAATGCCGTTCAAGGATAATCGCGACCTCCCCGACCCCGCCCAAGGCTGGTCGCCCGAACGCTCGAAGCTGCTAGCGCACGCGTGCCTCGCGACGCTGGACCAGCTTCTCTGATGTCCAAGGCGGGCGCCTGGCGGATCGTGGAGGATGATCTGTCGGGCGCCGACATCCGTGCGCTGCTCGAACAACATTTCGCGGGCATGCTCGCGAATTCGCCGGCCGGAAGCTGTCACTTCCTCGATTTCGACGGGCTGCGCGCCGACGGCGTCACCTTCTGGTCGATCCACCGCGGCGACGAGCTTGCGGGTTGCGGGGCGCTCAAGATGCTCGACAGCGCGCACGGCGAGATCAAGTCGATGCGCACCGCCGAACCCTTCCTGCGGCAGGGGGTCGCGGCGCATATGCTCGATCATATTATCGATGTCGCGCGGGGCCGCGACCTTGAGCGCCTCAGCCTCGAAACCGGATCGAGCGGCGCCTTCGAACCCGCGATCGCGCTTTACCAGCGTTACGGCTTCACCGAATGCGAGCCTTTCGCCGATTATCAGCCCGACCCGTTCAGCCGCTTCATGACGCGGCAGCTTTAAGAGGTCTCACGCGAAGCCGCGAAGCCGCGAAGAGGTTACGCTTGCCGCGAAGCGGCCTTTCTCTGCGACATCGCGTTTGCCGCGACCTCGGAATCGAGAGGGGCCTATCGGCCCGACGCAATTTTCTTCGCGCCTTCGCGTCTTCGCGTCTTCGCGTGAAACAAATAAAAGCGAGGCCCGGAAGGGACTCCGGACCCCGCAATTTCGTTCAATCGGGCGTCGCTTACGCGGCCTTCTTGTCCTCGATAACCGGCGTGCTGCCGCCGATCGCGATCTTGTGCGGCTTCATCGCCTCGGGAACTTCGCGCACCAGGTCGATCGCGAGCAGCCCGTCGGCGAGGTCGGCCTGCTCCACGCGCACGAAATCGGCGAGCTGGAAGCGGCGCTCGAACGCGCGCGTCGCGATACCGCTATAGAGCAATTGCCGCGCCTCGCCGTCGGCCACCGGCGCCTTGCGGCCGCTGACGGTCAGCATATTCTGCTGCGCGGTGATGTCGATCTCGCCGGACTTGAAGCCGGCGACCGCGACGGTGATACGGAAATGGTCGTCGGCGAGTTTTTCGATGTCGAAGGGCGGATAATTTTCGGCGCCCGAACCGCTCGTTTCGAGGAAATCGAACAGCCGGTCGAAACCGACGGTCGAACGGCGATAGGGGGTCCAGTCGAAACTGTTACGCATGGCTCTTTCTTCCTTTTCAAAAGCGAAGTCGCAGGACCGCAGCTGCTGCCGCGATCGCCGCCCGGCCCCGTATCGGCGGCCGGATGACGCCAATCTGGTAGCCGGCGAAACCATTTCAAGAGGGCGGTTGGCCTTTGCTGAAAAGCCGCGCTAAAGGGCGGCAATTCTCTCCAGCGCAAGGATCCGAAATGCCCCAGCTCATCCTCATCCGTCACGGCCAGTCGCAGTGGAATCTCGAAAACCGCTTCACCGGCTGGTGGGATGTAGATGTCACCGACAAGGGCATCGCCGAAGCGATCGCCGCGGGCGAACTGATGAAGGCGAAGGGCATCGCGCCCGACACCTGCTTCACCTCGGTCCAGTCGCGCGCGATCAAGACGCTGAACTTGGCGCTCGAATCGATGGGCCGCCTCTGGCTCCCCGTCACCAAGGACTGGCGCCTCAACGAACGGCACTATGGCGGCCTCACCGGGCTCGACAAGGCCGAGACCGCGGCGAAGCATGGCGACGATCAGGTCAAGATCTGGCGCCGCAGCTTCGACATCCCGCCGCCGCCGCTCGAAGCCGGCTCGCCGTGGGACCTGTCGACCGATCCGCGCTACGCCGGCATCGACATTCCTTCGGCCGAAAGCCTCAAGGACACGATCGAGCGCGTGCTGCCCTATTATGAAGCCGCGATCGTCCCCGAACTCGCCGCGGGCAAGACGGTGCTGATCTCGGCGCACGGCAACAGCCTGCGCGCGCTCGTCAAGCATCTCTCGGGCATCTCGGACGCCGACATCACCGGCCTCGAAATCCCGACCGGCCAGCCGATCGTCTATGATCTGAACGACGATCTCAGCGCGCGCGAGCGTTATTATCTGAGCGAGAAATAATCGCCCTCGTCATTGCGAGGAACCCCGGACTTGATCCGGGGGCGCGGCAATCCAGGGGCGGCGCAAAACCGCTCTGGATTGCTTCGCTTCGCTCGCAATGACGGCGACGGGTTACGCCTATAGCGTCCCCGTCACCGTCACGGCCGAATTCGTCGCGCACGAACAGCAGGTCGCCATTGCCGTCGAACCGCCGTTCGGGCCCCCAATGCCCTTGGCGCCGCGCCTCGTTCTTGAGGCTCAAAGTCAAATTGGTGCCGCCGAGCTTGCCCGTCGTCGAAATCTCGCCGTTCAGCCAATTCCTGTCGATCCGCGGGCGCCATTCGGGCTGCCAGCGGATCGTCGTCTTGAACCCGCCGTCGCCTGCGCCCGCGACGAGCACGACATTCGCGACCTGCCCGGTCAACCCCGGTACGTTCAGCCCGGCACCTTTTCGACCATGTCGAGCGCGGTGCGCGGCGCGAAGCGCGTGAAGTCGGCGGGCGTATAGCGTTCAGCGCCGCCCACCGGAACGGGGATCGCGGGCGGCGCGTCGCCGGTGACTTCCTGCGCCGCGGCGGGCGCGACCGACAGCAAAGCCAATATGGCCAGCGATGACCCATGAAAAACGGCCGACATAATCCCCCCTCGCGGCCGCTATCGAAACAGATGGCCTCCCCAATCGCGAATAGTTCGCAACAATTGCATTGTTATATGATGTCTACCAACGGGCAGCAGGTCTCGACGAGCGTCGGTAGATCCTCCCCGTGGGAAGCCATGGGGAGAGGGACCGTTCGCGAAGCGAATGGTGGAGGGGCCGCAACGGTTGCGCCAATCACCCCTCCGTCAGCGGCTGCGCCAAAGGCGCAGTTTATCCTGAGCGCCTGCAAGGCAGTCGAAGGGCCGCTGCCACCTCCCCACCGCTTCGCGGCAGGGAGGATTACCTGCTCAGTCGCGCAGCAGCTCGTTGATCCCGGTCTTTGCGCGCGTCTTCGCATCGACGCGCTTGACGATCACCGCGCAGTACAGCGACGGCCCGGGTGTCCCGTCGGGCAGCGGCTTGCCCGGCATCGCGCCCGGGACGACGACCGAATAGGCCGGGACTTCGCCGATGAAGACTTCGCCCGTCGCGCGGTCGACGATCTTGGTCGAGGCGCCCAGATAGACGCCCATCGACAGCACCGCGCCCTCGCGCACGATCACACCCTCGGCGACCTCGGCACGCGCGCCGATGAACGCGCCGTCCTCGATCACCACCGGTCCCGCCTGCAGCGGTTCGAGCACGCCGCCGATCCCCGCGCCGCCCGACAGATGGACGTTGGCGCCGATTTGCGCGCAGCTGCCGACGGTCGCCCAGGCGTCGACCATCGACCCCTCGCCGACGTATGCGCCGATATTGACGAAGCTCGGCATCAGCACCGCGCCCTTGCTGATATAGGCGCCGCGGCGGACGATCGAACCGGGGACGGCGCGGAAGCCCGCGTCGCGGAAACGATTCTCGCCCCAGCCGGCGAATTTCGACGGCACCTTGTCCCACCAGCGTGCGCCGCCGGGGCCGCCTTCGATCAGTTCCATATCGCCCAGGCGGAACGACAGCAGCACCGCCTTCTTGAGCCACTGGTTGACCTGCCACGTCCCGTCGGCATCACGTTCGGCGACGCGAAAGCTGCCGTCGTCGAGCCCGGCGAGCGCGGCCTCGACCGCCTCGCGCACCGCGCCCTGCGTCGTCAGCCCCAGCGTGTCGCGGTCATCCCATGCGGCTTCGATCGTCGATTGCAGGTCGGTGGTCATGAAATTCCCCATGGTAAAGGCAGATTGTCGAGCCAGTCGGCGATGTCGGTCGCGTGGAAATCGACCTGATCCGGCAGGTGGTCCCGATGACCGCTTTCGCTGCCATTGTCCAGCCAGACGGTCGTCATGCCGAGCGCTTTGGCGGGCGTCAGGTTGCGCGCCATATCCTCGACGAAGACGCTCTTTGCCGGGTCGACGCCCAGATGCGAAATCATCATCGCATAAGCTTCGGGATCGGGCTTGGGTGTGTAGCGCGTGATGCGGATGTCGCAGATGCCGTCGAACAGGTCGGCAATCCCGCGCGCGTGAAGCACCCGCGCCGCATAATCGGCATCGGCGTTGGTGAAGATCAGCTTGCGCCCCGGCAGGCGTTCGAGTCCGGCGCGCAGCCGCGTATCGATGCTCAGCCGGTCGAGCGCAATGGCATGGACGTCGACCAGAAAATCCTCAGGGTCCACGCCGTGGTGGCGCATCAGCCCCGCCATCGTCGTGCCATGATCGTGGAAATATTGCTTCTGCACCCGCCGCGCCTCGGCCGCGTCGACATTCAGCAGGCGCATGATGAAGGCGCCCATGCGCGCGTCGATCAGGTCGAACAGCTTCGCCGACGGCGCATAGAGCGTGTTGTCGAGATCGAAAATCCAGCTGTCGATATGGTCGAGCGGGGCGGGCATGCGGCGGCGCATAATGGCTGGGCGGGATGGGGGCAAGACGTTCAGATCCTCCCTGTCGCGCAGCGATGGGGAGGTGGCCGTCGCGTCAGCGACTGACGGAGGGGCCATGGCGCGAGGTCGCTGCCCCTCCACCACCGCCTGCGGCGGAGGTCCCCCTCCCCATGCCTGCGGCACAGCGAGGATCGGCAACGCGCAATTAACCGCATGATGCTACCCCTCCCTTCTCCGCCGCGCTAAAAGGCGGAGATCAAGGCAAAGGGGAACGGCGATGGCCGACGCGAACCGACGCAGCAGCATCCGGCGGGTGGCCGCGCGGCCATTGCCCCTGCTGCTCGGCGTTGTCGCGCTCTCGCTCGCCGCATGTGGTGGTGGCGGCGGCGCGCGCCCTTCGCCGACCCCTGCCCCTGCCCCTGCGCCGACGCCGACGCCAACCCCGACTCCCACGCCGACCCCGCCGCCGACGGGCAATTTCAACACCGCCGAAACGCGCCGCTCCGACGGCGTCGATTTTCACGGCGCGATCACCGCCTATCAGGCGGGGGCGACCGGGCAGAATATCCTCGCCGGGGTCATCGACGACGGGATCGATCAGGACAGCCCCGAATTCGCCGGGCGTATCTCGTCGCAATCGATCGACCTCGCCGGATCGCGCGGCATCAATGGCGAGGGGACGCACGGCACCAACGTCGCGCAGGTGCTGCTCGGCGGAAAGAATGACGTCGGCACCTTCGGCATCGCCTTCAACGCCAATCTGCTCGTGCTGCGCGCCGACCGGCCGGGAAGCTGCGCGACCGAAGATCCGTCGAACGACGAAAGCGGCTGCCGCTATCCCGAAACAGTGATCGCGGCGGGGCTCGACCGCGCGGTCGGTGCGGGCGCGCGTGTCGTCAACATCTCGCTCGGCGGCGAAGACCCGCCCGGTGCGACGCTGCGCGCCGCGGTCTCGCGCGCGACTGCGGCGGGGATCATCGTCATCGTCTCGGCGGGGAACGACGGCGATACGACCGCGAACGGCAACGATCCCAACAACCCCGGTTTCTTCGCGCGCGGGCTGCGCGACGCCGGCGGCGGGCTCGTCGTCATTGCCGGATCGGTCAATGAAAATGGCGCGATCTCGGGGTTCAGCAACCGCGCGGGCGGCTATGCCGGTTCGTACCTTAGTGCGCTCGGCGAGGGCGTGTGCTGCGCCTATGAAAATGGCGTGCTCAAGACCGAGGGCAATTTCGTCTTCGTTTTGAACGGCACCAGCTTCGCGGCGCCGCAGGTCGCGGGTGCGGTCGCGCTGATCGCAGGGGCCTTTCCGAACCTGTCGAGCCAGCAGATCGTCTCGCTTCTCTATCAATCGGCGCGTGATGCGGGCGCGGCGGGCGACGACGCGGTCTATGGCCAGGGCATCCTCGACATTGCGCGCGCCTTCCAGCCGATGGGCGCCACATCGCTCGCCGGCACCTCGACCGCGGTTGCGCTCGGCGCGCCGCTCGGCATCCTCGGCGGTCCGATGGGCGATGCCGGCGGGGCGGGCACGACGGGCGTTGTTACCGACGGCTTCGGCCGCGCCTTCAACGTCGATTTTGGCGGTGCGCTCGGTCCGCGCCGCCCCGACTTCAAACTGTCGGGCGCGATCGGGGGGCTCATCCGCCAGCAAAGCGCCGCCAGCCAATCGCTTGCGCTCTCGCTCGTCACCGCGCCCGGCGCGGGCGGCACCGACGCGCTCGTCGGCCTCTCCTTCCACGATGCGCAGCGCGCACGCACCCTCGCCGCCTCGGTGATGACACGCCTCGACGCGCGCACGCGTATCGGTTTCGCCGCGGGGCGCGGCACCGGCGGGCTGCTCGCGGGCGAGCGCGGCGAGAGCGGCTACGCGATGCTGATCGGCGACGCCGCGCACGAGGGTCTCGGCTTTGCCGCCAGCCCCGGCATCGGCACGATAATTCGCCATAATATCATTCACAATCAATATGTTAATGTGATACTGGAAAATGGCTGGGTCTCGGGCTCGCGCTGGCAGGACGACCCCCTCCTCCGCTACCGCTCGGGCCATGATAGCCGCTACCAGCGTGTCGGCGCCGCGTGGGACGCGCGCTTCGGTCCCGTCCGCACCGCGTTCGGCGCCAGCTGGCTGCGCGAATCGGACAGCCTGCTCGGCGCCCGCCTCGGCTCCGTCTTCAGCGCCGGCGGCGCGACCAGCCTCGTCGGCGACGCCAGCCTCCTCCTCGATATGCGCGATGATTGGAAAGTTGCGGCCGCGTGGCGCCAGATGTGGACGCGCCCCGACAGCCAAGGCTTGATCGCGGGCGGCGCGCTCTGGTCGACCGCTTTCTCGTTCGACATCGCCAAGGCGAATCTCATGCAACCGGGCGACCGCGCTGCGCTCCGTTTCGCCCAGCCGCTGCGTGTCGCGCGCGGCGGCATCGACCTGATGCTGCCCGTCGCGCACGACTATGCGACCGGCCGCACCGACTTCGGCCGTCGCACCTATACTCTGGCGCCGACGGGGCGCGAGCTGGTCGTCGAGGCGAGCTATGCACTGTCGCTCTTCGGCGGCGAACTCATTGCCAACAGCTGGTGGCGGCGCGATCCCGGCCATATCGCTGCGATGCCCGACGACCGGGGCGCGGCGCTTCGCTTTACGATGGGCTTCTGATCGGCTTTAACACTCCCCAAAGGTCAAAACAGGGGATGCCAAAATGAAGCCGATTCATATTCTTCCGTTCGCGCTCGTCGGTGCGGCGCTCGCCACGCCGCTCGCCGCGCAGGCGCCGACGCGGACGGTCATCTACGCGGGACAATTGCTCGCCGAACCCGGCAAGCCCGCGCGCGGCGCGTCGACGATCATCGTCGAAGGCGGCAAGATCGTGTCGATTACCGATGGCTATCAGCCCGCCGACCCCGGCGCGACGCTGATCGACCTCAAGGACAAATATGTCCTTCCCGGCCTGATCGACAGCCACGTCCATCTGACCAGCGACGCGGGCGGCATCGCCGGCCAGCTCGAAGAGGTCACGCTCAGCCCCGCGGCGCAGGCGTTCAACGCCGAGGCGAACGGGATGAAGACGCTGCGTGCGGGCTTCACCACCGTCCGCAACCTCGGCGACGGCGACGGCGCGACCTTGGCGCTGCGCGATGCGATCCTTGCAGGCAAGGTGCAGGGGCCGCGCATCGTCGATGCGGGCGCCAGCATCTCGGGCAGCGCGGGGCATATGGATGGCTCATTGGGCTATCGCGACGAACTGCGGCCCTTCTTCGCGGGCGCGGGCAACACCTGCAACGGCGCCGACGACTGCCGCCGCGCGGTACGGCTCCAGATCGGGCGCGGCGCCGACGTGATCAAATTCGCCTCGACCGGCGGCGTCAACAGCCGCATCGGTGCGGGCCTCGGCAAGCAGATGTTCGACGACGAGGCGCAGGCGATCGTCGATACCGCGCATCTGTTCGGCAAGAAGGTCGCGGTCCACGCGCACGGCGCCGACGGCATCCGCCTCGCGATCGACGCCGGGGCCGACTCGATCGAGCATGGCACGATCCTCGACGAGGCGACGATTGCGGCGTGGGCGAAATCGAAGACCTATTATGTCCCGACGCTCTCGACCGTCAACGGCTACAAGGAACGCATCGCCGCGAACGCCAACGCCTATGAACCCGACGTGCTGGCGAAGATCCAGTGGCGCATTTCGATCACCGGCAAGAGCCTTGAGCAGCTCGTCCCGCGCGGCGTGCGCATCGCGTTCGGCACCGACGCCGGCGTCTCGAAGCACGGCCGCAACGGCGACGAGTTCGAACTGATGGTCCAGCACGGAATGAAACCGGTCGAGGCGCTGAAGGCAGCAACGGTCAACGCCGCCGACTTGCTTGGGCTGTCGAACGAGATCGGCACGATCGCGCCGGGCAAGAGCGCCGACATCATCGCCGTCGCGAGCGACCCCGTTGCCGACGTGCGCGTGCTCAAGAAGGTCGATTTCGTGATGGCGCGCGGGACGGTGGTCGATTGAATATCTAATCCTCCCTGTCGCGGAGCGATGGGGAGGGGGACCGCTCGCGAAGCGAGGGGTGGAGGGGCAGCGACGGCAGCTTAAGCGCCCGTCCGTCAGCGCTTCGCGCTGCCACCTCCCCATGCCTGCGGCACAGGGAGGATCAATCGTCCGCCAGCACCCCGCGCAGCGCCAGCCAGCGCTCGCGCTTGGCCGCGAAGCCGATCGTGTGCGCGGCGCTGCTCGACGGCAGGTCGACGAGTGCGACGCCATCGAGCGGCGGCAATTGGCGCCGTCCGATAGCCCCGGCCTTGCCGCCGTTGAAGGCGATCATGCAGAGGTCGGGCAGATCGGCGACGAGCGCCGCGAGGTCGTGCGCCTCGGCTTCGCGGATCAGCGAGTCGCTGCTGGTATGCCGCTCGGCGCTGCGGATCACGTCCCACAATCCGACCTTCGCATCGCGGATTGCGACGAGCCTGTCGTCGTAGCGCATATTCGCCAGCGGCCGGTCGACGACTTCGCCGAGCAGGCGCCAGAACTGGTTCGTCGGATGTGCATAATATTGCTGTTCGGCAAGCGAACGGACGCCGGGCAGACTTCCCAGAACTAGCAACCGCGTATCGGGCGCGACATGCGGTGCAAAGCTGGCGTGGCGAATTGTGGGCATGGTTTCCGATAGCCCGCTCGGGCCAGCGCAACAATATTGCCCGCCCCTTGACCGGCGAGGGAATCGGGTCTAGGGGCCCGCTCGACCGAAAAGGACGGTTTGCCGCCTTTTTCAGTTGCAACAGCGCTTGAACATTGCTGGCGCGGATGGAGCCTCCGGAAGATCTTAGCGATCCGCCGGGGTCTTTTGCTGTTATCAGGTCGGCCGTTTTTCGCCATTTTTGGCGGGTTAGCGGCCGGAGCTTCGTCCACCGCGGTACAGTAACCGTTCGCTTTGATGGGCGGACATTTAAAGGTGAAGCATTCATGCCCACGATCAACCAGCTGGTCCGCAAGGGCCGGACTCCCCAGAAGGTGAAGTCCAAGGTCCCGGCGATGGACGCAAACCCGCAAAAGCGCGGCGTTTGCACTCGTGTCTACACGACGACCCCGAAAAAGCCGAACTCGGCGCTCCGCAAGGTTGCAAAGGTCCGCCTGACCAACCAGCGCGAAGTCATCACCTACATCCCCGGCGAAGGCCACAACCTCCAGGAACACAGCGTTGTGCTGATCCGCGGCGGTCGTGTCCGCGATCTTCCCGGTGTGCGTTATCACGTCCTGCGCGGCGTGCTCGATACGCAGGGCGTGAAGGACCGCAAGCAGAGCCGTTCGAAATACGGTGCGAAGCGTCCGAAGTGACGTTCACGGGGTGAACGTCATCCCGGACAATCGCTTGCAGCGATTGCATCCGGGATCCAGTCACTCCTTCGGCTATTTGATCATCCCTGGCTGCCTTGGCGCCGGGATGCTGTTGTAAAAGGAATTACCTATGGCTCGTCGTCGTCGTCCTGAACGCCGCGAAATCCTGCCCGATCCCCGTTTCGGTGATACGGTGCTGTCGAAATTCATGAACAGCGTCATGCTGGACGGGAAAAAGTCCGTCGCCGAAAGCATCGTTTACGGTGCGCTCGAATCGGTCGAAGCCCGTGCCAAGAAGGAACCGATCGGCGTGTTCCACGAAGCGCTGGCGAACATCCGCCCGAATATCGAAGTCCGCAGCCGCCGCGTCGGCGGTGCGACCTATCAGGTGCCGGTCGAAGTCCGTCCCGAACGTGCGCAGGCGCTCGCGATCCGCTGGCTGATCACCGCCGCGCGCAACCGCAGCGAAACCACGATGGCCGCACGCCTGTCGGGCGAACTGCTCGACGCGTCGAACAACCGTGGCAATGCCGTGAAGAAGCGTGAAGACACGCATCGCATGGCCGAAGCCAACCGCGCCTTCAGCCACTACCGCTGGTAAGCGCTCGCGAGACGCGGCCGCGTCTCGCAATCGTAACAATCATTCCTATATCGGGGGCGGCTCCAAAGGCCGCCTCCCACATCCAAGGAAAAGACTATGGCACGCAGCCATCCGCTCGAAAATTATCGCAACTTTGGGATCATGGCGCACATCGACGCCGGCAAGACCACGACGACCGAGCGTATCCTTTACTACACCGGCAAGTCCTACAAGATCGGCGAAG
>Ga0265296_1000347_pt1 | contig 77522 bp, 76 predicted proteins | sample MunlanPumphouse1_FD_189073 | JGI IMG/M metagenome (GOLD analysis project Ga0265296, IMG submission 189073) | Groundwater microbial communities from a municipal landfill in Southern Ontario, Canada - Pumphouse #1 | ecosystem: Environmental > Aquatic > Deep subsurface > Groundwater | place...
CTCGATCTCGATCCGGTCTTCAAGAGTCAGATGACGGTAATGTGCGGTCAAGGAAGCGCAACCCTTCAGGCCGTGAGTGTGAATAACCACAACCTACGAGGTGTTGCGCTTCCGTTCAGAACTCGGGCGGAAACTCAACCGTGGAGTCCCGCCCGGGCGAGGAGTCAGGCGCGGACAGCGCGACGCAGCTGCATCCTGTTCATCGCGCGCTTCCACTCCCACCGACGTCGGCGATCCGGAGCGATCCGTGGGGCAGATTCTCGAGCATCCACGCCACGGCGTCGAAGGGATAGTCCGGCCGCGCCGCCTCGTAATCGGCTGCCGCAGCGCCGAAGGAAGTTGCCCGCGCATCGCTCATGTGGCCAGCCTACGGCGAGTCTGCGACATCACGCACGGCACCGGAGAGAAGGTGGTGAGGTGCCCCTGGACTTCACCGCAATCGACTTCGAGACGGCGAATTCCAGCCCCGCCTCGGCATGCTCCGTCGGACTCGTCCGCGTACGCGACGGCGAGGTGGTCGCCACCGCCGGCTGGCTGATCCGTCCGCCGGAAGGACACGACGAGTTCCAGGACTGGAACATCAAGATCCACGGCATCCACCCTCACCAGGTCCGCACGGCCGCGACCTGGGAAGACCAGTTCGACCGGCTCTGCGCTTTCGCAGGAGACGACGTGCTCGTCGCACACAATGCCGGCTTCGACACGAAGGTGCTGCGCACCGCGTCAGAGGTGACCGGCCTCCAGTGCCCGCCGTATCGCTCGCTGTGCAGCCTCCAGGTCGCGCGCAAGGTCTACGACCTCGACTCGTATCGCCTGCCTGTGGCGGCCGCTGCCGCAGGGTTCGCCGACTTCTCCCACCACGACGCGCTGGCGGATGCGCGGGCCTGTGCCCAGATCGTCATCGACGCCGCTGCACGGACCGCTGCCGCTGACGTCGACGAGCTCGCTCTGGCGCTGAGCCTGCGGCTTGCGGAGCATCCGGTGCGCGTGCTGGAGCGGGCTGTCGCCTGATCTCGGCGGTGGGCAACTCCCGCGGTGCGCACCTTCCGCAGTGGGCACCTTCCGCAGTGCACAATGAGTGCATGACGAATCCCACCGGCGACTCCCCCGTCAGCCTCGAGGTCATCGAGGGCACCTTCGATCTCGCGCGTCAGGGCCGTACCGGTCCGCTCGGCGAGATGATCGACGCCGGCGTGCCGATCGACGTGCGCAATCCGCGCGGCGACACCGTGCTGATCGTCGCGACCTATGCCGAGCAGGAGCACACCGTCGCCGATCTCGTGCGACGCGGGGCGGATCTCAACGCGCTGAACGCAGCGGGGCAGACGGCGATCTCCTGCGCGGTGTTCCGCAAGAACGAGACGCTGCTGCGCATGCTTCTCGATGCGGGCGCCGACCCGGATGCCGGACCCCTGTCGGCCATCGCGATCACCGAGCAGTTCGCGCTGCCCGAGATGCGCACGATCCTCGACGAGTACGCGGGCCGTTGAGTCTCCGGCCGGTCCTCTCGAATCGTTGAGCGGAGCGGCATCCGGCCGATGTCGGTGGCCGGGTGCACGCTGGAGCCATGGATGCTCCGCTGATCGCTCTCATCGCCGTCACCGCGCTCGCGGTCGGCCTCGTCGTGGGCTGGTTCTCTCGAGCGGCGCGCGATGCCGCCGCGCACACCCGCAGCGCGACGGAACTCGCCCGCACTCAGGCCGAGCTCGCCGCCGCCCGCGATGATCGCGACCGGCAGTACGACATGTACCGGGATGCTGTGGAGCATGCCCGCGTCGAGCAGCGTGCCGAAGCGCAGCGGGTGCAGCAGCAGAACGCCGTGCTGACCGCGCTGGCGCCGGTGCGCGATTCGCTGCAGCAGATGCAGAACAAGGTGGCGTCCCTCGAGCAGGAGCGGCATGCGCAGTTCGGCTCTCTCGCAGAGCAGTTGCGCAGGGCTCAGGAGTCCGACGAGGCGCTGCGCGCGACCACCGAATCGCTCGCGGGCGCACTCCGTTCGACATCGACCCGCGGCGTGTGGGGCGAGACCCAGTTGCGACGAGTGGTCGAGGCCGCCGGTCTCACCCGGCATGTCGACTTCGACCTGCAGTCCACGATCTCGTCCGATCGCGGTCAGGGTCGCCCCGACATGGTCATCCGCCTGGCCGGAGGCACTTCGATCGCCGTGGATGCGAAGGTGCCTCTCGACGCCTATCTCGAGGCGAGCGCGTTGAGTGGCGACGCTCAGGAGACTCAGCGCCGCCAGTTCATGCAGAAGCATGTCAAGGCCGTCCGCGCGCACATCGACGCCCTCGCGAAGAAGGCCTACTGGTCGGGGCTCGACGCGAGTCCCGAGTTCGTGATCTGCTTCCTGCCGAGCGAGTCGCTGCTCGCATCCGCGATCGACGAAGATCCGACGCTGCTCGACTACGCCTTCGGCAGGCGCGTCGCGCTCGCCTCGCCGGTGAATCTCTGGGCCGTGCTGAAGACCGTCGCATTCACCTGGACGCAGCAGGAGGTCTCGACCGAGGCGCGCACACTTCTCAACCTCGGAACGCAGCTCTTCGACCGTCTCGGTGTCCTCGCCGGGCATGCCGACGACATGAGGCGGGCGCTGGAGCGCACGGTCGAGAGCTATAACCGCTTCGCCGGCTCGCTCGAGACCCGCGTGCTGGTCACCGCTCGTCAGTTCCCTGGGATCGACGCTTCGGCGCTGGACGCTGTTCCACAGACGATCACGACCTCACCACGCCGATTCACCGCGCCGGAGCTGGTCGAGGATGCGCGGCGAGTCGAGAACTCCGAACCGGTCGAGGATGAGGAGCCGGCCCAGCGGGCAGTGCTGTTCGAAAGCGTGCAACTGGAGGGAATCCAGGCCGACCTCGACGCCGTGCGGCGCCGTATGGACGAAGGTTAGGCGCTGCCGGGAACCCAGCTGAGCAGGGCGATCACGAGACCGGAGCTCACGACGAAGGCACCGATCATCCACCACGAGCTGAGCTCGTGCCCCTCGGGCCGGCGCACGCGGAACAGCACATCCGCGCGGCGCGCGGGATCGACGTTCGGCGGAGCGACTGTCGCGGCTGCTGCGGCTGCGACACGAGCGGCCTCGTCCTCCGGAGTGATCCGAAGAATACGGCCCGTGTTCGTGGTGACCATAGCCGTCGCTCGCGACTTCGCGTCCCGCGTCTGCTCCGTGGTCATCTCACCCTCCTGGATGCCGTCGTGAACTGTGACGGCGACGAACCCAGGGCCTATTGTGCCAGCAAAGCCTGAATAAGACCGGACGCAGCGCGACGCCGGCATACCGGGTCGGTAACGATCAGGGCCGCGAAGATCGCGGAATCGGGCCCTCGATCCTTAGAGCCACTTGGAGACGAGGTGCTCCGACGCGATGCGGCGAAGAGTTCCGGAGGCACCGCGCAACACCACCGATTCGGTGTACACGTAGTTGCCCTCGCGGCGCACACCGGCAACCAACTGCCCGTCGGTGACCCCTGTCGCGACGAAGATCGTGTTGTCGCCCTTGACCAGGTCATCGGCCTCGTAGACGCGGTCCATCTCGAGTCCTGCATCGATGCCGCGCTGACGCTCATCGTCGTCACGCGGCCACAGCCGCCCCTGGATGTGGCCACCGAGAGCCTTGATCGCACAGGCGGTGACGATGCCTTCCGGGCTGCCGCCGACGCCGACGCACATGTCGGTGCGAGCACCGTGACGCGCGGCGTTGATGCCACCGGCGACATCGCCGTCACTCATCAGGCGCGTGCCTGCACCGGCCGCACGGATCTCTTCGATGAGCTTCTCGTGCCGCGGTCGGTTCAGCACCGAGACGACGAGCTCGTCCACGGGCTTGCCCAGGGCCTTCGAGAGCAGGCGGATGTTCTCGCCGATGGGCAGTCGGATGTCGACGACGCCGACGCCTGCGGGGCCGGTGACGAGCTTGTCCATGTAGAAGACACTCGACGCATCGAGCATCGTGCCGCGATCGGAGACCGCGATGACGGAGAGTGCGTTCTGTCGGCCCGCCGCCGTGAGCGAGGTGCCGTCGATCGGGTCGACGGCGATGTCGCACTCCGGACCTCGACCGGCGCCGACCTCTTCGCCGTTGAACAGCATCGGCGCGTTGTCCTTCTCGCCCTCGCCGATGACGACCCGGCCCTGGAAGTTCACGGTGCCGAGGAAGGCGCGCATCGCGTCGACCGCAGCACCGTCCGCAGCCTCCTTGTCGCCACGGCCGATGAACGGCACAGCCCGGATGGATGCCGCCTCGGTCGCACGCACCAGTTCCAGTGCGAGGTTTCGATCGGGACGCAAGGGGCTCATATCGGCCGTCAGACTCACCATGTGGTCAGCCTAACCAGCGGACTGCACGGAACTGCAGGTGTTTCGCGCGAATTCACACGAAGGAATCGAACTTCTTAACCCTGGCGAAGAGCCTGGTCTCTGAGAGGGGGCAGCAGGCCACGGCATCCGCTCGTCGCCAGCGATAGAGTTGGGGCTGTCCCGGCTCATCTATCGCAGGAGTTTTCATGCCCGTCGCCACTCCGGACCAGTACGCAGAAATGCTCGACCGTGCGAAGGCCGGTGGGTTCGCGTATCCCGCGTTCAACGTCTCCAGCTCGCAGACCATCAACTCCGTCCTCCAGGGGCTGACCGAGGCCGGCTCCGACGGCATCATCCAGGTCACCACCGGTGGTGCCGACTACTTCGCCGGCCACACGGTGAAGGCTCGTGCCACCGGCGCTCTCGCGTTCGCGCGCTACGCCACCGAGGTCGCCAAGAACTATCCGGTCACTGTCGCCCTGCACACCGACCACTGCCCGAAGGATGCCCTCGCCGGCTTCGTCGAGCCGCTGATCGCCGCCTCTGAAGAAGAGGTCAAGGCGGGTCGGAGCCCGATCTTCCAGTCGCACATGTGGGACGGCTCGGCTGTTCCCCTCGCGGAGAACATCGAGATCGCGAAGGACCTGCTCCCCCGCATGAAGGCGATCAACGCGATCCTCGAGGTCGAGATCGGCGTCGTCGGCGGCGAGGAAGACGGCGTGCAGCACGAAGGTTCGAACGAGGCTCTCTACACGACCTTCGCGGATGTCGATCAGGCCGTGCAGGCGCTCGGCATGGGCGAGCAGGGCCGCTACATCGCCGCCCTCACCTTCGGCAACGTCCACGGCGTGTACAAGCCGGGCGGCGTGAAGCTGCGCCCCGAACTGCTGGGCGAGATCCAGCAGCAGGTCGCCGCGAAGTACAACACCGGCGCGAAGCCGCTCGACCTCGTCTTCCACGGCGGCTCCGGCTCGACCGACGAGGAGATCGCCCTCGCAGTCGCCAACGGCGTCATCAAGATGAACATCGACACCGACACGCAGTACGCCTACACGCGTGCGATCGCCGACTACATGTTCAAGAACTACGACGGCGTCCTGAAGGTCGACGGCGAGGTCGGAAACAAGAAGCTCTACGATCCCCGCGCGTGGGGCAAGGTCGCCGAGTCGGCGATGGCCGCTCGCGTGGTCGGCTCGACCCGCCAGCTCGGCTCGTACGGCCAGTCCAAGAGCTGACCTGCAGATCGTGTGGAAGATGCCCCGGCCCGGTTTCGGGTCGGGGCATTCTCATTGCCGGCAGGCCCGCCCGCAGGGGGCCTTGCCACCGGTGGCGAGAAGGAGCATCGTTGAAGCATCCGATCCACGAGGAGGGGTGTCATGGCGATGCAGGCGAAACCCGGTGACCGGTTGATCGTCGAAGGGCGCACCGATACGGCTCACAGGCGCGAAGGCGAGATCCTCGAGGTCCATGGCGAGGACGGATCCCCGCCCTTTATGGTGCGGTGGGACGATGGGCACGAGGGCACGGTCTATCCCGGACCCGATGCCCACGTCGTGGATCGTTGAGGCCCGTTCGCTGAGTGGAAGCGCGCTTGGCTCACTGCGCCATGCGCTCGCCCGCCGGTGACAGCACCCACCACACGTCGTTGACTCCCTGGCCTGCGACATCTCCCGCAGCCGAATCACCTGCGAAGTAGTACAAAGGCCATCCGTTGAGCGTGACCTGGGTGGCACCGTCGACGCCGGTGATCGTACCGAGTTCGCCGGTCACCCCATCACCTGCCACCGGGTCGCCGTCTGTGGTCACCGCCGGCCAGTTCGTCGCGCACTGCCCCTCACAGGTGCTCTCCCCTGCACCTTGCGTGTCGCTGTCGAACATGTAGACGGTCATCCCCTCGGCGTCGACCACGATCTCACCGAGCTCGTGGTCGGCGACCATGAGCTGAGCGCCCTCGGCGGTCATGCCGTATCCGTCGCCCGGGTCCGATGGCGGGGCCGCCGGGTCGGACGTGCCGCCTGCGCAGCCAGACAAAGCCAGCGTGAGCAGAGCGGCCATCGCAGCGGCCCTGCCGATCTTCCTGAACATGGATCGTCCCTTCCTCTGCGATCGCAACTGCGGTCACCGGGGAAACGACGCCGGCGCCAGAAAGGTTCAACCAGACACTTCGACGCGCATGAGCACTTGCTCAGAACCGACGGCACGGATCTCCAGAGTCTGGATCCCTCCGAGATCCAATGCCGTGCCCGCGCTGAGCTGAGCCGTCGTCCCTGGACGTGCACGCCAACTGGAAACGGCCTCCTCAGCGCCGTCGCTGCCGATCACATACAGCGCGTACGGCCAGCCGGCATCTCCTCCGCCTGAACCGCCGTAGACGCACTCCAGATCGATGCGCGTACCCCAACCGACCTCGGTGAGCTCAGCGGTCGCCTCGAGCGGGATCTCCGAGGTGGCCTGCATCGTGACGACCGTGGTCTTCTCGGGTACCGGCGCAAGCGGCAAGGTCACGGCGAGCACGACCGCGACGACGGCTGCGGCCGCGGCTACCGCGCCCGTCCACCAACGCCTGCGGAGGCGGAGAATCCGATCCGCGGACGCGATCCGGGCGAGCTCGTCCCGCCGCGACGGATCCGGTCCCGCAGGAGTGTCAGAGAGGAGGGACTCCGCATTTCTGCGCTCGACGCGTCCGAGCAGACCGATCACCGGTGCGAGTTCGGCGACCCCACGGCCGCACACCTTGCAGTCGACAAGATGCTCTTCGAAGAGGCGCCGGTCCGCCGAGTTCAGTGCGCCCATCACGTACGCCCCATCCCAGTTGGCGAAACGGGCGTGATCCGCGTTCATCGCGTCACCCCCTTCTCCTGCAGCGCGAGTCGCAGCGACCGGATGCCGTAGTGCAGGCGTGACTTCACCGTTCCCTCCGGAACGTCGAGTTCTGCCGCGATCTCGGCGACCGTGCACCGGCCGAAATACGCGCGCACGATGACCTCTCGGTGATCATGCGTCAGTGTGGCCAGCGCATCCTCGATGAGGATCGCCTCGAACAGCGCGTCAGTGGCGTCATCCACCACGCGCTCAGGCGCGTCCGGAGCAGGGAACTCATGGCGTTTGCGCGCACTTCGCACGTCGTCGATCACGAGGTGCCGCGCCACAGTGAACATCCACGACCGCGTCGTCGACGTCTCCTGTTCGAGGATGCGCGGGCTGCGCCAGGCGCGCAGCAGCGTCTCCTGAACGATGTCGTCGGCTCCGCTGCGATCGCCCGTGAGGTGCACCACGTAACGCCACACCGGCCCCGCATGCGCGTCGTAAAGCGCGGTGAGCCGTTCGGCCTCATCGAGTGCCATCTGTTGCACCTCCCTCAGACAACACGTGGTGGAGGGTGGGAAGGTTCAGTGAACCGGATCCCGGCCCCTGTCGTTCTCCCAGTATGAACTCGTTGCGCATGGCCGAAGCCCTTGAGATCGGCGGTCTTCCCCTGCACCCGCTCATCGTCCACCTGGTCGTGGTCCTGACACCCCTCGCTGCGCTCGCGCTGGTGCTGAGCGTGTTCTGGCCCGCTGCACGACGACGGCTCGGCATCGTCACGCCGCTCGCCGCAATCGTCGTGCTGATCCTCGTGCCGATCACCGTCGCCGCCGGTGAGAGCCTGAAGGAGGTGGTGGGCCCACTACCCGCCGTCGAGCGTCATGAATCGTTCGGACGGATGCTGCTGCCCTGGGCGATCGCGCTCTTCGTGGTGGCCGCAGCCCACTGGGCCTGGTATCGGTTCGGCCGCCGGGGAGTCATAGAGACGCGGCCCTCGCTGGCTCGTGTCATCACTGTCGTGCTCGGCGTTCTCGCGACGGGCGTGAGCGTCGGAGTGACCGTCATGATCGTGCTGATCGGTGAGTCGGGCGCCCAGGCGGTGTGGGGGTGAACAGCACGAGGATGCCCCGCCCAGATAGGGCGAGGCATCCTCTGCTTCTGCGTCCCCACGCAGTCGCGTCCCCAGCGCGAGATCTCATAGTCAGCCGACGGCGAGGCTCCAGTTGCCGTCCGCCCGTATCGTGACCACGGAAGGACCGCTCGAAAGCGGCACGGTGCCGCTATAGGTGCCGATCTCGTTGACCAGCAGTCCGAGGTTGAACACGTCCGAGTTCTCCTGCATCACGACGAAGTTGCTCGATCCGGTGTGCGCGGCGGTGAGCGACGCTGCATCGCCGTCGTAGACGAACACCGCGTCGCCCACGCCTTCGGCCGCAAGCGCGGGAGCCGAGCCCATCGGCCGAATATCGAAGGTCCAATCACCGTCCGCCGTCACCTGCAGCTTCACTCCATCGCCGAGGGCGGAGATGCCCCATGCCGTCGTGCCGCTGTATGCACCGATCGTGTTGACGAGCAGTTCACCGGTCGATCCGTTGTTCGCATCGAGCACGCTGACGGCGAAGTTGCTCGACCCGTTGTGCGTGGCGACCACGACGCCTCCGGTCGCACCGGCCGGCAGGTCGATGATGGTGTCGCCTGCACCGGACTGCTGGATCGGCGCGAACTCGCCCCAGGTGCTGTTCGCCCAGGATGCGGATGCGCTCTCGGCCGGCTCTTCGACGGCGGGCGTCTCCTCAGCGGCAGCATCCTCAAGCGCGCCGTCCACGAGTTCTTCGGCGACGTCCGCGGTCTTCTCGAGTCCGTCGACCACCCCGGCTCGCGAGGTGCCACCGCCGGATGCCTCTCCGGACGCACCGTTGACCGCACCGGAGATGCCGCCCACGAGCACGAGCGCGCCGGTGACGATCCAGGCGATGAGCTTGGTCTTGTCGTAGCCGTCGAGCCGGCGACCTGCCCTGTCGCGCATCGCACCCGTGAGAATCAGGATCAGGTCGACCAGGTACCAGATGCCGAGCCCGCCGAAGGTGAACAGCTTGAGCAGTCCGGTGCCGACCTTGCCGAGATAGAAGCGATCGACGCCGAAGATGCCGACCAGCAGCGAGAGCAGCCAGGTGACGAGGAACGACTTGCCGTCGTCTGACGCATCGGCCGAGGCCGGGACGGGAGGCGCCATGTACGGCGCAGGAGGGGGTGAAACGGACATGATGAGATTCCTTTCGAAGACGGTGGTGTTGGTGGTGTGAAAGTCAGTTCTTGGTGTCGATCTCGATGAGGATGCTGAGCCCGTCATCCGGGTGGTAGGTCCAAGAGGCGACGTAACCGTCCCAGCTCCCCTCCTGGCGACCGTCCATGGCCCGAGTCGTACCTATGCGGGACAGGATGGTCTCGCTCATGCCGAGTTCCGAGCGTCAACGTCGCACCGACCGCGGCTCCGATCGTGCCGGCGACGAGATCGCGTCCTCGAATTGCTCCAGGAGGATGCACGGAAAGAGGCAGCTGGTCTGCTGAACTGGGAATCGACATGCTGTCTCTCCATTCGTGGAACCGGCGTGAAACGGTGGACGAGTGCGTCCCCTCCACTCGCCCACCGTGGCGACGCGTGGTCGCCAGAATTGACGTTAGAGACTTCTGCGAGATCAGGCGATTGATACTCTGATAAGACGGGTTATCAGCACTTTCATCGGAATGTCGTAACTCGTCGCTAGAGTCGCCTCATGACCAATGCACGTCCCTCTGACCGACGCCGGCCTGCTGATGCGGCCACCACGTCTGATGCGGCGACCCTGCTCATTTCGCTTTCCGAAGTCGCCGCACTGGCGAGGGTGCAGCGGCCGGTGGTCTCCATGTGGCGCACCCGCTTCAGCAGCGGCACGATGCCATTCCCGCGACCGAGGATCTCGTCGAACGGGCGCGACCGTTTCAGTGCTGTTGAGGTGGCGCAGTGGCTGTGCGACACCAATCACGGCAACAACCCGGATGCTGTCGCCGACGCCGCGGCGTTCGCGTTGGTCGACTCGCTGGCACTGACGGAGACGCAGCACGCCGATGCTCTCGGCGCTCTGCTCGCCCTGCGCGCGTTCGACGGCCGGCCGCTGCTCGACGGGGATCTGATCGAGCGCGCGGACGAGGCTGATCCCGACGACGAGATTCTCGCCCGCGAGATCGCGAGCGTCGATGCCTCCTGGGCGGCGTTCGCCGATCAGATGGCAGATGCCGCGTACTCCACGCTCGGCGCATGGGAACGGCTGCACGAACGTCGACCGGCATCGGGTCGTGATGGTTCGGCCGGGGCGCTCTCCGCGCAGGGCGGTGAGTTGATCACCGGCCTGTCGCGTGCGCTCCTCGACGACGACCGGCCCATGATCGCCGACGCACCGGGTGCCCTTTCAGCTCACGACACAGTCGCCACAGTGATCGCGTCGTTCGGCGAGAGCACCGAGGTCGAGGTGCACGTTCCCTCGGGTGACGCGGGGCGTAGCATCCGACGCGAACTTCTCGTTCGCGGGCTGTACCCGTTGCTCTCGCAGCGGCCACCCGGCGGGGCTGCACCGGCTGTGCATCTTGCGCGGCTACGCGGCTGGAATCCGGAAGCGGAGCTCGCACAGTTGGAAGAACTCGTGGTCGAGTTGGGCGATGCTCAGCGAGCGATCGTGATCGGACCCGACACGCTGCTCACCGAACCGATCTTCGGCACGTCCGAGGCCTCCCGCGACGCGGTGCTCCGCTCGGGGCGCGTGCGCGGCATCCTGCGCCTTCCACAGGGCATGGTGGTGACCGCTCCTCGCCAGGCGATGGCGATCTGGCTCATCGGCGGTCCGCAGGGCGGCACGCCCCTCGCCGACCGGTTCACGTTGACCGGCGATCTTCGCGGGATCGAGTTGAATGACGGTCGCACACGCGATGTGATCAGTGACTTGGTCACGTCACTCGGCACACGCCGAGATGTGCTCGCTCACGCGTTCCGCTTCCTGCGGTTCGTGCGCACCTCGTCGCTGCTCGCGGGCAACACGCCGCTGGTTGCGACGAGCGCGCTCCCCCGTCTGGGCGCCAACAGCCCGGCGCCTGCCGACCTGCCAGTGCTGCTGGATGAGGCTACTGCCCGTCTTGAGATCGACCTCCCGCTGCGCACCACGACGACGCCTGCTGCACCAGCGTCCGTTTCACTGGGAGATGCGATCGATGCGGGTGACGTCCGAGCGCTGAGCGGAGCGCGACTGAGTGCCGAAGACTCCACCGGGGCCGACGGATTCGACATCATCGGCCGCGACGAAGTGCAGAGGGTCGCACGGGTACGTCGCCAGATCGACCGGCTGCGCCTCGCCGCGAGTTATCCACGCGCAGAGATCACGCGTCCAGGCGACGTCGTGTTCCTCGCCGGCGCCAGCCCGCGCGCTCGCGGCGCTGAGTTGGAGCGCGTTCAACGTCGTGCGCAAGCGCCAGGTCAGACCCCTCGATAGGCTCGGCCTGTTTCCCGCTGCGTGGGGACGCGATGGCCGGCTGGGGCTCGCGCGCATGGAAGGGGAATGCCCCCAGTGTGACGGTGCGCTCCGGCTGAAGAACATCGCAACCATGTTCAAGATCGACACGGACGGTAATGAGCGCCCGACGAAATGGGAACCATTTGCTGTATGTCGTAAGAACCCTGAACAGCACCGGTTCGCTTTCGATGTCACTGCGACGATTGATGCTGCGACAGACGAAGCATCATGAGCTTCGCCGTCGTAGATTTCGAGACCACGGGCATACTGCCGTCGTACCACCACCGCGTGGTCGAAGTGGGCATCACCCACGTCGAACCCGATGGAACCATCTCGGGACATTGGGAGACGCTGATCAATCCCGAGCGCGATCTCGGGCCGCAGCGCATCCACGGAATCAAGGCAGCGCAAGTTGTTCAGGCTCCGGTGTTCAGTGACATCGCTGCCGACTTCGCCGCTCTACTGCAGGGACGGGTGTTCGTCGCGCACAATGCGTCGTTCGATCTGCGGTTCCTCAACGCCGAGTTCGAGCGCTCCGGGTATGCGATCTGGGGTGAGATCCCCCACCTGTGCACGATGCGGCTCGGCGCGCAGTTCGGACTCGGCGGATCCGTCGCCCTCGCGCACGCATGTGGCAGTTTCGGGGTCGAGAACGCCTTGGCCCACTCCGCTGGAGCCGACTCACTCGCCACGGCCAAACTGCTGGCCGCGTACCTCCGTACGACCGCAGAGGCACCGGCATGGCGCGATTACTGGTTCGGCCACATCGCCGCTGCGAAAGACTTCCCGTATCCACAAGGGCGTACCACTGGTGTTGCCTGGCAAGCACGCGGCGACGTTGAGGAGGAGGTCCACTTCTTGCAGCGGATCTCCGTCGACGCGAAGCATCCGCGCGCCACCGGCGTCGAAGCCGAATACCTCGGGCTGCTTGACCGCTGTCTGCTCGACCGTGTCATCTCGGTCAGCGAGGCGAGACAGCTCGCCTCTGCCGCCGACGAGCTCGGATTCAGCCGCTTCGAGATCGAAGATCTGCACGCGCAGTACTACGGCGCGCTCGCACAGGTGGCATGGGCAGACGGCGTACTCACCGACGACGAAGAACACGATCTCGACGCGGTAGCGGAACTGCTCGGCATCCCGGGCGTTACGCGTCCGACGATCACGGCCGGATTGAGCGCTTCGACAGGCTCAGCGCGCGAACGCGTCGACGCGGTGCCTATGGTCAACGCATTCACGCTGGCTCCCGGTGACCTCATCGTCCTCACGGGTGAGATGACGCGTCCGCGTTCCGACTGGGAGGACGAACTCCTGCTGCTCGGCTACGCACCCCACACCGGAATCACGAAGAAGGTGCGTCTGCTCGTCGCGGCCGATGCTGACACGCTCTCCGGTAAAGCGAAGAAGGCACGTGACTACGGCATCCCGATCGTCGACGAGAACGGACTGCGACGACTGCTTGGCAATGTCTAAAGGCGAATGTAAAGTCTAAAGAAATCTAAAGGAGTCTAAACGTGACAAACGTGAATGACAGTCCGTTTCGGGCGGGGTTCGGTAAGACCCCGCCGATGCTCGCCGGACGCGACTCCATCCTCGACGACTTCGCCGCAGCATTGGCCGAGGGCTCCTGGAGCACCGAACGCTCCATGCTCATCGAAGGCCCACGCGGCGTCGGCAAGACAGTACTCCTTAACGCTCTCGAAGACATCGCACGTGAGCGCGAGTGGATCGTGATCTCCGAGACCGCAACTCCCGGTTTTCTCGCGCGAGTCACGAACGACCACCTGCAACGGGCTATCGACCATCTGGACCCGCCGACGGAACGCAGCATCACTGGCGTAGGAGTCGCTGGCGCCAGCATCACCACTCAGGTGACGCCGGCGCCCGCGTACCCCGTCACCCTCAGATCACAACTTGAGAGAGCCACGTCGCTCACCGAGCCGCACGGCGTACTCATCACTCTCGATGAGATCAATTCCTCTTCCATCGATGAACTCGCCGAGTTCGCAGCCGAACACCAGCACGCGATCCGGAACGACCTCGAAGTCGCGTTCGCCGGCGCAGGCCTCCGCGGTGCGATCAAGGAAGCACTCAGCCACAAGAGCCTGACGTTCCTGCGCAGATCATTGCGCCCGCCGATCGACTTCCTCGAGTACGACGACGTCGTCGATGCACTCCGGATCCCGATCGTGGATCGCGGACGTGAGATCGACGCAGAAGCACTGGATTACGCCGTACGCGCCACTCAGGGGTATCCGTTCCTCGCGCAATTGATCGGTGACCTCGCATGGAAGGCGTCGCCTCAACAAACCTTGATCTCGCTCGACGACGTGAGATCCGCGTATCGAAAAGCCCGCCGGACGATGGGTCGAAACATTCATGAGCCGTCGCTCAGCGATCTCTCCCCCACAGATCTGACGGTACTGGCGCGTATGGCCGCCGACGACGGCCCCACCGCCGTGAGCGATCTCCGCACCAGCCTCGGAGTCACCTCGAAGTACCTGAGCGTGTACCGCCAGCGGCTTATCGACGCGGGCATGATCATTCCCGCCGGCCATGGCAAGGTCGACATAGCGATGCCCTACCTGCGTGAGTATCTCCGTGACCACGTGGTCTCCGACGCCACTACGGACCGCGCACTTCAGCGCCCCAGTTTCCCCGCGCCGCCGGCGCTCGATGAGGAGTGAGCAATCATGACCACGATCTCCGAGGCCGTCTGGGAGCAGAGCGCCCAGAACACGCTCGCCGAACCCCTGGGCTGGCATCCGTTGCACGGCGAGCAGATCTCCCCCGGCTCCGGCGAGCGCGACAGCTGGGACGAGCTGCTCATCCGTCCGCGCCTGCTCGAGGCGCTGCGCCGGCTGAATCCCGGCGTTCCCGCTCACTATCTGAAGCAGGCGGTCGTCGAGATCGCCTCGCCGACCTCGCAGGATGCGATCACCGAGAATCACCGCATCCACCGATACCTCACCAACGGCTACCCGCTCAGCTACATCGATCAGGACGGCATCGAGCAGAACCCCTCGCTGCGTCTGCTCAGCACTGATCCGGCGCAGAATGACTGGCTCACGGTGAACCAGGTCACCATCCGTCAGACGACACCCGGTCACGGAGAGGTGCATCGCCGCTTCGACGTCGTGCTCTACGTGAACGGCATGCCGATCAGCATCATCGAACTGAAGCGGGCCGGAGTCGGCGCAGCATCCGCTCACTCCCAGTTGCAGACCTACCTGCGCGAGTTCCCGATGGCCTTCCGATTCTGCGTCTTCACCCTCGCCAGCGACGGCCTCGAAGCCAAGTACGGCACGCCGTTCACTCCCCTCAACCATTTCTCGCCCTGGAACGTCGACGACGACGGCGTACCTCTGCAACAGCCGCGCATGGAGGGCGACGAAGACGTCCAAGCCCTCGACGACGCCCTCTCGGGCCTCTACAACCAAGAACGTTTCCTTCAGCTCACACGCAACTTCACCGCATTCGATGAGGGCTCCGACGGACTCGTCAAGCGCATCGCCAAGCCGCACCAGTACTTCGCCGTCACCAAGGCCGTCGGCAAGACCGTGCAGGCGGTGGAGACCAACGGCAAGGCAGGCGTCGTCTGGCACACGCAGGGCTCGGGCAAGTCGATGGAGATGGAACTCTACGCCAACCTCGCCGCGCGCCACCACAAGCTCAAGAACCCCACGATCGTCGTCATCACCGACCGCAACGAACTCGACGGGCAGCTGTTCCAGACGTTCGATCAGAGCCTGCTGCTGCCCGAGAAGCCCGTGCAGGTCGCCACTCGCAGCCAGCTCCGCGAAGAACTGCAGGCCCGCAACACCGGCGGCATCTACTTCACGACCCTGCAGAAGTTCGGCCTCAGCAAGGCCGAGAAGGATGCCGGAATCAAGCATCCGCTGCTCAGCGAACGCCGCAACATCATCGTCGTCGTCGATGAAGCGCACCGCAGCCACTACGACGACCTCGACGGGTACGCGCACCACCTGCGCCGCGCGCTCCCCCACGCCACGCTGATCGCGTTCACCGGCACGCCGATCTCATTCGCCGAGCGGAACACGCAAGACGTCTTCGGCGAATACATCGACATCTACGACCTCAGCCGGGCCGTCGACGACGGCGCCACGGTACCTGTCTACTTCGAACCGCGCCTCATCAAAGTCGCTTTCGCCGCAGACGTCTCGCCAGAGGAGATCGACGCCGCGGCCGATGAGTACACGGTCGGACTCGATGAGACCGAGCGCGCCCGGCTCGAAGCATCCGTCGCTGTCGTCAACGCCGTCTACGGCTCACCAGAGCGCATCGACGCCCTCGCAGACGACCTGCTCGACCACTGGGAGAAACGCCGCGCCGCTATGGCGCCGTTCGTCGAGGGTCCGGGCAAGGCTCTCATCGTCGGCGGCACGCGCGAGATCTGCGCCAAGTTGTACGCCGCGATCATCGAACGCCGCCCGGACTGGCACTCCGACGCGCTGGATGCCGGACGCATCAAGGTCGTCTACTCAGGCACCGCCAGCGATCAGCCGCCGATCAGCGATCACGTGCGTCGCGACTCTCAGAACGCGGTCATCAAGGATCGGTTGAAGGACGCTGAGGACGAACTCGAACTCGTGATCGTCAAAGACATGATGCTCACCGGCTTCGACGCGCCGCCATTGCACACGCTCTACCTCGATCGGCCGCTCAAGGGGGCACTGCTCATGCAGACCCTCGCCCGCGTGAACCGTACGTTCCGCGGAAAGCAGGACGGCCTGCTGGTCGCCTATGCGCCGCTGGCAGACAACCTCTCCAAGGCACTGCAGGAATACACCGTCACCGACCAGGAGAACAAGCCGGTCGGACGCGACGTCGAAGAGGCGCAGGAACTCGCCCTTGCCTACCTGGAGCAGATCCGCCCGTTGCTGGTCGGCCACGACTGGCGCAATGATCTGAAGGCGGGAGGGCCGCGCGCAGGCCTTCGGGCGGTGACGAGAGCCACCAGCTTCCTGCGCGAACCCGTCCGCAACCAGGCGGACAGCGACGGAGACACCTCGGCGACGACGGCCGTGCGCTTCCGCAAGCTCAGCAGTCAACTCGCCCGCGTCTGGGCTCTCGCCTCCGGCGGAAGCACGCTCACAGACGTGCGCGATGAGATCGCCTTCTACGAAGAGGTGCGCATCTGGATGGCGAAGTTCGACGCGCAGGATCGTCAGGCGCGCGACGAACCGATCCCCGACGACATCCAGCGCCTGCTCGGCGTTCTCATCGCAGAGTCGACCGAGACGGGCGATGTCATCGACATCTACGAGGCCGCCGGGATGCCACGTCTCTCGCTCGACGACCTCACGCCGAAGTTCGTCGAAGAGGTGCAGCACGCCCGCAACCCCCAACTGGCGATCGAGGCGCTCCGCGCCGCACTCATCGATGAGAGCCTCGCCGTGTCGCGGGGCAACCTGGTACGCCAGCGCGCGTTCTCCGAGCGGATCGCCGAGATCATGTTCCGCTACACGAACCAGCAGCTGACCTCCGCCGAGGTCATCGCCGAACTGGTGGAGCTGGCGAAGGAGGTGGCAGCCGAAGCATCCCGGGGCCAGCACTTCACGCCGGCGCTGTCGAACGACGAACTCGCCTTCTACGATGCGGTCGCGACCAACGAATCGGCGGTCGACGTGCACGGAGAGGACACCCTCGCGAAGATCGCGCGTGAACTCGTCGCCGTCATGCGCCGCGACGTGCGCACCGACTGGACCGTCCGCGACGACGTGCGGGCCAAGCTGCGCTCATCGATCAAGCGACTGCTGGTGAAGTACAAGTACCCGCCGGACAAGCAGCCTGCCGCCATCGGGCTCGTGATGGACCAGATGGAGGCGATGGCACCGCGGTACGCAGCCGAAGGCGGCTGAGCCGATCGGCCTATCCGGCCCGGTACACCTCGAGGATCGTCGGGGCGTCATCCGGTCGCTCGAGAACGATGATCTCGTCGCCGGCCTCGATGCGCCCGTTCTTGATGACGCGCAAGTAGGGGCCGAGTCGTCCCGCGGCAGAGAAGCGCTTGACCCAGCCGCGCTCGTCGTCACCGCCTACCCAGCGCGCGAAAGTCTGGCAGGGTGTGCGTGGCATGGTCACTTCGACAACCACAGCCCCGCCGATCTGCCATTGCTCGCCGATGCGTGCCGCGTTCACGTCCAGACCCTCGACACGCAAGTTCTCACCGAACCATCCCGGCGGCAGCTCACGCCCGAGTTCGTTCGCCCAGTACGCGGCGTCCGCCTGCGAATACGCGTACACCGCTTTATCGAGACCACCGTGGTTCTTGCGGTCCGCCTGCACGTCGGCGTATACCCCGTACGCGCCGACACGGACCGGACCCGTCACCGGACGCTTGTCGATCGCCGTCGACCCGACGGCACCGGCGTCTGGTCGCAACTGGTGCACGGCACAGACAGCGACCAGGCTCGCACCGCTCATCGACCCGACATCCCGTCGACATAGGCCATGAAGGCAGGGTCACCCATCATCGGAATCATGATGCAGATCGACACGATCAGCATGGTCGCAGCGGCACCGACGAGCGGCACCCACCAAGTGAGCTTTCCGGTGCGCAGGCGGCGCAGCGAAAGCCATGCCGTGATCACCCAGCCCACGACAAGGAGGATCGCACCGGTCGTGCCCCACAGCTTGCCCTGAGCGAAGTTCGTGAACTCGCCCTCGATGCCGAGGATTCCCATGCTCTGGTTCATGACCGTGGGCAGATCGAGGTACGCCATGCCGGTCATGAACACGTTGACCAGGCCGTAGGCCAGTAGGGCGATCGTGATGATCCGGTCCCACGGCCTGGCCTTGGTGATCGAGCGAGCGGGCGCGGGCTGCACCGGCTGCTCGATCGATGGGGCGGCAGGCACAGCATCCACCGGCGGAAGCCCCGCGAGGCGCCGTTGCTCATCCGGAGTCGCATACTCGCCGTACTGGGGCCGCTGATCGGTCATCCCGACATGCTAACCGGCTCATCGTTGAACGGATCGCAGGAACGGTTCCGCAGTCGCGCGACGCAGAGAGACAGCCATAGAGATCTCGACGGCCCCAGAGGAGTGGGGACTCCTCGGGGGCCGCTGAAGCGGAACGCTGGGGACGCTCACGCCTCAAGATGAAGCTGCGCTGGGGACGCACCCTCCATCTGCAGCACCGTGATACGTGTGCTGCACGACAAGCCTAAGACAACTGTGGCGACGAGCGCGCGGGGTTGTCGTTCAGGAGGTGGTCGAATCCGCTGTCGCGCGGCCACCGAGTGCACGCGCGTCGCGCTGCCCGGAGGAGTCCTGACGCAGTTCCTTGGGAAGGGAGAACATCAGATCCTCCTCGGCGGTGCGGATCTCTTCCACATCGCCGTAGCCGGCCGCGGCGAGCGTCTCGAGCACTTCGCGCACGAGGACCTCGGGAACGGATGCGCCACTCGTCACGCCGACCGTCGCGACGCCGTCGAGCCACTCCTGCTTGATCTCTTCGGCGTAGTCCACCCGGTACGCGGCCTTGGCACCGTACTCCAGCGCCACCTCGACCAGGCGAACGCTGTTGGACGAGTTCGACGAGCCGACGACGATCACGAGTTCAGCGTCGACGGCGACCTTCTTGATCGCGACCTGACGGTTCTGAGTGGCGTAGCAGATGTCATCGGACGGCGGCGCCTGCAGATCCGGGAACCGCAGACGCAGCCTGTTGACGGTCTCCATCGTCTCGTCGACCGAAAGCGTGGTCTGCGAGAGCCAGACGACCTTCGACGGGTCCTTGACCACGACGGTGTCAGCCTCTTCCGGCGAGTTGACGATGGTCACTCGCTCCGGTGCGTGACCGGCCGTACCCTCGACCTCTTCGTGTCCCTCGTGGCCGATGAGCAGGATCTCGAAATCGTCGCGCGCGAAACGCACGGCCTCACGGTGCACCTTGGTCACCAGAGGGCAGGTCGCGTCGATCGCGAGCAGGCCCCGATCGGATGCCGCCTCCACGACCGCAGGAGAGACACCGTGCGCGCTGAACACGACATGCGCGCCGGACGGCACCTCGTCGACCTCTTCGACGAAGATCGCGCCCTTCTCTTCGAGCTCGGTGACCACATGGATGTTGTGCACGATCTGCTTGCGCACGTAGACGGGTGCGCCGTAGCGCTCGAGCGCCTTCTCGACCGCGACGACGGCACGATCGACGCCGGCGCAGTAACCACGGGGAGCGGCGAGCAGAACCCGCTTGTGTCCGTCCACCGGGTTATCCTGAAGCCGCGTCGCCCGCGATCGAGGGATGCGGGGAACGGGAAGATGTACGGTGGCCTGGCTCACCCTTCGATCCTACCTTCGAACGGTCGTGCCGGGCCTGGACGGGCACTCAGACGCATGAGCACGGAAGGGGCCAGATGACGGTCTTCGAAGCGACACCGGCGAAGGGCGAGGCTCCCGCGGCGGATGCCGTGGCTCCGCGCGACTCGACCTCGGACACCCCGACGTCCGTCGCCCGGTTGAACGGCACGATCCGCGATTTCATCGCACGGTGGAACGTCGTGTGGGTCGAGGGCGAGATCACTTCCTGGAACGTGCGCGGCGGCAACGTGTTCGCCCGCCTCAAGGACACCCTCTCCGACGCGCAGATCTCGATCCGCATCTGGTCGAGCGTGCGTGGACGCATCCCCGCCGATCTCGGCATCGGCGACCATGTCGTCGCGGCGGTCAAGGCAGACTACTTCGTCAAGGCCGGCGACTTCAGCTTCACCGTGTCATCCATGAAGCACGTCGGTCTCGGCGACCAGCTCGAGCGCCTCGAGAAGCTGCGCGCACAGCTGCGCCAGGAGGGGCTGTTCGATCCGTCCCGCAAGAAACCTCTGCCCTTCCTCCCGCACGTGATCGGTCTCATCACCGGCGAGCGCTCGGATGCCGAGAAGGATGTGCATCGCAACTCGGAGCTGCGCTGGCCGCAGGTGCGCTTCCGCACCGAGTACGCCGCTGTGCAGGGCGATCGCTGCGTGCCGGAGACCCTGGCCGCGCTGGCGACGCTCGACGCCGACCCGGACGTCGACGTGATCATCATCGCTCGCGGCGGCGGCGACCCGCAGACCCTGCTCGGATTCAGCGACGAGCGCCTCGTGCGGGCGGTTGCCGCGGCATCCACCCCCGTCGTCTCCGCCATCGGACACGAGAACGACCATCCTCTTCTCGACGACGTCGCCGACCTCCGCGCCTCGACGCCGACGGATGCCGCGAAACGTGTCGTCCCCGACGTCGGAGAGCAGCGCGCCCTCATCGGCCAGCTGCGCTCACGCGCCACGACGCGACTCACGCAGCGCATCTCGCACGACATCCAGCAGCTCGATCAGTTGCGCAGCCGACCGGTGCTGCGCTCACCCGACCCGATCGTCGAAAGCCGCGCGCAGGAGATCTGGCTGCAGGTCTCGCGCGGACGCGACACCATCACCCGCCGGCTCGACACCGCCGCACGCAAGACGACCGAATTGCGTGCTTCGCTGCGTGCCCTCTCGCCCGCCGCGACGCTGGCGCGGGGCTACGCGATCGCGCACCTCGACGGCGGTGTGATCCTGCGCGATGCGGCGGATGCTCCGGCCGGAGCATCGTTGACCATCACGGTCGACCGCGGATCGGTCGCCGCCCGCTCCGAGGGCGAGATCGCGGAAGCGGAGTGATGAGCGTGCTGGACGTAGGATGGAAACCGTGACTGCGCCGACCGACTCCCCTGTCGAGACCCTGTCGTTCGAGGCCGCTCGCGACGAACTCGTGCGCGTGGTCGCCGAACTCGAGCAGGGCGCCCCGACCCTCGAGCACTCCCTCGCTCTCTGGGAGCGTGGCGAGGCGCTCGCCGCACGCTGCGAGGAGTGGCTGCTGGGCGCGAAGCGCCGTCTCGATGAGGCCCGTGCCGCGGCATCCGATTCCCCCTCGAGGGAAGAATCGTGAGCAAGAGCGCTCCGATCGTCGCAGAGCTCGGACGTCCCGAGACGCCGGAGGAGACCGCTGCCCGCAAGGCGGAGTTCAGCAAGAACTACCGCGCGAGCCAGAACTTCCGCAACCTCATCGCCGCGCTGCTCGTCACTCTGGCCGTCGTCGCGGTCGTGATCTTCGCCGTCCCGCGTGGTGAGCGTGCATCCGAGACGAAGATCGATGTCTCCGCCATCGCCGCCGATGTCGAGACGACTATGGGCAGTCCGGCCGTCGTGCCCGAACTGGACGACTTCTGGCGGGTGAACGCCGCAGAGCTGCAGGGCGGCGCGACCGTCGTCTGGAACATCACCGTGGCGCCCGCCGCCGAGAACGAGCGCGGGTTCATCCGCATCGCGCAGGCATTCGACGACGACTCCTCGTGGGCCCCGCAGATGCTGAACGGTACGGCCGCCACCGACACCACGCGCATCGGCGGGCTCGAGTGGGACGTCTACTCCCTGGGACGCGACACCGAAGACAACGTCTCGTACGCGATCGGCACCCAGGCCGGCGACGACTACATCCTGCTGTACGGTTCACGCTCTGCCGATTCCACGGCCGAGCTCGCCGAATCGCTCGTTCCTCAGATCAACGTCATCGCGGAGGCCTCATGACGACGCTCACCCCCACCGCGGCCTGGCAGCAGATGCTCGACGGCAACCGCCGATTCGTGAACGGCGAGCCCCGGCATCCGAACCAGGACGTGGAGCGACGTCACGATCTCGCCCATCAGCAGAATCCGGTCGCGACACTTTTCGGATGCTCGGACTCGCGCCTGGCAGCGGAGATCATCTTCGACCTCGGCCTCGGCGACCTGTTCGTGGTGCGCAACGCCGGACAGGTGATCGGCGAGTCGATCGTCGGGAGCCTCGAGTACGCCGTCGAGATCCTCAAGGTGCCGCTGATCGTCGTGCTCGCCCATGACGAGTGCGGTGCCGTGCGCGCCGCGATCGACGGCACCGCGATCGACGCCGACCCGCTGCCGCCGCACATCTGGAAGCTCATCGCACCGATCATCCCCGCCGCCCGCAAGGTGCTGGCTCAGAACGGCGGCACATCGCCCGCCGACATCGATGCCGAGCAGGTCGGACGCGAGCACCTGCGCAACACGGTGGCGAACCTGCTGCAGTCGTCCGAGCTGATCAGCGACGCGGTCGCCGAGGGCCGGCTGGGCATCGTGGGCGCCAATTACCGTCTTGCCGAGGGCACGGCCGTGCCCGCCATCTCTGTAGGAATCAACACCGGGGTCGAGGACGTCCCCGCAACCCAGGAGGGATCGCAGTGACCGACACACACCAGCGCAGCGGCGAAGAGTCGCAGGGCTACCGCATCGAGCACGACACCATGGGCGAGGTCCGTGTGCCAGTGAACGCACTGTACGGTGCGCAGACGCAGCGTGCAGTGGAGAACTTCCCGATCTCGGGCAAGGGCCTGGAGCCAGCGCAGATCGCCGCCCTCGCGCGCATCAAGAAGGCGGCGGCGCTCGCGAACAAGGAGCTCGGCACCCTCGACGGCGCCATCGCGGATGCCATCGCCGCTGCCGCCGACCGCGTGGCCTCTGGCGCGCACGACGACGAGTTCCCGGTCGACACCTACCAGACCGGTTCGGGCACCTCGTCGAACATGAACATGAACGAGGTGCTGGCGTCCATCGCCTCCAGCATCCTCGGCTCGGCTGTGCACCCGAACGACCACGTGAACGCGTCGCAGTCGTCGAACGATGTGTTCCCCACCTCCGTGCACATCGCCGTCACCCAGGCGCTCATCGACACGCTGATCCCGTCGCTGGACCACCTCGCCGTCGCCCTCGAGGCGAAGGCAGAGCTGTGGAAGGATGCCGTGAAATCGGGCCGCACGCACCTCATGGATGCGACGCCGGTCACGCTCGGCCAGGAGTTCGGCGGCTACGCCCGTCAGATGCGCCTGGGCATCGAGCGCGTGCAATCTGCACTCCCCCGCGTCGCCGAGGTTCCGCTGGGTGGCACGGCCGTCGGCACCGGCATCAACACGCCGCTCGGCTTCCCGCAGAAGGTCATCGCGCTGCTCGCGGAGGAGACCGAACTGCCGATCACCGAGGCGAAGGACCACTTCGAGGCTCAGGCCAACCGCGACGGCCTGGTTGAGGCATCCGGCGCTCTTCGCACGATCGCGGTGTCGCTGACGAAGATCAACAACGACCTGCGCTGGATGGGCTCCGGCCCGAACACCGGCCTCGGCGAGATCCACATCCCGGATCTGCAGCCCGGCTCGTCGATCATGCCCGGCAAGGTCAACCCGGTCATCCCGGAGGCCGTGCTGATGGTCTGCGCCCGCGTGATCGGCAACGACGCGACCGTGGCATGGGCGGGAGCATCCGGAGCGTTCGAGCTGAACGTCGCGATCCCCGTCATGGGCACGGCGCTGCTGGAGTCGATCCGTCTGCTGTCCAACGCCTCGCGCGTGCTCGCCGACAAGACGATCGACGGTTTGAAGGCGAACACCGAGCGTGCGGCCGCGTTCGCCGGGATGTCGCCGTCGATCGTGACGCCGTTGAACAAGCTCATCGGCTACGAGGCAGCGGCGAAGATCGCCAAGCACGCCGTCGCCCAGGGCGTCACGGTGCGCGATGCCGTGATCGACCTCGGCTACGTCGAGCGCGGCGAGCTGACGCTGGAGCAGCTGGACGAGAAGCTCGACCTGCTCTCGATGACCCACCCGGGCTGAGTCCGGGTCACCTGTTCCACCTGTCGGAGCCTGTTGCGCCCGTCGGAGGTTTTGTCGAAAATCCTCCGACACCTGCAACAGGCTCCGCCGTGTGTAACATCCCGGCATCCGTTATCGATCACGATCGCCCGGTCGCCGACGGCAGGCAGCGGCTCGCCCTCGCGCTCGTACCCTACGACGAGTGAGGTCGTTGACGTCTTCTCGCCGCTGAGGATCGCCCCGACGAGCTGGTCGCGAAGCGGGCCGGGAAATGCGTACTCGGATACCGGCAGGTCGGTTTCAGGCATCCGCTCAGCTTACCCACGGATGCTGGCCTCCACGCGTGTCGCGGCCGCCGGAGTGTGTTGCACTTGTCGGATCATTTCGGCCGATTCCTCCTACGGGTGTCACACTCTCCGACGCATGCAACGCGCCCACTCTTCCTCCACATTCCGGTTCTCGTCGATCAACGGTGGATAGCCTCACCCAAGCGCTTGGACGCACCATCGTAGAAGCATGCTCGATCCATCGCAGACCATCGAACGCCTTGGCGGTATCGCACGAGGCTCTCATCTACAGCGCCTCGGCCTCACCCGTACGCAATTGTCACGCGCTGTTCGCGCAGGAAAGGTTCAGCGAGTGCGCCCCGGCGTCTTCGCCACGCGCGACCTCAACGGCGACATTCGCACGGCCGCGACGCATGGCGGGGCGCTTACCTGCGCTTCCGCGCTGCGCGCTCATGAAGTCTGGGTGCTTCCCGATGACGACGGACTCCACGTCTGGATGGGACCGAGCGGTCGCGTGCACAACCATGCTGACTGCTCATGCACCAGCCACTTCTACACTGGTACGCCGCCATTCGGGTATGCCTCGATCGAGACGTCGCTGCTGCATCTGCGGCGTTGCGCCGGCGACGAGGCGTTCTTCGCCGCATACGAATCCGCGCTTCGGCTGAAACTGCTGCGGAGGGCTGCTCGACAACGCCTAATTGCAGCACTGCCAGCATCCGCTCGTTGGCTCGTCGACATCGCCCGAACCAACGCCGACAGTGGTCTCGAATCTCTGCTGCGGCTGCGTCTGCATCTTCTCGGCATCCGACTCGACTGTCAGGTCGAGATCAGCGGTGTCGGGATAGTCGACTTCGTCATCGGCGGACGTCTCATCTTGGAGGCCGACGGCAAGGTGAACCACGACGGCAAGATGCGCCACAAGGATCTGGTGCGGGATGCTGCCGCCTCCGCGCGCGGGTATGAGACTCTGCGATTCGACTACGCGCAAGTTCTGTACGACTGGCCCACTGTGCAAGCGGCCATCATCGGTGCGCTGCGCCGTCTGCGTGAATACGCCTGATGCGGCAATCCGCTGTTACATCTGAAGGAGACTGTCACACCTGTCGGACACTTTCGCCGGAAAGCTACGACAGGTGCAACACCCTCCGACAGGTGCAACATGGCCCAACCATCGACTTTCAGTTGAGCTCCCCGCCCTCCAGCAGCTCCGTGACGAGCGCCGCGATGGCCGAGCGCTCCGAGCGCATCAGCGTCACGTGCGCGAACAGGTCGTGGCCCTTCAGCGTCTCGATCACCGAGGCGATGCCGTCGTGGCGGCCGACGCGCAGGTTGTCGCGCTGTCCGACGTCATGTGTGAGCACCACCCGGGAGTTCTGACCCATCCGGCTCAGCACCGTCAGCAGCACGTTGCGCTCCAGCGACTGCGCCTCGTCGACGATCACGAAGGCGTCGTGCAGCGAGCGGCCGCGGATGTGCGTGAGCGGGAGGACTTCGAGGATGCCGCGCTCGACGACCTCTTCCATGACGTTGCCCGAGACCACCGAGCCGAGGGTGTCGAAGACCGCCTGACCCCACGGGCCCATCTTCTCGCCCTGGTCGCCTGGCAGGTATCCGAGCTCCTGCCCGCCGACCGCGAACAGCGGGCGGAACACGATGATCTTCTTCTGCTGCTGCCGCTCGAGCACCGCTTCCAGCCCGGCGCACAGTGCCAGGGCCGACTTGCCCGTCCCTGCGCGACCTCCGAGCGAGACGATCCCCACATCGGGGTCGGTGAGCAGGTCGATCGCGATGCGCTGCTCAGCGGAGCGGCCGTGCATCCCGAACAGCTCGCGATCACCGCGCACCAGCTTGTACTCGCCGTCGCCGCTGATGCGGCCGAGTGCCGATCCGCGCTCGGAGTGGATGATGAGACCCGTGTTGACCGGAAGCCCTCGGGCCTCCTCGCTGATGCCGACCTCGCTCTCGTACAGGTCGCTGATCTCGTCGCCTGAGAGGTCGAGGTTCGCGATACCGGTCCAGCCGGAGTCCACGGCCTGCTCGGCGAGATACTCCTCGGCCGAGATTCCGAGAGAGGCGGCCTTGACCCGCATCGGCAGGTCCTTGGAGACGATCGTGACTTCCTGCCCGTCGTCTGCCAGGTGCATGGCCACCGCGAGGATGCGGCTGTCGTTGTCGCCGAGGCGGATGCCGCTGGGCAGCACCGATCCGTCGGTGTTGTTCAGCTCGACGCGCAGCGTGCCGCCTTCGCCGATGGGCACGGGGAAGTCGAGTCGTCCGTGCTCGATTCGCAGCTCATCCAGGTGCCGGAGCGCCTGCCGTGCGAAGTAGCCGATCTCCGGATCGTGACGTTTGCCCTCGAGCTCCGTGATCACGACGACCGGAAGAACGATCGAGTGCTCTGCGAAGCGGAAGAACGCCTGCGGATCCGACAGCAGCACCGAAGTGTCGAGCACATAGGTGCGAACGTCCTGATCCGACTTCCCTGAGGATGCCCGACGCGAGGACTGACGGGTGGACTGCTGTGCTGTACGTGTGGTCACGACCCACTCCCGACCCGGGATGTTTCCCGGCTATGCCACGAGTCGACCAGTGGGCCACGAGTCGCGATCCGAAGGCCGACCCGAACGGGCACCGTGCCCGATGCCTAGAACGTACGACCGGCCCGCCGACCCGCGTGCGCGACACGCCCGCGCGGCATATTAAGCGCAGGTGAACTCTCGCGCCTATGCCCCGAGAGTCCCGATCGCGTCATCGAGCATGCGCAGCGTCTCATCGCCCGTACCCGCGTGCGCCGCGAGACGAACGGTCGTACCACGGGTCGTGGCGACGATCCCCGCGTTCGTGAGTGCAGCGGAGAGCGCGGCCGGCTCTTCGGGCGCGAGCGTGACGATACCGGCGCGCTTGCTCTTCGTGCGCGGTGTGAGCACTGGGATGCCGTGACGGTCGGCGATCTCGAATATGCGGTCGACGCGTCCGCTGATCGCGTCGTCGATCGCTGCCACCCCGGCATCACGCACGTCGCGCAGGCCGATCGCCAGGCGGGCGACGGCGAGCTGATCGGGACTGTTGACCGCATACGCACGAGCGGATGCTGCGGGCGCCGGCAGTTCGTCGACGGGAAGCCCACCCTCCACGCCGGCGAAGCCCGACAGCACGGGGGCGATGCGCTCCCTCGCCTTTGCCGAGAACGAGGTGAAGCCGGTGCCGCGCGCGGCACGCAGCCACTTGTAGCCGTGCCCTGCCACGACGTCGGCGACGGAGTAGTCGTCGTCCACGACGCCGAACGACTGCACGGCGTCGACGATCAGCAGGCGGTCCGGGCCGAGCACGTCGCGGAGTGCTGCGAGATCGACGCGGTAGCCGGTGCGGAAGTCGACGTGGCTGACCGCGAGCGCGGTCACGTCGTCGTCGAGCGCCTCGGCCACGGCATCCGGGGTCACGAAGGTGTGTTCGGGCTCGATCCAGCGCGGAGTGAGCTCGCCCGCCGATGCCTGCGCGGCCCGTTCGAGAGTCATGCTGATGCTCGGGAACTCCGCCGACGAGGCGATGACCGTGCCCTTGAGCCCGTAAAGCGCGTGCATGAGGCCGTGGGTCGACGATGGCTGCAGCGTCACCGTCTCGGCGTCTGCGTCGAGCAGTTCGGCGGCGATCTCACGTGCCTCGCCGAACCGCTCGCTGACGAGTGCCAGCGATGACGGACGTCCGCTGCCCAGCAGATCGGCGTCCGCGAACACCTCGGCGCGCACGGTCGGCGAAATCGGCCCGAATGCCGCCCAGTTCAGATAGCCAGGGTCGCCGTCGAAGGTTGCGACGTAGTCGTCGAGAGTGCTCACCAGAGGATTCTCCCACGTGGGCGACGCTTCGACAGGCTCAGCGAGCGAGACAAGCTCAGCGAGCGAGACAAGCTCAGCGAGCGAGACAGCTCAGCGAGCGAGACAGCTCAGCGAGCGCGACAGCTCAGCGAGCGCGACAGCTCAGCGAGAGCGACAGCTCAGCGAGAGCGACGGCTCAGCGAGCGAGACAAGCTCAGCGAGCGAGACGGCTCAGCGAGCGAGACGGCTCAGCGAGCGAGACAAGCTCAGCGAGCGAGACGGCTCAGCGAGCGAGACGGCTCAGCGAGCGAGACGGCTCAGCGAGCGCGACGCTCAGCGTCCGAAGCGCCGATCCCGGTCGACGTAGTCGCGGATAGCCCGCAGGAAGTCGACCTGGCGCAGGTCCGGTCCCAGTGCTTCCACGAAGTAGAACTCGCTGTGCGCGCTCTGCCAGAGCAGGAAGTCGCTGAGTCGCTGCTCGCCGCTCGTGCGGATGACGAGATCCGGATCGGGCTGGCCGCCGGTGTAGAGGTGCTCGCCGATCATCTCGGGCGTGAGGTGTGCTGCGAGATCCTCCATGGTTCCGCCTGACGCGTCGTGCTCGGCGATGATCGAGCGCACGGCGTCGACGATCTCGTTGCGCCCGCCGTAGCCCACTGCGAGGTTCACGTGCAGACCCGAATGCCCGGTGGTGCGCTCCTCCGCGTCGCGCAGCACGCGTGCCAGTTCGTCGGGAAGGATGTCGGAGCGGCCGACGTGCTTGACCCGCCAGTCGCCGTTCTGAGCGAGCGACTCCGCGAGCTCGGCGATGATCTCGATGAGATCGGCGATCTCCTTGGAGTCGCGCTTTCGCAGGTTGTCGCTGGAGAGCAGATACAGCGAGACGACGCGAACTCCGATGTCGTCGCACCAGCCGAGGAACTCCCGCATCTTGGCCGCGCCGGCGCGATGGCCGTCGGCGGGAGAATCGAGACCCAGTTGACGCGCCCAACGACGGTTGCCGTCGATCATCATCGCGACGTGATGCGGGACGGATGCCGGATCCAGCTGTCGCCGGAGCCTCTTGCCGTACAGCCGGTACAGCGGCCCCCGGCCCTCGCTCGTGCGTGCATTCACCTGCCTACGTTATCGCGTCGAGGCAACGATGCCCTGTGCGGCCGCGACGATCGCATGTACATCTGACGGCATGGACCGCGGCTTAGAGTGAGCACGTGAGCACTTCAGACGCCGACGCGATACCGGTTCCAGAGCTTCCGCTGCTCGACGCTGCGAAGGCGGACGCGGATGTCGAGATCAAGCCGACCTGGCGCGGATGGCTGCACGCCGCGACGTTCCCGGTGGCGATCGCCGCGGGCATCGTGCTGATCGTGCTGTCCGAAGGCGCGCCTGCGAAGTGGGCCGCCGCCGTCTTCATGGCGAGCTCGCTGCTGCTGTTCGGCAACTCCGCCCTGTATCACCGCATCAATTGGGGCCCCAGGACCAAACTGATACTCAAGCGCATCGATCATGCCAACATCCTGCTGCTGATCGCGGGCACCTACACGCCGCTCGCGGTCAACGCGCTCGTGCCGGAGAAGGGCACGCTGCTGCTCATCCTGGTCTGGAGCGGCGCGGTCCTCGGGATCCTGTTCCGGGTGTTCTGGATCAACGCACCGCGCTGGCTGTACGTCGCCCTCTACCTCGTGCTCGGCTGGGCCGCTGTCATGTACATGGTCGACCTGCTGAACGCGAATGTCGCGATGATGGTGCTGGTCTGCGTGGGAGGGCTGCTCTACACCGGCGGCGCGATCGTCTACGCGTTGAAGAAGCCGAACCCTTGGCCGGGCCACTTCGGATTCCACGAGATCTTCCACCTGTGCACCGTGCTCGCGTTCCTGTGCCACTGGACCGCGTGCCTGCTGATCTCGATGGCGCCGTACGCGCCGTCCCTCGGCCTGCCGGGCTGATAGTAGTAGAACGCACCCTGAACGACGAAGGAGATCCCCATGGCCGATGTCGAGAGCTTCACCCTCGATCACACCGCTGTCCGGGAGGGCTGCACACCATCGAGCACGTCCTCGCCGGCCTGCTGCGCGACCACCTCGAGGGCGTCATCGACATCTCCCCGTTCGGATGCCGCACGGGCTTCCACCTGATCACCTGGGGCGAGCCGAGCGTCGCGGCGGTCGTGGCGGCCGTCCGCGTGGGGCTCACCGCGATCGCCGAGGACATCACCTGGGACGACGTCCCCGGCGTCGACGCGATCAGCTGCGGCAACTACCGGGATCACAGCCTGCACAGCGCGCGGGAGTGGTCCAGGCACATCCTCGAACAGGGCATCAGCCTTGACGCTTTCGAGCGCGTGGGAGTGTGATGTTCGGCGAGCTCAGCGCCGTGGATCGTCCTTCTCGGATGCTTCGTCGCCGTTCTCGTGCGCAGGTGCGGCGGTGCCGGCATCCGGGGTCCGCGCTTCCCGGCCTGCGGCCTCTTCCGCATCGAGCTCCTCGCGCACCTCTTCTCGATAGCGCACACGGCGCACGCGACGGTTCATGTCCCAGATGAGCAGCACCACGGCGATCACGACGATCACGGTCACGAGGAATCCGGCGGGGCCCGGTGTGACGGCGTTCGGGTCGACGGTCATCGTCGGCGTCGGAATCGGGGTCTCAGTTCCGAACTGCACGAGCATGTGTACGCCTTTCCTTCGCAGGTCGCATAACCTGGAACCACAAGCCTAACTATCGAAAGCACCTACCAGTGACGACTGCCCTCGAGCTCGATGAACGATATGGCCGCCGACGCCGCTCGCGCGCTTCGTGGATCATCGGCGGTGCGGTCGCCGTGGTGGTGATCATCATCGCCTCATGGGTGACAGTCTCGCAGTCGATCGACACGGTCGACGCCGACGACTTGAGCTTCGAACTCGTCGATGAGCGCACTGTCACGGTGCGCTTCCAGGTCACCACCCCTCAGGGTCGGGATATGGCCTGCGCGGTCGAGGCGCTCGATGAGGAGTTCGGCGTCGTCGGCTGGAAGATCGTCCAGATTCCCGCCGCAGACACTCCCATGCAGCAACTGACGGCGACCGTACCGACCGTCGCACAAGCCACGACAGGTTTGGTGAACTCCTGCTGGCCCTTATAGACTCCCCTGATACGACCGACGCCCTGGCCACTTGCCGGGGCGTCTTGGCATATCCCCACCGCCCTGACGGGCGTTCGACAACACCGCCCTGAAGGGCGTTCGACAAAGGAGCACGCTGTGTCCACAGACGCTCAGGTACCCTTCCTCACTCAAGAGGCATATGACCGGCTCGTCGCTGAGCTCGAGGCCCTGTCCACGACGGGTCGCGACGAGATCGCGAAGCGCATCGAAGCCGCCCGCGAAGAAGGCGACCTCAAGGAGAACGGCGGATATCACGCCGCGAAGGACGAGCAGGGCAAGCAGGAGGCGCGCATCCGCACGCTCGAGCAGCTCCTGAAGACCGCGAAGGTCGGCGAAGCCGTGGTCAGCCGCGGCATCGTCGAGCCCGGAACCGTCGTCACGGCACTCGTCGCCGGCGGCGAAGAGGTCTTCCTGCTCGGCAGCCGCGAGATCGCGGCATCCGGGAGCGACGTCGACGTCTACAGCGAGGCGAGCCCGCTCGGCCAGGCCATCCTCGGCCTGAAGGTCGGGGAGAAGACCTCGTACGAGGCGCCGAACGGAAAATCGATCTCGGTCGAGGTCACGAACGTCGAGACCTACGCCGGCTGAGTCCGACCCACAGACGCAGAACCGCGCCGGGACAGTGCAGCGATGCTGCTGTCTCGGCGCGGTTCTTCCGTTCCGCGATCAGTCGGGAACGACCATCGGGTCGTAGCCGGCCTGGCGGAGCGTGTCGAGTGTGAGCTCGGTGTGCTCCGCTCCCCTGGTCTCGATGCTCATCTGCAGGATGACTTCGCTGATCTGCAGTCCCTGGCCGTGCCTGGTGTGCATGACCTCCATGACATTGGCGCCGGCCTGCGAGACGAGCTCGGAGACCCTGGCGAGCTGACCGGGGCGGTCGGGCAGCGGGATGCGGATGGTCAGATAGCGACCGGATGCCGCGAGCCCGTGCGACACGACGCGCTGGAGCAGCAGCGGATCGATGTTGCCACCGGAGAGCACGGCCATGGTCTTGCCGGTGCCGGACACCTTGCCTGCGAGGATGGCGGCCACGCCGACGGCGCCCGCGGGCTCGACGACGACCTTCGCCTGCTCGAGCAGGATGAGGATCGCACGAGCGATGTCGTCGTCCGTGACGGTGACGACCTCGTCGACCAGGTCCTTGATGATCTCGAAGGGCACGGCCCCGGGCTTCGCGACGAGGATGCCGTCTGCGATGGTCGGATGCGTCTCGATCTCGACAGGATGGCCCTCGGCCAGCGAAAGCGGCATAGCGGCGGCGTTCTCGGCCTGCACTCCGATCACCCGCACGGTGCGTCCGGCCCGTGCTGCCGCAGCCTTCGCGGCGGCGGCCACACCGGCGATGAGTCCTCCGCCGCCGATGCCGACGAGGATCGTGTCGACATCAGGAGCATCCGCGATCAGTTCGAGCCCGAGGGTTCCCTGACCGATCACCACGTCGCGGTGATCGAAGGGGTGGATCATCACCGCCCCTGTACGCTCCGCGAACTCCGCCGCGAGCCGCAGCGACGTCGCGACGGTCTCGCCTTCCAGCACGACCTCGGCTCCATACCCCCGGGTGGCGAGCAGCTTGGGCACAGGCACGCCGAGTGGCATGAAGATCGTCGCGGGGATGCCGAGCGCCTGCGCGGCGAGCGCGACGCCCTGCGCGTGGTTGCCCGCGGATGCCGCCACCACACCGCGCGCGCGCTCTTCGGCCGTGAGCTTCGACAGACGGTACGCGGCACCACGGATCTTGAACGAACCGGTGCGCTGCAGGTTCTCCATCTTCAGCACGACGGACTCACCGAGGATGTCGGACAGCGCCCTGGACGGCAGGGTCGGCGTGTGCGAGATCACTCGCTCCAGCCCCCGTGCGGCTTCCTCGAACTCGCCCAGACTGGGGACTGCACTCATGTATTCCTCCGACGCCGCTCGAGCGGCACTGTACTCCAGATCAGGTCACCAGTGGGCCTGCCGCCGGTCTTCCACGAGCCGCTGCTGAGCGTCACCGCGACGACGTTCACGAAGGCTGCCAGCGGCACTGCGAACAGTGCACCGGGAATGCCGGCGATCATCGACCCACCGGCGACCACCAGAACGACGGCGAGCGGATGCACCTTGACCGCGGATCCCATCAGGATCGGCTGCAGGATGTGGCCCTCGACCTGCTGGACACCGATCACGACGACCAGCATCCAGAACGCGTTCAGCGGATCGTTGTACACAAGCGCGAGGAACACCGCCACGGCACCGGTGGCGACCGCACCGACGATCGGAATGAACGCACCGAGGAAGACGAGCACGGCGACCGGGATCGCGAGCGGGACACCGAGCAGGAAGGCGCCGATGCCGATGCCGATCGAGTCGATCGTCGCGACCAGCAACTGGGTCTTCGCGAAACTGACGACCGTTCGCCAGCCGTTGCGCGCCGCGGCGTCGACGGCGGGTCGCGCATCGCGAGGGAAGAGCATCGTCGTCCAGCGCCAGATGCCGCCGCCGTCGGCGAGCAGGCAGATCAGGATGAAGACCGTCAGGAGCATGCCGACCACGACGTGGCCGGCCGTCGAACCGATGGCGAGGGCACCGGACCACAGCAGTTGCGCCTGTTCCTGTATCAGCGCGAAGCCCTGATCGATGTAGTCCTGGATCTGCCCTGCGGACAGGTGCAGCGGGCCGTCCATCAGGTACTGCTGGAACTCGTCGAGCGCCTGCATCGTGCTCTTCTGCACCGATGGCCACTCGCGCGCGACCTGCCATCCGACGAGCCAGAGCAGGCCCGAGACGATCGCGAGCGTGCCGACGAGGGCGATCAGGATCGCGAGCCACCGCGGGAAGCGCTTGCGCAGCATCCATTCGAACACCGGCCAGAGCAGAGCCGTGATGAGGATGCCGATCAGCAGCGGGATGACGAGGAGCTTCAGCTGGATCACGATCCAGATGATGACGCCGGCGGCCGCGGCGATCAGCAGCATGCGCCAGGCGTAGCCGGCTGCGACACGCAATGACAGCGGCACTGCGTTGTCGGCCTCGGTCGTGACCGTGCGATCGGTCGGCATGCGACCCCACAGACGATCGCGCTTGCGGGGGCGCTGCTCATCCGTCATGTCGTAAGTCTAGTTCCGGTGTCGGAGGGATTCTGCGACGCGCGCTCCGACGACCATGTCGGAGGCGGACGATACGCTGACGACGTGACCGAGACCCTCAGTGCCGCGCAGGCTCGCCGCACGGCCCTGGCCGCCCAGGGGTTCACCCGACGTCGCCCGACGGCCACCGTCTCCGCCCGCCACGTGCACGGCGCGATGCAGCGCCTGGGTGTGCTGCAGATCGATTCCGTGAACGTCTTCGCGCGCAGTCACTATCTGCCGCTCTTCTCCCGGCTGGGCTCCTACGATCCGGCGCTGCTGGATCGAGTGTTCCTCTCGCGCACCACGCACTACGTGGAATACCTCGCGCACGAGGCCACGTTCGTGCCGGTCGAGGACTGGTCGCTGTGGCGCTTCCGCATGGAGGCGTTCCGCAAGCGCTGGGAGTCCGATCCGCAGTCGTGGCTGAGCCAGAACAGCCGCACGATCACATGGGTGAAGGACGAACTGCGCACCCGGGGCCCCCTGCGCCCGGCACAGCTTCGGGCCGATGCGCCGCGCGAGCGCGGCACCTGGTGGGATTGGGACGACGTGAAGCTCGCCCTCGAGCATCTCTGGCGCACCGGCGATGTCGCCATCAGCGGTCGTCGTGGGTTCGAGAGGCACTATGCGCTGGAGGAGCAGGTGATCCCCGCCGAAGTCCGCGAGCGGGTCGTACCGCGTGAGCACGCCATCCGCGAGCTCGTCCGCCGCGCCGCCCGCTCCTCCGGCGTCGCGACCGAATCCGACCTCGCCGACTACTACCGCATCCGCGATCGCGCGAGCATCCGACAGGCGATCGAAGATCTGGTCGACGACGGAGATCTGCAGCCAGTAGAGGTGCGCGGCTGGGAGCGCGGCGGCCGCCCGGTGCCCGCCTGGCTGCATCGTGATGCGGTGCTCCCCCGCCGGATCGACACCGCTGCGATCCTCACCCCGTTCGACCCAGTGGTGTGGTTCCGGGAGCGCGCGCTTCGCGCGTTCGACCTCGACTACCGCATCGAGATATACGTCCCGGCGCACAAACGGCGCTACGGCTACTACTCGCTGCCCGTGCTGGTCGGAGATCGCATCGTCGCGCGCGTCGATCTGAAGGCCGACAGGGCGACATCGACGCTTCAGGTGCAGTCCGCGTGGTGGGAACCGCAGTCGCGCGCAGAAGACGCAGAGGCGATCGCGCGCGAACTCGCACTCGCCGCGACCTGGCAGGGATTGGAGAACGTCTCGGTCTCGGGCTGGGGAGACGCCGCGGATGCCGTGGCGGGCGCCCTGCATGTCGAGCGCGGAGGCGTGCTGCGCCACGTGCATGCACGTCAGGAGTCGGCGTGAGGCGGCGCACATCTTGCGATGTGCTTCCCGGTCGCAGAGGCACCCGTCGTCCGCGGTGACGTGATCGTCGACGAAGACGACCTCGTGTTGCCGGTCTGGTGAGTCAGAACTGCACGCGTGGCGGCTCTGAGATCGCCGCGTTGTCGGCGACCTCGAAGAACTCCCGCTCCGTGAAGCCGAGTCCGCGGGCGAACAGGTTGTTCGGGAAGACCTTGATCTTCGTGTTCAGCTCGCGCACACCACCGTTGTAGAAGCGGCGGGCCGCCTGGATCTTGTCCTCGGTGTCGACGAGGGCATGCTGCACCTGAAGGAAGTTCTGGCTCGCCTGCAGCTGCGGGTACGCCTCAGCGACCGCGAACAGGCTCTTCAACGCCTGCTGCAGGTGGCCCTCGGCGATTCCGGCCTCACCGGGGCTCGTCGCGGAAAGCGTCTCAGCACGGGCGCGGGTGACGTTCTCGAACACGGCCTTCTCATGCGAGGCGTACCCCTTGACGGTCTCGATGAGATTGGGAATCAGATCGGCACGTCTCTTGAGCTGCACGGTGATGCCGCTCCACGCCTCGTCGACGCGAACGTTCAATTGCACGAGGGAGTTGTAGGTCGCCCAGAAGTAGATGCCGATGAGCACCACCACAGCGACGACGATCAGAACTGGAATGAGCCATTCCATGGCACATGACCCCCTTCATGAGTTTTACTCATACTAACCACGGCGCCTGCGCGTGAACTGGGCGACCCGTCACTCTCCGAGCACTCGGTCAAGATGACGATTCGCGAACCGGCGGTCGGGATCCAGCCGGTCGCGCACCGCTCGGAAGTCGTCGAACCGCGGATAGCGCTCCCGCAGCTGCTGTGCGTTCAGAGTGTGGAGCTTGCCCCAGTGCGGGCGTCCCCCGTGTTCGAGGCAGATGCGTTCGACGGCCTCGAAGTAGGCCGTCGGATCGGCGCGCCAGTATCGATGCACGGCGATGTACCCGCTGGCACGGTCGTACGCCGTGGAGAGCCAGCGGTCATCCGCCGCAGCGAAGCGCACCTCGACCGGGAACTCGATCTTCCAGCCCCGCGCGGTGATGAGCGCTCGAATCGCCTGGACGGCCGGTAGGACGTTCGCCGCCGGGAGTGCGTACTCCATCTCCCGGAACCGCACGTTGCGGCGCTGTGTGAGCACCCGATGCGACAGGTCGGTGTACTCGCGGTCTCCGGTGAGCTTCACGGCGAGGCGATTGAACGGCGGCGTGATGGCCGGAAGCACCTGTCCTGCGGCGCACACCATCCGGTACACGCCGTTGGAGAGCAGGGTCTCGTCGATCCACCTGCCGACAGTCGGCAGCGGTTTGCGGGGAGTCGATTCCGGCAACCTGGTCTGCTTCTTCGTGAGCGCCACCTCGGTGTGCGGGAACCAGTAGAACTCGAAATGATCCGACGCTGAGACCCGCTCGTCGAGCGTATCCAGCACGTCATCGAGCGGCAGCGGCGCGTCGATGGCGTGCATGACGAAGGCGGGGACGCACTGCAGCGTGACGTCGACGAGGATGCCGAGTGCGCCGAGCCCCAGCGCGACGGCCGGCAGCATCTCGGTGTTCTCGGTGTCGCTCACCCGGAGGAACTCTCCCTGCGCGGTGATCAGGGTCACGCCGACGACCTGCGCCGCGAGTCCGCCGAAACGCGCACCCGTCCCGTGGGTGCCGGAGGAGATCGCACCGGAGATCGATTGGCGGTCGATGTCGCCGAGGTTCTCCATGACGAGTCCGTGGGGAGCGAGCAGACGGGGGATGCGGTGCAGCCGGGTACCTGCGAGGAATGTCACTCGTGCGCGGTCTGGATCGACCGACACCAGCCCCTGCATGTCATCGAGTTCGAGAAGAACCCCGGGAGCCACCGCGATGCCGGTGAAGCTGTGACCGGCGCCGACGGCCTTGATCTGAAGGTTGTGGGCGGCAGCCGCCTGCACGGCGCGCTGCACGCCCTCCGGCGTGCGCGGTCGCTCGACGCTGGTCGGCCTCACGCTCGCCGAGCGCGCCCAGTTCTGCCACGTGCCGCCGGGACGCGTCACAGGAACGCCTTGCCCTCGCCGCGATACGTGGGCAGCTCGTCGATCACCTCGGTGCCGGCGACCAGGTGATACGCGTCGATGCGCTCGGCGGGCTCGCCGCTCTTCGCATGGCGGAACCACACCCGGTCGCCGATGTCGAGTGTCCGCGCCGCGTCGCCGTGCAACGGCGTCTGCACCTCACCGGCGGCTTCGCGCGGCATCGTTCGCAGCCCTTGTGGCCATACCGCACGGGGCTGACGCGAGCCGAGTGCTGGACCCGACGCGATCCATCCCCCACCGAGCACCGTGGCGATGTCATCCGCCGGCCGTCGCACGACATCGAAGGCGAACGCGCTGGCAGGTGCGGGGCGGAAGGAACGGTAGCCGTCGAACAGGTGCCCACCGAGCAGGCCACTGCCCGCCGATGCCTCGGTGACGGACTCGTCACTGCCGGTGAACTCCAGCGACCCGGTGCCTCCGCCGTTGAGGAACTCCAGCGGCGCGACATCGGTGAGAGCATCCGCGATCTCGGCGCGGCGCCCGCGCAGCTCGGCCCGCGACCGCGCCTGCACCATGCGGATCACCGGCGCGTCCGAGCCGTTGTCGCCCTGACCCGCGATCTGCGCCTCGTACATCTGCAGCCCGACCAGCCGGAACCCGGGTCGGCGCGTGATCGTACGCGCGAATCCGGCGACGTCGGCGGCCGTGAACAGCGGCGAACGGCGCACGCCGATGTGCCCGAGTGCTGCAGAGCGCCATGACGCGTCGGCATCGATGGCCACCCTGATCGTCTCGCGCCGATCGTGCGGCGCGACGGCGTCGATCAGGTCGAGATGAGCGATGTCGTCGACCATCAGGGTGATGCGGGATGCGGCGACCTCGTCGTGCACCAGCCGCTCGAGGCCTGCCCGGTCGACGGTCGGATAGCCGAGCACGATGTCGTCGTGCGTCTCGGCGAGCCAGAGCGCTTCGGCGAGCGAGAAGGAGAGGATGCCGCTGTAGCCGGGAATGCGCAGCACGGCATCGAGCACGGCCCGCACGCGCACCGATTTCGAGGCGACACGGATCGGGATGCCGCCGGCGCGCACCAGCAGATCCATCGCGTTGTGACGCAGCGCATCGACATCGATCACGGCGACGGGCGCCGCGAGGTGCGAGGTGGCATCCGACAAACGCGGCCACCAGAGCGCCGGGTTGTCCCAGTCGCGTGAGGGGGCGGCTGTACGGCTCAGGTCAGCGGTGAGGTCGAGCACTCCCCCACCCTACGACGTCGGCTCGCCGACCACCGCGAAGCTAGGCTGTGAATGCACGCCCCCATAGCCCAATGGCAGAGGCAGGCGACTTAAAATCGCTTCAGTCTGGGTTCGAGTCCCAGTGGGGGCACTCTCAGCAGCTCAGGTCGCGACACCCGTGTGCGGCGGTGAGCAGCCGCCGCATCCGGGATAAAACGCAACCGGCCCATGCCGCGGCGTGATGCGCGGCATGGGCCGGTGATGAAGCGGGAGTCGCCTCTTACTTCGCTGACGCCTTGGTCGTGGCGGGCTTCTTCGCAGCGGGCTTCTTCGCAGGAGCCGCCTTCTCAGTCTTGTCGTCAGTGGGCTCCGCGGCGGCGGGCTTCGCAGCCGGCGTGGCAGCGGGCTTCGCAGCAGCGGGCTTCGCAGGCGCCGCAGCGGCAGCATCCGCTGCGGGACGCGGACGAGCGGCGAACTCCTCGAAGACGTAACGAGGGTTCTGAATGGCCTGCAGGTTCACGATGTCGCGACCGAGCCACAGGTTGTTCCACCAGTCCCAGAGCACGCGCCACTTGCGCTCCCATGTCGGCATCGCGAGCCCGTGGTAGCCACGGTGTGCGATCCACGCGACGAACCCCTTGAGTGCAAGATCTCCGGACTGGAAGACGCCGTTGTAGAGGCCGAGCCCTGCGACGGCGCCGAGGTTCTTGTGGAAGTAGTCCTTGGTGCCCTCGCCACGGATCACTGCCACCAGGTTCTTCGCGAGCAGCTTCGCCTGACGCACCGCGTGCTGGGCGTTCGGCACGCAGTAGCCGCCGACGCCGCCACCGGAGAGGTCGGGGACGGCCGAGACATCACCGGCGGCCCACGCACCTTCGACGAACTCCTCGGGCGTGCCGACGCGCAGGTCGGCGCGGGTCTGGATGCGACCGCGCTCCTCGACCGGCAGATCGCCGCCTCGCACGACCGTCGGGTTCGCCATGACACCGGCGGTCCAGACGATGAGGTCGGTCGGGATGACCTCGCCGGTGGAGATCGCGACGTTGCCGTCGATGGCGCCCTGCACCTGCGTGTCGAGGTGCACGTTGGCCCCGCGCTTGGCGAGATCCTTCAGAACCCATTCGCTCGTCTTCAGCGAGACCTCGGGCATGATGCGGCCCATCGCCTCGATGAGGTGGAAGTGGGTGTCCTCGAAGCGCAACTGCGGGTACTTCGACAGCAGCGACGATGCCAGCGAGCGCAGCTCGGCGAACACCTCGATGCCGGCGAAGCCACCGCCGACGACGACAGTGGTCAGCAGGCGGTCGCGCTCGGGACCGGCCGGCAGCGAAGCAGCCTTGTCGAAGTTCGACATCAGCTTGTCGCGCACGGCGACGGCCTCTTCGATCGTCTTGAGCCCGATCGCGTTGTCGGCGATGCCGGGGATCGGGAAGGTCCGCGAGACTGCGCCGGCGGTGACGACGATCTGGTCGTACTCGAGCTCGTACGGCTCACCGACCGGCGGCGTGATGGTCGCGACCTTGTTCGCGTGATTGATGCCGGTCACCTTCGCAGTGACGACATGCGTTCGCTTCAGGTGACGACGATGCGCGACGACAGCGTGCCGTGCCTCGATCGAACCGGCCGCGACCTCTGGGAGGAACGGCTGGTACGTCATGTACGGCAGCGGGTCGACCATGGTCACGTCGGCTTCGTGCTTTCGAAGATGCTTCTCGAGCTTCCAGGCCGTATAGAAGCCCGCGTAGCCGCCGCCGACGATCAGAATCTTGGGCACAGTGCTGTTCTCAGGCACAGAGGGACAACTCCTAGTCAGGGTGCTGGCGTGCTTTGCTTGCGCGCCGATCGGATGCGCCGGGCAGCAGCGGTGACGCCTAGCGCGATAAGAATACCAGGCACAGTGAGTGCGATGAGCGGAAGCGTGCCGTAGCGCAGTGAATCCGCGCTCGGAAGCAGCGGAGATCCGGGCTCGGTCGGCGGATCTGCCGCGGGCAGCGGGTCGACCTGTACAGGCGTGACTTCGGGCTCCGGTGCGGGCTCAGCCTCCGCACGACGGTACAGGCGCACCCACTCCGCGAGATCGCCCATCGGATTCGCATCGACGGTCGGAACGGATGCCGTCACCGCCGCTGATGCGTTCAGAAGGCCGTATCCGTAGAGCGGATCGGGCAGATCGCTCACTCCAGGGACGGGAAGCGCGGTCTTGATGATGCGATTGATCACGTTCGCGGCATCCATATCCGGGAAGGCGGACCGGATCAGTGCCGCCACGCCCGCCACGATGGGCGATGCACCGCTGGTACCGCGCCACAGGCTCAGTTCGCCATCCGCCGAGACCCCGAGCAATCCTTCACTCGGCGCCGAGATGCCGATCGTGATCCCCTGGGTGGATGCTTCCACGCTCGCCGTGCCGGTCTGGTCGACGCCTCCGACGGTGAGCACGCCGGGGATCGTCGCCGGTGCGCCGATGACGTCGGTGCCGCTGCCCCGGTTGCCCGCCGCGACGACGACGACGACATCGTGCTCGTACGCGTACAGGAACGCGTCATCCCAGCTCTTGTCCCAGTCGAGCGTGTTCGTCGTGAACGACATGTTGATGATGTCGGCGCCCTGATCGACGGCCCAGCGGACGCCGTCGGCGACCTGCTCGACGAACGGCACGGCTGCGGCGGCGCCGAAGCCGACCGAGACCGACAGCAGCTTCGCCTCCGGCGCCACGCCGATCATGCCCGTGCCGTCGGCCTTGCCCCGACCGGCGGCAAGCGACGCCACCCACGAGCCGTGGTCGCCGTCGACGGCTCCGACGGGCGTGCGTCCGTCTGGCGTGCCGCTGCCCGAGACATCGGTGCCGTCGACGACGGCGTCGCCGAACACCGACGGCACCTTGCCGATGCCGGTGTCGATGATCGCGATCGTCACGCCTTCACCGCGCGTGGTCTTCCATGCGTCGCGGATGCCGGCACCGTCGAGCCAGTACTCCGATGCGCGCACCGGATCGGTCGGGTCGTCGGGGACGGGTCCTGGCGTCGGCGTCGGTGTGGTCGTGGCTCCGGTGAGCAGAACGGATGCCGCCACAGCCGCGACCGCGACGGTGCTGCGCAGCATCGCCTTCAGCCTCATGCGGTCGCGGCTCCGGGCTTCTCGCATTCGCAGCGCTGCGGCGACCAGGACGATCGCGCGAGCGCGGCGTCGCCGATCGGATTGACTCCGGGTCCGGCGGCCAGCGCGTGACCGGCCAGCGCGTGCAGGCACTTCACTCGCGTCGGCATGCCGCCGGCGGAGATCCCGTCGATCTCGGTCACCTCGCCGAACAGCGTCCGGTCGGCGATGTACGCCTCGTGGGCTGCCTGATATGCCGCTGCAGCCGTTTCGTCCTCGACGAGGAGAGCAGCCAGCTCGGGCATCACCTGTGTGGCCTCGAGCGTCGACATCGCGGCGGTCGCCGCGGGATGCGTGAGGTAGTAGAACGTGGGGAACGGCGATCCGTCCGGCAGACGAGGACTGGTCGCCACGACGGTCGGATTCCCGCAGACGCACCGCGCCGCGATGCCGACGACCCCGCGCGCCGAACGACCCAGCTGCGCGGACACGACGTCGATCTCGGCAGTGGTGGGCGGGGCGAAGGGCGGGGTCGTCACGCCTTCAGCTTAAGGCAGGGGATCCTGGGGAATCGCTCACTGCTGGCCTATCCGCCGGCGCTCGCGTTCTGGGCGAGCCCCGCTCCGGCGATGGTGCGCAGCAGCTGCGGCATCCAGTCGGCGGGCGTCTTCTTCAGCTCATCGCTCACGGGCGTCTGCTCCTGCGGGAGCGATGCGGGGTCGATGTCGTTGTCGACGAGGTAGACGACCTCGCCCGGCTTGACGTAGTAGAGCCGCTCGCGAGCCTGCGTGGTGATGTAGGCCGGGTCTTCCCAGCGCTCCTGCTCCTGCTCGAGCGCCTCGATCTCGTCGGCGCTCACCTGCACCGACGCCTCGAGCGCGGCGATCTTCTGCCGCTGATCGATGAACGTGCCGAGGGTCGGCACCAGGACCCACGCGCCGAGCACGACGAGCGAGAGCATGATGACCATGAAGCCGGACAGACGGATGCCGGAGGCCCACTCCCGCACGTCGACCTCTCGGGTCGCGGCGCGGGACGAGCGGGGCTTCGCAGCGCCGGGCTTCGCCGCACGCGACTTGGCCGATTCAGCCGCACGAGACGGCGGCTGCGCACTCGGACGGGATGCGGAAGGGGGAGTCGGACGTCTCGCCATGACTCCCCCTTCCGTGATCCTGTCTCAGTCGCGCTCAGCCCTCAGGCGCTCAGCCCTGCAGGCGCGGGAACGCGGAGCGACCCGCGAACACCGCGGCGTCGCCGAGCTCTTCTTCGATGCGCAGAAGCTGATTGTACTTCGCGACGCGCTCGCTGCGAGCAGGCGCACCAGCCTTGATCTGACCGGAGTTCGTCGCGACGACCAGGTCGGCGATCGTGGTGTCTTCGGTCTCGCCGGAGCGGTGCGAGAGCATCGCCGTGTATCCCGAGCGCTGCGCGAGGCTGACCGCGTCGAACGTCTCGGTGAGCGTGCCGATCTGGTTGACCTTGACGAGGAGCGAGTTGGCGACTCCGCGCTTGATGCCTTCGGCGAGGCGTGTCGGGTTGGTGACGAACAGGTCGTCGCCGACGAGCTGCACCTTTGCACCGAGTGCATCGGTGAGTGCCTTCCAACCGTCCCAGTCGTCCTCGGCGAGGCCGTCCTCGATCGTGATGATCGGGAAGTCGTTCACGAGTCCGACGTAGTACTCGGTGAGCGCGGCGGCGTCCCAGTCCTTGTTGTCGAGGCGGTAGACGCCATCGTTGAAGAACTCGGTGGCGGCGGCATCCAGGCCCAGGGCGATGTCGGTGCCTGGAGTGAACCCGGCCTTCTCGATGGCCTTGATCAGGAACTCGAGGCCGTCGCGGTTGCTGGGCAGGTCGGGGGCGAAGCCGCCCTCGTCGCCGAGGCCCGTCGCGAATCCGGCTGCCTTGAGCTCGCCCTTGAGGACGTGGTAGGTCTCGACGCCCCAGCGCAGTGCTTCGCTGTAGGTCTCCGCACCGATCGGCGCGAGGAAGAACTCCTGCATGTCGATGCCGTTGTCAGCGTGCGAGCCACCGTTGATGACGTTGAACAGCGGCACGGGCAGAACGTGTGCGTTCGCGCCGCCGAGGTAGCGGAACAGCGGCAGGTCTGCGCTGTCGGCAGCGGCCTTGGCGACGGCGAGGCTGACGCCGAGGATGGCGTTCGCGCCGGTGCGCTGCTTGTTCTCGGTGCCGTCGGTCTCGTTGAGGATCTCGTCGACGATGCGCTGCTCGCTCGCCTCGACGCCCTCGAGTGCCGGGCCGAGCTCATCGATGATGGCGTCGACGGCCTTCAGCACGCCCTTGCCGCCGTAGCGGCTCTTGTCGCCGTCACGCAGTTCGTACGCTTCGAATGCGCCGGTGGATGCGCCGGAGGGGACGGCCGCGCGCTGGACGATTCCGTCGTCGAGGAGCACCTCCACCTCGACGGTCGGGTTGCCGCGTGAATCCAGAATCTCGCGTGCGCCTACAGCCTCGATGAGTGCCACGTATGTGCTCCTTGCTCAGGGAAAGGGTGTTGTGGTGGAGCGTCGTCGATCCATGGTCAGTCTAGTGCGCGGCATCCGTCGTTCACATGCCGACGACGACGGCAACGGCGACGCCGTCCCACCCCTTGATCCCGACGGTCTGCAGCGCCGTGGCGTCGAAGCGAGGATCCTCACCGAGCATCCGGAGAGCATCGCGTGTCCCGATCACGCGCGAGTCCGTCGTGTCGTCGCGGACGATCTCACCCTCTCGGCCGATGTTGTCGAGCACGATCACCGTTCCAGGGCGGCCGAGGCGCGCTGCCCAGTCGAGGTAGATCGTGTTCGACTCCTTGTCCGCGTCGATGAACACGAGGTCGAACGGTTCGGAACCCTCAAGGGTCGGCAGCACGTCGGCACCTCGTCCGATGCGGATGGCGACGCGCTCCCCCACGCCAGCGGCATCGATGCTCGCGCGGGCGATCGCGGCGTTGGCGGGCTCGGCCTCGATCGTCGTCACCGTGCCCTCCGCGCCGACCGCCCTGGCGAGCCAGATCGTGGAGTAGCCACCCAGTGTGCCGATCTCGAGCACTCGGCGTGCGCCGCTGATACGGGCGACGAGGTTCAGGAACTTGCCGCTGACCGGCGCCACTTCGATATCGGGCAGGCCGGCTGCGCGCTGAGCGGCGAGAGCCGCCTCGAGCGCCGGGTCGTGCCCGACGAGAGTGTCGGCGAGGTACTCGTCTGCGCGGCGCCAGTTGTCGGCGGTCGATTCAGCCATGGCTCCACCCAACTCCTGTCCTGGGGCGGCGTCAATAGACGGATGGCGACCCGCGAGGGTCATTCACCGCGCTGACGTGGAGCCGACAGCATCCGTCCTACCGCACCGTCCAACTCCGGCTGCTTGCGGAACTGGCCGGTCAGCATCAGCACGACCACGACCAGCGCGCACGTGATCCACCCTGCCACGCCGAGCATGCCAGCAAGCGCGGGATCGACGCTCGTCCCTGCCGCATAGAACCACAGGATCATCCCACCGGCGGCATTCATCGCCCCGTGCGCGAAGACCGCCGGCCACAGCGAAGCCGAGCGCAGCCGCAGCCAGCCGAGCAGCACTCCCCACGCGATGCACCCAGCCGTCATCAGCAGCACACCGGTGATGTCGGTGACGCCGAAGTTGTAACCGAGCAGGATGAGGGGTGAATGCCACAGACCCCACACCCCTCCGCTGATCAGCAGCGCGGGCCAGGTGCCGTACTGACGCAGCGCCGGCACGAGGAATCCGCGCCAGCCGAGTTCCTCGCCGAAGGCCAGCAGTGCGTTGATCGTGGCCGCGGCGAACGGAATCGCGAGCAGCTGGGCGAGGATCACTGCGGTCGCAGGAGGGGCAGGCACCCCGGCGGGCAGACTGGCCGCCAATTGCTCGGCGAAACCGGAGAACCCGACGAGATCCAATCTCACCCAACCGAACAGCGCCGCCACGGCGACGGAGACCGCGATCACGACGATGGGCGCGAACAGACCGAGCACCATCATCCACACCACGCGCTTCGCGGGGCGCAGCGGCCAGATGCCGAGGAACCGGAGCCGCTCCCCCTTCGGCACCGGGCGCAGCACGAGCATCACGATCAGCACGGCGAGTGCCGGCGTGAACATCATCACCGGAATGAGGGTGCCGGCCAGCGGGTTCGCGAGCCCGCCGTCGATCCACAGCGGCAGAGCGACCAACCATGCCAAGCCCCAGGTGAGCAGGATGAATGCGACGATGGCCGCGGGGCGGATGCGAATCATGAGTCGGTTCCCTTCATTGCGGAGGACAGTACGGATGCCGCGGTGCGAGCATCATCGATCGTGACGACGAACACGCGTCCGCTGCTGCGCGTGACCTGCAGCGCTTCACCGGTGCGGAAGACGAGAGTCATAGCGATGAGTGCGATCAGCAGCAGGGTGACGAGTGCGAGGATCCACGCGGAGCCGTCACCGAGCACGAACACCCAGACCGTGGTGGCGCACAGGATGAGCACGGAGACGGCGAGCCCGACGAGGAGGAACGCGCGACGAGCGCGACGGAGGTCTCGGGTACTGGCGACAGTGTTCATGATTCGATCTCCGTGACGAGGGCGGCGAGGGTGACGGATGAGATTCCGAGAGAGGCGGCACGGTGCACGAGCGCTGCGACATCGCTGGCGAGCTCGGCGAGCGGCGCGGCCGACGCCGACACCATCGCTCCCCGACCTCGGCGCAGGTCGATGAGCGCTTCATCACGCAGCTGCTGATATGCGCGCAGCACGGTGTGCAGGTTGATGTCGAGCGCCTCGGCGACGTCGCGAGCCGAAGGCAGCCGGTCGCCGGGGACGAGGCGCCCGGCGAGGATGTCCCCACGCACGGACGAAGCGACCTGCTCGAACAGCGGTCGCGAACTCTCCGCATCGATTCTGATCAGCACGTGCACCCTTTCGGTCCAATTACGGTAATTCTAGTTAAACTAGAACAGTCGTCGCAACCTTCATGATGCATCAGCTCGGCAGCATCCGCGCGAGAACAAACGCGTGACAGCGGCGCGCCAGGCCTGAACCCCACCCGTTCACCATCGCGTGCCACGATGACCGAGTGGAACTCGCACGTCGCCTGACCCTCACCGATGCCGTAGCCATCGGCCTGGGATCGATGATCGGTGCCGGGGTGTTCTCCGTATGGGGACCCGCGATCGAGGTGGCCGGTTCCGGACTGCTGATCGCGCTCGCGATCGCCGCGGTCGTCGCGTTCTGCAACGCCACCTCATCCGCACAGCTCGCGGCGGTGCATCCCGTCTCCGGCGGCACCTACGCCTACGCCAGGGCAGAGATCGGCCCGTGGTGGGGTTTCATCGCCGGCTGGTGCTTCGTGATCGGCAAGATCGCCAGCTGCGCCGCCATGGCGCTGACGTTCGCCGCATACGCCGCCCCCGAGGGCTGGCAGGTGCCGGTCGCGATACTGGCAGTCGCCGCCCTCGCCACCGTGAACTGCTTCGGAGTGACGCGGACAGCGGCGCTCACCCGCATCCTCGTCGTCGCCTCGCTGATCGGTCTCGCTGTGGTGGTCGCCGGAGGTTTCGCCGCGTCGGCATCCGTCGATCCTGCTCCCCTCCCCGACCTCACCGCATACGGCGTGCTGCAGGGCGCCGGGCTTCTCTTCTTCGCGTTCGCCGGCTACGCGCGAATCGCCACGATGGGCGAAGAGGTCGTCGACCCCGCGCGCACCATCCCTCGGGCCATCGCGATCGCGCTCACAGGGGCGGTCGTCGTCTACGCGCTCATCGCCGTCGTCGTCATGCTCACCCTCGGGGCGGATGCCGGTTCCACGGCCGCGCCGCTCGCCGCGGTGGTCGATGCCGCCGGTTGGACGGCTCTCGCCCCGATCGTGCGCGTGGCCGCGGCCGCGGCATCCCTTGGCGCCCTGCTGGCGCTGATCACCGGAATCGGCCGCACGACTCTCGCGATGGCCAGGGAATCCGATCTGCCGCGCTTCCTCGCCGTGGTGCATCCGCGGTGGCAGGTGCCGCAGCGCGCCGAGATCGCGATCGCCCTGATCGTGATCGTCATCGTGCTGTTCGCCGACCTGCGCAACGCGATCGGGTTCTCGTCGTTCGGCGTGCTGCTGTACTACCTGATCGCGAACGCCTCGGCGTTCCGGCAGTCGGGAGCTGCCCGGCGCTACCCGCGTGGCCTGCAGGTGATCGGAGTGCTCGGCTGCCTGGTGCTGGTGAACACCCTGCCCATCCTCGCGTCGCTGATCGGCACGGGCGTCGTACTCATCGGCGTGGTGTATCGGATGCTGCGGCTGAGACTCGCCCGCTGAGCGTGAGCGGCGCGTGTTCGGCGGAGGTCAGTGCGAATCAGCCAGAGGTGCGAGCTCGATGCGCGACTCGAGCGCCGTGACCACCGCCGGCAGCAGCGCGTCGGCTGTGGCCCGATAGCCCGCAGCGCTGGGGTGGAATCGGTCGAGGCTGAACATCTCCTCGGGCTGATCGTGAAATGTCGGGCCGAGCACCTGCCGCAGATCGACGGGTACGGCGCCGGTGCGCCACGCGACCTTGGTCTGCTCCAGCGCAAGGCGGCGCGACATCCTCGACAGCAGAGTCCGCAGTGGTTGCGGCACCGGCTGGAGCGTGCCGAGATCCGGGCAGGTGCCCACGACGACGACGGTGCCCGCAGCCCTGAGTCGCAGTATCGCCTGCTCCAGTCGTTCGCCCGCAGCCGACGGAGAGATCGTATGCGTCACGTCGTTGCCACCCACCACGATCACCGCTACGTCGGCACGGTAGTCCTCCGGGAGGGCGTCGAGCTGACCGGCGAGCGCGGATGATTCCGAGCCGACGACCGCGGCGGTACGCAGCCGCACCGGCGACTGCATCCGCTTCGCCAGGCCCTTGGCGATGCGGCCGCCGAGCGTCTCCTTGCGGTGCTCCGCGCCGAGGCCCGCCGCCAGCGAATCGCCCAGCAGCAGCAGCTCTATCGGTCTGCCGTCGAGTGCGCGCTTCCACACCCGGTCGGCGACCAGCGACTGCTCGCCGAGCGGCTTTCCGATGCGCCGCCGCGCGACTGCGGCCTGGTGGACGAGCAGCGACCGCCCGCCCAGCACGATCGCGGATGCCACCGCCGTCGCCACGGCGATCGCGGTGCGCACTCCAGCCATGGCACCATCACACCGCGCGGGAATGAACGAGGCGTGAACGTCAGCACACCTGTCAGTGGAAATCCGTGATCTGGACTGACAGGGGCTGGTGTGCCGCGCGCGGCGCGTGTGCCGCGCGGACCAGCTCAGGACAGCGGCTTGAGCTCCAGCGAACCGACCTCGGCCCCGGTCGTGACCGTCGCGAAGGCGGTGTAGCCGTCGGCGGCCGATCGCTCGAGCAGCGCCTTGAAGTTCTTGACCCTGCGCTCAAGGCGCACGCGCGAACCCGAACGGATCAGCGCGGCCTTGTGCGCGACGAGCTCTGCCACCGGCACGTCGGCGTCATGCACGAGCACGACGGCCTGAGCATCGGCATCCGCTCCGAGATCGACGAGATCGACGAGGCGCTCGAAGCCGAGCGAGAAGCCGACCGCCGGCACCTGCTGGCCGAGGAACCGACCGATCATGCCGTCGTAACGTCCACCACCGCCCAGGGAATACGGCACGGACGGGTGCGCGAGCTCGAAGATCGTGCCGGTGTAGTAGCCCATGCCGCGCACCAGGAACGGATCGAAGACGAGTGGGATGTCCCCCTCGGTGCCCCGTCCAGCCGCGACCGCCTCCCCGATGCCGACGAGGTGGTCGACGATCTCATCCGGAGCGTTCTCCGGGAGAGCCTTGCGGATCTGGCGTTCGCCGAACGGATTGAACTCCATCGTCTGCGGGCGACGCAGGAAAGCCTCGAAGGCGTCGACGGCCTCTTCATTCGGTCGCTGAGCCTGCCGAAGGGCCCGCTCTCGCAGCTCCCGGACGATCCCGTCAGGACCGATCTTGTCGAGCTTGTCGATCGTGATCAGCACACCGGGGCGCTCGTCCGTGGTGAAGCCGAAGGCATCCAGCATCCAGTCGAGCACTCGACGATCGTTGATGCGCACGCTCGCACCGTCGAGTCCGAGAGCGTCCACGGCGTCCAGGGACGCGACCATGAGCTCGGCTTCGGCCCGCGAGGAGTCGTCACCCATGATGTCGATGTCGCACTGCACGAACTGGCGGTAGCGGCCCTTCTGCGGTCGCTCAGCACGCCAGACGGGACCGATCTGGATCGCACGGAAGACACCGGGAAGCTGCCCGCGGTTGCTCGCGAAGAAACGCGCGAGCGGAACCGTGAGGTCATAGCGCAGGCCGAGATCACTCAGCGCAGCGGCGTCTTCCGCACCTTCACGGATCGCCTCGGCATCCATCCCCCGGCGCAGCACGTTGTACGCGAGCTTCTCGTTGTCGCCGCCCATGCCCGAATGCAGACGCGAGTACTCCTCGAGCGCGGGCGTCTCGATCTCGTCGAACCCATGCGCCAGGTAGCGCTCGCGGATCACGGAGAGCACACGCTCACGGCGGGCCTTGTCGGCGGGGAGGATGTCGCGCATGCCGCGCGGCGCGTTCACAGTAGCCACGAGTCCATCTTTCCAGGTCTGCAGGGCGATCTCGTCGAGGCGGTCTGTCAGGAGGTTTCGGCCGTGCGGACGTCGTCCTCGAGCAGGCGCAGACGCTCGCGCAGGGCGCGCTCGGCATCCCAGCCGTTCTGGCGGGCCGTGGCCGTGAGCATCAGCAGCAGGTCGCCGAGCTCCTCCTCGGATTCCGGTGCCGCCCCGACCTCGGCAGCATCGTGAGCGGCGAGCGCGACGTCGTCTCCGGCCCCGACCCGCGCGGCTCGACCGAGCACTTTCTGCGCGAGTGCGAGGGCCGGCATCCCGTGCGGTACGCCGTCGAGAACACTGGTGCGCGAGCGCTTCTCAGCGGCCTTCGCGGCGTTCCAGTGCACGAGCACCTCTTCGGGTGTGTTCGCCACCTCGTCGGCGAAGACATGCGGATGCCGCCTGACCATCTTCTCCGTCAGCGTCTGCGCCACGTCGTCGATGTCGAACGGATCGTCCGGATCCTGCGCGGCGATCGCCGCATGGAACAGCACCTGCCAGAGCAGATCGGCCAGCTCCTCGCGGAGGTCGGCGCGTGTGCCGTCCTCGACCGCGTCGATGACCTCATGGGACTCCTCGATCAGGTAAGGCACGAGGTCGCGATGCGTGATCTGCTGAGACCACGCGCACTTCTCGCGCACGGCGCGCATGGTCTCGGCAGCGGTGCGCAGCGGATCAGGATGCTCGGTCATTGTGTCCCCTCGTCGAAGCGGTCACGACACCGTCGTCGCGGAGCGGCGGTACCACGCGGCACGCCATGAGACGACGACGCCCGACAGCACAAGGGCGACGAGCGAGCCCACGAGCACACCGAGGATCGCCTGATCGCGCACAGCGGGGTCGTCCGCGAAGGCGAGGTTCGCCAGCAGCAACGAGACCGTGAAGCCGATACCGCCGAGCGCCCCGGCGGCGAGGAGATCGGTGATCGTCAGGGCAGGAGCCTTGTCCTTCGGCCCGATCCGCATGGCGATCCAGCCGAAGACCGTGATGCCGATGATCTTGCCCACCGGCAGTGCGATCGCGATGCCGAAGAACGCCGGCGAGAGTTCGGACGGCGACACAGCGGGGATCACGACGAATGCGGCGGCGAACGCGAAGATCGGCAGGATGGCACCGTTGACCCACGGCTCGAGCGCATGCCGTGTCGGCATCGCCGGGGACTGCGCGATGGCCAGCCCCAGCAGCACGCCGGCGATCGTGGCGTGGATGCCCGAGGACATCATGAGTCCCCAGACGACAACGCCGACGATCACCATCGCTGCGACGACCAACCATGAATGCTTCGTCGGCAGCATCCGCGACAGCACGCCGAACACGACGACGCCCACGACGGCCAGCAGCAGGTAAAGCCAGTTGAGGTCGCGAGCGAAGAGCACCGCGATGAAGATGATGCCGATGATGTCGTCGAGTATCGCCAGTGCCAGCAGGAAGACGCGCACGGCAGAGGGAAGCCCCTTGCCGAACACGGCGAGCACGCCCAGCGCGAAGGCGATGTCGGTCGCAGTCGGGATCGGCCAGCCCGAGGAAGTCTGCTCTCCCCCGGCGATGATCAGATAGATGATGATCGGCACGAGTACGCCGCCGACGGCGGCGATCGAGGGTTGCAGAGCCTTTCGGAACGAGTTCAGCTCGCCGCGGGTGAGTTCGTATTGCAGCTCCATCGCGACCACGAAGAAGAAGATCGCGAGAAGTCCGCTCGAGATCCAGTGCGCGACCGAGAGGTCGATCGACGTGCCTGGCACAGCGATGTGGAACCCCAGCACGGCATCGATCGGGCCGAACGCCGGCGTGTTCGCGAGCACGAGTCCGAGCGCCGCCGCCAGGAGAAGGAGCACCGCGGGGAATTGCTGCGTGCGAAGAAGATTTCGGGAGTCAGACATCGCTCCCATGCTATCCGCCACCCTCAGGTTCATCGGATGTCACCTGGTCACGTACGTCTCCTGCACGGCGATAACCTCGGATGGTGACTCCTGAGCCCACCAACACAGAGGCCATCCGCGTCATAGGTCGATTCGAGGCCGGACGCGGGATCCCAGACGAGATGCGCGGCGATGTCCGCATGCTCGGCGCACTACTCGGTCAGGTTCTGCGCGAGAGCGGACGCGCCGGACTGTACGACGACGTCGAGCGGCTGCGGCTGGCGACCATCCAGGCGTACGACGAGGAGAGCACCGAGGCCTTCGAACGCGCCACCGAGATCGCTGATTCGTTCTCCGTCGAGCGCGCCGACGAGGTCGCGCGCGCCTTCACCTGCTACTTCCACCTGGTGAATCTCGCCGAGGAGCACCAGCGGGTGCGCATCCTGCGCGATCGCGCCGGACACCAGGGTCGCGAGGATGCGGTGGACACCGTCGCCACCGCATACGCACAACTGCGCCGTGAGGTCGGCGACGAAGAGGCCGCACGCCGCCTCGAGGATCTGCGCTTCCACCCGGTGTTCACCGCTCACCCCACCGAGGCGCGTCGTCGCGCCGTCTCCGCCAGCATCCGCCGGCTCTCCGAACTGCTCACGCAGCACGACACCGCGAGCGAGGGCGGCGCCGAGCAGCACCGCGCGCGCCGTCGCATGCTCGAAGAGGTCGACACGCTCTGGCGCACGGCGCCACTGCGCGCCCAGAAGCCGTCGCCCACCGACGAGGTGCGCACGGTCATGTCGGTGTTCGACGAGACCCTCTTCACCACGGTTCCGCACGTCTACCGCCGCATCGACGACGCCCTTCGCGGCGACGACTCCGGCGCGAGCGCCCCGGTCGTCCCCGCCTTCGTGCGGATCGGGTCATGGGTCGGCGGCGACCGCGACGGCAACCCGTTCGTCTCGGCATCCGTCACTCGCGAAGCGGCGAACATCGCCTCTGATCACGTGCTGCGCGGCCTGGAACGCGCGATCGAGCGGATCGGGCGCGGTCTCACGCTCGACGCGGAGGACACACCTCCCAGCGAAGCCGTCGTCACACTGTGGGATTCCTTCGTCGCGACCGACGAGAATGCTGCCACCGAGATCGCTGCGCGGTCTCCCGAAGAGCCGCACCGCCGCGTCCTGCTCGCACTGGCCAGCCGGGTCGTGCGGACCCGCTCAGGTGCAGACGGCGCCTACAGCGACCCGGAGCAGCTGCTCGCCGACCTGCGCGCAGTGCAGGCATCGCTCGCGGCATCCGGCGCGAACCGGCATGCGTTCGGCGGCGTGCAGCACCTGATCTGGCAGGTCGAGACCTACGGCTTCCACCTCACCGAGCTCGAGGTCCGCCAGCACTCGCAGGTGCACCGCGAGGCACTGGCAGAGCTCGACGCCGGCACTGAGCCCGGCGAGCGGACGCGCGAGGTGCTCGATGTCTTCCGCGCGATCGCCGACATCCAGCGCACCTACGGCCCCCGCGCCGCGGGCCGCTACGTCGTCTCGTTCACGCAGTCGGCCGAAGACCTCGCCAACGTGCACCGCCTCGCCCGCCATGCGCTGGGTGACGATGTGCCGGTACTGGACGTCGTGCCGCTGTTCGAGACGTTCGCCGACCTGCAGGCCGCGCCCGGCATCCTCGCGGAGGTCGTCGGCTTCCCCGAGTTCCGCTCTCGGATGGCCGCCACCGGCAATCGCCTCGAGGTCATGCTCGGCTACTCCGATTCCTCGAAGGACGTCGGCCCCGTGGCCGCGAACCTCGCGCTCTACGAGGCGCAGGAGAAGATCGCCCTCTGGGCGAAGGATGCCGGTATCGCGCTGACCCTCTTCCACGGCCGGGGCGGCGCCCTGGGTCGAGGCGGCGGACCGGCGAACTCCGCGATCCTCGCGCAGCCACCGCACTCCGTCGACGGCCGGTTCAAGCTCACAGAGCAGGGCGAGACGATCTTCGCCCGCTACGGCGAGCCCGCGATCGCGATGCGCCACATCGATCAGGTCGCCGCAGCCACACTGCTGGCGTCTTCACCGAGCGTCGAAGAGCGCACGAGCGGTGCCGCCGCACGCTTCGCCGACGTCGCACGGGTGATGGACGAGACCTCTCGAGAGAAGTTCTTCGCTCTGGTGAAGGCCGACGGCTTCGCGCCGTGGTTCGCCACCGTCACGCCCCTGGAGGAGATCGGGCTGCTCGCGCTGGGCTCGCGTCCCGCACGCCGCGGCCTCTCCGTGGAATCGCTGGAAGACCTCCGCGCGATCCCCTGGGTGTTCGCGTGGACGCAGGCACGGATCAACCTCGCCGGCTGGTTCGGGCTCGGAACGGCGCTGGAGAGCGTCGGCGACGAGGCCCTTCTCAAGGATGCCTACCGCGACTGGCCGCTGCTTCACACGATGATCGACAACGTCGCGATGAGCCTTGCGAAGACCGATGAGCGCATTGCCCGTCGCTACCTCGCGCTCGGCGACCGCGACGATCTCGCCCACTTGGTGCTCGACGAGCTCACGCTGACGAAGGAATGGGTCATCCGCCTCACCGGCGGAGGCGCCCTGCTCGAGAACAAGCCGATCCTGCAGCGGGCGGTGACGCTGCGCAGCCCGTACGTGGACGCGCTGTCGCTGCTGCAGCTGCGTGCCCTCCGTGAGCTTCGCTCAGCGGCATCGGTCCCTGACGCTTCGACAGGCTCAGCGGTCGAAGGGTCCGGGGCAGACGACGAACAGCGACGCCTGCTGCTGCTCTCGGTCAGCGGCGTGGCCGCCGGCCTGCAGAACACCGGGTGATCGCCCCGCGTCGCGCATCAGATCGCCCCGCGGCGCACATCGCGGAAACATGGGCGGTAAGGTGAAATCTCGTGCCCGATCCGGCACGCCCTCTCCCGCGACACGATCGCCCCCCTCAGCCACACTCTTCAGAAAGCCGTCCCGCGTGACCGCAACCCACACCGAATTCCACCCGCTCACCGCGTCCGTCCAGCCCGTGTTCGACACGGTACTGGCCCGCAGCCCGCACGAACCCGAGTTCCAGCAGGCCGTGCACGAGGTGCTCGGAACGATCGCCCCAGTCCTCGAGCAGCACCCGGAGTACGTCGAGGCCGGCATCCTGGACCGGATCGTGGAGCCGGAGCGCCAGATCATGTTCCGTGTTCCGTGGCTCGATGACGCCGGGAAGATGCAGGTCAACCGCGGCTATCGCATCCAGTTCTCGTCGGTGCTCGGCCCGTACAAGGGCGGACTGCGTTTCCACCCCTCGGTGAACCTGTCGATCATCAAGTTCCTCGGATTCGAGCAGATCTTCAAGAACGCCCTCACCGGCCAGGGCATCGGCGGAGCCAAGGGCGGGTCGGACTTCGATCCGCACGGCCGCTCCGACGCAGAGGTCATGCGCTTCTGCCAGTCGTTCATGAGCGAGCTGTACCGCCACCTCGGCGAGCACACCGACGTTCCTGCGGGCGACATCGGCGTCGGCGGCCGCGAGATCGGCTACCTGTTCGGCTCGTACCGCAAGATCACGAACCGTCACGAGTCGGGCATGTTCACCGGCAAGGGCACCGGCTGGGGTGGCGCCGAGGTGCGCACCGAGGCCACCGGCTACGGCGCGGTGTTCTTCGCTCAGGAGATGCTCGCGGTGCACAACGAGTCGCTCGAGGGCAAGCGCGTCGGCATCTCAGGTTCCGGGAACGTCGCGATCTACGCCATCCAGAAGGCCACTCAGCTCGGCGCGACGGCGGTCACGGCATCCGATTCCTCGGGGTACATCGTCGATGACGCCGGTATCGACCTGGATCTGCTGCGTCAGATCAAAGAGGTCGAGCGCGGCCGCATCGTCGAGTACGCGAACCGGCGCGCGAGCGCGCGCTTCGTGGAGAACGGTAGCGTGTGGGAGGTTCCGGTCGACATCGCGGTTCCCTCCGCCACGCAGAACGAGGTCAACCTCGCCGACGCCGAGGCGCTCATCGCGAACGGTGTTCGCGCGGTCTCTGAAGGCGCCAACATGCCCTGCGTGCCGGATGCGGTCGCCGCGTTCCAGCAGGCCGGCGTGCTGTTCGCGCCGGGCAAGGCCGCGAACGCCGGTGGTGTCGCGACCTCTGCGCTCGAGATGAGCCAGAACGCGTCGCGTCAGCGCTGGACCTTCGGTGACAGCGAGAACAAGCTGCGCGAGATCATGGCCGACATCCACGACGCCGCGTTCCGGGCCGCCGAGAAGTACGACGTTCCCGGAGACTACGTCACCGGCGCGAACATCGCCGGCTTCCAGCGGGTCGCGACGGCGATGCTCGCCCAGGGCGTCATCTGAGCTGACAAGGCGCTTCGTCTCGCTGACGCTCGCTCAACGCGTTTCGTCTCGATCGCTGCGCTCCTCGCTCAACGACCCGCAGCGACTACGCCCCCGCCAGGCGTCCGTGAGGGGCGTCCGTGAGGGGCGTCCGTGAGGGGCGTCCGAGGGGCGCGTCCGCGGGGCGTTGAGCGAGCGCAGCGAGACGAAACGGGTTGAGCGAGCGCAGCGAGTCGAAACCGATCCCTCAGGCCGGCAGGTCGTCTCTGTGGCGCGCAAGCGACGAACCGTAACGCTCGGTGAGCTGCACCATGAGGTCCGGGGTGTCGCGATCTACGCCGAACACGTGACCGGGGAAGTCGAGTTCGGGTTGCGCAGCGGCGATCTCCTCAGCGCGATCGGGCGAGAACAGCTGCACCGGATTCCCCACGGCGACCCAGCCGATCGGCACTACGGTCCCTTCCGGCAGCACGGCACGACGATGCACGATCGCGTTCACTCGCACTTCGCAACGTTCTGCGATCCTCGCACCATTGAACACCCGAGCGCCTGAGGCGAGGAAGACCTCCTCTCCGATGCTCGCGCCGGCGACGCTGGCGAGGGTGCCGATCAGCGAGTGCGCGCCGATGTGCACGGCATCCGCCGCTGTCGCTCGCAGCAGGGCGTTCTCCATCACGATGACGTTCTCGCCGAGTGTGATCGGGCCGCCCTCCGCGGTGATCACGGCGCCGTGCAGCACTTGGCAGTCCGCACCGATCTCCACGTCGCCGGAGATGACGGCGGTGGGCGCGATGACGGCGGTGTCATGTATTCGGGGCCGAGCCCCAAGGTGCTCGTACAGCATGCGGCAAGACTAGCGCCGCGGAACATCCGGCGCACCCGCACCACTCAGGCAGGTCGTCGTGCTTCTCGGGCGATCAGGATGCCGCAGGCGATGAGGCCGCGGCGACGGGCTCGGGGAACAGCGCGGTGAACAGCTGCGCGACCCACTCCAGCAGACCGGCATCCGTCGGCGGTTCGCCGCCGGGGCGCGGGAGCGGCACGACCAGTGCTTCTCCCCCACCGATGAGCTTCGCCGCAGGGTACAGTCGCTGCAGCCGCACCTTCATCGAGTCCTCGAGGCGCGCCGGCGCCACCCGAAGGTTCGACCCCATCGCGACGACGTCCGCGAGCCCGGCACGCGCCGCGCGGCGACGCAGACGCGCGATGGCGACGAGGCCCTCCACCTCTTCCGGCGGGGTGCCGTATCGGTCGGTGAGTTCCTCGATCACGAGGTCGATCGCATCGTCCTTCGCCGTCGCGGCGGCAGCGGCAGACAGCTTCTGATACGCCTCGAGGCGCAGGCGCTCGCTGTCGATGTAGGTCTCGGGGATGCGCGCGTCCACCGGCAGCTCCATCCGTAGTTCATTGCCGGTCTCGACGTCTTCGCCGCGGAAGGTCGCCACGGCCTCGCCGACCATGCGCAGATACAGATCGAAGCCGACGCCGGCGATGTGCCCCGCCTGCTCGCCGCCGAGCATGTTGCCTGCGCCGCGCAGCTCGAGGTCCTTGAGCGCCACCTGCATGCCGCTGCCCAGATCGTTGTTCACCGCGATCGTCTGCAGGCGATCTGCAGCGGTCTCGGACAGCGGCTTAGAGTCGTCGTAGAGGAAGTACGCATACGCGCGCTCGCGCCCGCGGCCGACGCGTCCACGAAGTTGGTGCAACTGGCTGAGGCCGTACTTGTCTGCCTTGTCGATGATGATCGTGTTCGCGTTGGAGATGTCGAGGCCGGTCTCGACGATCGTCGTCGAGACGAGCACGTCGAACTTGCGCTCCCAGAAGTCGTCGACGACCTGCTCGAGCTGGTGCTCGCCCATCTGGCCGTGGGCGACGGCGATCCGCGCCTCCGGCACGAGCTCGGCGAGTTCCGAAGCCACGCGCTGGATCGACTGCACCCGGTTGTGCACGAAGAAGATCTGGCCCTCGCGCAGGATCTCGCGCCTGATCGCCGCGGCCATCTGCTTGTCGCTGCGCGGGCCGACGAACGAGAGGATCGGATGCCGATCCTCCGGCGGAGTGGCGAGAGTCGACATCTCACGGATGCCGGTGACCGCCATCTCGAGCGTGCGCGGGATGGGTGTGGCGCTCATCGCGAGGATGTCGACGTTGGTCTTCAGCTTCTTCAGCTTCTCCTTGTGCTCGACACCGAAGCGCTGCTCCTCGTCGATGATGAGCAGCCCGAGATCTTTGAAGATGATCTGATCGGTGAGGATGCGGTGGGTGCCGATGACCATGTCGACCGAGCCGTCGAGGAGCCCCTCCAGGGTGAGTCGCGCATCCTTGTCGGTCTGGAAGCGCGACAGCGCCCTCACCTTCACAGGGAACCCGGCGAAGCGCTCGGCGAACGTCTCGAAGTGCTGCTTGACCAGCAGCGTGGTCGGCACGAGCATCGCGACCTGCTTGCCGTCCTGGATCGCCTTGAACGCGGCGCGCACAGCGACTTCGGTCTTGCCGAATCCGACGTCGCCGCTCAGCAGCCGGTCCATCGGGATCGGTCGCTCCATGTCGGCCTTGATCTCGTCGATCGTCTGCAGCTGATCCGGCGTCTCAGCGAACGGGAATGCCTCTTCCAGCTCGCGCTGCCACGGCGTGTCCGGCCCGAACGCGTGGCCCTTCGCCGACATCCGCGCCGAATACAGCTTCACGAGCTCGACGGCGATGTCGCGCACCGCACGGCGGGCCTTTCCCTTCGCCGCCGACCAGTCGCTGCCGCCCATCTTCGAGAGCGTGGGTGCCTCGCCGCCGACGTACTTCGAGAGCAGATCGAGCTGATCCGTCGGCACGTACAGCTTGTCGCCCGGGTAGCCGCGCTTGGATGGCGCGTACTCCAGCACCAGATAGTCGCGCGTGGTCTTGGTGGCGTTGCGTCCTCCGCTGGAGACCTCGCGCTGCGTCATCTCGATGAACTTCGCGATACCGTGCGTCGCGTGCACGACGAAGTCGCCGTTCTTGAGCTGCAGCGGATCGACGACATTCTTGCGGCGCGAGGCGAGCCGCTTGACGACACGCTGGTCGCCGCCGATGGTACGACCGTAGAACTCGTTGTCGGTGAGAACCGCGAGTTTCGCCTCCGGCACCTGGAACCCCGACTCCAGCGCGTCGAGGACGAGCGTGGCGACGCCGGGTTCCGGGGCATCCGTGAGCGAATCGACCACTCGCGCGGCGAGGCCACGGTCGGACAGCACGTCTCTGGCACGGTCGACGAGGCCTGTGCCGGATGCTGCGATCACGAGGCGCCACCCGTCGGCGAGCCTGCCGTCGACGAAGTCGATCGCACCGTCGACGTTGCCGTGGAACGACGGGATGATCGAGGCGTCGATGTTCGCCGCATCGTCGTCGTCGGTCGCGAACGGGCTGAACCGCCACCAGACGCCGTCGCGCTCACGCACGATCTCACGCAGCCGCGCGACGCTGACGAAGTCGCCGGCGCCGAGGTCGATGGGCGCGGAGGCGCCCGATGTCGCGGCGCTCCAGGCAGCATCGAGGAACTCTCGGTTCGTCTCGCCGAGGCTCTGTGCTCTGGCGCTCGATCGCTCGGGGTCGACGAGCGCGACGGCCGTTCCCTCGGGGAAGTACTCGGCGAGCGCCTTGAGCGGACCGGACACCGCGGGCAGCAGCGACTCCATCCCCTCGACCGGGATGCCCTCCGCCATCTTCTCCAGCATCCCGGCGATCGCAGGGAACCCCGAGATCAGCGAGCGCGCACGGTCGCGCACATCGGCGGTGAGCAGCAGTTCGCGGGTCGCCGGCAATTCGACTCGCTCGACGTCGCCGGGGAGCGAGCGCTGATCCGCCACCGAGAAGGCACGGATCTGGTCGATCTCGTCGCCGAAGAACTCGACGCGGTACGGATGCTCCGAGGTCGGAGGGAAGACATCGAGGATGCCGCCGCGCACGGCGAACTCGCCGCGGCGCGAGACCATGTCGACCCGCGAGTACGCGCGCTCTACGAGCTGCTCGATGGCATCGTCGAGCTCGAGTTCCCTGCCGCCGAGCACGAGGGACAGCGGTGCGGTGTCACCCAGGTTGGCGGCGATCGGCTGCAATGCTGCTCGCACCGAGGCGACCACGATGAGCGGGCGCTCACCCGACCAAGTGGTGATGCGACGAAGCGTCTCCAGCCGTCGCCCCACCGTGTCGGGACTCGGGCTCAGCCGCTCGTGCGGCAGGGTCTCCCATGCGGGGAAGCTCAGGATCTCAGCATCCGGCACGTAGGAGCCGAGGGCGGCCGCGAGCGATTCCGCGCGACGTCCTGTGGGCGCGACGACGAGCAGTGATGCCGGATGACCGGAGCTCGCTCGCTTGTCGAGCAGCCCCGCTATCGTCGGGGCATCGAGGCCGTCGACGAGTCCGAGATCGGCATCGGTCTGCGCCCAAGTGAGGGCGTCGTGGTACAGAGAGGCCTCTTCCAAGGCGCGCAGAATCCCGGGAACAGTCACCTGACGAGTGTAATGCGCGCCTCGGACATTGAGCCGGGGCGTCTTCCGTGCGAACGGCACGCCATAGGATTCCGGGATGGAACCCGTGACCCTTCACACCGACCGCCTCGTGCTCCGCGCGCCGACGCCAGCCGACATCGACGCGATCACGGCCGCGTGCCAGGACCCCGAGATCCCGCGTTGGACGACCGTTCCGAGTCCGTACACGCGTGAGCACGGTGAAGGCTTCGTGAAGCTGGTCGCCGAGTGGTGGGAAGACGGCAGCCAGGCGGTCTGGGGCATCTTCCACGACGGCGTGCTCGTCGGAGTCGTGGGCCTGCATCACATCACGCCACACTCCAGCGGCGGGTCGACCGAGCTCGGCTACTGGGCGACCGCGCATGCCCGCGGGCAGGGATTCATGGTCGAGGCGTGTCGCGTGGTGATCGATTGGGCGTTCGCCGAGCTGGATCTCGCCCGCATCCGCTGGCAGGCCGTCGCCGGGAACGTGCCATCCGCCCGCACCGCGCGTGCTCTGGGCTTCCGCTACGAAGGGCTCCAGCGGCAAGCGCTCACGAGCCCGCGCGGCCGCGACGACGGCTGGGTCGCAGGGTTGCTTCCCACCGACGACCGCACCCCTGTCGAGTGGTCCGTTCTGGCGTGAGGCGGATTCTCACCAGCTGCTGCGCGTGTCGGATGCGGGTGGCAGGATGGGCGCATGCCGGAGATGCCTGAGGTGCAGGGGCTGGTCGCGTTTCTCGGCGAGCGCGCGGTCGGTCGAACGATCACGCGCACGAGCGTGGGCAACATCGCCGCATTGAAGACGTTCGATCCTCCGAACAACGCTCTGCACGGGGCCGAGATCACGGCATCCGCGCGCCACGGCAAGTTCATCGTCCTCTCCTGCGGTGACGACCTGCACCTCGTGTTCCATCTCGCGAAGGCCGGGTGGCTGCGATGGTACGAGATGCTTCCGACGACGCTCATCAAGCCGGGGAAGTCCCCGATCGCGCTGCGCGTCGCGTTGAACGACGACAGCGGCTTCGATCTCACGGAAGCCGGAACGAAGAAGTCGCTGGCGGTCTATGTGGTGCGCGATCCTGAAGAGGTGCCAGGCATCGCTCGGCTCGGACCCGATCCGCTCGAGGATTCATTCGACCGCGCCGCGTTCGCCGCGCTGCTGGAAGGTCGGCGGATGCAGATCAAGGGGCTGCTGCGCGATCAATCCGTCATCGCCGGCATCGGTAATGCCTACTCCGACGAGATCCTGCACGCCGCACGCATGTCGCCGTATGCGATCGCCGGCAAACTCGACGAAGCCGAGGTCGATCGCCTGTTCACCGCGATGCGCACGACGTTGACGGATGCCGTGGCCGAAGCATCCGGAAAACCACCCGCCGACCTCAAAGACGCCAAACGCCGAGGGATGCAGGTGCACGCGCGGCGAGGAGAACCCTGCCCGGTCTGCGGCGACACTGTGCGCAGCGTGTTCTTCGCCGACAGATCGATGGAGTACTGCCCCACCTGCCAGACCGGCGGCAAGCCGCTCGCCGATCGGCGGCTGTCGCGGCTGCTGAAATGATCCTTCGACAGGCTCAGGAATCGTAGGACCGTCACGGAATGAAATGCGTGTGAATGCGTTGAGTACACTGGGCATAAACGTGCTCCGGGGTCGGTGTGAATCCGAACCGGCGGTGACAGTCCGCGAGCGTCGAGGGAAACCGAGATGCCGATCCGGTGGAATTCCGGTACCGACGGTGATGTGAGAAAGACTTCTCACTAGTCCGGAAGGGAGGCAGCACGATGCGTGAGAGCGCGCCGTCTGTCATCCCCGGAGCGAGAGCAGAAGGACGACGGATGGCAGTGCACGAGGCGGAACGCCACGCGATGACGCGTGCGCTCGAACTCGCAGCACGCGGACCCCGAGGGGCCAACCCTCAGGTCGGCGCCGTGATCCTCTCCCCCGAAGGCGAGATCCTCGCAGAGGGCTGGCACCACGGAGCGGGCACCCCGCACGCCGAAGTCGATGCGTTGTCGAAGCTCCATGGCGACGCCGCCGGCGGCGCGACCGCCGTCGTCACCCTCGAGCCCTGCAACCACACCGGTCGCACCGGTCCTTGCGCCGTCGCACTCATCGACGCCGGCATCTCACGTGTGATCTACGCCCTCGACGACCCGGGCGCCGCCTCCGGCGGCGGTGCCGAGCGACTGCGCGGCGCCGGTGTCGAGGTCGAGGCCGGCGAACAGGCCGACGACGCCAGGTCGCTGATATCCGACTGGCTGACCGCGCAGCGCCTCGGACGTCCGCACATCACCGTGAAGTGGGCGCAGAGCCTCGATGGCCGCGCTGCAGCGGCCGATGGCACGAGCCAGTGGATCACCGGGCCCGCCGCTCGTGCCGATGTGCATCGTCGTCGGTCCGCGGCCGACGCGATCATCGTCGGCACCGGCACCGTGCTCGCGGACGACCCTGCACTCACCGCACGCGATGGAGACAGGCTGTACGAGCACCAGCCGATCCCCGTGGTGATCGGCTCACGCGAGACGCCGGCGGATGCCGCGGTGCGCCGCCACCCGCACGAGGCGGTGTTCTACGGCACCCGTGACCTGCACGTCGTGGTTGCGGATCTGCACGACCGCGGCATCCAGACCGCCTTCATCGAGGGCGGTCCGACACTCGCCAGCGCGTTCATCGCCGCCGGCCTCGCGGATCGGGTGCTCGCCTACGTCGCACCGGTGCTGCTGGGCGGCGACCGCGTCGCGCTCACAGACATCGGCGTGCCGACGATCGATGCCGCGCGTCGCCTGACCATCGAGGAATGGGTGCCGCTCGGTGCCGATCTGCTCGCCGTCGCGCATTTCACAGAATCGCAGAACGAGGGAGTCCGCTGATGTTCACCGGAATCATCGAAGAGATCGGCGAGATCACCGCCATCACGCCGGCCGGCGACGGATGGCGCCTGACCGTGCGTGCGCCCAAGGCCGCACTCGACGCCGTCCACGGCGAATCGATCGCCGTCTCTGGAGTCTGCCTTACCGTGGTCGGCTCGACCCCTGACACGTTCGACGCCGATGTCATGAAGCAGACGCTCGACGTGTCGGCTCTTGCGACAGCATCCGTCGGCACGCGCGTCAACATCGAGAAGGCGATGCCCGTCGGTGCCCGGCTGGGCGGCCACATCGTGCAAGGGCACATCGACGGAGTCGGCGCGGTCGTCGACGTCCGTCCCGGTGACGCCTGGAGCGTACTGCGCATCGGCCTGCCAGCCGACCTCGCACCTCTCGTCGTCGACAAGGGCTCCATCTCCGTCGATGGCACCTCGTTGACGGTCAGCGCCGTGAGCGACCCTTCGACAGGCTCAGGGTCCGCCGCTGAGGCGTGGTTCGAGATCTCGCTCATCCCTGAGACTCTCGTCGCCACCGCACTCGGCTCCCGTGCCGTCGGCGATCGCGTCAATCTTGAAACCGACATCCTCGCCCGGCATGTGGAGCGCCTGCTCGCGTTCCGGGCTTCATCGGAAGGAGGCTCGCGATGAGCCTTGCCACCATCGAAGAAGCTCTCGAGTCGCTGCGCGCCGGCCGCCCGGTCATCGTCGCCGACGACGAGAACCGTGAGAACGAGGGCGACGTGATCCTCTCTGCGGAACTCGCGACCCCCGAATGGGTCGCGTGGACCGTGCGCTGGTCGTCCGGATTCATCTGCGCACCGATGCCGGCCGATCTCGCCGACAGCTTGAACCTGCCGCCCATGGTGGAGGCCAACGAAGACGCCCGCTCGACCGCGTACACGGTCAGTGTGGATGCCGCAGAGGGCGTCACGACGGGAATCAGCGCGTCCGATCGCGCACGCACGCTCAACGTGCTCGCGGACCCGGCATCCACCTCCACGAGTGTCATCCGCCCCGGCCACGTGCTTCCGCTGCGCGCCGTCGACGGCGGTGTGCGAGAGCGCGGCGGACACACCGAAGCTGCCGTCGATCTGATGAAGCTCGCAGGGCTCCAGCCCGTCGGCGCGATCGCAGAGGTCGTCGCCGAAGACGGCAGCATGATGCGCCTGCCAGGTCTGAAAGATCTCGGCGCGCGTGACGGTGTGCCGGTGATCACGATCGAGCAGCTGATCGCGCACCTCAACGAGATCGACCCGCTGGACGGTCCGGTGCAGCCTTCGCGCGCCGGCAAACGTCGCGTGAGTCTGCGAGCGGACGCCACGGTGCCCACCGATCACGGCACCTTCCGCTTCCTCGCCTACAAGGACCGCGTGACGGGCACCGATCACATCGCGGTGGTCTCGGGTGAACTCGAAGAGACGGCTCTGGTGCGGGTACACTCCGAGTGCCTGACCGGCGAGGCGTTCGGATCGCTCAAGTGCGAATGCGGCCCGCAGCTCGACGCGGCTCTGGATGCGATCGAGAAGCAGGGCGGCGTCGTCATCTACATGCGTGGTCACGAGGGTCGCGGCATCGGTCTCATCAACAAGCTGCGCGCCTACAGCCTGCAGGAGGAGGGGCTCGACACCGTCGACGCCAACCTGGCTCTCGGCCTGCCTGCAGATGCCCGCGAATACGCGGCTGCGGGCGGCATCCTGAGCGATCTCGGTGTCTCGAAGGTGCGTCTGCTGACCAACAACACCGACAAGGTGAAGCAGTTGCGCGAACTCGGTCTCGATGTCATCGAGCAGGTGCCGTTGATCGTCGGCGTCGGCCCGAACAACCACCAGTATCTGGAGACCAAGCGCGACCGCATGGGCCACATCATCGGCGAAGCCGAGCTGGCCGAGGCACTCGCACACGGAAAGAACAAGGCATGAGCGGCGCAGGGGCCCCCGCACCCGGCGAACCGATCGACGCGACGGGGTTGGACGTCGTCATCATCGCCGGCACCTGGCACGAGGTGATCACGAACGGCATGATCGCCGGCGCCGAGCGCGTGCTCAACGCCGCGAACGCGACGCATCGGCTGGTGCGCGTGCCAGGGTCGTTCGAGCTGGCAGTGGCTGCGCAGGCCGCCTTCGCCGGCGGAGCGGATGCCGTGGTCGCTCTCGGCGTCATCATCCGCGGTGGCACTCCCCATTTCGAGTACGTGTCGTCTGCGACGACCGACGGTCTCACCCGGGTGGCACTGGATGCCGGCAAGCCCGTCGGTTTCGGAGTGCTCACGGTCGACGACGAGCAGCAGGGGCTGGATCGCGCCGGCATCGAGGGCTCCAAGGAGGACAAGGGCGCTGAGGCGGCGGATGCTGCGCTGCGCACAGCCCTGGTCATCCGTGCGCTGCGCGACTGAGGCTCGCCTTCCTGGCGGCAGCGCACGCGCACGGCTAGCGTGTCGGGCATGGAGACTCTGCGCCTGATCGTCGTTTTCATCCACCTCATCGGCTTCGCCGTGCTGTTCGGCGCGTGGGCGGTGCAGGCCTTCGGCGGAAAGCGGCAGGTCACCAGGATCATGGACTGGGGCCTCGGCATCGCGGGCCTGGCGGGCCTCGCACTCGCCGCCCCGTGGGGCATCTCCTACGACCTCGACTACGTCAAGATCGGCGTGAAGCTCGTCGTGCTGCTCATCATCGGCGCGATGATCGGTATCGGATCCGCTCGGCAGAAGCGCGGTGAGGCTGTGCCTTCAGCGGTGTTCGGGCTGATCGGTCTGCTCACTCTCGCCAACGCCGGCATGGGCGTGCTCTGGCGCTGACACGCGCCTAGCGCGACACATGCGGAGGCGCGGTGCTCTCCCGTACGACGAGTTCGGTGCCGACCAGCGGGGTCTGAACGTGCTCTCCGCTGTCGAGCTCTGCGAGCAGAGCGTCCACGGCCAGTGCGCCGACCTTCTCCGGGTGCTGCTGCACGGTCGTCAACGGCGGCCACAGCTGCGCAGCATCCGGCAACCCGTCGAAGCCGACGACGCTGACGTCTGCGGGGATGTCCCGCCCGCTCTCGCGGAAGGCGCGAACCACTCCGATCGCCATCTGGTCGTTCGCGGCGAAGACCGCGGTGACCGACGCGATCGCGCGCAAGCGCACACCTGCCTGATATCCGGAGGCCGCTGACCAGTCTCCCGAGATCACCTCCGGGATCTCCCTGCCGCGCGACTCGAGCGTCGCCCGCCACGATTCGCGTCGCCGTTCGGCTGAGTACGACTTCGCAGGTCCCGTGACGTGCCACACCGTCTCGTGGCCGAGATCGAGCAGGTGCTCGGTCGCCAGCCGCGCGCCCTGTGCCTGGTCGGTGTCGACGAACGGATGGCTCGTGCCGCGGTTCGAGTCGACGAACACCACCGGCAGCCCGTGCGGCATCTCGACCTCGGCCTCATCGAGCTGATGCGCCTCGATCACGATGATGATGCCGTCGACGGCGTGCTCCTCGATCCTGCGGAACGCACCGGCCACCGTCTCGCGCGCGCTCGACTCCACTGGGATCAGTGTCAGCGCGTATCCCATCGCCGCGGCCCTCACGGCGATCGCATCGAGTGTGCGCTGATTGCCGTATGAGCTGAACGAGAACATGATGACGCCGATGGCGCGGAACCGCCCGGAGCGCAGTGCCCTGGCGGCGCTGTTCGGACGATATCCGAGGCTCTGCATCGCCTGCTCGACACGCGTCCTCGTGTCGGCGCCGACGTATCCGCGCGCGTTGACGACTCGCGAGACCGTCTGACCCGAGACACCCGCCTCACGCGCGACGTCCTCCATGGACGGCTCTCTCCGCCGTTGCGGTCCGGGTGATGACTCAGAGGACACGATGATCAATCCGTTCATGTGTTGACGTTGACACACTAGCAGTCGATCGCATATGTTGACGTTGACACATCGCGCTGCATGCGCACTATCAAGAGAAGGTCTCGTCGATGACGACTGATTTCACTGCGACGCTCGGAAGCACAGGCATCCGGCGCCGTGAGAAGCGCGACTGGAAGGGATGGGCCTTCGTCGGCCCGTTCATGGTCGTGTTCGCCCTCGTGTTCCTCACCCCGCTCGCCTACGCGATGTACTTGAGCTTCTTCCAGGAGAAGCTCATCGGCGGCACGGCGTTCGTGGGGCTCGACAACTACGTCCGCGCCCTCACCGACTCGCAGTTCTGGGAAGCGTTCGGACGCGTCCTGATCTTCCTCGTCATCCAGGTGCCGATCATGCTCGTGCTCGCCCTCGGAGCAGCGCTCGCACTCGACAGCGCGAGGCTCCGCGGCGCCTCGTTCTTCCGCATCCTGATCTTCCTGCCGTATGCGGTTCCTGCCGTCGTCGCCGTGCTGATGTGGGGGTACATCTACGGCGACCAGTTCGGGCTCACGGCGAATTTCAACGACTTCCTCGGGTTCGATGCGCTGACGCCGTTCGCGAAGGAATGGATGCTGGTCTCGATCGGCAACATCGTCACGTGGGAGTTCGTCGGCTACAACATGCTGATCTTCTACTCCTCGCTCAAGACCATCCCCACCGACATGTACGAGGCCGCCTCACTCGACGGCGCCGGCGCGTGGCGCACGATCTTCTCGATCAAGATCCCGTCCGTGCGCGGCGCTCTCGTGATCGCCAGCATCTTCTCGATCATCGGCAGCTTCCAGCTCTTCAACGAACCCAACATCCTGCGCCCTCTCGCCCCGAACGTGATCACCACGTATTTCACGCCCAACATGTACGCGTACAACCTGTCGTTCGCGGGCCAGCAGTTCAATTACGCCGCAACGATCGCGATCATCATGGGCATCATCACCGCCGTGATCGCCTACGTCGTGCAGCTGCGCGGCTCGAAGACGGAGGTGCGCTGAGATGGCGCTCGCATTCAACCGTCAGGCGACCAAGCGCCACGACCCGATGAACCCGCGCAAGTCGAACACGTTGCTGATCGTCATGGTCATTTACGCCCTGTACACGCTGGTGCCCTTGGTCTGGTTGCTGTTCAGCTCGACCAAGACCCAGGCCGGCCTGTTCTCCTCCTTCGGCCTGTGGTTCTCCGACGACTTCGCGTTCTTCGACAACCTCGCGGCCACGTTCTCGTACCGCGACGGGATCTTCCTGCGCTGGCTCGGCAACACGCTGCTCTACGTCGTGGTCGGCGCGGGAGGCGCGACCCTGCTCGCGACGATGGCCGGATACGGACTCGCCAAGTATCGCTTCCCAGGTCGTCGTGCGGTCTTCGCCGTCGTCCTCGGAGCAGTGGCAGTGCCGGGCACCGCTCTCGCCGTGCCGACGTTCCTGCTCTTCAGCGAACTCGGCCTGACGAACACTCCGTGGGCGGTGATCATCCCCTCGCTCATCAGCCCCTTCGGCCTGTACCTCATCTGGGTGTTCGCGACGGAATCCGTGCCCACCGAACTGCTGGAAGCCGCCCGCATCGACGGCGCAGGCGAGTTCCGCACCTTCTTCACCATCTCGATGCGCCTGCTCGCCCCCGGCATCGTCACGGTCGCGCTGTTCACGGTCGTCGCGACGTGGAACAACTACTTCCTGCCGCTGATCATGCTCTCCGACCCGGACTGGTACCCGCTGACCGTCGGACTCAACCAGTGGAGCAACCAGGCCATCGGCGCGGGCTCTCAGCCCATCTACAACCTCGTGATCATGGGCTCGCTGCTCACGATCATCCCGATCGTGATCGCATTCCTGCTCCTGCAGCGCTTCTGGCAGTCCGGGCTCACCGCCGGAAGCGTCAAGCAGTAGTGCTGATCCCCCACGCCCGCACCACCCAGAACATCACCAGCACCACCCCGAAAGGAACACAGCAATGAAGCACATTCCCTCCGCTGCGACCCGCCGTGCACTCACGGCACTCGCAGCAGGAACAGTGGCCGCGATCGCACTGGCAGGCTGCGGCGCCGGCGCCGGCGGCTCGGACAGCACCGGCGACGGATCATTCGACTCGATCGAAGCCGCCCTCGAAACCGGCGGCGAGATCACGTACTGGTCCTGGACCCCGTCGGCTGAGGCGCAGGTCGCCGCGTTCGAGAAGGCCTATCCGAACGTGAAGGTCAACCTCGTCAACGCGGGCACCAACAACGAGGAGTACACCAAGCTGCAGAACGCCATCAAGGCGGGATCCGGCGCGCCGGATGTCGTGCAGGTCGAGTACTACGCCTTCCCGCAGTTCGCCCTCACCGATGCGTTCGTCGATCTCTCCCAGTACGGCTTCGGCGACTTCGAGGACGACTACACGGCATCCACCTGGAACTCCGTCACCGACGGCGACGCCATCTACGGCCTTCCGCAGGACTCCGGCCCCATGGCGCTGTTCTACAACAAGACCGTCTTCGACGCGGCCGGCGTCGCCGTGCCGACCACGTGGGACGAGTACTACGAGGCGGCCAAGGCCATCCACGCCGCAGACCCGAACGCGTACATCACCAACGACATCGGCGACGCCGGCTTCGCCACCAGCATGATCTGGCAGGCCGGCGGGCAGCCGTTCGCGACCTCCGGAACCGACGTCACGCTCGACCTTCAGGACGAGGGTTCGAAGAAGTGGGCCGACAACTGGAATCGGCTGGTCCAGGAGGACCTGCTCGCCCCGTACGGCAGCTGGAGCGATGAGTGGTTCCGCGGTCTCGGCGACGGCAGTCTCGCCACGCTCGTGATCGGCGCCTGGATGCCGGGCAACCTGATCTCCGGTGCGCCGGACGGCTCCGGCGACTGGCGCGTCGCGCCGATGCCGACCTACGACGGCACCGCGGCGACTGCCGAGAACGGCGGCGGCGGACAGGCCGTCACGAAGCAGAGCGAGAACGCCGAGCTGGCAGCCGGCTTCCTGTGGTGGCTGAACAACAGCGACGAGAGCATCTCGACGTTCCTCGAGTCGGGTGGCTTCCCGTCGACGACGGCCGAGCTCTCGAGCGAGGAGTTCCTCAGCGACGCGCCGGAGTACTTCGGCGGACAGAAGATCAACGAAGTGCTCGCCGCCGCGGCGGACGACGTGGTCGAAGGCTGGAACTACCTGCCCTACCAGGTGTACGCGAACAGCATCTTCGGCGACACCGTCGGTCAGTCGTACCAGAACGGCACGGACCTCAATGAAGGTCTCACTGCCTGGCAGGACGCGCTGGCCGAGTACGGCGACAGCCAGGGCTTCAGCGTCAACAAGTGACCGCAATCGGGCCGGGCGGGCTCTATCCCGCCCGGCCCCATTCATCGAAAGCGCAGTACGTGAGCACCTTCTCCATCGGCGACACCGACTTCCTCCGTGACGGCCGGGCGCACCAGATCATCTCCGGAGCCATCCATTACTTCCGCGTGCATCCGGATCAGTGGCGCGACCGCATCCGCAAGGCCCGGCTGATGGGCCTGAACACGATCGAGACCTATGTCGCCTGGAACGCGCATGAACCGCGCCGTGGCGAGTGGAACGCCACGGGCTGGAACGACCTCGGGCGCTTTCTCGACCTCGTGCGGGAAGAGGGCATGGATGCGATCGTCCGCCCTGGGCCGTACATATGCGCAGAATGGCATAACGGCGGACTTCCCACCTGGCTGGCGGCGGATGAGACCACGCTGCGCACCTCCGACCCCGACTACCTCGCCGACGTCACCGACTATCTCCGACGCGTGTATGAGATCGTCGCCCCTCGGCAGATCCAGCGCGGAGGCCCGGTCGTCCTCGTGCAGATCGAGAACGAGTACGGCGCATACGGATCCGACAAGGCGTACCTGGAAGAACTCGTTCGCGTCACGCAGAGCTCCGGCATCACCGTGCCCCTGACCACTGTCGACCAGCCGGTCGACCAGATGCTCGCAGACGGCAGCCTCGCAGGCCTCCACCGCACCGGCTCCTTCGGCTCCCGCGTTCCCGAACGCCTCGCCACGCTCCGCCGGCATCAGGCGACCGGTCCGCTCATGTGCTCGGAGTTCTGGGACGGCTGGTTCGACTGGTGGGGCGGCATCCATCACACCACCGAGGTCGCCGCCAGCGCCGACGACCTCGACGCGCTGCTGAGCGCCGGGGCGTCCGTAAATATCTACATGTTCCACGGCGGCACGAACTTCGGCCTCACCAACGGCGCGAATCACAAGGGCCGCTACCTTCCTCTCGTGACGTCGTACGACTACGACGCCCCGCTGGACGAGGCCGGCAATCCGACAGAGAAGTACTACGCGCTGCGCGATGTGATCGCGAAGCACGCACCAGTGCCGGACGAGCTGCCGGAGGCGGGCTCTCCCGCGCCGTCGTTCACCGTGCCGCTGCAGCACGCCGGCCCCTGGTCGGATGCCGGCACCACCGCCGCGCCGTCCTCCTCCGCCGAGTGCCCGGCCACCTTCGACGAGCTCGGGCACCTGAGCGCGCTCGTGCGTTACGACGTCGAGCTGCCAGAGTTCCACGCACCGGCGATGCTGACCGTCGACGACATCCGCGACCTCGCCTGGGTGAGCGTGGACGGCCGGAGCGTCGGCACCCTCGCCCGCACGCGCCACGATCACGCCGTCTCGATCCCACCGGGGCGCACCCTCAGCATCCTCGTCGAGGATCAGGGACGCGTGAACTACGGCGACCGTCTCGGGGAGGAGAAGGGCCTCATCGGCGTACCGCTTCTCGACGGCGAGCCGCTTCGCAATTGGCGCTCGATGCCCCTGGACGTCGCGGCGATCGCCGACACGGTCGCAGCCGGCGACACGGCGACGTCCACGGACTCGGATGCCGCCGAGGCTCCGTCCGCGTGGATCGGCGACTTCGATCTGCGAGCCGAATCCGATCTGTTCCTCGACACCGCAGGCTGGGGCAAGGGGTACGCGTTCGTGAACGGGTTCTTCCTCGGCCGGTACTGGCGCAACGGACCGCAGCGCTCGCTCTACGTCCCTGCCCCCGTGACGCGCCGAGGAAGCAACCGGGTCGTCGTGCTCGAGCTCGAGCATCTGCTGACCGCTCACGCGCAGTTCCTCCCCGGCCTCGCACTCGGCGACCACGAAGAATGACGCGCTGCCTCGAGATCGCACAGCAGACGTTCAGGGAGGCGTAAACTCCCCCGGGTGCTCCTTCCCCACGAGCACGACGAACGCCAGGAGATCATGAGTACCGTAGTGAAACCCGCCAACCCCCGCTCCCGGGTCATCCTCGCGAGCCTCGTCGGCACGACCATCGAGTTCTACGACTTCTACGCGTACGCGACAGCCGCCGTCCTCGTCTTCCCGGTCCTGTTCTTCCCCAGTGACAACGCCACGGCGTCGCTGCTGGCATCATTCGCCGTCTTCGGCGCGGCGATGGTCGCGCGTCCGATCGGCGCGATGGTCTTCGGCCACTTCGGCGACAAGTACGGCCGTAAAGCGACGCTCGTGGCCTCGCTGCTCACGATGGGCATCGCGACGTTCGTGATCGGACTGCTGCCGACGTTCCAGCAGATCGGCTGGGTGGCGCCGCTGCTGCTGCTCATCCTGCGTCTCGCTCAGGGATTCGCTCTCGGTGGTGAGTGGTCCGGTGCCGCACTCGTCGCGACCGAGAACGCACCGAAGGGCAAGCGCGCCTGGTACGGCTCGTTCCCGCAGCTGGGCGCTCCACTCGGCTTCATCATCGCGAACTTCATCTTCCTCGGCATCAACTGGGCGCTCCCGCACGGCGAGAACCCGTCTCTGCAGTCCGAGGCCTTCCTCGCCTGGGGCTGGCGCATTCCGTTCCTGTTCTCGGCGGTGATGGTCATCATCGGCTTGTGGGTACGGCTCAAGCTCGTGGAATCCGACACGTTCAAGCGCGCCGAGCAGAAGGGCGTCATCCGCAAGATGCCGCTTGCCACCGTGTTCCGCCACCATTGGAAGCACCTCATCCTCGGCACGTTCATCATGCTGGCCACGTACGTGCTGTTCTACCTGATGACGAACTTCACGCTCGCATACGGCACGGCCTCGACCGACGCCGATGTGCCGGGAGCGGGCTTCGGGTACACCGACTTCGTGCTCATGCAGATCGTCGGCGTCGTCTTCTTCGGTATCTTCACGCTGCTCTCCGGCCCTGTCGCCGACGCGATCGGACGCCGGAAGCTGCTGCTGTGGGTCACGGGAGCGATCATCGTCTTCGGTCTCACCTTCAACGTGTTCCTGATGCCGCAGCTCGATCCGCAGTTCACCGGTGCGCTCACACAGGCGTTCCTGGTGTTCGGCTTCATGCTGATGGGGATCACGTTCGGGCCGATGGGTGCGATGCTGCCCGAGCTGTTCCCGACGAATGTGCGCTATTCCGGTTCCGCCATCGCCTACAACGTCTCCTCGATCCTCGGTGCAGCGATCGCGCCTCTCATCGCCCTGAAGCTCTGGGAGTTCGCGGCGGGCGAGCCGTGGCTCGTCGGACTGTACCTGTCGGCGATGGGCGTGCTCACCTTCGTCGCGTTGATCCTGACGAAGGAGACGAAGGACAACGACTACGACGACGACCTCGGGCTCGCTGCCGCCGTCGAACTGTAGCGTGATTTCGCCGGGCTCGACGTGGAGGTATTCGATCCTTTCGAGGAGGAATGAAAGGTCGTGATCAGCGGTAGTCCGCGGTGACAGTGCGGCGGATGCCGTCGAGAACGAGGCGCCCGCCGTATGGCACGATCCACTGCGGGCGAGTGTGCCCGAAGGGCACGCCGACGCAGATCACGGCATCCGGGTTGTAACGCCCGACGGTCTCGATCACGACGTCGCGCTGGGCATCACGCAGCGCCTGCGCTTCCTCCGCCGAGGGGTGAAAGTCGAAGTCGCTCACCGGCGGCCGCGCGACGACCACGCCTGATATGGCGGCCAGGATGCCGCGCTCCCCCAGTCCGCGCAACCAGCGCGCGACCCAGCTCGCGGGAGGGCGTTCTTCGCTCGTCTCGAGGAGCAGTATTGCGCCGTCGAGATCGGATGCCGCGGGCAGACGATCCGCCATCGCAAGTCCGTCGATCACTTCGAGGCACCCGCCCCAGGTGCGCCCCTCGACACGGCGCTCGGGGCCGGCCCACGTCCAGGGCGTCGTCGGCACCCGATCGCCATACTCCGTGAGGGCGCGAGGATCCTCCCACCGACGTCCGACGTCTTCGGACTCACCCGGCTCGGTCAGCGCGATCTCGCCGCCGTCCAGCAGCGCCGCGCGCAGTGAACGCAGGTGGATGTCGTCGACCACGGGGCCAGGGCCGAGGTGCACTGCGGTCGAACCGCCGTAGTAGCCGGCGACGCCGTGCTGCCACAGCCAGTTCAGGATGTTCGTGTTGTCGCTGTAGCCGATGAACGGTTTGGGGTCGGCCTGCGCGAGCGCAGCATCCAGATGCGGGACGACGAGGATCTGATCGTCGCCGCCGATGGTCGCTAGGATCGCGCGGATTCTTGGATCAGCGAAGGCCGCATTGACATCGGCTGCTCGTGCCTCTGGGGTCGCGTCAAGAAGGCGCGTCGTCGGGTACTCGACCGGGACGAGGCCAGTCAGGTCTGTGATCCTGCGCAGCGCCTGCTCGTGCAACACGGGAGCGACGGCAGGGGCGGCGAAGGACGGGGACAGGACGGCGACGTGGTCACCGGGGACGAGCTTCGAAGGCATCCCACCATTGTGTCCGAAGCCCCGGTCGCAGCATCCCACAAGCGTCGATCGATGTTGACAGATACTCCTGGCAGGCGATCGCCAGCGCTCTCGGCGTGACGAAGCAGGCCACCCATCGTAGGTTCGGGCGACACTGACCGGCGCGGACGAGGGAGCGGTGAAACAGCCCGCGCATCCCGCGTGGCTATCTCGTCGACTCCCGTGCGCCTTTCCTGGTGCCACGCCGCCGCAGCCAGATTGCACTCGTGATGATCAGAGGTAGTTGGGTGAGTCCATATACGACGTGAAAGGCATAGTGGGTGAACGATTGATCGGGGTAGAACGGAAGAATCGACAGCGGCAGTACCGTGACGATCGCGCCCACAAGGTTCAGAAGTCCCCACGCCAGCAGCGCCCACGTGGCACCCCATCGCAGCGGCGTCGACCACAAGACGACGAGCGCGCCAGTGATGAGCAGCGGAATGAGCGACTCCGTGCTCATGATCGTCTGACCGGGCAGGTCGGCGAGATTGTGGATGAACAGGCCGACCCATCCGAGGATCGCGAATGCCGGCACCAACAGAGCCATCAGTTCAACTCCGACGCGCTGGCGACGACTGATACGCCGATCGCGAGCAGCGCGACAAGATTGGTTGCGGTTCGGATTCCGAAGAACCGCTCCCAACGGGTACGTGTGGTGCGCCAGTCAGCAGGTGGTGCGTCGGGTGACCAGTGCGCCATGCTTCGATTGATCGGCAGGTCACCACGCAGAATCGCGAGGAGGGTCACCACGAGCGCGATCAGCGCGACGGCGTCGGCGACCGCGCTGATCATGGCGCCCGTCAGAACCGCGGCGAAGAGCGCCGCGGTGGTCACCGCAAGGCACGCGAGCATGAGCGGTTTCGCGAGCCGAGGCGCTGTGCGATCGACAGCATGCTTCACGGGAACGTACACACGTACTTCCATCGACCGCAGGACGGGGTTCAGCACGAAGAGGCCGGTGGCATGTACGCCAAGGAGGAGCGCGACGAGCACGAGTGCAGTGAGGGGGAGAGCGAACGTCACCATACTCGGCTCCTTTTCGATACAAGCGACGTGTATCTAATCCGAAAATGGATGGTGACTGGGCAGGCCGAAGGCTCCCGGCGGAGCCGGGATTGCATGTGACGTGGGGTTCAGGCGGCGGGTTGTAGGGTGACGTGGTAGCCGAGAGCTTCGAGCTGGCGGACGTGGACGCGTTTGACTGTCTCGGTGTTCACGTGCCGGTCGTGGTGGTCCGGCCCCAGGTCGATGTAGCGGGCGTCGGTGTCGTTCAGAAGATGCCAGATGATGACGAGGATGGATCTCCCGACGGCGACGAGAGCCTTCTTCCTCCCGCGGCGTCGGGCCAGGCGTCGGTAGCGAGCGCCGAGGAACGTGTTCGTCTTGCTGGCGCTTATCGCTGCTTCGCCGAGGGCTCGTGCGAGGTAGCGGTTGCCGTGCCCGGTGGCGCCGTTGCCCATGGTCTTCCCCGCTGAACTCTTCACTCCGGGGGCGAACTTCGCCCAGGACGTCAAATGTCCGGGGGTGGGGAACCGG